>CAJDTQ010000003.1_pt1 | contig 18258 bp, 16 predicted proteins | sample 7389881 | NCBI WGS metagenome assembly CAJDTQ01 (sample SAMEA7055658, study PRJEB34461) | soil metagenome | biome: terrestrial ecosystem; feature: Peninsula; material: soil | place: Antarctica | collected 2016
CATCAGGCAAGTCGCGAGGAAGCGCATAGCCAACCTATGCAGCGACGGGCAACGCAACATGACATCAATCTTGATTGGCATCAGGCAAGGCGCGAGGAGGCGCATAGGCAAACTATGCAACGATGAGCAACGCAGCCTGATGCCAATCTAGTTATTTTGGTGGCGGCTTTTTACGTACTCTGTTTGCTCGCGGGTTAACACCTCACATTGATACTCCAATGCTACCGGCGGAAGAGCGGTTATCTTTTTTGCACGGTCAGAGTGTTTCGCTGCAGTCGACTCTGCGCGCCGCATTGCCATCGCCGCATTTTTATCTCGCACGGCTGAGACTGCCGCCAGCGCAGCCATCGCGCCGCGCACGGATTGGATATCGACAGCGCATTTGTCGTTGGCTGCCGATAACACGGCATTACTGGAGTTGAGCCGCTCTATCTCCGATGCGGATCGCCAGTTGCTGACTGCAAACCCGCCACTGAAGGCAAGAGCGACAAAAATTGCGAGAACGATTGCTATAATCGCTGGACTACTGATCATTTATGTTTGCCTGTAAGAACTGTTGAGAGCGGGCAATAAAAAACCCGCACGAGGCGGGTTTGCTGGAGTCAGAATACTGCGTAAGCGCAGGCACTATTTCAAAGAACGCGTCGATTAAGCGAAGAGCGCTGCGCCGTATCGACGTACAAGAATTTTTTCAATGTTATTGCCCTTGGGGACAGGCAAAAAAACCGCCTGAAAGCGGTCAATAAAAAACCCGCACGTGGCGGGTAGATACAAGCATCGCTATACGCGGGCTTTTAGTTTTAGTGATCGTGCACGGAAATACACAATATGGAAACGGATTATACAGCGTTACCGGTCGTTGTCAAGAGGTTTTTACATTAATGTGTATAGAATGGAAAGCCGTTATTGCAGTATCGGTTTGCGCTAGGCAGCGCCGGTGGAAATTGTTTTCTACCCGCGCAAAATTGACTCAGCTACAATGAAAATTGATTTTTTTCGCACGGCTGCTATAAATAAAAGCGGTCGGGGTGGCTGGCTATAATGATTCAACCGGGTCCCGCCTTCGATACACATACTTTTTTTGAGATATCCGTGATCAAACTTCTCGTAGCGCTCTTCATATTCGGTCTGGCATGTTCGGGCCACGCGCCAGCACAGGAATGGGGGGCTGAAAGCCTGGACGGCGCAACCGGCTTCCCTGCGGACATGTCGCAGGACACCCCGTTCATTTATCCCCCGATGAATAGCCCGCTTGCGCCTTCGGCAGCGCCGCATAAACATGACCAACACCTTGATCGATCTTCGCCTGGCAGGCCGGTCGTGGTGTTGCCCATGCCACCGATGGGCGGCAGTTCCGGCTATAACAACATGCATGGGTTCCAGCATCCCGGCAGCTATATGCCGCCGGATACGCCGCTTCACAAATTTAACGGTTATATCGCTTGCGATCCGCCTGATCTGGCTGGTGAAGCGGCGGCTGTGGGAACCACGGCAGGTGCGCCAGCACGGCGTTTGGTCAAGATCACATCAACACGGTCTCTGGCTGCACCCGGTTATCAGCAACCGTGCCCGGTCTATACGATAAACGGCGAGATGCCAAAACACCAGAGTTACACCACCACAACCAGGCCCTCGGCCCCGAATGCGCCGCAAACTACGCGATAAGGAGAGCGGTGATGCGAACCACAAGTCTGAGAGAGCTCGACACAGGGAAGGAATTTCGCGCCTGGTGCACCGCTGCCTGCATGAGTCTTCTTTTTATGTCCGGCTGCGCCAGTTTTCAGGTCAGTGTGCCGGACTCCGATCCCATTCAGCCAGAAGGACAGGCTGCGAGTTATCAAAAAAAGACCATGCACGCTTATTTTTGGGGATTGATGCTCGACCCCCAGGTTTTTGCAGCGGAATGCCACGGCCAGGGTATCAACGATGTCGTGGTCTACCAAACGCTGGCGCATGATCTTGCCGGAGTTCTCACCCTGGGTCTCTGGATGCCGACAGAGGTGGGCTTCCGCTGCAAAGCGCCGCCAACAAGGCCGGGCACGCTCCCTGTGCCGCGAAAAAGATCACGTAACGTTTCTTGATAAGGAAGCAGGAACATGCCCAACGGACGACACGAAAATAGCTCGGATGGACGAATCTTCTTCCGGCCCACCATTCTGGAAACCGGACGGCATGACTCTTTCAGGCAGACGCTCGAGGGAGAGTATGTCTTCCGTATCGACCGGGGCGGCAAGCCGCCCTTCGACACATACAACGAAGCGACAAAGGAATTGCAGGACATCATCCGGTCTTGCATTCAGGATGGAAAATCTCTGCGCGCACACGGCAGCCTGTGGTCGCTGAGTACCGTCGCCGTCACGAATGGGCGGCTGATCGATAACACCGCGCTGCGGCTGGCGTTCGAGGTCCCGGATGCGCTGACCGATTCGGGGTATGCAGGAGATGCCGCGAAACTGCGCTTTGTCGAATGCGGCAACTCGGTTGCCGCGCTGAACGAATATCTCTTCGCCAGCGGCCTGTCGATCAAAGGTTGCGGCTCAAACAACGGCCAGACCGTCGCTGGCGCGATCTCGACCGGCACCCATGGTGGCGCCTACAATTTCGGCGCGATGCAGGAAATGGTAGTCGGCATGCACCTTGTCACCGGACCGAACAAGCAAGTCTATCTGGAGCGGAAATCATATCCTGTGATGCGACCCGCCTTTGCGCAGAGCATAGGCGCGGAATTCATACAGGACGATATGCTTTTCAACGCTGCGCTGGTGAGCCTGGGTTCCTTCGGCATTATTCATGGCATCACGATCGAGACGCGCGCGCTTTTCATACTCAATGCAATCCGGTTTCGGCATCCATACGATGCTACGCTCAAGGCCGCGATTGCCGCCTGCGACCCGACTCTGATTCCCCTGCCGGCGGTAGCCAATGGCGTGCCCAAGGACAATCCCTACCATTTTGAAATATTCTATAACCCCAACGAGGGCACACCCCCCGCTGAAGCCATCGTTCTCGTAATGTACGAATCGGCCTATGATCCGGCTAACTACACACCGCCGGAATGGAACGCCGGCGAATCCGGCCTGGGCGCCTCGGGCCTTGACATAATGGGCGCGCTGGTAGGGAAAATTCCCAGTCCGCTGAATAAACTCGCGCTGCCATTGCTCAACAGCCAGGTAGAAGCGGAGTTCTCGCCTTATTTCAAAAAGGCGATTATTCGCGATCTCTTCCGAGGCGAGAAGACTTTGGGAAAAACCCTCGGCTGTGGTATCGGAATGCCTGTCTCACGCGCAACCGAGGCAATGGAAATTGCTTTAAGGCTCTACAAAGATGCAAACGTCGTCCTGCCCCTTATACTCTCGCACCGTTTTGTCAAAGGCACACAGGCACTACTCGGATTCACCCGCTTCGATACCACGGCAGTCCTGGAGATGGACGCCGTGAGCACTCCCGAGACCCGCGCATTCTATAACAAGGTCTGGGAAGCCCTTGATGCGGCAGGCATTCCCTTCACGCTGCACTGGGGAAAATATAATACATTCCTTACGCCTGAGCGCGTGCGTAATTGCTATGGGAACACTGCCGTCGACCATTGGCTCGCCAGCCGCGAGACGTTGCTCGAGAGCGCAGCGGTGCGGAAGATATTCAACAACGACTTCACTATCAGCGCAGGACTGGCAAACTGAAACCGAATGTGCCTGCCGGGAACCGCGACATCTTCTAAAACGCAGTTTTTACCATGCGTTATTGCACGGAAGTGACACGTATCACCCTTGGATCGTCTGCAAACTCCAGCAACAACCGCCGCACGCGGTCCTGCCAAGCATTGGCGAAAGCTGTCCGCTGCTCGTCGTCCGCGTTGCCATACATAATGGCGGCCATGCGCGCCCCTTGCGCAGGATCGCCCGGAACAGGAGAAACGTCCAGGCTGACCGTGACGCCCGCCCCGGTATCGAGTCGCTTGAAGCTGATGGCTTCACCCTCTCTGCGTTCAGCAAAGCTGAGTAACCCACTGCGCTTGAAGCGCCCCTGTATGCCGTTAAAGCCATTGTTCGAAGCGGCTCCGGTAAGCAAAGTCAGCACTTGTGCGGTTACGCCGGTGGTGCCTTCGCTTTCCGGCGCCGGCATATGTATGGCAATGGCGCCGCGCTCGGCAGGCTCATCCGGAAAGAGCGCAGCCAGCGCGGCTCGTCCCATCAGAAACGCGCCCGCGACGGTAGGGCAGGAATGTCCCGCCAGACGCACGGCGTCAGCGTAATGATATTCAAGCACACCGTCTTGCGCAGCACCCAGCATCTCTGCGAATGGATCGCGGGTACGGATAACCGGAGCCTGCTCATAAAAATCAGGATAATTCATGCGAATCTCCTCCTTATGGGTAGTTGAATAGACCAGGTAGGCCAGGGCCAAGCCTAAGCATCAGCATTGGCAATGCAAGGGTGCATCTGCAACTGGGGGAAAAACACGCGTTCCTCGAAACGCACGTGAGTTACGACCAGATCTGCGAACCTGAGCGACCGCACAACCGGCTCAAGCGAGCACGGCCCGCTGGCAAGCATCCTCAGTTCGGCGTGATCGGCGAGAATACGAGCGACTGCTTGCGCCTCAAGTATATCCTCTGCAATTCGAATCAGCCGCTCCTCCTCGGCAACGTGCGCAGCCATCACAGTGTGCCAGTGAGCTTCAATACGGGCAATTGCGCCGGCCAGTGCAGCTGAGTCTTTCTCATTCGCCGCCCGCCGCACATCACGCGCAACCACCAGCGATGTATGATGCTCGCGTGACAAACCGAGCAAGGCGCCAGTTCGCGGCATTCAGCTGGCGATAATAAAGTTGATCACAATAGCCTTACGCAGAAAAAATTCATTCCCTCATCGTTTTCAGCGCCTCTGCCCACCTGTGCAGTTCGTTCAGCAATGATACGCCCGAAGTCTTATGACTCTCGCTCGGCAGAAAATTATCGTTGTCGTCGAAATGACCGGAAGCATTCTGAACAACGACGGCTTCGACTATCGGCATCATTTTTAACGTGGTGAAAGTTAGCTTTTCCATTTGCACCGCGCGCAAGCCGCCCGAGATCCCACCATAGCTTACAGTCGCCGCGGGTTTGTAATTCCACTCCTTGTACACATAATCCAGTGCATTCAAAAGAGAAGGTGGCGGCCCGAAATTATATTCCGGCGTCACAAAAACATAGGCATCGGCCGCATTCACGCTGGCAGCCCACTTTTTTGTATGTTCATGCTGGTAGCTCTGGCGGATGGGATGCTCGGGCTCATCATAAACCGGCAAATTGAATTCGGCGAGATCGACCAGCACTGCTTCGAAATTCCCGTGCTGCACGGCGAGATCATGAAACCATTTAGCGATGGACGGGCCGATACGGCCTGGACGGGTGCTGCAGATGATGGTGTGAAGTTTGAGCATCGTTAATTTTCCTTGAAATACGTATAAGCTCTTGCGTGAGCATCCTCTTGCGTCGTACTGATTTTCAGCCATCCCCGATTTCACCCGCTCTTTCGAGAAACATCCGGGCTAAACCTGGAATTAGCCATTGATTCCAATCGCCAGCGGTTTTCCTTGCCCGGGCTATGCCGCCAGCGTCCAAGGCCGTCACATTCTTTGAGCGCGTCATGGTGATCGGTTCGGATACCGAATATCGTGATATTGTCGATCTCTTCAACGCCGCTACACGGGGCTCGTCCCCATTCGCACATCGTCTCGTTTGACGTGGCGATCGATGTTGTTGGCGACATGCCGGGGCCGGGCAACCAATGTCGGGTCCTGATTTGCCCTATCAGTCTGTAACAGGAAGGGGTTGCCCGGCAGAGAAACGCTCCTCGCCTAACCCCCTGCTCCGGGCTCCGCATGTCCTCTCGCATCGAAAAGATATTGGCGCGGGGTATGTTGTATCGTTATCCACTGATCGGTAGTAAACGCCGCTATCGCCCACACGCCATTGAAGCGCCCGATGCCGGAATTTTTCTCACCACCGAACGGGCTGTAGGGCAAATCATTTACCGGTTGGTCATTGACATGGGCCATGCCGGTCTCAAGTTGCTGCGCAAAACGCAAGCCGCGCTCCACATCGCGTGTAAACACGGCGGCGGCAAGTCCAAGCTCCGTGTCGTTGGCGATTTTGAGCGCCTCTCCTTCGTCACGCGCGCGTATGAATGGCGCAATGGGCCCGAACGATTCCGTTCGCGCCAGCGGCATCTGGTTCGTCACCCCCGAGAACACATGCGGGGGCAGAACAAGGCCCTGCGCTTCGCCACCGACGACCTGGTGCGCGCCCGACGAGACCGCTTCCTGGATGCGGCGGCGCAGACCATTCAACTGAGCTTCATTGATAATCGGCCCGATCATGGTGTCCGGTGCATCAGGGTCGCCAACCTTCAATTTGCTCACCCGATCGACAAAGCGTTCCAGAAACGCATCATGAACGCCATCGTCGATAATGAAGCGGTTGACGCTCATGCAGGTCTGGCCCTGATGCAGAAATTTGCCGAACACGGCCGCCTCGACCGCCTGCTCCAGATCGGCATCGTTCAACACCACGAAAGGGCCGTTTCCGCCCAACTCCAGTTCAAGCCGCTTCAGCGTCGACCCTTCAGCAGCCAGTTTTGCTATATTGCGACCAACCGGCGTCGAACCGGTAAATGAAATCACGCGCGGCACCGGATGCGTGACAAAAGCATCACCGATCTCGCTGCCCGCACCGACAATTACGCTGAGAATACCCGGTGGAAGACCGGCCTCTTCCAGGATCTTCGCCAGTAGCAGGCCGCCGGTAACGGGAGTGTCGCTCGCCGGCTTAAGAACAACAGCATTACCAACCGCGAGCGCTGGCGCCACGGAACGTACCGAGAGCTGTAACGGCCAGTTCCATGGACTGATTACACCCACGACGCCGACGGGCTTGCGGTACACCCGGCTTTCCTTGCCGGGAATGTCAGCCGGCAGAATACGGCCCTCGACAAGATAAGGCAGGGTGGCGGCCTCCAGCAGGACCCCATGCACGGCGGTCCACTCCAGGCTGGCCTTGATGCGCGTGCCGCCGGATTCCTGGATCAGCCATGTCACAATCTCCTCATGGCGTGCCTCCATCACTTGGGCCGCACGGCGCATCACTGTCGCACGGTCACCCGGCAGCGCCGCTGCCCAGCCGATTTGCGCCTGGGCGGCGCCACGATAAGCCTCATCCATGTCTTCGCGACTGGCGTGCGGTATCTCGACAAGAACATCGCCGCTATAGGGATTGATATCCCGTAGAATCTTGGCGCCCTTTCCATGCCGCCATTTGCCGTTTATCAGCAGCCTGTCAAAGTCCGCGTAACTCGGCAGATTTTTTCCATCTAATTCAGGTCTCATACGGGGAATGTCCTATCGTGAATAATAAATCGCGGCTCCTCAAGGAACGTAATGCCCAGCAGTGAGAACAGGAATCAAACCCGGCAGGCTACTCGTTAAAATCTTGTTCGAGAACACAAAACCGGCAATCAGCTTTAGAGATTATATTAACAGTAACTACTTAACAAAGCATGCACCATGGCTGGCAGTCTGCCGGATTCAAACGTATCGCAGCGAAAAATGACTGGGTGAGAGCAGATTCTGAGAATACCCTACTGGCTGAAAAAGCGACAAAATATGAACCAGCCAGGCGCTTTTGCAGCTGATCTCCTTCAAGTTCGACAGGCCGCTAAAGGGTCGATCTTGAATAATTCATAATCTCTGATTTTTTGTGGGGAATGATTGAATTCATATCTCCGCGACCGCTGACCATTGATCTCATGCGAGCAGTGCCTGTTGACGCGACAGTTCAGGATTCCAGACGGATGACAGGTTTAATGGTTATGCCGTTTTCGCTGTCTTCGGCGGCCTGATTGATCTGGTCCATCGTGTAGAATTTCACCAGTTTGTCGAAGGGGAAGCGCCCCTGCATATATAGCTCGACAAGTGTGGGAATAAAAAGATCGGGAACGCTGTCGCCCTCGATAATTCCGATGATGCGCTTGCCGGTCGTCATCACGTCATTCACATCGAAACTTGCTTCGGTGCCCAACGCTGGTGCTCCCACAATACCACAGGTGCCACGCGTAGCCAGCGCATCAATGGCTTGGCGCAGCACTGCCGGTCGGCCGCTCGACTCGAGCGTAAAATCCGCCCCACCTCCGGTAATTTTGCGCACGACCTCGACAGGATCTGTTTCACGGCTATTTACGACATGGGTCGCCCCGAGCTCCATGGCCAGCGCCAGGCGCGAGGGCACCACATCAACGGCGATAATGGTGGTGGCTCCAACCACATGCGCCGCCATGATGGCGCTCAGCCCCACCGCACCACCGCCAAAAGCCGCGAAACTGCTGCCGGGACTCAATTTCAGTGAGTTCATCACCGCTCCCGCGCCAGTTTGAATACCGCAACCAAGCGGACCGAGCAATTCCAGCGGCGCATTCCTGGGCACCTTGATCACGTTACGCTCATGCGCAAGTGAAAAAGTGCCAAATGACGATTGTCCGAAGAAATGGTCGTGAACGGGCGCTCCGCGCTCATGCGTACCGGCGTGCACCTCATAAGTGGAGGTGGTGCCATCTTCCCGAGCACCACCAAAGTTCAGCGGGTAAAAGTTTTGACAATAGGTCAGGTCGCCGCGCAGACAGGGCTTGCAGTGACCGCACCACATGTAGGTTAGTACGACGTGATCGCCTGGTGCCACCTTTTTGACGCGAGTGCCGGTTTTCTCCACTACACCCGCGCCTTCATGCCCGAGCACAACAGGCATGGGGACGACATATAACTGGTCGCGCGCCACCATATCGGTGTGGCACATCCCGGTTGCTACTATTCTGACAAGCACCTCGTCGGGACGAGGCTCATCCAGCAGCAGGGTTTCCACCTTGAAGGGGCCGCCCTTGTGGCGAATTGTTGCCGCCTTGATTTCTCTCATCCGTAATCCTGAATCCGGCAATTGAATGTGGTGGAGTGAGTGGGTTCACCTAAAAGGTTTAGCTTACAGGGTATAAAAAACCTTTTCGGTTATCGCGCTTCATTAATAAATAAATGGTCAGCTGCCTGATTCTTGAAAGCCGACACTCATGCATTTACCGGATCCCGGATTTCCCCGGCGCGAGTATGCCATTGGGATCCAGGGCCTTTTTGAGAACTTTGTTGACATTGCGCTGCACCGGACCGTAAGTTTCAGCCACCTTGTCCATGAACGCGGTGTTAACGCGATAAATTCCATATCCCTTGGCTGAAAACGTCGTCACCAGCTCATCAAAGCACTGATATGCCGCCTTCACCTGCTCCGGGTTTGTCTTATCGAATAGAACATCGACGACATGATGCATGTCTCGCATGCCGACAATGAATTCTCCTGAATAGTCCAATCCGTGCTTGCCAAGAATCTGCTTGGTCAAGGCCATCTGTTTGAGCGTTTCGCTTCCCCGCGCCTGGGAGACCGGCGCAAACCACATGGAGCCACCACCCCCGCGCCAGTTGTATAAGGAAAATTCCTGGAGCGTCATGTCTCCCCGCATGAGCTTGGCCCGATACACAAATGCAGGGTCGGCCGCAGCTTCCTTCTCCGTCAGGATCTTTGCCTTGCCGGATTTGCCAAATGCCTGCGTCACGATCTTCCAGTTCACTTCGATCTGTTCTGGCGTGCCATAGAGCGCGGCATAAACGTTCCATATCCCCAGATTGTGATCCTTGGTGATCTGGCGCACCGCCTCGTCCGGAATCGAACCCGGTCCTTTTACATAGTCGCTTCGACGGGCCTTCACCGGCGCTTCGTACAATGCGTGAGCAATAACCACAGCATTGGGTATCACACCACTGATGCGCAGCGGGCGAATCGTTTCGACGATCTCCACGATGTCGTCCTCATTCTGGTACTGTATGACGAACGGCTTGAAAGCCGGAGGCGCCGGCATCAGCCAGAAGCCGAGCTTGGTGACAATACCGTAATTGGACTGGGTGAAAATACCATCCAGGTAGGGACCGTAACCCCACTTGAATACCTGCCATGTATTGGAATTCGGCATGGAGCCCATCCCCGTGCGCAGCACCTCGCCATTGGCGAGAACCACCTCCATCCCGCACGAAAACATGAAATGCTCGCCATAGGGCGTATACCCGACTCCCCGGTCCAGCGTATTGCCGACCGGTCCCGCAATCGCAGAAGGAGCCGGAAAGGATAACCACAAACCCAGCTTGCGTTCGGCAATGTAGTCGTAGAGTTGCTTGTAAGTCACGCCTGGCTCGACCAGAGCATAAGCCAGGTCTTTATCGACTTCGAGAATACGGTTCATCAGCTTGAGGTCAAGTACCACCTGGCCGCGCTCGGCCGGTGCTGCGGAGCCATAGCCCAGATTCTTTCCGGTCGAGATAGTCCATACGGGCACTTTATAACGGTTGCAGATGCCTACAATCTTCTGGATCTGTTCCACCGTCGTCGCCAGCAGTGCCGCAGAAGGCGCATGCTCCGCATCCGGCACCGGCAGCATCGTCTTGATGTAGGGCGTGAGTTGCGCCGCGCTGGTGAGTACGGAAGCCTCGCCCAAAGCAGCTCGAAATTCATTTATGGCGGCATCGAAAGTATCTTCGGATACACCATTGGGCAGTGCAATATATTTGCTGGCCATAGCTTTGTTCTCCTCGGCGCTACGCTAAATATCGATTACGAATGACGTAAACTCCGCTGCATCAATCCGCTCGCCTTGGTTTCCAGCAGCCGACCGATGCACGAACGCGCGACTGGAGCATGATTCCTGAAGCGCGCCCGTACCCAGCGCCGCAGCCATTACCGCATATCCTACCGATTCCACCCAGCCTGTGGATCGCGGCTGCCCTGTCCCCATCCTGGTTCCATGCATGGGCGCCCGTTGCGAAACCGGCGCCCATCTTCCGGTGCTATCCCAGCCAAGCGATTCGCAGCCATTCGAGAACGAAAGGCCGGAGCAATGAAGATGCACCGCATCCGGTCCGTCAAGCCGATAGCTCAGGAAACCGGAGGTAAAACCTTCCGCATTTGCGCTATCGGTCTGCGCCTGCGCAACAGAATGGGCTGCGGAGAAAAAATTTTCTGTTATGGAAAAACCGCTTTGATTCTCAATGAGCTGGGAAGCAAGGATACCCCCGGCGCTATGCGCGGGCGACGCCGCCGCCCATACATGGCGAAGCCTCGGAATATCAGGGGAAATGCCCTGGACGGAGGCGTCATGGCCCGAGGAAACATGCGAACCCAGCAAAAGCAGCCTGGCGCCGGCATTCCGTACCAGTTCCGTGAAAACCGCTGCGCTGCCGTCATCCATCACGGCGACCCAGCGTGTTCCGCGGGACTTTTCCAGCAACCGTGTCGCTACCTCATAATCGCTGAGTAGTCCACCTTTCAACTTTATAACTTGCGGCGCGCCATGGTCATCTCCCGCACCTGCGGCCGTCATTCCGCCACGCTTGGCAGAGTATTGAACGGCCGAGCGGAAACCGGCGGCAAACGCGGCATCCACCGGAGTGTTTCCCAGCAGAAGTCCAAATCTTTCCACCCTTCCCTGGGGGATTGCAAACGCGCCCGCAGGAATGCCCAACGCCAGCAGTGTCCCTCCCGTCAGCGCACCCTTCATAAGATTACGTCTGTTAACGTCCATTGCTCAGTCTCCCTGCGCTTACCGGTTACTGCCGGTCGATTCAATTCTTCGAGATATAATCAGCCAGTTTTGCCAGCGACTCGTCGTCGATCTCGGAAGCCCTAAAAGCAGGCATCGCCCGGAGTCCGTTTCTCACCACCGTGCGGATATACGCTGCAGGAAGCTCACGACCGCGAATCTGTGGCCCCACAGGACCACCTTCATGACAATAAGCGCAAACCTTGGTATAGACTTCGACGCCATCTTTCCACGCAAACCCTGGCGCGCGAACTTTCTCAGGCGCTGCCCACGCGGCATCGGCGACGAATCCAGCGGTGATTATCAGTGCGAGCATAAACCCGATAGCTGAACCTTCCGGTCTTATTTTCCTCATACCGCGCCTCTCATGGATCGTATTGCTTGTTGAGAACAGAATTCATGCGCTTCGCGCGATTCATCGGGGATAACGGGAGTCGTTTACTTACTTTATCATATAAGAGAATATTGCAAGGGCAAGAAAAGCTGCCCCTGACTTGAACGTATGCCTATACAGGCAACCGCAACACGACCCTTCCGCTTGTACTCGGTCCACTCAACACGAGCAGTGCCGAGCGAACCGCGCAACGTGGCGGTCATCCTGTGGGAACCTGAGAATACCTTCGCTACGTTGAGGCTGACAATCGTTTGAGGCTGACAATCGTATAAGCAGTGCCCTGGTTGTCCTTCTTGCTGTGCAGGGCTGCGGGTCGGCCGCACTCCTGAAAACTATTCGCACCGAGGTCAACCCCAACCCACCGGCTTACCCGGTGGCTGTTGAGTCGGATTTTCAATGGATGCCTTTTGTATCAAGTCTAATTTCAGCAAAATTACAGCATCCATGATATTTCGGAAGCGCGCATACAAGTACCGTTCTCCAGCGCACAGATCCGGCTACTCAACATTGCTTCTGTAATAAAACCAGAAAAACCATACAGATACAGTGGGATTCTTATGTTTGCTACCGAACAGAGTTTAACGCAAAGCATCCGCATTATTGCCGAGCCAGCGTTTTATTGACGTGGCAATCCTTCCGCATAAAACGAACATCAAGGAGAAGAAACAGATGAAAAAATTACTCGTGTTGGCAATTGCTTTGGTCCTTCCAGCGTTTGCAGTTCACGCAGAAACGAGCAAGAAAGGCGATCTTAACGATGCTGAAATTGCCCATATCGTCGTTACCGCCAACCAGGTCGATATCGATGCCGGCAATCTTGCCGAGAAAAAGGCGTCTGACGAAGATGTCCGTGCATTCGCCCATCGTATGGTCGGCGAACACACGGACGTCAATAAGGCAGCGAAAGAATTGGCAGCCAAGCTCAATGTGACGCCCCAGGATAACCCGATCAGCAAGAGCTTGACGGAAGGCGGCAAAAAAAATATTGAAAAGTTGGAGCGCCTGAGCGGCAAGGATTTCGATAAAGCCTACATTGACGGCGAAATCGATCTTCATACGAAAGTAATCGATGTAGCCGACAATAAGTTGGTGCCCAACGTCAAGAACGAAGAGTTGAAGGCCTTGCTGGTAAAGGTACGCCCCGCGTTTGTCTCCCACCTTGACCATGCGCAAAAACTCAAGGCGGAATTGAAATAAAAGTATTGAAGCTGAGATTGGACGGAGACCAGGTTGTTCCGTTTTGCCTGGTCTCCTCTGGGTGCGGTAATTTGGTTCTTAGGCACCTTCTATAGGGTTCTTGTTCGTCGGCTCGAGGCTTTTGCTTCATGCTTTTTTACGACGTCAATCACCCTCACGCAGTTGCGCTTCACTTCGCACCTTATGTTCAACTTACGGTAAGGCTTGCACCCGTGAGTGTGCCAACCCCGGACGTACAATAAGAAGGTAAGCTTCAGCTCACCTTCTTATTGCGTTTCTATCTACCTGGCAGCCTGTCGGACTTAAAGGAAATCGGCTGCAAAAGCGTCTGGCAGGTTCATATTTCGCGGCTTTTTCAGCCAATAGAATAGCTATTGGCCTTCAAAATCCTCAAAATCCGCCCTCAGCCAGCCACTTTTTCACTGCGATTCTTTAAGTCCGGCAGGCTGCTAGTCATTGAGTCATTTTTTGACTGTGGCCGCCAGCCTGGCATGATGCGTGGAGGATCCGCCACGGCCGGACGATGAAGCGTGGCTGCCGGAGCGGCTTTTTCCCGCATGCGAGGCTTCACCGCCTTTTCGACCGGCTTCGCGCGCTTCTGCGGAATCAAATTCATGAGCGGTTCCTTTTTCGTGAGCCGCTTTACCGCCTTTGCTCGCAATTTCGCGCTGTTTATCTCCGTCCATCGAGGCAAAGCCGCGCTTGCTACCGCCACCACTGCTTTTTGATGTAGGCATTTTTATCTCCTGATATCCAAAAAATAAATAATTCCCGTTTGCACCAGCCCGGCGTCCAGTTCTGACGCCTGCTTGACGCGTCGGCAGTGCTGACCAGGGAAGCTTGTCTCCGCTTTTAATGACCGAGACGTGATTTGATGTTAATGGGCATCGCTGCTCTTTTATGTACGGCGGCGAACATAAAGCTGAAAAAATTAATTCGTTTGTATTTATTACGCCTGAATGAAAAGACGTACGACCAATCTCCATGTCATGAAGAATAGACCTTTTTGACTGCCCGTTTATGCACAAGGCACATACATACTCGTGCGATTGCGTAGAATCGCGCACAGGCAGCGTCAACGGGGATTCAAAACAAAGAGGAACGAACTGAGCAGCATCGGACGGCAGGCTGCTAAATGGAGGTGATCAGATCCTTGAGTACCTTGAAATTCACAGGCTTGGTCAGGTGATAATCAAAGCCGCTCTCATGAGATAGTCGGCGGTCTTTCTCCTGACCCCAGCCAGTCAACGCTATCAACCTCATATCGTCGAATTGCGGTTGCTCCCGAATACGGCGCGCCACTTCGTTACCATCCATACCTGGCATGCCGATATCCATGAGGATCACGTTAGGCCGGTAATCGGGAATAGTCACGAGTGCTGCTGGACCGCTATTGGCAGCCTCGACATCGAGGCCCATCGATTCAAGCAGCATGACAAGCACCTCTGCCGCATCATGATTATCGTCCACCACTAAAACACGTAACTTGCGCGCCGTAGTATCCGTTTCCGGCGATTCGAGACTTTTTTCATTCATAGTGTTTCCGCTAACGACAGTCATACAATAAACTCGCTGCCTTTATCTTCTCCCTCACTTATGGCGTCGATCATGTCGCCGTGCATTTTAACGAGACGATAGACCAGGTTTGAGCCAAATACCGAGTCCGCCCTGCGCCCCGTCACTATTTCGTCGTTCCTGAGCAAACATTTCAAACAAGCGGCGCAGCCTCCCCGGCAAAATTCCGATACCGTTGTCCCGCACATGCCTCGAGCCAGTAGACCGAGACTGGTTGCCCTAGACCCGGTCAATGTTTCGTTCGCATCAAGTCACGATAACCGTCGGTATAGATCTACATGCGCTTTGGCCCCCATAACAATAAGGCAGCGGAAGGCGACAAAAGCATGAAGTTAACTGCAAACTAAAGATTCCTGGGTCATGGCGAGTTTGGCCCGGGATCCGACCAGCCCAAACATGGTCTAAGATTCCTCCATTTCGCTTCTGCCAGGAAAAGAGAAATTATGCCATAACCGTGATAATTTTCTCGGAACAGGACGCGATATGCCGATATCCGTTAAAAAAAGAACTGTCCCATATATACTAATACCATTATGGAACGAACTGATCCGAAAAAACGGGATTGTTCGGCCTCAGGGAGTTGAATGTACCCCGGCGACCCGCTTGAATTGAATTCAGGGATTAATCAGGGTCGACAATGCCCGTGATAATAAAACCTACTGCGTATACCATTGTCAAAAAAAGTTATCGAGGCTCGGCGTCTACGTTTACTGCTGCCTTGTTGTTTGTAGCTGGCCAGGATTTAAATAAGGATTGACGTAATGACGGAAGATAACGATAAAGAGCGGCCATGCTCTCACACCTTGCAAACTTCCAGTACCATTCTTCATGCGAGCGAGCTTGTCGAACACGAGCTCAAGCAGGTCAAGGAAGCCCTGGAAGAGAAAACCAGGCAACTTGACCATTCCCTGTCTATCCTGCGTGCCACGATAGAATCGACAGCCGATGGAATCCTGGTAACCGACGAGCATGATAATGTACTTCGCTTCAACGAACGATATCTGGAGATGTGGCAGATCCACCCTGCCATTATCGATACGGGGCAACATCGACATCTTCTGAAATTCTGCTGCAAGCATTTGACGGATCCGCGGCAATTTCTGGATAAGCTGGAGGAAATCTACTCAACCTGGCCACCGGACAGCTATGATTTGCTTGAGCTGACCGATGGCAGAGTGTTCGAGCGCTTTTCAAGGATACAGCACATTGAAGAGCGAAGTGTCGGCCGCATCTGGAGCTTTAGAGACATCACGGCACGCAGGCGCGCTGAGGAAGCTCTGCGCGAAAGCACCGAGCGCTTGCGTTTCATGGCTGAGGCAATGCCGCAAAAAATATTCACCGCCCGAGCCGACGGCACCCTCGATTATTTCAATCAGCAATGGAAGGATTATACGGGTCTTGCCCCTGAGCAAATGGCGGGCTGGGAATGGACGAAACTCATCCACCCCGAAGATATGGATGAGAGCATCGGGCGCTGGCATCACTCTCTGAACACAGGGGAGCCTTTTCGGATGGAATGCCGTTTCCGGCGGGCCGACGGGGATTACCGCTGGCATTTGATCCAGACTCAGGCCAGACGTGATGCCAGAGGAAATATATTGATGTGGGTCGGTTCAAATACCGATATTGATCCCATAAAGCGGGCGGGTGAAGAAAAAAAACAACTTCTCGAGAACGAAAAAATCGCGAGAAGCGAAGCCGAGCACGCCAATCAGTTGAAGGATGAATTTCTCGCTACCTTGTCTCACGAACTGAGGACGCCGCTTAACGCGATCCTCGGATGGTCACAGCTCATATTGCAGGGAACAATGGGCAAGGAAGACATACAGCGAGGCCTGGAAACCATCGAGCGGAATGCGCGTGCACAAAATAAGCTTATCGAAGATCTGCTCGAAATGAGCAGCATTATCTCGGGAAAGGTAAGGCTTGACATGCAGCGCCTGGATTTTGCCAGCGTCGCCGAGGCGGCGGTCGAATCGCTCGCGCCGACAGCGGAGGCCAAAGGGATTCACATTCAAAAAATCATCGATCCGGCCTCGGGATGGGTTTCAGGGGACAACGATCGGCTTCAGCAGGTCATCTGGAACCTGCTTTCCAATGCGATCAAATTTACTCCCAAAGGTGGTACCGTGGAGGTTATAGTCGAGCAGGCCGCTTCTCATCTCTACGTTGTCATAAAGGATTCGGGGATGGGCATCAAGCCCGAGTTTCTCGCATACGTTTTCGACCGCTTCCGTCAAGCTGACTCTGCACTCAACCGAAATTACGGCGGCCTCGGCCTGGGATTAGCCATCGTGAAGCAACTCGTGGGACTTCATGGAGGTACGGTTCGGGTGGAAAGCGATGGCGAGGATAAAGGGTCGTCATTTATCGTCAGCCTGCCGCTCGCTCCCATCAGCGAAAGAAAAGACCAGCATTCCGCAGCGTCCGCTCAAATTGCCTTTAAAAATGGGCATATCACGCTTCCTGGCGTAAAAGTACTGGTCATTGATGACGAACAGGATGCGCGCGAACTCGTCAAGGAGGTGCTTACGCTATTTCAAACCGAGGTGATTACCGCTGCTACCGCCGCAGCAGGTCTGGAAATCCTGAAAAACCAGCGACCCGATGTGATAGTAAGCGATATCGGGATGCCGGAAAAGGATGGATACCAATTCATCCGTGAAGTAAGAAATCTTCCCGCAACTCACGGCGGAAAAACGCCTGCCATTGCCCTGAGCGCATTTGCCCACGCCGAAGATCGGACGAGATCGATAATTGCCGGTTATCAGATGCATCTTTCGAAACCCGTTGAGTCGCATGAACTGGTTGCTGCCATTGAAAACCTGACCGGATGGATGCGAAAGCCGATTGTGCAAACATAACTGGCCGGTCTTATCTTGAGTCAGCCGCTTCCGCCTGAGAACACACCCGCTACGACGTTGCCAGGCAACACGCAAAACCCGCATAAAAATACAACCGGAGTGTATATCAGCCATTCCTGCCATGAATCCACGATAATCAACCCACTATGCGCCGCTTGATTCTGCTCGGCGTGCTCGCCCTGTTTTCCTGCATCGTGGTCATATTGCTTGTCGCCGTGGGTGTCGGCGAACTTTTATCCGGCGCGGCGCCCACTGCGGTCAACACGCTATCAACCGACTTTCCGGTCGAGCCGGTACAAATTCCCGTTAGCACCCATACGAGGGAGGAAAACTCCAGTGTGCACGGCTGGTTGGTGCGGGGAACCGGGGGCGGCGGCGCAGTGTTGCTTGTTCATTCGATCCGGAGCAATCGCGTCGAAATGCTGAGCCGCGCCAAGTTCCTGAATGAACAAGGGTACAACGTTCTCCTCATCGATCTCCAGGCACATGGCGAAACGCCGGGAGACCGGATCACTTTCGGCTTGCGCGAGTCGGAAGACGTGGAAGCCGCAGTAACCTATCTACGTAA
>CAJDTQ010000004.1_pt1 | contig 18113 bp, 14 predicted proteins | sample 7389881 | NCBI WGS metagenome assembly CAJDTQ01 (sample SAMEA7055658, study PRJEB34461) | soil metagenome | biome: terrestrial ecosystem; feature: Peninsula; material: soil | place: Antarctica | collected 2016
GGTTCGTCAAGGATCAGGACGTTGGCAGGGCGGGTGAACAAACGCGCCAGCAAAAGCCGGTTGCGCTCACCGCCCGAGAGAGACTTTACCGGCGAACGCGCCCGCTGTGGCGCAAACAGGAAATCTTCCAGATAGCTGATGACGTGCTTGCGCGTCTCGCCTATATCGATAAAATCCGAACCCTGGCTAATCGTGTCTATCAGGGTTGCCTCTTCATCCAGTTGTTCGCGCAACTGGTCAAAATAGGCTACCTCAAGCTTGGTGCCCAGCCGGACATTGCCGCTATCCGGCGGTAATTCTCCCAGTATCAGCTTTAAAAGCGTGGATTTGCCAGCGCCATTAGGTCCCAGTAATCCCACGCGATCACCACGCATGATCCGGCAGGAGAAATTGTCTATGATGGTCTTGTCGCCATATCTTTTGCTGACATTTTCCAGTTCAGCCACCATGCGTCCGGACTTGGCGCCTTCATCGACGTTGAGATTAACCTTCCCCATTTTATCGCGCCGATCGGCACGCTCTATTCTTAGCGCTTCCAATCGTCTCACCCTGCCTTCGTTACGCGTACGGCGTGCCTGAATCCCTTTTCGTATCCAGACCTCTTCCTGCGCCAGCACTTTATCGAATTTTTGATTGTGGACGGCTTCAACCTCCAGCATCTCCAATTTTTTTTGCTGGTACTCGGCAAAATCCCCGGGGAAGCTTGCCAACTTCCCACGGTCGAGCTCGACAATCCTCGTCGCTACATTATTCAGAAAGCGGCGGTCATGCGTGACGAACAGCACGCTTCCCGCAAAGTCCTTCAGTAGTCCTTCCAGCCACTCGATAGAGGAAAAATCCAGGTGGTTGGTCGGCTCATCCAATAGCAGCACGTCTGGAGATACCACCAGGGCGCGAGCCAGGGCGACCCGTTTTTTTTGTCCGCCGGAGAGTTGCCCCACCAAGGCATCGGGGGGGAGATCCAGCTTGTCGATAGCGGTTTCCACCCTGGCCTGGATACGCCAGCCATCCTGAGCTTCCACTTCGGCTTGCAAGTCCTGCAGACGTGAAAGTAGCGCCTCGGTGTCTCCCGTGCCGTCGCTCAGGAGATGAGACGCCTCATGATAATGAAGCAATACCTGGCTGACCTTCCCCAATCCCTTCGATACTTCCTCGAATACCGTAAGTTCAGGGTCCAGTTCCGGTTCCTGCGGGACATAAGCCAGCTTCAACCCGGGCGTGCGCCAGATCCTGCCATCGTCCGGTTTGAATTCGCCTGCTATGATGCGCAGCAAACTCGACTTTCCCCCGCCATTTCTGCCGATCAGCCCGATACGCTCGCCGGTATCGAGCTGCAAGTCTACTTGATCAAGCAACGTGTGATGACCAAAGGCGAGGCAGGCTCTTTCAAGAGTGAGGAGGGGCATGGGCAGGGAAAGTTACTTCAGCTTGGTTGATAAGGGGCGCAATTCTGGCACGCTTGGTGAAGTTTGGCAAAGAATACGCCTGCTGATCAATGCGGGTCTGCCGGGCGCGACAACGATGCAGGAGATCAATCGAACGGTGGCAGATGTAATACACCGTCTCGCGGTCGAGCGCGTCCGAGTGCCTGAATCGCTTCGCACCAGCCCTCACATGCGTTGCGCCCTGGCCGGCCTCGCCAGATATTCAGAACTCCCTTGCATTTTGCGTAGAGGTAGAAAAATTTCAGTACTTCCTTGCGCTGCACCGCATCCGGGTATTCATCACTACAGACAAGCTTGTCGTCTATCAAACCGCCATCAGTCATAACCACGGCGCCCCAGGCTTTGACACGTTTCGTCGCACCCAGCGACAGGCGCGGGCCGAGTACCAGCGCATCCAGAAGGTCGCCATCGAGGCCGATGTAACCGGGTACGGAGCCATAATTGAATGGACATGGCAGAGGCGAGATAAAGTCGATTCTACCGTTGGATCCGCGTTTAAGGAAGCTGCCTCGGGGAACTTCAATTACCACTTCCACCACTGGCGGCTCTGTCAGCGCCTGATGTACCGCATTCAGGTCGCAATGCGCGTCGGTGATCGTTCTCACGATCCGAAGATACTTGCTGGCGCCATACCGCATTGGATTCCGGCCGTGTCCAGGATGGACATTATTTTTCCATCATCCTGAAGTTCGCTTTTGATCTAGCCCATCCTCTATTTTTTGCACGTTCTCACTGCCCCGCCTCATCCTTCTCAACCAGCAACGTATACAATCGGCGGCTATCGGCGCGCAACACGGTAAACCTGAAATCGCCGACAGACACCGATTCGGTTCGCTTTGGCAACCGGCCAAATTTATGGAGCACCAGACCGCCGACAGTGTCGTAATCCACATCACTTAACCCGGCACCGAGCTTTTCATTAAAATCGTCGATTTCGGTTATTGCCTTGACGCGGTAATGTCCGCCCGGATCCTGCACGATGTTGTCCTCGGCCTCGTCGAAGTCATGTTCATCCTCGATGTCGCCAACGATCTGCTCCAGCACGTCTTCGATAGTCACCAATCCTGCGACGCCGCCATATTCATCCACTACGATGGCTATATGATTGCGATTAGTCCGAAAATCCTTGAGCAATACATTGAGCCGCTTGGATTCAGGGATAAAAACGACTGGCCGTAACATGTCACGCACATCAAACTCTTCTTCTCCCGCAAAGTAACGCAACAGGTCTTTCGCCAATAATATACCTATGACATTATTTTTATCGTTTTCGGTTACGGGAAAGCGCGAATGAGCAGTCTCGATAACCAGTGGGATGAACTTGTCCGGCGTTTCGCTGATATCGATCACGCTCATCTGCGAACGCGGAACCATGATATCGCGGGCCTGCATTTCAGATACCTGTATCACCCCTTCTATCATGCTCAGGGCATCCGAATCGAATAAATTGCGTTCAAAAGCGGAATGCAATAACGCGATCAGTTGCTCGCGATCTCCCGGCTTGCGCAAAAGCCAAGTGCTGACGCGCTCGAGTAAAGCCGGTTTAGGGGGGTCATCCATGTGCGTTTGCCAGTTCGTCTACAAAAAATAAATAAACTGCGGAAGATGCCGACAAGAACATACGGTTCCATCCATATTCAAAGTACTTCAGCGGTCCCCCAGGATTCCATGTAAGGATTTTCATATCCCAGTCTTCCGAGAATTTCGGCCTCCATCTGCTCCATCGACGCCGCTTCAACATCGCTTTCATGATCGTAGCCCTGAAGATGCAAGACGCCGTGCAGGGTGAGATGTGCGTAATGCGCTGTCAAATCTTTTTGTTGCTCGCGAGCTTCTCTTTCTATTACCGGCGCACACAGCACGATATCGCCAGCCAGGGATTGCACGCCCGGCCGAACATTATCGTAAACAAAAGTCAGGACATTGGTCGCATAATCCCTGTCGCGAAAACTCCGGTTGAGGCTCTGGCCTTCAGCTTCATCGACGACGCGCAGCACAATCTCCGCATCGCGCGTCAATGCGGCTTTGACCCATTTTCTGAACGCCGATCGAGGAGGCACGTCCGCAGCACGGGCGGCATATTGTGTCGCCAACTTCAGCTTTATTTCGCGTCGCGGGACTTCTACGGAAGCCGGGGGGAGGTTACTTGTCCTTTTCGTATTTTTCATAAGCATTGACAATTCTTTGTACCAACGGATGCCGCACCACATCCTCTGCGCCAAAATGCGTAAACGCGATCCCACGCACTTTTTTCAGGACCTGCTGCGCCTCTACCAGGCCACTTTTCTGATGTTTTGCCAGATCGATCTGGGTAATATCGCCTGTCACCACAGCCTTGGAGCCAAAGCCGATGCGAGTTAGGAACATCTTCATCTGTTCAGGTGTCGTGTTTTGCGCTTCATCAAGTATGATAAAAGATTGGTTCAACGTGCGCCCGCGCATAAAAGCCAGCGGTGCAACTTCAATGGCACTCCGTTCGAACTGCTTGCTGGTTTTATCAAATCCCATCAGATCGTAAAGTGCATCATAGAGAGGCCGTAAGTAGGGGTCCACTTTCTGCGCCATGTCGCCCGGCAGAAAACCCAGGCGCTCGCCAGCTTCCACCGCGGGTCGTACCAGCACGATACGGGCTACGATATCGCGCTCCAGCGCGTCCACCGCACTTGCCACGGCCAGATAGGTCTTTCCTGTTCCCGCGGGACCGATCGAAAATGTGATGTCATGTGTCTGGATTTGCTGCAGATAATCGACCTGGCGGGGAGTCCGGCCGCGCAAATCGCTGCGGCGGGTAATCAGAGCGGGTTCTGTCAGTTCTTTCGTAGCAGTCGCAGCGGCACTTTTTTTCGAATGATGAGGATTCATCACTTCGATCAGCCCCAGTTGAATTTGCTCGACGCTCAAATGATGTTGCGCATGGCTGTAAAAATTTCGCAATGCTTCTGCGGCAAGCAAAGTCTGGGCGGATTTGCCGCGTAAGCTGAAGTGTTCACCCCGGCGCGCAATGGTGACATCAAGTACGGTTTCTATCTGCCTGAGATTTTCATCCAGCGCACCGCATAAATTGGCGAGACGCTGGTTATCGGCGGGGGAGAACGAAATTTCGACAGGTTTCAAAAAGTCTCTGAAATGCAATAGCGAGGTCTTAATTCTGGCAGCGACAGCCGTACTTTGCAAGAAGTGAAGGTAAAGAGACCTTGCGGGGCCTCACAAAGCCGACCTTACATGAAAATCTTGCTCAGGTTCGTGAATATGTTGCACGATTTCACCGCGCAACGAGTGGGCTAACGCGGCAGAGATCCTGACGTTTAAAAAATGACCGATCTTTGCCGCGTCACCGGCAAAATTTACCATACGGTTATTATCGGTGCGCCCGCAAAGCTCGGCGGCATTTTTTCTGGATTGCCCCCCCACCAGAATACGTTGAGTCGTGCCAACCATGCGTCGGCTGATGGTCCGTGCCTGTTGCTCGACTTTTTCCTGCAAGCGTTGTAATCGCTCAAGCTTGATCTCATAGGGCGTAGTGTCGAGCAAGGCCGCCGCAGGGGTGCCCGGGCGAGGACTATAAATGAAGCTGAATGATCCATCGAAGTTAGTATCTTCTATCAGCTTCATGGTCGCCTCGAAATCTGCCTCGGTTTCCCCTGGAAAGCCTATGATGAAGTCCGAGGTAAGCGAAATATCGGGACGTACGCTACGCAAGCGGCGGATAATGGATTTGTACTCCAGCGTAGTATACCCGCGCTTCATTGCCGCCAGTATCCGGTCTGACCCGGACTGAACCGGCAGATGCACGTGGCTGACCAACTTCGGCAATGTTTTGTGAGCCTGGATTAATCGTTCAGTGAATTCTTTAGGATGAGAGGTGGTGTAACGGATGCGCTCGATGCCGGGAATTTCATGGACATATTCAAGTAATAGCGCAAAATCGGCCATCTGCCGGTCTTCTCCACCGGCTTCATCTTCCCCATATTCGATTATGCCCCGGTAAGCATTTACGTTCTGTCCGAGCAGCGTCACTTCCTTCACGCCTCGACTGGCCAGCCCGGCGATTTCCGCCAGGATGCCATCCAGTGGGCGGGAGATTTCCTCGCCGCGCGTATAGGGCACCACGCAGAAACTGCAATATTTGCTGCAACCTTCCATAATGGAAACGAAAGCGGTCGCACCTTCAGTACGTGCTGGCGGGAGGTTATCGAATTTCTCGATTTCGGGAAAAGAAATATCCACCTGCGGGCGGCCCGTGGTCTGACGCGCAGAAATCAGTTGCGGCAACCGGTGCAGGGTTTGGGGACCAAATACCAGATCCACATATGGCGCACGCTTCACTATTTCCGCACCTTCCTGACTGGCGACGCAACCCCCTACGCCGATGAGAAGATTCGGGTTGGCGGTTTTAAGATGCCTGACGCGTCCCAGATCATGAAATACCTTTTCCTGCGCTTTTTCCCGCACGGAACAGGTATTGAACAGGATCACATCGGCCTCAGCGGGATCATCGGTTTTTTCCATGCCTTGCGCATCATGCAGCACGTCCGCCATCTTGTCCGAGTCATACTCGTTCATTTGGCAGCCAAACGTTTTGATATAAAGTTTTTTAGCCACACCTGTCTCCAACCGTACCGAAATATTGTTCGAGCCATCCAGTACGGTGACCATTCAAAAGTTGCGACGAATACACGGGTTTCAGCCTGTAAAATCAGGTTAAGCGCGTTTACAACTGCGGCAACCGCTGTTCAACCCGAATTCACCCGGTAATGAACCCACCCAAAAAATAAAGCTCACGCAGGCTATAAAAAAATCTTTTCGGATTATGGCGCCTGGTTGATATATAAGCGATCAAGTGCCGGATTCAGGTTCATCACGAGAACATGATCCTTAGCTTGCTGGCCCGGGATGCTGTAGATGACCTATCCGCTGTTTCGTAACCCCGCGGCCACTCCATTGATAGTGAGTTGTATTGCACGTTTCACGGCATCCGTCGCATCGCCAGAACGATACCGCCGCAACAGTTCCACCTGCAGATGGTTGAGGGGGTCGATATACGGTGTGCGATTACGAATGCTGCGAGCAAGTGTAGGGTTATCCTGCAGTAACTCAGTGCGACCAGTGACTGCGAAAAGCCACTTCACGCTGAGATCCCATTCTTTCTGTATGCGCCCAAAAACTTCCTCACGCAAGTTGATATCGGTAACCAGCTCAGCATAACGCGATGCAATGCCCATATCGGTCTTTGCGAGCACCATATCCATATTGGATAACATGGTTTGCAGAAATGGCCAGGTACTATGCATTTCCTGCAGAAAACCCAACCCTTTTTTGCCTCGGCCCTGGCGTTGGACAAATATCTCCACCGCTGTGCCAAAGCCATACCAGCCCGTAATCATGGCGCGATTGACACCCCAGCTGAACGTCCAGGGTATGGCGCGCAAATCTTCTATCCGATCGGATTGGCTGCGTGATGGCGGGCGGCTGCCGATATTAAGTCCGGCAATTTCCCTGATTGGAGTCGATTCCTGAAAATATCGATTGAAGTCCGGGGTTTCGTATACAAGGTCGCGATAAGCGGTGAGCGCGTCGAGCGCGAGTACTTCCATGGTATTGTGATACTTGATGGCGCGTCTACCAAGCGGATCGTGGCTCAGCAACGTAGCCTCAAGCGTCGCAGAGACCAACGTTTCAAGATTTCGGCGACCGATTTCAGGGTCGGAATATTTACTGCCGATGACTTCGCCTTGCTCGGTAATGCGTATCTGACCATTCACGCTCGCCGGTGGCTGGGCTAGTATTGCCTGATAGCTCGGGCCGCCGCCACGTCCAACCGTGCCTCCACGCCCATGAAAAAGGCGCAGTTCAATTTTGTGGCGAGCAAAAATTTTCGTTAATTCGGTTTCGGCCTTGTAAAGCTCCCAGTTGGCCGCAAGAAAACCGCCATCCTTGTTGCTGTCGGAATAACCCAGCATCACCTCTTGCACATTGCCGCGCGAATCCAGGAGCTTGCGGTAATATGGCAGCGAAAACAGTTCGTCCATAACGGTGCCACAGCCGCGCAAGTCCGCAATAGTCTCGAACAACGGAACGATATTGAGATGCAGGTGCGGCTTTTCGCCGGGTTGCAAAAGGCCTGCTTCCTTGAGTAACAGCGCGACCTCCAGTATGTCGGAAACGCCGTCGGTCTTGGAAATGACATAATTCGGCAATGCGGCACGACCGAAGCGCCGGTGGATTTCTGCTGATGTTTGTACGATGCTCAGTTCGCTCTGGACAAGCTCGGAATATTCCAGAAAAGGTGACCGCAGGAGGCGAGGGCTGCTGATTTCGGTCAGCAACCATTGCACCCGCTCTGTCTCGGTCAATTCGGAATAATTCTGGTTACGCGCACAATGCCCGAACAATTCCGCAACGACCTGCTCATGTACGCCGCTATGCTGGCGCATGTCCAGTGACGCGAGATGAAAGCCAAACACCTCCGCAGCCCGCCGCAGATGACGCAGGTCGACACGCACCAGTAATTCGGATTTGTGCTGCTTGAGCGACTGAATGACGATATCGAGTTCGTCGATGAATTCAGTGCTCTTTGCGTAGGGTTCAGCGGGTGCAATCGGTCGACGCTGCCTGCTTACGTGACCAAGGTCCTGGCTGGTAGCAGCGAGCCGCGCATAAATACCGATTAATGCGCGGCGGTAAGGCTCATCCGCACGGCTAGGAGCCAGATCAGGCGACGCCTTGGCCAACGCCGCCAGGGCGTCATCCACATGCGCAAGCCGCTCGGCCAGGCTTAGCTTGCGGCCTATCCGATGTACTTCACCCATATAAAAATCCAATGCCAGCGCCGACTGTCTCTCAGCGGCATGGAGCATGACTTCATGCGTGACGAAAGGATTGCCGTCGCGATCGCCGCCTATCCAGCTACCGATGCGAAGAAACGGGGGAATATGGGGCGCATCCGCACCCATTCCACTTTCCAGCAAATCCTCCATTTCCGCATACAGATGCGGTACCTCGGTGAGAAAGGTATAGTGATAATAGGCGAGACCGTTGTTGATTTCGTCATAAACCGAGAGACGCGCCGAACGCAGGATACGGGTCTGCCATAGTATCTGGATGGCACAGCGCAACTCCTCGTCGTTATTGCGTAGTTCATCCGGCGTAAGCTGTATTCGATCACGCTCGTTTAAAAGATGCGCAATGGCCAGGTGGCAGTCCAGTATGCTTCTGCGTAGCACTTCTGTCGGATGCGCTGTCAAAACCGGGGAAATCAGTGCTTTATCGAAGAATCGGCCCAGGTCGACGCCATTCATTCCACTGGAAATGATCCTCTTCAGCGCGCGTGCCACGCTTCCCGCCTGTGGCGGCGATCCGTCGAGAAGATAGCTGCGGCGGCGGCGATTGTGATGCATATCCTCGGCAATGTTCGAAAGCTGGGAGAACTGGCTGAATGCGCGAACCACCGCTTCCGTCGCCTTGTTGCTCAACTGATTGAGCATCACGTCCAGTTCGTGCCGCGCCTCCAGGTCCTGCTCACGCCGGAATCGAATTGCGGTCTGGCGAATAGTCTCGACAAGATCAAAGGTAGGCTCGCCCTCCTGCTCTCGCAAGGTATCGCCAAGCATGCGACCAAGCAGGCGAATATCCTCGCGAAGAGGATCGTCTATAGGCCTGTCGTTATTAATGTTGTGGTTTCTTTCGAGGCTTCCGATCGGGGAAGCAAGGGATGTCATAACGCTACCTCTTCTTGAACGCAGATACGAGTTGATGGCATGTGCACTTCAATCCGGCTTGGAGTTTGGCATGCTAAAATAAGCACCGGTAGTAATTCCCTAATTTTTTCTCATCGTGATAACAATGCTTAATTCATCATCCATGCCTTCAAAAATCATTATTGCGACCCGTGAAAGCGCCTTGGCCTTGTGGCAGGCAAATTTCATTCGGGCACGGTTGGCGAAATTATACCCGCAAATAGAATGCGAGATACTTGGGATGACCACTAGAGGAGATCAGATACTTGATATATCCCTCTCAAAGATCGGCGGCAAAGGGTTATTCATAAAAGAACTGGAACAGGCGCTGGAGGACCGCAGGGCAGATATCGCCGTGCATTCGATGAAGGATGTGCCGATGGACATGCCCACAGGATATACGCTTGCCGCTATCGCCGAACGCGAAGATCCGCGTGATGCTTTCGTTTCCAATCAATACCCCGGCCTCGACGCACTGCCGTCCGGCAGCGTGGTGGGCACTTCGAGCTTGCGGCGCGAAAGCCAGTTGCGCGCGCGTTTTCCGCATTTGCAGGTACAACCGCTGCGGGGTAACGTTCAGACTCGCCTGCGCAAGCTCGATGAGGGACAGTTTGCGGCGATTATCCTTGCGGCCGCAGGGTTGAAACGGCTGGGGCTGGCTGGCCGCATTACTGCATTGCTAAGTCCCGAAGTAAGTCTGCCCGCGGTAGGACAGGGCGCTTTGGGAATCGAATGCCGGTCGGACCGAACCGAATTGATCGAATTGATGGAACCTCTGCATCATCTTCCGTCCGCTCAGTGCGTTGAAGCAGAACGCGCCATGAGTCGAGCTTTGGGAGGGAGTTGCGAGGTCCCGCTGGGTGGTTTTGCAGAAATAAATGGAGGTGTTCTGCGGTTGCGCGGTTTCGTCGCCAGCCAGGATGGATCGCGCGTGATAAGCGACGAACTGAGCGGCAATCCAGGGACGGGTACCTTAATGGGAGCACAACTGGCACAGAATCTGAAGGAACGCGGGGCGCAAGAAATTCTGACGGCACTGGAATCGCAAACGGTTGAGCCCGTGAGCCATCCGTGACTAAGCCGTTGGCGGGGATCGACATCCTGGTTACGCGCCCGGCGCATCAGGCTGGCGAGCTTGCTGACAGGATACGCATGGCGGGGGGTAATCCTGTTTTGTACCCGGTGCTCGAGATCCTCGATATCCCGAATCTTAATCCGTTACTGGACTTGATCGATCGACTCGATGACTTCGATATTGCAGTTTTTATCAGTCCCAACGCCGTCGCGAAGGCGATGAGCCTCATCAGCGCGAAGCGGACGCTGCCCGTCAAGTTGAAAATAGTTGCTGTTGGCCAAGGCACTACGAAGGCGCTGGGAAACTTCGGCGTCACCGGGGTAACCGCGCCGGCTTTGCGCTTCGATAGCGAGGCTTTGCTTGATCTGTCGCTCTTGAGGCAGGTGAAAGGCAAGCGTATCGTAATTTTTCGCGGCGACAAGGGGCGTGAATTCCTCGCGGAAGGTTTGTTGAAACGGGGCGCCGTCCTCGAATACGCGGAATGCTATCGCCGTGTCATGCCGAAACCGGATACTGCCCCGTCGCTGAGTGCGTGGGCAAATGCCAGGATGAAGGCGATTACCATAACCAGCAGCGAAGGGCTGCGCAATTTATGCGAAATGGTGGGCGAAACCGGCGGAGCATGGCTTAAGAAAACGCCGTTGTTCGTTTCTCACGTGCGTATAGCCCAGGCTGCGGCAAATCTTGGGTTCGCCCATGTCATTTTAACTAATGCAGGAGATGATGGATTGCTGGAGGGCCTGCTAAATTACTTTCGGCCAGAAACCACCAGAGAAATTTCCGGCCTGGAAAAACCATGAACTCGGAAGAACAACCCGGCATAACCGAAAAACCTCCAGAAGTGCGTAAGAGGCTGGCCTTGCGCGTCCCTCCGCTCTTGATTTTTGTCATAATCCTTGTGCCCATTATCGCGCTGCAATGGTATGACACGCGTAGCCAGATCGGAGAATTGCAGCATGAGCTGGCGAAGCGGTTGGCCGAAGCCGATGCCTCGGGAAAAGAGTCGCGCAATATTGTAGTGGACGCGGCCGAGGCAGGACGCCGGACAGAAACCAAGCTCAGCTTGCTCGAATCAAGACTCGCTGAATCGCAAAACCAGCAGTTGGCACTTGACGCGCTGTACCAGGAACTTACGCGCAATCGCGATGAGGCAACGCTGGAGGAAGTGGAACAACTGCTGCTCATCGCCAATCAGCAGCTTCAGCTTGCAAGTAACGTAAAAGTGGCCTTGATCGCGATGCAGGAGGCCGATGCCCGGTTGCAGCGCCTCGACCGTCCGCAGTTGGCTTCCCTGCGTAAAGTCATGTCAACGGATATGGATCTTCTCAAGGCGGCACCCTATGTGGATACGGCAGGCGTCAGTATGCGCCTGGACGATCTCGCCGTCTCGGTCGATGCATTGCCATTGGCAATGGAACTTCGTCCGCCCGAATCCGGCTCTTCCAGAATTCCCCAGGTTCCGGAAACCGAGAATATATGGCTCGGGTTCCTGCACGAAGCGTGGGAGGACATAAAACGTTTGGTGCGGATTCAGCACATGGATAAGCCGGATATTGCCTTGTTATCGCCGACACAAGCCTATTTTTTGCGTGAAAATCTGAAACTGCGTCTTTTGTCGGCGCGGCATGCGCTTCTTGCTCGCGATGGAACGAGCTTCAAGGTCGATATCGATGCATCCATGGACTGGATAAGCCGGTATTACGACAACAGCTCGAAGTCTGTCGTCAACATGCTTGAAGCCCTGCGCCAGTTGCGAGAAAGTGAAGTTGGGATTGAATTGCCCCGTATTTCCGCGAGCCTCAATGCCGTACGCAACTATCGTCTCGCCCGTGATCGGGGAAATAGATGAAGGGAGCGCTCTGGCTTCTGGCGTTATTCCTGATTGCGGTAGCGGTAACACTTGCGGCCAGATACAACAGCGGTTATGTATTGGTAGTGGCCCAACCTTATCGCATCGAGCTATCGCTCAATTTACTGGCAGCGTTGCTGCTGGTAATATTTTTTATCGCCTATTTCGTCGTGCGACTGGCTGTCGTTACTTTCAGGTTGCCAGCGGAAGTGAGCGGGTTTCGTCTCCGCCGGCGTCGCGAAAAAGCACGAATGATGATGCTGGATGGGCTCAGAGCCTTCTTCGAAGGCCGTTATGCCAAGGCGGAGAAGGCTTCCGCCACCGTTCTGGAAATGAAAGAATCTCCTTCCGTCAGCGCGCTTAACGCAATGATTGCGGCCCGTTCGGCGCACGAGCTGAGAAATTATTCTCGTCGTGACGAGCTCATTACCATGGCAAAAGCGAGCGCACCGAAAGAAGTAACCTTGCTGCTAATGACGCAAGCCGAGTTGCTGCTGGATGAACATCGGCCTGAAGAAGCGCTAAAAATATTGCATTCTCTTCCTCATGCCGGAACGCGCAGACATACCGGGGCGTTGCGTCTGGAACTGAAAGCGCAGCAGCGATTAAAAAATTGGGAAGCCGTACTGGATCTGCTCGGGCAACTGGATCAGCGTAATGCCGTTGATAAGGCAGTAATGAGGCAACTACGGCTACAGGCGCGCATGGAAAGTCTTAAAAGCACGATGTTGAATCCTCAGGCACTGAAGGAATATTGGAAAAATATATCTTCGGCCGACAAGAAAGACAGCAAGCTGGCTGCTGCCGCCGCGCGGGCCTACGCGGCGATGGGCGATTGCGTCACGGCTCATCAGATTATCGAGGAGAGTTTAAATGCCCAGTGGGATCCCGAACTGGCGGGATTATATGCAACATGTCCGGGAAGCGACGCCATCAGCCAAATCGAGCATGCTGAAGCGTGGCTCAAATCTCATCCAAATGACGCCTGCCTGCTGCTGGCGCTGGGCAAGCTTTGCGTTAATTGTGAGCTTTGGGGCAAAGCACAAAACTATCTGGAGGCAAGCCTGTCGGTGGACCCGGATTATCCCGCTCATCTCGCATTGGCGCAGTTGTACGAGAAACTTGGACGCCTCGAACTGGCAAAGGATCACTACAGCAAGGGACTGGAACTTGCATTGGGGCGACTGGACGCGCTAGAGCGGGGGTAACTCGGAAATGGATCGACGCAGGGGCGGATTGGCTTCATTCCAGCCTGCTGTATGCCAAACGATAATTGTCTTATGCCGTGCAACAGCGGATTTCCGGATGGGGGTGGGTAAAAGGTTCAGGGTCTGGGTTCGCGTGGCGAAACAGTGAATGCGTCGGAAAAAAATTCCTCTTCCGGAAGGCCGCGCAACGTAGTGAAATCTTTGTGGGCGGCTTCAACCATTGCCGGTGTTCCGCAAGCGTATACGTGATATCCGGCGAGGTTGTCAAAATCCTGCATCACCGCCTGGTGCACCAGGCCGGTCCTTCCGCTCCAGTTATCGGCAGGCAGTGCCTCGGACAGCACCGGTATAAATGTAAAGTTGTCATGCTCCCGCTGCCAGTTTCCTGCCATGTCCGCCATATATAGATCGGCCTTGGTACGGTTACCCCAGTAAAGCACGATCTGCCGTTCATTGGCGCGCAGATATCGTACGTGGAAGATATGCTCGAGTATGCTTTTAACCGGGGCGAAACCCGTGCCGCTGGCAACGAATATGATCGGTTTATCTGAATCTTCACGTAGAAAGAATGTGCCGAGCGGTCCCTCAAAGCGCAAAATATCTTTTTCTTTCATCTTGCTGAATACATGCTCGGCGAACGTGCCCCCCCGATAATTACGTACGTGCAACTGGAGCAATGCATCGTCATGAGGCGCGTTGGCCAGCGAAAAGCTGCGGCGCTTACCATCTTTCATCAAGATATCAATATATTGTCCAGCAAGAAATTGCAGCCGCTCATTAGTTGGCAGCTTCAGGGAAATAACCATGACATCCGGTGCGACTCGCGCCAGTTGTTGGACACGGCACGGCAGTATTTTGACTTTGATATCTTTTATCGCCCCAATTTCCCGGCATTCAATTACTAGTTCCGATAGCGGCACGGCACAACAAAATAATGCCATCCCGGCCTGTTTCTCCATGTCGGTTAACGCACTTTCGTTATAACTGCCGAAATCCACCGTTCCCTGTATGATTTTGCCCTTGCAAGTTCCGCAGGCGCCGTTTCGGCAGCCGTAAAGAAGTGGAAAACCTTCACGAAGTGCGGCTTGCAGCACAGTTTCGCCGGGTTGAGCGAAAAAGGAGTGTCCACTCGGCTTGATAGTGATTTGATGCGGCATCGGGTTACAAATGGGTCAATAAAGACAAATTAACTGATGGCAGAGAAGAAGATGAACACGACGAAACGTACTCTTTTATTTATTGGTTGTGGTGACATTGCTCTGCGCACAGCGCCCCTGCTACAGGCGCACTACCGGCTACTGGGCTTGCATCGAAGACCCGAGCGCCACGCCGCATTACGTTTGCAGGGGATTGCGCCGGTGCCTGGCAATCTCGATATACCGGGCAGTCTTGCCAAGCTGGCGGGGATGGCTCATGCAGTTGTCCACCTGGCCCCGCCACCAAGCCGTGGTCAACGAGATACCCGCACCGCAAATCTCCTGGCAGCGCTGACTAAGCGACCAAGGATGAAGGGAGCAATGTTACCACAACGTCTTGTCTACATCAGTACCAGCGGTGTGTATGGTGATTGCAACGGTGCGCTCGTGGATGAAACCCGTTTGATAAATCCTCAAACCGCGCGCGCAAGGCGCCGCGCCAATGCAGAGGCGCAGGTGCGCCATTGGGGAATGCGCAATGGCGTAAGTGTTTCAATCCTTCGCGTGCCGGGTATTTATGCCGCCGATCGTTTGCCGCTCGCCCGGTTGCGTGAGCACGCGCCAACGTTATTGCCGGAAGAGGATAGCTATACGAATCACATACACGCCGACGACCTCGCCCGCATTATCACCGCAGTGTTGCGCTACGGAAAACCAGGCAGGATTTACCATGCCTGTGACGACTCAAAGCTGAAGATGGGCGAATACTTCGACCTTGTCGCAGACCAGTTCGATCTGCCGCGGCCACCGCGTATCTCCCGGGCCGAAGCGGAAAGTTTTATATCGCCAGGTATGCTATCGTTCATGCAGGAATCACGGCGGTTGGCAAACCTCCGTATAAAGCACGAGTTGCGCGTAAACCTTCGCTATCCCACCGTGATCGAGTGTTTTGCACCAAGGGCAATAAATACTTCGGAAAATGGGTAAAATCCGATCTACGGATGAGTTACGAGCATAATCGCAATGGAACCCATACTGGTTATTAGCAATTTTCCTGACAGAGCAAGCGCCATCGCTCTTGCACACAAGCTGGTCGATGAGCGGTTGGTGGCCTGTGTTAACGTGCTTGACGGATGCACTTCTGTCTACCGCTGGCAGGGGAAAAACGAAAGTACCCGCGAAGTGCCCGTTTTTATTAAAACTCTTGCGCAGCATTATGCGCGGCTGGAGGAGTTGATAAACGAAATGCACCCCTACGAACTACCTGAAATCATTGCTGTCCCAATAAGCACCGGATTGCCTGCTTATTTGAAGTGGATCGCGGACGAAACTTCAGTCTCGGACACGATTGATTAAAACTGGTTGCCATGCGCTTAAATCAATACTTTTTGTTGTTGCTGATTTTATGCAGTATCAATAGCTTCGCGGAGGAGAGGAAGCCCTTTGGCTTTCTTTCAGGCTTGCAGCAACTTGGCTCGGGTTTTGAGCAAAATGAACAGGAGTTGCTTCCGCCGGATCAGGCTTTCAAACTGACGGTAAAGGTACGTGACGCAAATACGCTGATAGCGCAATTCGAGCCGGCAAAAGACTATTATCTTTATAAAGATAAGGTTGCGTTCAAGCCACAAGACGCCGGGACATCGATCGAAAAAATCTCGCTGCCGCAGGGAACAATAAAAAGCGATGTGACTTTCGGGCAGGTCGAAGTTTTTCATCGGCCTTTCGAAGCATTGATTTCTCTGAAACGCGACGCATCGTCAAGCGATAAACTGACGCTCGTCGCCACCTACCAGGGATGCAATGAACCGGTAGGCGTTTGTTATGCGCCTATCAACAAGGTAATCGAGCTGACGCTGCCAATGGCGAAAGCCGCCGCTGGCGCGGTGGCCGATGCCGTGAGTGGCTCCGCAGTGGCGGCACCATCCGCCACGCCGGATGCAACTGCGGAACTGTTTTCGTCCGCAGGATCACCCGCCATCGAGACGGAATCGAACCGGATAGAGCGGATGTTCGAAAGCGGCAACTTTGGATTGATCCTGATCGGTTTCTTTGGTATCGGTCTGCTGCTCTCATTTACTCCCTGCGTATTTCCGATGTTCCCGATTCTGTCCGGAATCATTGCCAGGGGCGGTACAAATATCACCAAGACCCGCGGACTTTTCCTTTCGCTCGCCTATGTCATGGGGATGGCGATCACGTACGCCATCGCTGGCGTGGCGGCAGGGCTTTCGGGCGCAATGTTTTCCGCAGCTTTACAAAATGCCTGGGTGCTGGGCACATTCGCGCTGGTCTTTATAACGCTTGCTTTGTCCATGTTCGGTTTTTATGAACTGCAATTACCCTCTGTTCTCCAGAGTAAGCTTTCGGACGAAGCGGGGCATTTAAAAGGCGGGCATCTGACCAGCGTATTCGGCATGGGGGCATTATCCGCATTGATTGTCGGACCGTGTGTAGCTGCTCCGCTGGCTGGCGCGTTGCTTTACATCAGCCAGACGCGAGACATTGTCCTGGGTGGGTCTGCACTATTTGTCATGGCCCTGGGCATGGGTGTGCCGCTCTTGATATTGGGTGCCTCGGCAGGGGCAATTTTGCCAAAAGTGGGCCCATGGATGGAATCGATCAAGCAATTTTTCGGCGTATTGCTGCTGGGAGTTGCGATCTGGCTGATATCGCCAGTCATTTCCGCCGTTGCGCACATGTTGCTGTGGGCAGCGTTATTAATCATTTCAGCCATTTATCTGCACGCGGTTGATCCATTGCGTCCAGGCGCTAGCGGTTTTCAGAAGCTCCTGAAGGGCCTGGGCATGATCGCATTGCTGACCGGGATAGCATTGCTCGTCGGTGTTTTGTCCGGCAGTCGCGACATTTTGCAGCCGCTTTCAAAGATAAGTATTACTGATGCATCCGGGAAAAAACAGGACGTCGCGCAAACGGACCATTTGCCTTTTCAGAGAGTGAAGTCGGTCGCCGAATTTGAACAGCATGTCCTTCAGTCCAGGAACAAATACGTGATGGTGGATTTTTCCGCGGACTGGTGCATTTCCTGCAAGGAAATGGAGCGTTTCACGTTTTCCGATTCACAAGTACAGTCCCGCTTGAAAGATGTGGTACTGTTGCAGGTCGATGTTACCGATGGAACACCCGACGACATGGCGTTGCTCAAACGCTTCAAGCTTTTCGGTCCTCCCGGTATTTTATTTCTTGATCGGGAAGGGCGCGAGGTTCCGGGCATCAGGCTCATAGGGTATCAGGATAAGGAAAGTTTTCTGAAGATACTCAACGCAGTCCTGGTCTAGGCGTTCCCGAAAAACGGTTCAACTCATTCGAATGCCATCGCTCAGGGTTTGATGGGAGGAGGCGTTCGCCAATTGCCGGCACCGGCCTATTATACAAGTGGTATTTATGGAACTCACGATTACATGACGAAATTGCAACAGGTATTATTGTATACAGGCGTCGCAGTACTTGCGGTGGCTGCCGGATTTCTGCTGCGCGGCCAGTTGATGGGTGGCGATGCCCAGTCCGGGGCGACGGACGCGGGGGTGGCGAGCAGGGGAGCCGACGCGATATTTGCCGCGAGCTTGCCCGATCTGCAGGACAACAGTCAGGCAATATCGCAGTGGCGCGGTAAAGTAATGGTAGTTAATTTCTGGGCGAGTTGGTG
>CAJDTQ010000010.1_pt1 | contig 17244 bp, 13 predicted proteins | sample 7389881 | NCBI WGS metagenome assembly CAJDTQ01 (sample SAMEA7055658, study PRJEB34461) | soil metagenome | biome: terrestrial ecosystem; feature: Peninsula; material: soil | place: Antarctica | collected 2016
GTTATGTATTCAAGAAAAAATCTCATGCACTCGCTGTTTTAGATTAAGTGTATATCATAACTATCTGTAATATTAAAATATTCTGTGGGGATAGCTCAGGGTCGGACTCCGATTAATATATGAACCACTGCAAAAAGGGCTCATCCATTAATCGGCATTGCGTCAAGGACAGACTGAAGCTGATTCTGATGCTTGTTCTGACAACGGAGTCTCTCGGAGTCTCTTTCTGAAGATATGGTCTATTGTTTCCAATCGAACTTATCCTCCGGCTATGAAAGTCAACACATGTGAAGCCTCTGGAATGTGCAGAGAATCAGCCGATGAATATACGTGAACAGATCGCGCCAAAGACGCGCAGACGATTATCCTTTACGCCCGCGCAGAGTGGACTATTACAGCACAAGTGCCTTGTCAGATAGCAGGACTGACAAGCGAATACGCTGAATGCAGCGATAACGCGATCAGTGTCAAACCCGATTGATCGCATATCGATCATAGATGAATACGTTTGGAAGGCGAAATCATGCGATCCAGGCTGACTTTAGCAAGTCCCGCCCACCGTTCTAAACCCGCGAACGGTTTTCTGCTCCAGCGCAAGTGCGATTGCGGTGCTGCGACTGCATCCTTTTCCGGCATCTGCAACGAATGTGACGCAAGGCGTTTGCAAACCAAACTCACCATTGGTGAATCCAACGACGTCTACGAGCAGAAAGCCGATCGGGTTGCTCAGGTAGTTTTGCAATCACCTCGACCTGCGGCGAACGCCAAGCCTCCCGCGATTAGCCCGATCGTGCAGCGCGCGGGTGAACAAGGCGTTCATTCGGGACGTAGCGCGCCGCCAAGTGTCGATTCTGTGCTTTCTTCCCCAGGGGCTGTTCTTGACATAGGGGTTCGCTCATTCTTCGAACCGCGCTTTGGGCACGATTTCAGCAATATGCGCATGCGTGCCGATAGGGAAGCAGCTAAGTCAGCCCGTGCAGTCGACCTGCTCGGGCACTCTATAGCGCGATTGACTCAAGCTAAACGTCTCGCGCCAGAAGGCAGGAGTATTACTCTTCAGCCAAAGCTGACCATTGGTGCCGCGAACGATCAATATGAGCATGAAGCTGACCATGTAGCCCGCCAAGTGATGAGCATGTCGGATACGGCGGCTGCAAACTCAATGCAACGATTCATGTTACCAGAAAAAGAAGGTCAGGCGCTGCAAGCCAAGCCGCTGGCTGCTTCAATCACTCCATTCGTGCAGCGACTGTATTCTACGGAGGAAGAACCCGAACCAATCCAGGCCAAATCCGCCCGGTCACTGTCCGATAGCTTCGAGGCTGGGAAAGATGTCGAATCCCAGGTCAACCAGAGTAAAGGGCGTGGCAGTCCCCTGCCAGATCCTGTACGCTCCTATATGGAACCACGATTTGGGGTGGAGTTCAGCCGTGTGCGCGTCCATACCGGCAGCAATGCCATACAGATGAACCGGGACATCGGCGCCCGAGCCTTTACCCATGGCTCCGACATTTATTTTGGCGCTGGCAGTAGTCCCACCAATCTAGAACTTACCGCGCATGAGCTGACACATGTGGTGCAGCAGACAGATGCAGACGGAATGCATGTTGATCAAAGCGATGAAAAAGGTCGCCCCCACATTTCTACCGGCTTAGTGGTTCCGGGCGCTCCCGTGGTTCAGCGCGCCTGCGGCGAGGCGGACATCCGAGGCGCAGTAAGAGGCCGCTTAGCAAGCATTGATCTCGGTGACCCGGGCGTCACAGGAACCCTGGTCCGGTTTCACGTGGCTTGCGACGAGTTTTTGAGTTCGGCAGACGAGATTGCCTTGCGTCGCTTGGAGAGCAGCCTCCCTGCGCGGACGCGGATCATTATCCACGGCTTCGCGAGCGAGGAAGGCCCTCCGATGTTCAACCTTTTTCTGTCACTAGCGCGGGCGGTGAAGGTGAAGGACGTTTTGTCGAGCTTTCTCGATCCCGCCCAGATCGAGCGCGTCGTCATGCATGGTGCGGTTCCCGGTGCCCATCCCGATCGGCGGTCGGTTATCATTGAGACTAAAGCGCCACTCCCCTTGGTGACCAAGACTCTGAACATCGTTAGCTGGATCAGCGCGAGGGGTCTTCCCGACTTCAGTAAAGTCAACCTTGCTTTGGACCCCCCCAGCATCCGCGTGGGCGACGCCGCGTGCATGGCGCTTAAATGTACGGCGAATCCGGCACCCCCCACGACGCTGCCGCCATCTTCCGTCTCGGCATTCCTCGCATCGAAGCAGTACCGAGCCTTTCAAACCTATACCATTACGTATAGCCCATCCACGAGTCCGCGCGGCTTTTTCAGCTCGGCGCAGATCGTCGGATTTACGGCGCCATCGTCGTGCTCAGATATCCCGCCGACCACTTTCCAGATGGGTGAGATCAGTCCGCTCAACCACGCGACTCCGAACATGAGCGGGATGGATCCACAAGCGGAGGCACTCATGAAGTTCCGGGTCAGCGCTACCGAGGAATCTGCCGCTATTAAAGAGGCAACGACCTTCCCAGGATCGATTCTCTTCTCGACCAGAATGCTGCGCCATGTCCCCTGGGTTTGGACACAGACGAGTCTGCGGCTCGAGGCAAGGACTGGTCTTCTCAACTGGGCCGTCCAAGGCTCAGCCTTTCCGATGCACACGATCTACCTCGACGGTACCCGCGTTGCTGAGATCCCGCAGGGGCCGTGCGGAGTGGTCGTCGCGTCTCGCTTTCGCACCGCCGACATGCCAAGGCAAACCATGGCAGAAGAGGCGAAACAGGTGAGTGTGCCGATTAGCGGCCAAGAAGAAACCGTCGATCCCGGAGGGACGGTATCCGGCTCGGGATGAGTTGTGGTCGACAATCTCTCAATTCTACCGATCCGATGGGGTCAGGCTCGATTGAAATGGATTCGATCAGTATGTGAATCAAGCAGTATCCGATATTCTGGCGGTGCTCTGCCGGAAGCCCGTCTAAAAGAAAATGGAGCTGCTTCTATGACTCGCGACCTGCGGCTCATTTATTTGCGTGTCTGGCTCCGACCTGCTCACCGGGCGGACGTGATAAGGTCAACAAGATCGCTAAGATCACTGGGTTCAAACTCGATTGATGGCGTATCGGGCATGGATAAAGACATTTGGGAGGCGAAATCGTGCTATCCACATTCACTCTGACTTCAGCAAAGCCAATGACCCGCTCCAAGCCCGCTGCCAATTTTCTGTTGCAGCGCAAGTGCGATTGCGGTGCTGCGACTGCATCCACGTCTGGTATCTGCGCGGAATGCGATGCAAGGCGTTTGCAAACCAAGCTTACCGTTGGTGAACCCGATGACGTCTACGAGCAGGAAGCTGATCGGGTTGCTCAGACAATTTTTCAATCACCTCGACCTGCGGCGAACACCAAGCCGCCCGCGATCAGCCCGATCGTGCAGCGCTCGGGTGAACAAGGTGCCCGTTCGGGATGTGGCGTGCCACCGAGTGTCGATGCCGTGCTCTCCTCGTCAGGTCAGCCACTTGATGCGGCGACTCGCTCGTTCTTCGAGCCACGCTTCAGGCATGACTTCAGCCTAGTGCGTGTACATACCGATACAAAAGCAGCCGAGTCAGCCCGTGCGGTGAACGCACTTGCATATACCTTGGGGAGGGATGTGGTTTTTGGAACTGGACAGTACGATCCAGTGACAGCCACGGGAAAACGCTTGCTGGCGCATGAACTCACGCATGTGATTCAGCAGGAGAGCGCCAGAGCCTCTTCCCCGCAACGCAAAGAGGGCGATAAGAATGCGCCAAAGGCTGCTACGCCAGGGCCGTGCGGTGGTAAATCTCTAGCAAGCTCAATTGGGCCAAGTGAGAAGCGATTGAACGGCAAGGCGATGGAACCAACGCTCGATGCGGATGACTTCGGCAATACCTCAAAGTTGGGCGCTGATTTCAAGTTCGGCGCTTGCAAGATCGGTACAGCTTGGCGCTTTCAACTTGACGCGCTTGTGATACCTATCGCCTCGAAGGTACAGGCGGCCACGTTTCGGACAAATGTTGGCACTGCCTCGGATTCTGTCGTTACCAAGGAATCCTACCTTGATATTGTGCGCGACCTCAGTCCGACCAAAACGGCCACGTTCTCAGTGTCTTGCGGCGACAAGAGCTTCGAAGACAAAGTTACTGCTTACTCGAAACGCAAGACGTATTGGAATCACCAACTCGTCATTGATCACGAGGCTTTCCATCGCAAAGATTGGACAGATATGTATCGCACGGAACTCGTAAAGGCTGAGAGCGATGTATGGACTCACTCGCTTCCAGCGAGCGAGGCTGCAGACACTGCTACTGCAATCGCCAAGGCAGATGTCGATCTTACAAAATATATGACAGATGCCTATCAGCGGCTATGTGTTGCATTCGCGCCAAAGAAAGAGAGCCGCGCGTACGATGCGGGCGCGCCAGCATATCAAAAACTCGTCGATGATATAAACGCACGCGCGAAGAAAGAGAAGTGGTGAGAAACTGAGTCGGTAGAAAAAATCAATGGAGGTCAATTCGATTGATGTGCCGTTGCCTCAGATTGGGCAACTCAAGAGATGAAAACATGCGATCCATATTTAGTTTGACGCCAACAAAGCCGCGATTTGCCCAATACAGTGCTCGGATGGACAGGGGAAGAGGCCCCATTCCGAACAAGATGTACTGCCAATTGCCGATACGGCACTCTCTTTGTCTGGGGTGACTCTTGTGGCGGTTCGCCCAATCTTCGAACCTCGCTGTGGGCACGACTTCAGCCGTGTAAGGGCATATTCGGGACGTACCGGTATGCGTCGGCTTGACGACAGAGACACCAGCAACGCCACAAATGGTGATAGGTCCATCCAGGATTCTGCGCAGCCATCGGATGATCCCTGTTGCCTACACATGATGCCCGGTGAAGAGCCTGATCGTTGTGAGTTCACGCCGAAGCAGGAACATACTCTTAGTTTCATACATTATGCAGCATCTCTATCTCCATCTTGGCAGCAATGTCGGCACCTGACTCGATTTTTACCCGTCAGGCAAAAATAATTCCGCTTAGCCTGTTTATTTTGCAAGAACCTTCTTTTTCAGAGACCTATTATGACGGATGACAACAAAAAAAATGAAATTCATCGGGCGGCTGTCGAACGAAGCGCGACACATCAGGTTAAATATTCATCACTGGTGCCATCACCGCAGAATTCGCTAACAATTTTTGAAGGTGAGTGGAGTTCATCACTACCTGGAACTATCGGATCTGGTCAAGCCGCCCTATTCGAAGACCCGAGAATCTCATGGTTAGTAGATAAGCTTGGGAGTGTGGATGGATGGCGCGTCCTCGAATTAGGGCCCCTTGAAGGCGGGCACACTTACATGCTTGAGAATTGTGGCGCTAATGTTGTGGCGATAGAAAGTAATCACAATGCGTTTCTACGTTGCCTAATTATAAAAAATTTGTTTAATCTCAGATCCGAGTTTCTCCTCGGTGATTTTTCGAAATCATTTGCTTATGAATGCAAATATGATCTGGTTATTGCTTCGGGTGTGCTCTACCATATGACGGAGCCCACAACGCTGATTCAAAGAATCGCCACCGTTAGTGATCGAGTGTTTTTCTGGACTCACTACTTTGACCCTGAGGTTAATCATTGGTGCGAAGGGGTTCGTAATATGGTTGGCTGTAAGTGGCGGCCTGACCTTATTCGAACTGTTAATATTGAAGGAGTTGATGTGCGAATTGTCCCGCAAATATATGGGGATGCGCTTGGATGGTCTGGCTTTTGCGGAGGCCCTGAGATTTACTCAAATTGGATTTACCGTGAAGACATACTCAAACTTCTTAAGGCGCTTGGATTTATACGTATTGAAATTGCTTTTGATGCGCCTGATCATCAGAATGGCCCAGCTTTTTGTATTCTTGCACAAAAATAACATAATAAAATATGTGAAGTGTAAGCCATGTCAACCGTAACGGCTAGACCAGAAGGGTCGGCGCAAGCACAACTGTTAATTAGTCGGCTCTGAATAATCAGCGGGGCCGAAGACTTTTGGATGAAAGGGGAGGCGACAGTGCCATTGAGCCTGTTTCGCATAGCTCCAGTGAGCACGAGCCCTACTTACTGATGAGTTTGGGCTCAACTCTGACTTTGCGCGAGGCCCAAGTTGGGGCCTGCTACTCGCGTTGCCCCATAACAAAAGGATACCGAAGGTCAGGAGCTGCCTCATAACTGAGGTAACTTTGACCATAGAAAAGATGTGACGTAATTTAGCATCGATCTGCTGTTTCAGATCAAACGGATTCAATATTTCGTGCAGCGTTCGGAGCTTTGACTTGGTCTCGTTGGCTACACTCTCGCAGTTCATGACACGCTGATAAGGCGTTTCTGGTGTGTGGTGCCGCTTGCGATAGCGCGCGCCGATCCGCTCCTTCTGTTTGAGCTTCAGCGTGGGGCAGAAGTGATTCTGGAGCTGGCTCCATTCCTTCGCATATAACGCATTCATCAGCTTCGTAGTTCAGATTGTCGAAACGCTCGTGGCCGAACAACTGCCGGACATGCGTCCAATTCTTCTGCTCGACATGCGCATTGTCGTTCTTCTGGTAGGGACGCGAACGGGTGAAGGCAGGTTTGGCTGGATGCAAAGTGAAGTAGCGCAGCAAGTGATGATTGAGAAACTCGCTCCCGTTATCACAATCGAATCCGCGTAGCTGGAAAGGCAGCGCCTGCTCAATTTCCTTGATCTGGTCCAGCACACCGCTGGAACCCTTGTTCCAGGTGGCGCGGCACTCTGTCCATCCGGTGAGGATATCGGACAAGGTCAGACTCCAGACGAAATCACCCGCCAGAGAATTGCCACATTGCGCCACCGTATCTGCCTCCATGAAGCCGGGCAGCGTGATGTCCCAAGGCGGCGTGCGAATCGGGATTTGATGCTTCAAGAGTGTGCCCGGCTTGGCGCCGGACAAGCCCTCGGGATGCTGTACTCGAATCGACTTCAGCAAGCGACCAATGCTGGCGGGCGAAATCCCTGCAAGCTTTCCTCGGGTCGACTCATCCAGCACGCCAAAACGTACCTCATATTGCGGTAACCACAGTGGCATGGCAGCCACCAGCCGCTTGCTGCACATCTGATCGGTGGCAAGCCATAGCTTGCGCAATACCGTCAGCAGCGCAGGCTGGTTATATTGTGAAGGCCGTCCAGGACGTCGTGTTGATTTGGCGGGCTTGTACCCCAACAGCCGGATGGCGTACTTGCGCTGATAACCGCATACTGAACAGAATCTTGCCCTTGTCAGCGCGCTTGGCCCGGCGATAGCGCTTACGTATTGCCTCAAGGTAGACCCGTTTCTCATGCTTGCCCATGTCGATAATCCCCACTTAGTTCGGTTAACAACAATTTGAGGCAACGTATCCCCCTGATGTATTCCTTCAGTTACTTTTTTATTGAGGCAATTCGGAATGTTTCAAACACTTGAGATTTCTCGCAAATGTTCTATAAATAAACATGGGTCTTTCGCACACTGTGCTAGCCAGCGCTTGTGCGAAATTTCGCGTGTGGCGTACTAGGCGTTATAGATGCTAAGGAACTACTCGGATTGCGTATATGGCATGCTCTACAAATGTACGCAAAGAATAAGAAAAACTTCGGCGGAGATGCTTCTTTGTCAACGGTACAAGGAAATCTTATAAGCCTAACCAGGTTCGCCCTTTCGATTATGACTTCAATAAATGATACAAATGAGAGAGCCTTCTGATTTAAAGATAGACATAGCTCAAAAATGTTCCAAGCGTAGGCCGATGATATCCGTCGTCATGCCTACATACAACACAGCAGAGACTCATCTTCGGGAAGCTATTGAATCAGTTCTGGCGCAGAGCTACCCTTGGTGGGAACTCTGCATCGCGGACGATGCATCGCGAGATGCACGTGTCCAGCAATTACTGGAAGAATACAGACAGCACGATCCACGTATCAAGGTGATATTCCGTTCGGTGAATGGCCATATCTCTGCTGCCAGTAACAGTGCCTTGGCGCTCGCTACCGGTGAATATGTGGCCTTTATGGATCACGATGATAAATTGGCGCCACACGCGCTGCTTCTTATAACCGAAACAATCAATCAAAATCCGTCGGCTCAGATTCTCTACAGTGACGAAGATAAGATTGATGAGCAAGGTAATCACTCGGCGCCTAACTTTAAACCTGATTGGAATCCCGACCTTTTCTTCTCGCAAAACTATGTTGCCCACCTAAGCGTTTATCATCGCAAGCTACTCCAGCGCGTCGGGGGTTTCCGTACAGGTGTCGAAGGCAGCCAGGATCAGGATCTTTTGTTGCGTTGCTTACTGTACGTAAAGCAGAGCGAAATCGTGCATGTCCCGGAGGTGCTCTATCACTGGCGTATGACAAAAGGATCAGTTGCGCTTGACCCTGGGGAAAAGAGCTACACCACAGAGGCCGGCATTAAGGCATTAAGGGATTTTTTTTGTGATCAAGGTCGAGCTGATATTAAAGTGGAAGCGGGAGCCGTTCCGAACACCTATAGGGTGCGCTATCCCATCTCTAAACCGGAACCACTCGTTAGTCTGCTGGTGCCGACTCGGGATATGTTAGAAGTGCTTGAGCCCTGTATCCGTAGCATACTCGAAAAGACTGCCTATCAGAATTACGAAGTCTTAATATTGGATAACGGAAGCGTTAAATCTGCCACGCTCGATTATTTTGACCAAGTTCAGGCTGCAGATAGTCGTGTGAGAGTGATACCGTATCACTATCCGTTCAATTACTCCGCGATCAACAATCATGGGGTACAACACGCCAGAGGAGAGTTGCTCGGCCTAATCAATAATGATGTGGAAATCATCAGCACTGAATGGCTAACAGAAATGTCCAGCCACGCCTTACGTCCTGAAATAGGCTGTGTGGGGGCAAAGCTGTACTATGCCAATAATACGATTCAACATGCCGGTGTAATTTTAGGAATAGGTGGTGTGGCCACTCACGCCTATAAGAATTTTCCTCGAGCAGACCACGGTTACTTTGCACGACTCTCGGTGGTTCAGAATTATTCAGCAGTAACCGCTGCGTGCCTATTGGTTCGCAAATCCATTTACGAGGAGGTTGGGGGTCTGGAAGAGGAATACCTCAAGGTGGCCTTCAACGATATTGATTTCTGCCTTAAAGTGCGAGAAGCCGGATACCGCAACCTGTGGACACCCTACGCGGAACTTTATCATCACGAGTCCCGGTCGCGCGGGTGGGAAGATACACCAGAAAAACAAGCCCGTTTTCAAAGAGAGGTTAAATTCATGCTGGCGCGTTGGGGTAATACGCTTTCATCCGATCCGAATCATAATTCTAACCTTAGTCGACGGAATGCTGATCTCACTGTTGGTAGTTGACTGTTACATTGCGTCACACCGCGCACCTCCGCAGAGAACGCTGCAGGAAACCCCCTGCTTGATAATTAATCGATGGAAAAGTTGTATTGCTGAAGAAGGCAAGTTGCAATAACAAACATGTTCACCGAACCCCTGCCCCTAGTTTCCTGCATTATGCCAACTTTCGACCGCAGGAATTTTGTACCGCACGCCATTGATTATTTTAAACGGCAAGATTACCCGAAAAAGGAATTGATCATCGTCGATGATGGCGCCGACGGGGTTGCCGACCTGATTCCATCCGACGACCGTATACAATACGTTCGCCTGTTGCAGCGACTTACGGTTGGGGCCAAGCGTAATCTGGCATGTGAACGGTCGACCGGTTCACTCATTGCACATTGGGACGACGACGACTGGCATTCCCCGCAACGGCTCAGCTGTCAGGTCGATCATTTGCTTAATTCCAAGGCGGCAATCTGCGGCCAAAAAAATCTACTCTTCTTCGATGTTCGCGACGGCAAAGCCTGGCAGTTCAGTTACCCTGATGGGCAAAGGCCATGGCTCTCAGGTAACTCCCTGCTTTACACCCGCGCGTTTTGGGTCGCCCATCGGTTCCGGGAAATTAACGTGGGCGAAGACGGTTACTTTGTCTGGAGCGCCGTCCCGAATCAGCTCACCGCCATGGCTGATTCTAAATTTCATGTTGGCATCATTCACGAGAAGAATGTCAGCCCTAAACAGATCGGCAGTGCTTGGTGGCGGCCGCATCCTGCCGAGGATATTTGCAAAATAATTGGAAGTGACTGGAGCAATTACTGCAAGGACTCTGGGCATCTAATCTCCACCAAGGATCAGCATGCCGCGGCCTCGATAGCTGCCCAATCGACCATCCAACCCCTGCCGGACGATATTGAAACTTCCATTGTTCCATCTATTCGTAATGTCTTCGCCTGCCTTGTACACGAGAACCTGGAGTGCATTGTTGATCTGGTGCGCAACCTCCGATACTTGGATCCGTCATCCGTTGTGTTGCTTTATAACGGAAGCAAAGATCCACGGCTCCTCGATGGGTATCCGTTCGTACAGGAAGGAGTGGTTCTTCATCCATCACCTCGGCCCATGTTTTGGGGTAAATTGCACGACTTCGCGCTGGATTGTATGCGCTATGCACTCGATAATTTCACTTTTGACACGATGACAATCGTGGACTCCGACCAAACGGTGTTACGGAGCGGGTACTCGCAATATCTCGCGGAATACTTGGCAACACATCCCGGAGTTGGGATGCTCGGCAACTCACCTTTGTGTCAATCACAATCCAGCGCGACCGCACCTGCAAAGGTCGCGTTCGCTGAGCTCGAGTTGTGGCGGCCATTGTTGCAGCGGTTCCCGGGCGGCGAGAAAAAATTTCCCTACTGGACCTTTTGGCCCTCGACTGTTTTCACCGCGGCGGCGGCACGCGATCTGACACAGTTCTTCGCAGAAGACGACCAGCTCAAACAGATCCTGGCCCGCAGCTCAATCTGGGCGACCGAAGAAGTCATTTTGCCTACTCTCACCGCGTTGTTTGGTCATGAGATCGCTACGAATCCTTGCAGCTACGATTACGTAAAGTACCGTTGCCCGTACACTCCTAAGCAACTAGAAACCGCACTCAACCGGAACGATGTCTTTTGGGCACACCCCATCCCGCGACGATATGATGATGTTCTACGCAAGCAGGTACGTGAAAAACATAGCAATTACGTAAAACCAGCTGACAAACCTCTTGAAGAAGTTCAGCCGCATCCTCCGTTGTTATTAACGTGGCCGATCCTCCGCCAGATGCATCTGGTCGAAGGCTGGCTTGAGGAGGATGAGGCCGACCTGCTCATCGCTGCCGCTACCCGCGCCTTGACGAGTATTGCGCAATCAAACGCAGTGGTGGAAGTCGGCAGCTATTGCGGCCGAGCTACGGTCGTACTGGCCCGTACCGCTCAGGTGGTACGACCATCCGTCAAAGTCTGGTCGATTGATCCGCACGACGGTAAATTGGGCACTGCAGAGCGAATTGTTAACGTACCGCCTTCGCTGGAAAAGCTGAAGCGGAACCTTGCCGGCGCCGGCGTTACGGATGCCGTGGAAGTTATCCAGGCTCACACTAGAGATGTTCGCTGGGAGCAATCGATCGCGCTTCTCCTGATCGACGGTTTGCACGATTATCCGAGCGTCACCCGTGATTTCTACCATTTTGAACCTTGGTTGGCAGTAGGCGCATATGTCGCATTCCATGATTATGTTAGTTATTTTCCTGGTGTTGTCGTATTTGTCGATGAGCTGGTGGCGTCGGGAAAATACGAACGTGTCGGTTGCGTTGGCACAATGGCTCTCTTAAGAAAAATACCATTCTCAGCTGATCTACTTCAGACCTGTACGCCGTCTTTATCAGAAGATTCATAATGATACGTACTGATTTGATCAATTGCTTTATTCGCCGCCGAGGGTATGGGAGTTACCTTGAATTGGGCGTCAACGACATTGACCAGAACTTTTCACGTGTCACCTGTACTCGTAAATATGGGGTCGACCCCGCAGCTAACGTCGCAGACATCGAATTTCGCATGACCTCGAATGAGTTCTTCCAGCAGAATACCGATACCTTCGATGTAGTCTTCATTGACGGGATGCATGAGGAGCATCAAGTCGACCTGGATATCCGTAACGCCCTGTCTCGGCTGAACCCAGGTGGCGTTATCATCTTGCACGATAGCCTGCCGCCCGATGAGTGGCACCAACGACCAGCGTCAGACTATCGGCCTGGGGAGAACTGGAACGGTACCGTCTGGAAGAGCGTGTTAAAGTACTTTGAAAGCAGCGAGTGGCAATGCTACGTTGTGAATTGCGATTGGGGCTGTGGCGTAATCGACACTTCGCGCCGAGCGACCCATCCGGGCGCCCCTTGCACGGAGCCACTGGATTACAGGCGAGATTTTTTCCGATTGAAGCGGTATACAATAAGCATTGAGCGCTTTCTTACGATGCTCTATGAAGTAGAAGTTTTCTATCACATTGCTGCCATGGGTAATTGGCAAGAGGTAGTCGCTGAGCACTTCGCTTTGCTTGGCGAAGTAGGACTGGACTCCGTGCAGGTGAGTTATCTGGGCGAAATGGAGGGGCTTGATCACGTGATGCGGTTCGCCGCTGATGCTGATGTGAACGTAACAATTGCCCGGCTGGACCACCGGCTAACACTATACGAGGCGCCGGCGTTGAAGATGATCGAAGGTTGGGCGAGGACAAACGAAGGCTCCGCGCTCTACTTCCACACCAAGGGTGTAAGCGCGCCTCATGATCCATACAAAAGTCGCTGGCGAGATTTAATGAACCGTCATGTAGTTAGCAATTGGCCCGAGAATGTGCAGCAACTCGATCACTTCGACGTGGTGGGAGTGAACTGGAGGTACTGTCCGCCGATCTCGCACTTCTGTGGAAATTTCTGGTGGGCGCGAAGCGATTGGATTCGCTCGCTCGCCCCTTTCGACCTCTATTACGAGAATCCCAGATACCCCACTGATTGGGACAGTGGGCGGCGACTTGGTTGTGAGTTTTGGATCAGCTCTTCGTCTAAGGAGCCTCGTGTTAAATCTTTGTTCTGCTCGAACCAGGATTTCTGCAATCCCGCCTATTGGGATCAGCTTGGCTGAAGTGCTGATCGAATTACCGAACGCGGGAGAAAGGTGTTAGTCGTGCGCAAATCATCCGCCTGACGGACGCAACCGAAGCCGATCATAAAATTTGAAACAAGAGTTTAGGTGGGTCTCTCTAATACGAAAGGAATCCAAAAGAATTGTTGCTGTGTAACTTTTTTCTTCAATCAGGTTTTTTTTCCCAGACAGAAAAATATTCTATTTTTGTATCAGCACCAACAACCTCATATGAGCAAAACGCTCGAATTCCGAGAAATTCGAAGCTTTTGTCAAGAAAATCTCTGAACGACAAACTGTCCCATACATGCGCATGTTCTCGCCGATCCTTGACGTTCTGAAGATGGATTTTGATTTTCTCTAGCGGCATTACCATAATTTCTGGATGTGCTCCCCGCAAAAAATCGAGGTAATGCTCATCCGTAACTTTTGATATGCCCAAGTTATATTCCTCCAAGAAGTGGCTAAATTGTGTAAGGTCCCTATTTTTGTCGAAAGTGTAGTGTTTATCTGGACAAGCAATGACAACATGGCCACCTTGCTTAACAACGCGAAAAATCTCGTCTACTAAACGGATAGGGTTTGCAACATGCTCAATAACATGATTCAAGATAACGAAATCAAATCGCTCATCAGGTATAGCGGAAAGCCCAACTTTGTCGACGTCACCAATGTATTTTGGTTCTATCACAAACGAACCTTGCGATAATTCCGGGAATAGTTTCATTGCTTCTGCTTTAGTCAAAACATCAAAGTATTCAACCGAACAGCCAGAAGGCAGTGGAGTGGGATTATGCATAGCTCCGATCTCCAATCCATTACCGCGGAGCCTTTCCAACCCAATTTCTCTCCAATTTGTCATAAATTCTTTGCCGAAATGACCATTACGAAACCATCAATTGCCCATCCTTAACTCAGCAGACAATTAGCCAAGTCTCCGTTTTGGCAAGTGGGTGTGACAGCCAACGGTTCTGGATAATCTTCAGGCCCCGGCAAAGTATCCTGGTGCGGCCACGACGATGCTTAAGGATCCGACTTTCACCGTTGCTGCGGTTGCCAGCCAATTTACCAAATTGCCCAGCGGTCGCCCAACGCTACAGAATGACGATAAAATAAATTACATCCCAATTTTTCCGAATATCTCACTGGTCGCTTAGAGCATCGCGACATAATGTGCCAAGGCTGCCTTCCTGGCGCTCGATTCTTCCGGGATTTCCGACGCAGCCGCCACTCCTGTGATAACGCCCGATATGGAAGCACCAGCCAATAGCGCTACTACTAAAGGAAGCGTTACTACTTTGGTGGGGTCCAGTCCCGCTACAACTGCTGCGGAAAGGGTTCCGCCGAGTATTGCAATACTTCCCTTCCTCAGGGCGGCCAGCGTTGGCGATTTTCCCAAGGATAGCTCCAGCTTCTCTTTGGCAGATGCGAGTTCCACCGAAGTCAGCCTTTTGATCTCTCCGGCACGATCAAGCGTGTTCATGGGCAAGGAATCCGCAGCCCTGATCGCGCTACTCAATTCATTCCGAAACATGGCGAACTCGGCTGAATCACTTCGAAGTTCGACGATCTGCTCGGGATCCAGAGAGCAAAGGCCTGGGACTTCCATGTCGATGACGCGTGAGAGCAGCCAATTATCGGCATCACGGAAGCCAGGAAGATGGCTGTGGATCAGTGCCGATTGGCATGCGAGCAGCAACTCGATGTCGTACCGATATGGAAGATAAATTGAGGCACAGTTTTTAAGATCCGTGGTTGCCGATAAGGCGTCGGCAATTCGTTGGCAAGCCGCGTCGAAATTGACGCTCCGGATGAGCTCCTCGCTTGTACCTCCACTATGGAGCGCGCTCTCCCATTCAGTCCGGGTAGTTTCGGGAGCGTTTTTCAATATTTCTTGGATATCCGCTTGTTTCCAGAAATTGCGGCCACCCGGGACAGAACTAAGCCGCTGATACATTTCAGCGCGCTGTTGATATGGTCCCACTCGCGCAGGGCTGTAGAACGCTGGCGGCACGAGGCAAAGAACGTTGTCGCGCAACAGCTTGCCCATATGAATCAATAGCTGAACATAGTTCAGCAAAGCTGTCATGCCTCTTCCCGGTTGCGATTGGCGCATTTGGGCCGCTGCCAAAGTTGCCAGGTCACTCAGCGGATCATTCAGCGCGACAGAATGACAGTAAAGTAGCCGATGTTTGATCGCATCAACCGTCCGCCACATTTTCTCGGAGGTCTCAAATGCTTCCAGATCAAGCTGCAGTCCGCCTTTTGCCCAAGCTGGCAAGTCATGATTTGTATGGAGATACGGTCGCAACTCGCTATTCTTGAGTTCAGGCGGCTGTAGCAAGCCATTCGACACGCGGCATCGGTATTCCTCCACAAACTCCTCAAGTTGCGTGGGCGTCGATACGCTGACGGCAGCGTATAATCCGCTCTCGTCCTGTGGACCGAAGTAGTCCAATGCGAAATCAAGAACGTTGGATATCATAGCGCCCTCATGAGGTTTGCTTCGTCCTGACTGACTCAATATGATACAAGGTAGTTCTAATCGTGCGAAGCGCCATGCGGATTTTTCAGGAGACATACCTTCACTTATAGCCCGGCTAATCCCCAGTCGTTCCGTAGACGCAGCCGGGTTAAAGCAGGGATTTTTCATTTCCGCCTTCTTTACTGTCTCTGCAGGCTAGGCTTGGAGTCACGGTTCATACTGGCGAGACTTATCGTTGGCTGCTGGCTGGGCGTAAATAAAATATGAGTATCAATTTCCGCCACAAACCTGTTTCGTATCAATCGAGAACTCGCATGCCTCCGCCTTTCCCATCCAGCGTTCGCGATCCATCGGCCCGGAACAGCCCGCGTCTTCCAGAAGAGCACGGGTACCGGCTGCGTCGCATACGAGCACAACCGAGTGGCGTTCCTGCCGCAGCACCCTGAGCTTATAGCCCCGGAAACCGTCGCCAAGGTCGGGTGGGGGGCTTTTGTAACGCACCGTCGACTCCACCGCAGCCGATAATTTTGTCAGTGCGGAGGCTTTGACGTACATTTCCTCACTATCAGGGCCTCGCTGGCTGGAGGTGCAGGCCGCCAGGAAACTAATCGTAATCGTAATGCTAATGGCGCTAGCAACAGTGGTTCTAGTCATGCGGGGCCTTCCAATAGACATAGTTGCCGTCAGCGTCTCTTCCGGTGTCCAGATTCCAGTTGACTGCAGCAGTCTGGTAGGTGTTGTCGTTTTTGAAGACGGCGTTGGCAATATGAGACCAGGCGGTAAGAACATTTTCCATCGCGCGTTCGAATATCTGGTCATAATCCATCGCGCCCAAGGGTGTAGCCAGACCCTTCAGGTGTTGCCTGTCGAGATCGGCTATCGCCGGATAGGTCAAACCGAGGTTGGCGGCAACGTGTCGCGCAAAAGGGGGAAGCGCACCGCCTTCTTCCGCTTTGTCAACGATGAACTTGAATGAGCCATGCCAGTTGTCGATGATCGGGGGGTTGCTCTGATATGGGTCGGAATAACATATCTCAAGCATGCGCTGCCAAGTCCTAACGATTATCGGGTCGAGCTTTCCGCTGTCAGGTTTATCGCAGCATCCCCAGATTCCCGAATCCAGATGCTCGCCCAAACCTATCTCACCGATATTCAATCCATTCGATCAGCCCACTGACAGGCATCGGGATGAACAAGATCCAGATAGGGATAGTCCGGGCTGACCGCGCCAAGCTCACAAAACCGGAAGTAATCCAGTACCGGAACGATTGCCTCAGGTGTTAAACCGCGGCTTTCGAGCCGGGCCGGTTCCCTGATCAGATTAACGAGCGTGAGATGTGCATAGGCGCCAGGCATGTATGCTCCAGGTTCCACTTCCTTGATCGCATGCTATCCAACCTGGTTGGACGGTGCCGCGATCGTTGATCGGATATTGCATCGGAGAATCGGTGCTATTGTATATTTTGTTTCAGCTTCAGGCTGCAATGGTCACAACCGTATTTTAATGTAGCGATGCATCAGCCACATATCAAATTTAATGCGTTTTAACGATCAGAGGCTTTGCCGTTACAGCCGCTATTGGATGAGTTACATGTTTAGTTACTTTGAAAAACTGATTTATCCCTATCCCGATTCCCAGGACAGGATTCCGCCAAAACGCTTTTCATCTTTCGTATGGGAAGC
>CAJDTQ010000012.1_pt1 | contig 17222 bp, 20 predicted proteins | sample 7389881 | NCBI WGS metagenome assembly CAJDTQ01 (sample SAMEA7055658, study PRJEB34461) | soil metagenome | biome: terrestrial ecosystem; feature: Peninsula; material: soil | place: Antarctica | collected 2016
CCGGATAACGCGACAAGAATTATCAGTACCGTAATCGTATACAGATTTTTCATGGTTTTTCCTGCTTCAATGGCGGAAAGCACCCTCTGTCGCATCCTGTTTCGCGGGGGTCGGACTAATCGAGTCGACCACAGCGGGCGATGCGGTTGCTAGCGCATGGAATGCAGTCCGATCATGTTGTCCTCGGTGTCGAAAACCAGCGCGATGAAGCCATATTTGCCGATCGGCATTTTTTCCTTGAAGATGCGCCCGCCATGCTCGGCGGCACGCGCAGCCTCCACCGCGCAGTCTTCGCACATGAAGTAAACCAGCGTGCCGCCGCCACCCGAGGTGCAGCCTTCCATTTTAGCGAGCGCCCCCGCTGCTCCATAGCCTTCCTGCGACATGGGAAAGCTCCACATTTCCAGTTCCGGGCCAGACGTGGGGTTGGGAATCTGTTCGAGCTTTCCTTGCAATACCGCTTCGTAGAAAGCCTTGGCGCGTTCCATGTCCTGCACATAGATTTCAAACCAGCCAACGGGATTGCTTTTCATGGGGTTGCTCCTTTTACGTGAGGGAATTCAGTCGTGCCGAGACCTGGGTTCGGGCATTTTTTATTTCGAAATTGTGAAAGCTCTGGAATAAGACCGAAACAATTAGAAATTGCTCCCGGCGAAGAAAACTTTTTGAAGCAAGAAGTCTGGATAACAAAGTTCGCACTGGGCTAAAGGTAGCCGAAGCGATTGCAAAGGAGCTGCGATTCTTCAAGTCCGACAGGACTGCCGGGTGCCGAAAAACTTACAATCAAGTCTGGCTGGGCATCCCGCAACCGAAGATATCGGGGCTGCTGCGCCAGTCGAACACTTGACGCTGGCTGTCGCTCAAAGGCAAAGTGCTTTGGCCGCAAGCCCCTAATGTGTGGACGCTTTTACCACCAACTGGTTTTGAACCTCTTTCACTCCCGCCACCGCACCAGCCAGTGCTTCGGCCCTATTGCTGCTCGGCAACGAATCGACTGATCCGCTTAATCTCACTACGCCTTTTACGGTGTCAACACTGATTTGTAGTGTTTTGAGATTGGGCTCGGCAAAAATGGCTGCCTTGACCTTGGTCGTAATCCCGGCATCATCAATAGACACACTGGCTTTCTCGCCTTGCTCGTCCAGTTTTTCACTGACTTTATCGGCCGCAGCCGCTATTTTCTTGCTGGCTTCTTCAGCTGTCTGGTCCAGCTTTTTACCTGCAGTCTCTGCAGGCCCAGGCCCAGGCTTGTCGCATGCGGTAAGCCCGACAACGAAAAGCATCGAAATACTGATTAATGTAAATTTCTCTAATACTTTCATTTTAATTCTCTCTTAAATTCTTTTCTGATCCCAATTCAGGGATAGTCCACTCCCCCGACCGCCTTTTGTATTTCCCGTGCATCGTCCGGCAAGGGAATAAACTCGTCTTCGTCACCGGGAATGGGGTCGAAACGCCTCATCTTCCAGTCCTCTTTCGCCTGTTCGATACGTTCGGGTCTCGAGGATACAAAATTCCACCATAGATAGCGCGGTCCCTCCATCGCTGCGCCGCCCATAAGTACGAAGCGGGCATTGGACGTCGCCTTGACCTGGCAAGGTACGCTGGAACTGAGAATGATAAGCCGACCCGGCTCAAAGCTGTTGCCGTCGATATCCAGTGTTCCATCGACCGTATAAAGTGCACGCTCCTCGGCGTCGACATCGATCTGCAATGTTCGTCCGGATTCGAGTTGGACGTCGCAAAAAAGTGTGTCGGACGCAGTCGGAAGTGGCGATGACAACCCGAACGCGGAACCGGCGATCAACCGACCCTTCGCACCCTCTCCATCGAACGTCGGCAACTCGTCCGCGGGAATATGCACGAACTCGGGATCGTCTTCTAACGAATAAGTTTCTCCGTTCCCAGGCTGTCGCGATGCAGAATTTCCCCTTCGAAGAGATAGGTCAGGGTTGACAGATTAATGTGGGGATGCGGCCGCACGTTGATGCCTTGACCCGGCTTGAACGCCGTAAGCCCCATGTGATCGAAGAAGATGAACGGCCCCACCATCTGCCGTTCTTTCGCCGGCAGCGCACGACGGACCGTCATCTCGCCCAGATCGATGGCGCGTGGTACGAGGATCATCTCGACAGCGTCTATTTTGCCTTTCGCTTCCACGCTCGCGCGAGGGCATTCGCTGTAGCTCATTGATCGTTCTCCCGAGCATGCGGCCTGCCAATTTCTCCAATGGGACACTCAATCGCTGCGCGATCCCAATTCCCGGTATCCGCTGCGGCCGCATATGTCGTTTGCAGGAACTGCATCAGCATGGCCTCCGGATCGTCCGCCAGCCTGACAGCTTCATAGGGCAGGAGGAATTCGCCAAGGTCGTTATCCCAATACGCTGCGTCCGGAGCTACCGACTGGTGCTTGAACTCGTCCGGCGCGGGATAGCTATATGAGTAGAACATCGGCTCGCCGACGCCTTTTCCCGGCCAGAAACCGGCTGAGGACACTTCATGACTATAGGCCTCGCGGGTCACGGCATCGGGAAGGTTGGGGATGCCGCCGGGATGCGGCGGTGCCTTCCGGCCCGAAAACCGGGTAATGGCCATGTCGAATGAACCCCAGAACAGGTGAACGGGCGAAACCTTGCCCGAAAACCCGGTGCGAAAACGCGAGAAAACGCGCTCGATGCGGACCAGGGCACGGTGAAACCGCGCAGCGGCATCGGCGTCATATAGGCGTGTTGCTGTATCCTGCTCGAATGGAGTGGCGTCTTCCAGTTCGTTCGGTGCCCCATGAATATGGAACGAGCCGCCGACTTGTTCGATCGCCTTGCGGGTAAGTTGATAAAAATCAGCGACGCTCATCGCTTTGAGCGGTTCCGTCGACCTTTCTCCCGATTCGGCCTCCACAATTAAATCATGGCTCACGAAATCCAACAATATCGAGATGCTGCCGCCAGTGTCAGGCACAATGCCCGTCGTCAACCCGCGAGGGGTGACATAGAGAGTCGCATGCCAGCTGTGATTGACCCATGGAGTATGCGATAACCGATATTTGCCAATAATCTGGCACCAGAGGTGCAACGCACTGCAGGTGTTTTCCCAGTCTTTGAATGGAAGCGCAGGCCATACCGGACGCGTCATATTATCTCCTGGGTTGAACTTCGTATAAAATAAAGCTTAGCACTCCATTGTGCTTCTGACTACCGTTTTGCGACAGACGAATAAGGAGGCAGGGCGAATGGCGATCTTGCATGAACGCGACCGACGCGGCGGCGGCCGGATGGGCTGGCTGGAGACCGCGCATACATTTTCCTTTGGCAACTTCAGGGATCCGAACCGCATGGGCTTTCGTGCGCTGCGGGTGCTCAATGAAGACCGCGTGATACCGGGAGCGGGGTTCCCGACCCACTCGCATGCAAACATGGACATCGTCACCTACGTGATATCCGGCGCGCTGAAGCACGAAGACTCGCTGGGCACAGGTTCAATCATCAGGCCCGGTGATATTCAGCGAATGTCAGCCGGGTCCGGCATTACACATTCGGAAATGAATGCGTCCGACACAGAGCCTGTACATTTTCTGCAGATCTGGATCATCCCGGATAGCCAGGGGGGTCGTCCCGGCTATCAGCAAGAAACGATAGATCGGGATCGTGCCAAACGCGAATTTGTTCAGATCGCGGGAACGGACCCAGCAGAAGGCGCGGTGCAGTTGTTTTCGGATACCAAAATCAGCATGCGCCTGCTCGCGCAAGGGGAAACGGCTTCCTATCACATCGAGGCGAGCCGAGGCGTTTTCGTGCAAGTGGTTGACGGCAGCTTGCTAGTCGATGGTACAGCGGTGTCTGCCGGTGACGGTGTCCAGATGGATGGGCCTGAAACGCTCGGTTTTACAGCCCTTGCCGATAGCGAAATTTTAATATTGGACCTCGCCTGAGCGAACCAAATCGGCGCATTTACATGTTCGTCTGATCCGCCGATAGTGGACGATAATGTCCGGCGCGCGAATCTGCGACGACTCATCCCACAACGAACGATTCCGCTTATGAGGTGGATAGTGGATATGCGACCGTCTGGGTCGTCAAGGCACAGCTTAACCAGGAGAACAGCCATGCGTTTTTCCTCAACGACAAGTCACGGGCTCATCGTCCCTCTCATGTGCCTCGTGATGAGCAACTGCGCGGCAGCTCAGCAGCAGCCGGCCGACCTGCTGGTGACGAACGCCAAAGTCGTTACGGTTGACAGGGAGCGGCCGCAGGCAACCGCATTCGCCGTGAAGGACGGCAAATTTATTGCCGTCGGCAGCGACGCCGAGATGACGCGGCACCGCGGTGCGAAGACACGCGTGATCGACGCGCGCGGTCACACGGTCATTCCCGGCCTCAACGATTCGCATACGCACGTCGTTCGCGGCGGCGTGTTCTACAACCTCGAACTGCGCTGGGACGGGGTTGATTCGCTGGAGCGCGGCCTGGCCATGATCCGCGAACAGTCGAAGCGGACGCCTAAAGGACAGTGGGTGCGCGTCATCGGCGGGTGGTCGCCCTATCAGTTCAAAGAGAAGCGGATGCCGACGATCAAGGAATTGAACGCAGCGGCACCCGACACGCCGACCTTCGTGCTCTTCCTTTACAGTCAGGGCATGATCAATCGCGCTGCAGTGGAGGCGCTTGGCCTCACTAAAGGCACGGAGGCTCCGGCGAATGGACGGTTCGAGTTCGTCGACGGCGGCGCGATTCTCCATGCCGAGCCGGATGCGACGATTCTCTATCAGATGATCGCCAAGCCGCCGCAACTTTCCGCGGCTGACAAAGTCAATTCCACGCTCCACTTCTACCGGGAACTCAATCGCTTTGGGCTGACCAGCGCGGTTGACGCCGGCGGTGGCGGGCACCATTTTCCGGAGGATTACGCAAGCAGCGAGACAGTCGTCAGCAAGGATGAGGCGTCGATCCGCATAAGTTATTACTTGTTTCCGCAAACGGCGGGCAAGGAGCTGGACGATTTCCGACGCTGGACAAGCGAGCACCAGGTTGGCAAGAACCAGAATGAGAGCCTCGAACATGGCTTTGAACTCGAAGGCGGCGGCGAGTTTATTACTCATAGCGCGGGCGACTACGAAAATTTCATGTTCGCGCGACCAAACCTGGACGAGCGCGGCAACTGGAAGGCTGACCTGCACGCCGTCGCAACGCTGCTGGTACAGAAGCGTTGGCCGCTGCGCATACATGCGACTTACGGCGAAACGGTGGCGGGAATCATGGACGTCTTTGAGCGTATCGCGAAAGAACAGGGACACTTTGCGCCGCGGTGGGCCATCGACCATGCCGAAACGGTGGGCGATAACGAATTGAAAAGGATCAAGGCGCTCGGCGGCGGGATCGCGGTGCAGGATCGCCTGGCCTTCGCCGGGGAATACTTCATCGAGCGCTACGGCAAGGATGCGGCGAGCCATGCGCCACCGATCCGCAAGATGCTCGGGATGGGGATTCCCGTTGGCGTCGGTACCGACGGAACACGCGTCGGCAGCTACAACCCCTGGCTCGCGCTCTACTGGCTGGTTTCGGGCAAAACGGTCGGTGGAACGCAGATGTTCAGCGATGAAAACAGGTTGTCGCGCGAAGAGGCCTTGAGGCTCTATACCGTCGGCAGTGCGTGGTTCAGCCAGGAGGAAAACGTCAAAGGCCGCATCGCGCCGGGACAGTATGCCGACTTCGCGATCCTCTCCGCAGATTACCTCTCCGTACCCGAGGAGCAGATCAAGGACATCGAGTCCTCACTGACCGTCGTCGCCGGCAAGATCGTCTACGCGGCAAGCCCTTTCGAGAACTTGACTCCGTCACCGCTTCCGGCGGTCAGTCCCGACTGGTCACCGATCAAGCACTTCGGCGGGTATCAAAAAAAGCCGGAGGCGGGAAAGACTCGGTGAGTGGCAGCAACCCGCGCGCGCAACGCGGAAAGCAAGGCGCGCACGGAGCCGCTGCTGGTTCGGCGGCGTCGGCTTCGACGGAAAGACTCCGTGACGCAACGTTTGACTATTTCCTTCCAGAAGATTCTTCTATTGCAACGTCCGACAGGCTCCTAGATAAAATAGAGTAATCCAGTGACGGATTTTCGAGGAAATATAATGGATGATTCCCCTTTTCTACCTTCCAACGGTGAACTTGCAAGTCTTATAAGGGTTTTCGACTGGGCAGCCACGCCGCTCGGGCCGGCGGGTCAATGGCCAGACTCTCTCAATACGATATTAAATATCGTATTGGCCTCGAACCATCCCATGTTCGTCTGGTGGGGGCAGGATTTGATCCAGTTCTACAACGATGCATATCGAAACACCATGGGGCCCGAACGTCATCCGAGCGCCCTGGGCCAGCCTGGACGTGAATGCTGGCAAGAAATATGGCCCATCATTGGTCCGCAGATCGATTCCATCATGGCTGGGGGAGCGGCGACCTGGCATGAAGACCAGCTCGTTGCGGTAACACGCCACGGTAAACTTGAAGAGGTTTGGTGGACATACGGGTATAGCCCGATTCGCGACGCTGCGGGAGTACAAGGGGTATTGGTCATCTGCAATGACGTGACGAAAGAGCATCGGGTCAGAGCCGAGCTGGAACGCGCTAACGAGCACTTGGCCCAGGAAGTCTGCCTGCGTCGTCACGAGGCTAAGCGTCTAAAGGTTTTATTCCAGCAAGCTCCTGGATTCGTCTGCGTGCTGCGCGGTCCGCAACATATTTTTGAATTCGCGAACAATACGTATCTGCGGCTTGTAGGCAATCGTCAAATTCTCGGGAAATCCTTGCGTGAAGCACTTCCGGAAACCGAAGAGCAAGGATTTCCGAAACTTCTCGATCAGGTTTTTGCTACAGGCAACGCTTTTTTTGCCCAGGATGTTCCACTTTCATTGCAGCTCAGCCCGGGCTCATCTTTAACCAAACTTTTCGTCGATTTCGTTTATCAACCTATTTTCGAGCCAGATGGCACCATTTCAGGTATTTTCGTGGCGGGGTCTGATGTCACCGAGCAAAGACATACGCGAGAAGCGCTTTGCATAAGCGAAGAGCGACTGACGGAAGGCATGATGGCTGCTCGCATGGGGGTATGGGACTGGGATTTAGCCAGGAGCGAGTTTGTATTTAATGCAAATATTTTAAGCGTCTGTGGCGTCACTCTGGAAAAACTTCCCCGGCCTTGGGAAATATTGCATCCAGACGATGTGTCAACGATGAGGAAAACGTGCCAGCAGGCCCTGGCAAATCGAGGAAGTTTTCACGCAACCACCCGAATTATCCGGCCGGATAATGGCAAAACCTGCTGGGTGGCTGTATCGGGGAAAGTCCTGTGCAACGATTCGGGAAAACCCGTTACGCTTCGAGGCGTGGTACTGGATGTGACGGAACGTAAATGCGCCGAAGAGAAACTCAAGGAAGCTGACCAGCGCAAGAACGAATTTTTGGCGATGCTGGCGCACGAACTGCGCAATCCCCTTGCACCCATTAGCGCGGCTGCCCAACTTTTGAATAGCATCAAACAGGATGACGTCCGCGTCAAACGGGTAAGCGACATTATTACTCGGCAAGTGGGACATATGACCCATATGATCGACGATTTGCTCGATATCACCCGCATCGCTCACGGCAAGATTGCCCTTGATAAAGAAACCGCTGATCTTGGTATTCTGCTCCCGGAGGCGGTCGAGCAAGTGCGTCCGCTAATGGTACGGCGAAAACATCGACTCATACTACCGAATACGACGAGCTCATTTCCAGTATTGGGAGACCGTAAGCGGCTGATTCAGGTGATAGCCAATCTATTAAACAATGCTGCGAAATATACGCCGGAGGGCGGCGTTATCCAGGTTCACCTGGAGTCAAGATCCGATCTTGTTGTGCTTGTTATCCAGGACAACGGGATTGGCATAGAACAGGAGATGCTGCCATATTTGTTTGAGATGTTTGCGCAGGCGAAGCGTTCAACTGATGGATCCCCCGAAGGTTTGGGAATCGGACTGTCTCTAGTCAAGGGCCTTGTGGAGGCTCATGGCGGCAGGATAACAGTGGCTAGCGATGGCTTGGGAACCGGGATGAAGGCGACAATCACCCTTCCGTGCCTGGTTCAAGTATCCGCGGCAGGGGCTTAACTGGGAATTCCATTTGATTTGACTGAAAAACCGGATCTCACTCACTAACGGCCAGAGAATGCCGTAAGTATCCTATGTCGCCTAGCGCACAGTGACGGGGTGAATTATCTGTCATCGTGCCAGACTAACGGAACTTGATTGCGCGGTGAAAAAATGAACGCTACGGTTTTTCCTCTTGAGGGGCTACGGGTATTGATCGTCGATGACGAACCCGACATCCTGGAAGTGACGAAACTTATATTGATCGAGTATAAGGCCAAGGTGATTGCGGTCAGCAGTGCCGCAGAGGGCTTGTCGCAGGTTCAAAGGCATAGGCTCGATGTTATTCTCAGCGATATCGGCATGCCGCATATGGATGGATATCAATTCATCCAGGAGGTAAGACGCTTGCCGGACCACCAGGGCGGACAAACACCGGCGGTGGCGCTAACCGCATTTGATAGACCGAAGGATCGGGCCCGCGCGCTCGAGGCGGGTTTTCAGAAACACCTTTCCAAACCTGTCGACATGCAGGTATTGGTAAATACCCTGTTAAGCGTATCAGCTTGATAGCTGAATGGCGACAGGCTGTTAAATTCCCGTTTTTTCCGGCTGATCTTTCTGTCGGGACCACCACCTCTCGACGTAAAACCAGCTACCGTCCCAAAAGCTCACCGATAGCCTGAAGTGATTCCACTCGATCGCAAATTACCTTCACGATAGCGAGCAGTGGCGCCCCGAGCAGTAAACCAGCCACGCCCCACAGCCAGCCGAAGAATAGCAGCGCGATAAATAGCACTGCAGGATTCACCCGCGCAAACCGGCCCTGTAGCCATGTTGTAAACCCCATTCCCACCACGCCTGAAATAAGCAGGAAAACCCCTGCCAGCAAGAATGCCTCGGCAAGCGATCCAAATTGCAGCAACCCGGCGATTCCGCAAGCGAGAGCTACCCCCACGGTCCCCAGGTACGGGATAAAATGCAACACCCCGGCTGCTACCCCCCATATTGCCGGGTGTTCGAGCCCCAGCATCTCGAACGCAAGCCAGGTCAGGAGGGCAATTAAAGCATTGGATATCAACATGACCAGGAGATATCGCTGGATCTGGTCCTCTACCTCTCCCAGTATTCGCACCGCATCTTTTTTCTGCGAAAGCGTCGGACCGACAAACTGGACAAGCTTGCGTCGGAAGTGGCTGCCAGCGATCAATAGAAAATAAGTGAGCAGCAATACTACCGGCGCTTGAGCAGAAAACGCGATCAGCGGCGTGGACTGCTCGAGCATGAAATCCTGCAACCAGGTACTGTTTTCCACACCCGGCGCTGTGCTTGCAGGAGCCGTTGCCGATGCCATGTCGGTATCGGCAACGGCTTGCCGGAGTTCGTCGGCGGCTTGCCGGACATTGCGCAACGTGGTCCAGTTCCCGCCACCCAAATTGCTTAAATTCTGCCGCAGCTTGCGTGCCGTCTCCGGAAGCTGGTCAGCTATCGTTGCCGCATCCGCGCTTAAAGAGAATGTTATCCACGAGACGCCGCCGATGAGCGTTCCGAGTACGACCGCGGCCGCCAGCGCCCGCGGAATACGATAGCGTTCGAGCCAGTCCACCACCGGCCTTAATGTGTAACTTACCAGGATACCGAACAGTAGCGGAACAATGAATGCGCGCGCCAGATATAGCGCGGCAATGATCGCGATGAACGCGAGGATCCAAAGAGCCGTTTCGCTTCTTTGGCGAGGCACAGTATCTAGAGGCATTATTTTTTCGACCAGAGGCGGCATCGCGGTTTCGAGGACCGGTGCGCTTAATTCGGTTGAAGGTTCATCAGGGGGTGTAGTCACGGTTTTCTAACTGATTGACTAATGGTCATGTGTTCCTGGTTGCCCAATTCCTGCTATTCAGTCTGTATCCGGATAGCTTCCTTTGTCGGGAATCGCCCTTTGCGCACGGGAAGTTGCTACATGGACGTGCCTCCGCCACTGGATGAACGGTGGCTGTGAGAAACTGTTTCATACTCTGTCGACATAGTTGACCGGCGCATGATCTGCCAATGGCCTTGGCGGCTTTTCAGCGATGTTGGGAAGTGCGAGAAAAAAGGTTTCCTTGTCTTCGGCTTCAGCGTGTGGCTCTGTCAACAACTGTAATAAACCAATATGACGAAATCCCAGAATTTCAGGCGGGAGCCGCGTCGTCACATCCTTGTTGTCGACAATGCGATGGATCGGTACTGTTTGCAGGGAGGCAGCAAACGCTTCATTTCCCACCCGTGGCGACCCAAAAGTATAAACTGCCCGGGGCGCATAGCGCGCCGCTGCCAATGTGGCAAGCGCTGCGCCCAGGCTGTGGCCCGTATAGAAGACCGGGCAGTCAAGCTGGCAGAGTTCCTTCTCGATCTCCTCCCACACCGAGTCAAGTGCCTTCCGGAAACCCTTGTGAACCCCCGGTGTGTTTTGATTCCAGGGAAGAATTCCACATTGCATGTCGGTCACACAATCCCTGTTGCTGTCGGTACCCCTGAATACCAGAATTGCAAACGCAGGCGATAGCAGGGGTTCAACCAGCATTGCATGGGTATCCATGTCTGCTGAAGCAAAAAAGGCACGCTGCTTCAGTCCCGCCTTTTCCAGAAATCTGGCTCGGGTCGGCTGCGGAGCGGGTACTGCTTCCTCGACATCCTGTCGGTAAAACAATCGGCAGAGCTCCGCGAGCCATAACGCATTGGTGCGACTGTACTCAGTGGCTGCTTCCGGGTCGAATGGCGGAAATTCCCTGCGTGCAAAGAAGTCAGTCGCGCCTCCGGGGTTCAGGAGGTCTTGCCATGTGGTCATTGAGATCAATCAATATCGGAAGTTGAAATTCCATGCACCGCATGTTGGAGTGGTATCTTCCGTTACTCGCGATTCGTAACGTCCCACGAGTTTACGATTGCTGCTTCTACCCGTCTCGCCGACGGCTTGGAAGTGGGCGAGACGCAGCCCACAGATGACGCAGTCGGTAAAACGGTATTCCATAAATATGGGTGTGTCAGGAATTCCTTGTGCTGGCCTGCCCGCCCGGATTCGCCCGGAATCATTCCGGCATCCTCGTTCTGAGCAGCTGGTCAATCAGTTCATCCGGAAGTGGCGTGTGGAACTTCGCTTTGCTCTTCCTGCTCTGGGGGTCATCATGCTGGCCATGGTGTTTGCCTTTCGATAGCATCTCATGACTTTTCATGCAAAATAACTGACAGGTTCATGATCACGAACCAGTGTTTCTTTCCTGCAACCTGATCTCTCATTTATCCGCCCATGTACTCGAACACCTGGACAACCTTGCGGACGCCGCTGGTGGATTTTGCAATCTTCACTGCGTTTTCCGCTTCGTCCCGGTCCACCAGCCCCAGCAAGTAGACCACCCCATCTTCGGTCACGACCTTGACGTGGATGGCCTGGAATAACCCCTCATTCACGAACCGCGCCTTGACCTTCGTCGTGATCAGGGCATCATGACTGCGCGCGGTAAGCGGCCGGACTTCACCCACCGTGATTTTGTTCGTGACGTCGCGCACACCTTCCACTCCCCTGACGATACCTTCAATTTCATTTTTTACTGTCGCGGATGACGCTTCGCCGGTAAGCAGGACACGTTGGTTAAAACTTGTAACCTCAACATGAACCTTGCGGCCGAACTTGTCCTTGATTTCCCCATTGCTTTTAAGCTCGATGGTCTCATCCTGAACCATGGTGCCGGCTGTCCGCCGATCCTCTGATACTGCCACTCCCGTGCCTGCCGCAACACCGGTTGCCGCCAGCAGCACGCAGCCAGAGAGAAATGGGAGCGGAAGCAGGAAAAAAAATACCGCTAACAACTTCAAATTCAGGTTTTGCATATATTCCTTCAAATAAAATTCAGTCCCCGTATCGGGCCGTATTATCGCAAGTTTCCCCTAACGGCGCAGCCAAGGTGAAGGCTTGTCTCGCGCGAAACAAAGCGTCACTAAGGTTTAACTACTCCCGTACGCATCAAAAAAGGACATATTTCGCAGGGATGATTGTCCTCTGTTGCCCATTAACGATACCATCTCATCGCCATTTTTACTGCGTAAAATTTATTAGATCAATATGATCGTGTATTAAATGAAAAAGAAAACTTTCAAATAATTATAAGATTTGAGAAAAAAATGGCAAATTCTTTCAGGCACCCAATAGGGTTCGGACTGAACAGACTCCGTTTCTTCATTCCCATCTACCGAACCGATGGAGTTGCTATGTGGCCCGGCTTCTGCCGACGTGTCGGTCCACTTTACACCTGTGGTTACCAAGCATCCAGAGAAAATATATAAGTGCCTGAGCAACCTGGGTTGGCCCAAGCAAGTTGCTGCCCCAGTTGGTGCCTGCCGAGGCCGACGTGGCGAAGCAGTTCCTGCTGCGCATGGACGACTTTGAGCGAGATGGGTATAGCGAGTCAGCGTTCGCTAAACTTGACTCGATCACGTTAGGGTATCGGTTTTCGCGGCTTGACAAGCCGGGGCCCGATATTAAAAAAGATATCGTCATCCGTCTTCGAAAAAGTACGAACCTGTCCTGACAGGTAAATATGTGCGTCGAACGTTGGTTCAATCGACAGATCGGGTTACGGCGAAGCGCGTGCCGGTTCCCCCTGCTTCCTGTCACCTGCCAGCGGCACCGGTGTTACGTTGACGTGGAGTGCGCCCGCCTCGCTTTGTTTGCCATCTACTGTCTTACGATCGAAATCATCACCCGTACGTCGAACGTTTTCCGATTAAGGAATTGATCAAATTCCCCGAATCATGGCGGCATTGTCAAGCTTGCCGCATTCGAAAAAATACCGCTTCATCCAATCATCGACAGGAAAGACGTCATGCCATACGCAACCATAAAAGATCTCCCGCAAAGCGTCACGAACGTATTGCCAAAGCATGCGCAGGAAATATATCAGGCCGCTTTCAATAATGCCTGGAAGGAATACAAGGACCCGGATGATCGGAGGGGCGATGCATCGCGTGAAGAAACCGCGCATAAGGTCGCGTGGTCCGCGGTAAAAAAGGAATAGGAGAAAAAAGATGACGAATGGAAGAAGAAGCCATGAGCTTTACGATAAGGCAAACAACGCAAGTCACAGATTACGGGCTCTCTACAGGTGCTTTCGGGAATGGATGCAGGCGGGTGCCAATTCGGGAGTCCGGCCGTTCAATTCCGCGGATTCTCAATCCTTGCAGCTATTCACGTCCTCTGTAACCGTTTTCCCATCTTTCAGCACGACAGTTTGCCTGATTGTCTTGCATTCCTTATTTTGCTGTGCCGCTACCGGTCCGGATTGAACGACTTCGGCTTTGCCCACCAGGCCACTATCGGGGTTGCGGAAGGTTTGGGTCTGATTTGTCTCGAATGCCTTTTGCGACGCATCGGCCATTTTTTTCCTGTCGTCTTTGCCCAGTACGCCTCCAATTTCCGCGCCGACATAATAGCCCGCGACGCCGCCGGCGATGGCAGCCACAATGCGGCCCGCAGTGCCGCCGCCGAGATAACTGCCCAGGTAGCTCCCCCCGATAGAACCGGCAACGCTACCGATCAGCCCGCCGGTCCGCCTTGTGTCCGCGGTTTGACATCCTGGCAGGAGCATGATCAGCGCTATCGCGATAAGCCATCTGGCTGGCGTTCCGGGAAGTGAAATGTTGCCCATGATATTCCCCTTTCAAAAAAACTTCTGACCTGCAATAGGCTTGCCCTGCGAGATACACGAAATCGAAGCCGGCGTGTTCCAGCCCAGTTTATGTGCTTCTGTACCGGGATATAAACAAAAGAGAATAGATGTATCCTGGTTGACAGCATAGCATTCCCTGAGGTAAGTTCCCGCGACTGTTGTTTCCATTTTCTTTTCTATCAGAAAAATTTCAATGAAAATGAAGAAAATAATGCTGTTAATCGCGCTCCTGGCTGTTTTTCCGGCGCTTTCGGGTTGCTGGTACGTTGCCGCCGGCGGCGCGGGTGCTTATGGCGGATACAAAATGAAACAGAAGGGTTATACGCTACAGAACCCCATCACCAAGGAAAAGAGCAGCCAGCCTTCCAAATAGATCAGCCGGCATTGCGTGAATGCGTCGCGTCATTCTTTTTGCTAGCCTTGCGGGAAAAACCGTTTTTGCCATTGCAAGATTCGGCGAACCATCCAATATTTACGATACCAGGCGGTGCATGGGAGATGGGCCTGGAAATGGAGGCGCGCTAATCCGGTATGAACGCTCACTCGCTGCGCGTTTTTATCCACTCTTCCGCTAGCCGTTGCGCTTCGGCAACCTGTACCGGCGTCATGAGCTTCTCCATAAGCTCCTGGTTTTCTTTCGCGTCCTCATAATCTCCCGCGCTGGCGATGTTGAACCACTTGTCAGCCTCAACATAGTCCTGCGTGACGCCGGTCCCGTTGTAGTAAAGCACGCCCAGGTTTGTTTGTGCCCCGTGATGACCCTGCTCAGCCGCTTTTCGATACCAGGACAAGGCTTGCGCATAATCCTGCGGGACACCCAGGCCGTTGTTATACTTGACGCCCAGGCTGTATTGCGCCCTTGCGTAACCCTGCTCCGCCGACTTGCGATACCAGGATAAAGCTTCCTGCGCATCCTTTGTAATGCCCCGCCCGTTTTCGTATCGTACAGCCAGGTTGTACTGGGCGTCCTCATCGCCCTGCTCAGCCGCTTTGCGATACCATGACACGGCCTGCCGATCATCCCGCAAGACACCTTTTCCGGTGGCGTACATTACGCCGAGATTGAATTGAGCGGGGGCATATCCCTGCTCAGCCGCTTTTTGATACCACGAGGCCGCCTCATAATCGTCGTGCGTGATTCCCCGGCCTTTGGCATAGGCAACCCCAAGTTTGAACTGCGCCCTTGCATACCCCAATCCCGCGGCTTTGCGGTACCAGGCTGCAGCTTGTTGATCATCCTTGATGGTGCCTTCGCCCGCTGCATACATTACGCCGAGATTGAATTCGGCGTCCGGGTTTCCCTGTTCAGCCGCTTTGCGAAACCAGGACACCGCTTTCTCATTGCTCTGCTCCACGCCTCGTCCCTTGGCGTACAGCACGCCTATCGCATATTGCGCATCCGCGTATCCCAGTTCCGCAGCTCTGAGATACCAGGATGCCGCTTCCTGATCGTTCTGGTCCACGCCCTGGCCTTTGAGGTACATGAAGCCCAGAATGCCCTGCGCGGGCGCATGTCCCTGTTCAGCCGCTTTGAGATACCAGGATAAGGCCTGCTGATAGTTCTGCGTAACGCCCTGGCCTTTTGCGTACATCACGCCAAGATTGTACTGGGCCACGGCATACCCCTTATCCGCTGCCCTGAAATACCAGAGCATGGCCTGCTGATAGTCCTGGTCGACCCCCTGACCTTTAAGGTACATGAAGCCCATCATGGATTGTGCCGGCGCGTCGCCCTGTTCCGCCGCCTTGCGATACCAGTTTGCGGCTTCCGCGTCATTTTGAGGCACCCCTCGACCTTTCGAATACATGACGCCCAGATTGAACTGGGCATCCGCGTTTCCTTTTTCCGCTGCCCTCCTGAAAGAAGCGACTGCTTTGACATAGTCCTTGCTGAGGGCGAACCGCATTCCGTCCTCAAAGTCTCCGGCGAATGCCGGAAGAGTCAGCAACATCAGTACCAGCCCGGTTATCGCCGGCCCTGCCGCCGCCATTGATATCGATAAACGCGTCATGTATTCACCGTAATTCCATTATTTCCTGCGTTAGAACCTGACATTCGAAGTTCGTAACCAGTTTTTCATCCATCAATGTTTTGCGCCGTTTCCTGAAGCGTGAAATCACCCGGGATTGCGATAGCGATACCCGGGAATATCAAGAGCGCTATTCTAGCGCGGAGAGCATTCAAAAACGGCGCATGCGCGATCATGTTGAGGATATTTTCGTTTGCGGGGGGTGATAAAGTAAAATCCGGGTTTTTTGAGCCGAAGTAACGTAACCGGCCGACCAGGTGAAACGAAAGAAGTCCTGCTCAGCTTAGCGTGTTGAACATGCTTTCAGCTTGTCCCAGGCGATATCGCTTTCGTATTTCTTTCCATTAAGCGTGGCGATTACCGTTTCGTTATCGGTCCGTTGTATCGTCATGATAAAGGAATAACCGGGGCTGGCTTCGCCGCGACTATCAGCACTTGATTTACGCGCATAGATCTTGGGAATCAGTGGCTGGACCACTGCATCCGGGTTGTTGGCTGCATTGCGCGCGTAGGTTCCCGGTAACGCGCCGTACGGATAGGCATAGATTTCCGTTGCTCCGATATCCAGATAGTTGCGTACTTCATATTGCAGGCCGCGGATCAGCCACCGGCTATCGGTTTGCAGTTCATTGGTGACGCAGCTTACGAGCGATGCGCGATTTGCCGTAAATTTGGCTGCGTAAGTCTGCGATTTTTCCTCGAGGCCAATGCCTGCGCACGATGATAGCAAGCACGCGGACAAAAGTAGCGCTAAAATTGCAATGCGTTTTTTCATGATAATGTTGGAGATGGCCTTCACGCTCTAATGAGATCAAGCGCACTTCGCGGATTTGTTTTCATGAGTGATAGCAGGGCTTGTTACGCAACGCTTTACCCCGGTCCGACCTGTCATGTAATGTAAACGTAGGCCAAAACCATTCATTTGTAAAGTATCGCTTTATTACGGATCAACCCGGGAGATCAATGCGTGCATTTTCCAGGCGGCGTTTTCGCGGCGCAGGCAACGGTACGGACGACAACTCTGGTGACGACTCCGGCGTTCATATGAGTGAGGAGTATGGCGTGCGTTCGCTTCATATTGGCAGCAGCATGGTGCAAAGCGCCATGAGATTGGCAACGCCAAACCATTTGGAGCTGACCTATACCCGATGCATGATGGGGTTCGCGCTGTTTCATCCACGGCCGGAAAATGTGTTGATGATCGGTCTGGGGGGCGGCTCGCTGGCAAAATTCGTATACCATCGTTTGCCGCAGGTTCAAACGACCGTGATTGAAATCAATCCGCAAATCGTTGCGATGGCACGAGAACATTTTTTCGTACCGGCTGATGATGATCGCCTGCAAGTCGTGATTGCGGAAGGCGGGGAATTTGTTGCCA
>CAJDTQ010000007.1_pt1 | contig 17031 bp, 9 predicted proteins | sample 7389881 | NCBI WGS metagenome assembly CAJDTQ01 (sample SAMEA7055658, study PRJEB34461) | soil metagenome | biome: terrestrial ecosystem; feature: Peninsula; material: soil | place: Antarctica | collected 2016
GAAGCATGAAGCATTTCGTGTGGGATTGGCTGTGCCGGATGCCCAGCTTGTGGAAACGATACAAAATATTTCTTCTTTTCAAGAAGATGGAAAATTTTCTAAGCCGCGCTATGAAGAACTGCTGCGGGCACAAGGACTAAGTCCGCAAGCATTTGAAGCGCGGGTGCGCCAGGAACTGATCCGCCAGCAGTTGATCGCGCCTTACAGCGAAAGCGGCTTCATTTCCGATACAGTAGCGGACCGGGTCCTTCAATTGAGTGAAGAAAAGCGCGACGTCAGCCTGGTTCAAATACAACCAGAGCAGTATCTGGGCCAAATCAAACCTGATGACGCTGCCATCAAGGCATACTATGACAGCCACCAGGCCGACTTTCAATTGCCGGAACAAGTACGGCTCGAGTATCTGGTGTTATCGCTGGATGAGTTGATTAAACAATCGCATGTCAGTACTGATGAAGCAGAGAAGTACTTCGATGAGCACCGGGGCGAATTTGGACAACCGGAGGAGCGCCGGGCGAGTCACATTCTACTGAGCGCGCCTGCAACGGCGCTGGATTCGGAGATAGCCGCAGCACGCGCCAAAGCCGAGGAGTTGCTTGCCGAGATTAAAAAAACACCTGAACGCTTTTCGGATCTTGCCAGAGAGTATTCAGAGGATCCGGGTTCGGCAACCAAAGGTGGTGACCTTGGTTTCTTCGCACGCAACATGATGGTCAAGTCTTTTGAAGACGCGGTTTTTCAGATGAAACTGGACGAGATCAGCGAGGTGGTCCAGACGGATCACGGCTTCCATATTATTCAGCTTTCCGCCATAAAGAACGCGGAACCGATCAGTTTTGACAAGGTAAAAGGTCAGGTTGAGCAGGAAGTAAAGAAGCAGAAAGCGGAGAAAATTTTCGGTGAAATGGCAGACGACTTCAGCAATGTCGTATATGAGCAGAGCGATAGCCTGCAGCCTGTCGCCGAGCAATTTGGCTTATCCATACAGCAGAGCGACTGGATTGGAAGAAACGGCGGCCAGCCACCTTATTTCACCAATGAAAGATTGCTGCAAGCGATTTTTTCGGACGATGTCATCAAGGACAAACGCAACACGGAGGCAATCGAAGTTTCACCGAACACGCTGGTATCGGCGAGACTATTGAATTACCGGCCAGCGACTACGCTCTCCCTGACCGAGTTGAAAGATAAAATTGCCGGGCTTATCGCGCGGCAGGAAGCTGACAAGGCGGCTATCAATGAGGGGAAGGAGAAGCTCGCGCAACTGCAGGAGGGTAAAGATGGGGTCGTCAAGTGGGGTGCTACTCAGCAGATTTCCCGCAAGGAGCCCCATGGTCTTGATAGCGAAACCTTGCGCGCAGTTTTCAAGACCGACGCGACCAAACTTCCATCCTATACCGGGATTGCGAATCCCCAAGGAGGTTTTACCTTGATTCGCGTCGAGCATGTCATCAAACCAGCCCCGCCGGAGGCGGCACAACAGCAAGCTTTTGCCAGACAATTGCAGCAGTTGGTTGCCCAGGAGGAGCTCGTGGCTTATCTGGCCGGGGTCAGGAAGCGGTATGACGTATCGGTGAGTAACGAGAACCTGGAGAAGTAGCGGAAAGCGAGCCGTTGTCAGCGGCTACATGATATCAAACGCGACCGTGTTAAAACCTGCATCGACATGGGTAATCTCGCCAGTAATACCGCTAGCCAGATCGCTGCACAGAAAAGCCGCAGCATTTCCGACCTCCAGTATGGAAACATTGCGCCGTAACGGTGATACTTTTTCGGTATAGCTCAACAGTTTCCCGAAGTTGCCGATTCCAGCCGCTGCCAGGGTTTTGATCGGGCCTGCCGAAATCGCGTTGACCCGTATCCCTTTGGGACCGAGGCTGGAGGCCATGAATCGCACATTCGCCTCAAGGCTTGCTTTAGCTAATCCCATAACGTTGTAATTCGGCATAACCCTTTGTGCACCCAGATAGGTGAGCGTGAGAAGCGAACCGTTTCGGCCTTGCATCAGCGGTATTCCGGCTTTCGCCAAGGCAGTGAAACTGTAGGAGCTCACATCGTGGGCTATACGGAAAGCCTCGCGATTTACGCTTTCGACATAATCCCCATTCAGTGCCTCGCGCGGAGCAAAAGCAATGGAATGGACGATACCGTCAAGGCCATCCCAATGTTTTTCCAAGTCGTCGAAACATTGCGCAATTTCGTTATCATTCGAAACATCGCACGGAAAAAGTAAATCGCTGTCGAACTCCGCGATGACTTTTTGAACCCGGTCGCGCACCGCTTCCCCCTGATAAGTAAAAGCCAGTTGCGCACCTTCGCGATACATCGCTTTTGCGATGCCATAGGCAATGGAACGATTACTCAGTAGTCCGGTGATGAGAATGCGCTTATCAGCAAGAAGTGTCATGTAATAATGCCTATGAATGTTGAGTGAATGGTCTTGGCTCAGTAATTAGTGCTGCTAGTGAGCTCATGAAGGATCGAGCGCCATAAGAAACCGTTGCGGTAAGCGCCTCAAACTAAAAAAAGCCCCGTGGCGAACTCACCAGAAAGATGAAGCTCACCGGACACGAAAATCCTTTCCGGTTATGGTGCTGGTCGACAAAATGAGCGATCAACTGCCGGACTTGGGATTATAACTTCAAGTCTTTCTTGCTTGTCAGATGATCCACTGTCGCATAGGTGGCAATCAGCGTTACCCGCTTCTGTACTATACAATCAAATCGTATGAATGAAAGCTTTGCCTATGAGACTGAAATATATCCCAAGCGTGCAAGCGGCAAATAAAGGATCCCCTTTCAGGATGAAATATTCCAAAGAAAGTAAGCCCGAAAGCCTGTAGCGAAAACCTGCCGCAAAGGATTATTTGCAGCCCCCTGCCCATGCGCGCTAACCCCTGTAATCTACGGTAAAATCAACGCTTCATCGCGTTATACGAGCGGGTATCACTATTATGTTAGCAGCTAACCGTGCCTCTTTCGGTGGTATTCATGAATTATCCCTCGTCCGCTTTCGCCAAAACCGTTTTTGCTGGAGGGGTTATCCGGCCACTTAAACACCTGCTTGTCCCGCTCGCTGTCTTTGTCTGTGGCTGTAGCGGCAATCCATGGAACAATCCTTATCCGGCATCCGACGCGGAACAAAACATTCTCTATGCAGCCTTTGCGGAGCGTCCAAAGCATCTGGATCCAGTGCAATCTTATAGTTCCAATGAAATCCTCATGACAGCGCAGATCTATGAGCCGCCATTGCAATATCATTATTTGAAACGCCCCTACCAGTTGATTCCATCAGCGGCGGCAGAAATGCCGGCGGCGCAATATCTCGACAAGAACGGTGTACATTTGCATGGCGATGCCGATGCCGAGAAAATCGCTTATACCATTTATGAAATTTCCATCCAGCCCGGTATCCGTTATCAACCTCATCCTGCCTTCGCCAGAAATGAGCAGGGAGATTATAGCTATCATGATCTCACTGCGGAGGCTTTAGCGGATATTCATAAACTGGGTGATCTTCAGGATACCGGTACCCGCGAGTTGACTGCCGAGGATTATGTTTTTCAGATTAAGCGGCTGGCACACCCTAGGCTGCATTCGCCCATTTTTGGTTTGATGGCCGATTACATTGCTGGACTAAAGGAGTATTCGGCGACGCTACAGGCCGCCGCCAAGGCGCAGCTAAGGGAGGAGGGCAACGATGCTTATCTGGATCTGAACAATTATCCTCTCGACGGGGCTGAGGCGCTAAGTCGTTACACCTATCGCATCAAGATCAAGGGTAAATACCCGCAATTCATGTACTGGCTGGCAATGCCTTTTTTTGCCCCCATTCCTTGGGAAGCGGAGCGTTTTTACAGCCAAAGGGGGTTATCGAAAAAAAATATCAACCTTGATTGGTATCCGGTGGGCACCGGGCCTTATATGCTCACTGAGAACGATCCCAACCGTGTGATGATACTGGAAAAGAATCCCAATTTTCATGGCGAGGCTTATCCGTCCGAAGGCATGCCGGGTGACGTGGAAGCGGGTTTATTGAGGGATGCGGGGAAACCGCTCCCTTTTATCGACAAAGTGATATACAGCCGGGAGAGGGAAAGTATTCCCCGCTGGAACAAATTCCTGCAAGGCTATTACGACGCTTCCGCAATTGGCTCTGATAGTTTCGATCAGGCGGTCCAACTAACGGGCGGGCAGGGCGAAGCAACAGTGACCGAGGCGATGAAGGAGCAGGGCATACGTCTGGAAACGGCGGTGGCGGCGTCCACGAACTACCTGGGCTTCAATATGCTCGACCCGGTAGTGGGCGGAACGAATGAACAAGGACGCGAGTCCGCCAGAAAGCTGCGCCAGGCCATTTCGATCGCGGTCGATTACGAGGAGTATGTTTCAATATTTGCCAATGGTCGCGGCATTCCAGCGCAGGGCCCTATCGCACCTGGTATTGCAGGACACCGCGATGGAAAAGAAGGAATGAATCCATTCGTGTATGACTGGGTGAATGGGCGGGCACAGCGAAAGCCGATCGAAGTGGCCAGAGAATTGCTGGCTGAGGCAGGCTATCCAGGCGGCATGAACATAAAAACGGGCGGGCCGCTGGTGTTATATTTCGATGTTACCGCCCGTGGGGCCGAGGACAAATCCAGCCTCGACTGGATGCGTAAACAGTTCCAGAAACTCAATATCCAGCTCGTGGTTCGAAGCACGGACTACAACCGTTTTCAGGACAAGATTCGCAAGGGCAATGCTCAAATTTTCGAGTGGGGCTGGAATGCCGACTACCCTGATCCGGAAAACTTTTTATTCCTGCTACATGGCCCTCAACAGAAGGTCGGTAACGATGGTGAAAACGCGGCTAATTACTCTAACCCCGAATATAACCGTCTTTTCGATCAAATGAAGAATATGGAGAATGGCGCCAGGCGCCAACACATCATAGACAGGATGATAGACATTCTACGTCATGATGCGCCCTGGCTCTGGGGCTATCATCCCAAGGATTACGGGCTTTATCACTCCTGGTATGGCAATGTCAAACCAAACAGACTATCGCACAATAACGTCAAGTATTTTCGCATCAATGCTGAGGTGAGAGACGAGAAGCGGCGCGAATGGAACAAGCCGGTACTGTGGCCTATCGGTGGGGTCTTGATCATGCTGGCTATCAGCCTGCTCCCGGCCGCGATCGCTTATCGCCGCAAGGAACGAAACGCCGGTATAAGGCATGACGGGTCAAATGAAGATACTGGGGTAAAACGCTTAAATGCTTAATTACATCGTAAGGCGGGTGCTTTACGCTGTCCCCATTCTCATCGGCGTCAACGTGATTACCTTCACTTTATTCTTCGTAGTGAATACGCCCGATGATATGGCGAGGATGCAACTGGGCATCAAGCGCGTCACGCCGGAGGCCATCAACAAGTGGAAGCAGGAGCGTGGTTATGACAAGCCATTGATGTTTAACCATGCGGAGGATGGGCTTGAAAAATTTACGCATACTATTTTTTTCGAGAAGTCGGCTGCCATGTTCGCCTTCCGTTTCGGCTCAGCCGATGATGGACGTGACATCGCCCGTGAAATCAGAACACGGATGGTGCCCAGCCTGGCCATCGCATTGCCGGTATTTCTCCTGGGGCTGGGCGTTTATATCGTCTTCGCGCTGACGATGGTTTTTTTTCGTGCTACCTATGTGGATTTCTGGGGCGTGGTATTATGCGTCGCCCTGATGTCAATCTCGAGTTTGTTCTATATTATTGGCGGACAATTCCTGATCAGCAAATTATGGCACCTGGTGCCCATTTCTGGATATGGACAGGGGCTGGATGCCGGCAAGTTCCTGATTCTTCCGGTCATTATCGGTGTGATAAGCGGAGCTGGAGCGAATACGCGCTGGTACCGTACCATTTTTCTGGAAGAAATGGGTAAGGATTATGTCCGCACCGCTCGTGCCAAGGGTCTGCCAGAAAGTTTCGTGCTGTTCGGGCACGTACTTCGAAACGCAATGATTCCAATACTCACGGGGACAGTGGTCGTGATCCCACTGTTATTTTTAGGTAGCCTCATTACCGAATCGTTTTTCGGTATCCCGGGCCTGGGCAGCTATACGATCGATGCAATCAATTCCCAGGATTTCGCGGTGGTGCGGGCGATGGTCTTTCTGGGATCGTTGCTTTATATCGTCGGCCTCATATTGACGGACATTTCGTATACCCTGGTTGACCCCAGGGTAAGGCTGGAATAATGCCGCTCCAATAAAACCTGACATGGATTTCAAACCTGTAGTTCTCTGGACAGATGCGCTGGTCTATCTGCTGGTGGCAGTAGTACTCGTATTTGTCTGGCATGTGCGGAGAAACCCGCATCTTCTCGCGCCATGGCGGCGCGTGAGTCACAGCGCGAGCGGAATGGCAGCGCTCACGGTATTGATGTTCTTTATCGTGGTCGGGCTACTCGATACGGTACATTTGCGTCCCGCTGTGGGAAACGCCAACAGCGGCGCCGGAGAGCGAGCTTACAGCGTGGAAGTGCTGAGCCTGCTCGATCTGATTGCTACACCCCTGCGCGTCCGCGTGGAAAAGACTTATTCAGCGCCCTTTGCCGCGCACCTTTACGCTAGAGAAACGGTGGAGCTCCCGGATGGCAGTCAGACACGGGAGTTTCCCAGGCTGGAATTCGGCGGGGCGCATTTGCAGGATCCCGAAGTGCAGCTTATCCCCGATGTCGCTTTGAGAGCAGGCGCGGGCGGAGTCCTGGGGCTGCTTGTCTGGTGCCTGCTGTTGGCTTCACTGGCCGCCGTGGTGGCTCGCCGCACCGGCGAGACAATCATGTCGACGGTTTCCGCCATCTCGCGCGGCGCCACCGCAATCCCGTGGAATGCGATAGCCATCGTACTGTTACTGATATTACTGCTGGGCGGTGCGGCGCTGGCACTGTGCGGAAACTACCATATATTGGGGACCGACAAGGTGGGGCAGGACGTTTTTTACCAGTCTCTCAAAAGCATCCGCACGGGACTGGTAATCGGAACGCTGACTACATTAATGATGCTCCCTTTTGCGCTGCTTCTCGGCATTACGGCGGGCTACTTCCGAGGCTGGATAGATGATGTGATTCAATACCTCTATACGACTCTGAGTTCAATTCCGGGTGTTTTGCTGATCGCCGCGGCAGTATTGATGATGCAGGTTTATATCGAGACCCGCCCTGAGCTGTTCGATACAATTGCCGCGCGGGCTGATCTGCGACTGCTGTTTCTCTGCGTCATACTCGGGGTTACGAGTTGGACCGGCCTGTGCCGGCTGCTTCGCGGCGAGACATTGAAGTTGCGGGAAATGGAATATATTCAGGCGGCTCACGCATTTGGTGTTTCCCATTGGCGTATTATCAGCCGGCACATTCTGCCTAACGTAATGCATATCGTGCTCATCACGACGGTTATGGATTTCAGTGGCCTGGTCCTCGCGGAGGCCGTATTGTCTTACGTCGGTGTCGGGGTTGATCCGTCGACGATTAGTTTTGGGACCATGATCAATGCCGCGCGGCTGGAAATGGCGCGTGAACCGGTGGTATGGTGGGCCTTGCTCGCGGCTTTCAGCTTCATGTTTGCGCTGGTATTGAGCGCTAATCTATTTGCTGATGCGGTACAAAATGCGTTTGACCCGCGCGTGAGAACCCTGTCGGCGAAAATTGGAACACTGCGGCGCAAAAAAATCGGGAATGCGCCGGAAGCAAAACCTGTTTCTGCCGGGATCGAAGGCCCTTTTTCCTCATGAGCGCCGTGCTGCAAATCAGCAACCTCGAAACCGTCCTGCATACGGAGGCAACGCTGGTGCGGGCGGTGGACGGACTTACGCTGCAAGTCATGAGAGGCGAGACTTTCGCCCTATTGGGCGAGTCCGGCTGCGGCAAATCCATGACTGCCTTGTCCGTCATGCGGCTACTGCCGGAGATAGGCGAAATCGTAGCGGGTTCTGTCAAGCTCGATGGAGATGATCTTCTTCTGCTGCCGGAAACGGCGATGCGCAGCATTCGTGGAAAGCGTATCAGCATGATCTTCCAGGAGCCGATGCTGAGCCTGAATCCGGTAATGACCGTGGCGCAGCAGATTGGCGAGGTCTTGAGGCGGCACTTCAATCTACGCGGCGCAGACGCACGGAAACGCATACAGGAAATTTTGAATGAGGTAGGAATCCCTGACGCATCACAGCGCATGAACGAATATCCCTTCCAGTTTTCGGGCGGGATGAAGCAGCGAATGATGATAGCAATGGCGCTGGCGGGAGAGCCGGAACTCCTCATTGCCGATGAGCCGACTACTGCTCTGGATGTTACTATTCAGGCTCAGGTACTCAACCTCATGCGTGACTTGCAGCAACGTGAGGGAATGGCTATCCTCCTGATTACCCACGACCTCGGTGTGGCGGCGGAAATGGCGCACCGCATAGGAATAATGTATGCGGGGGAAATGGTGGAGACCGCGACGCGCGAAGAATTTTTCCGCGAGCCTGCGCATCCTTACTCGCGGAAATTACTTGCTTCGCTGCCGGGGCGGGATAGACGTCGGCAGGGCTTGCGGTTGGCGGCAATCAGCGGAAATGTGCCCCCCCTGTCGCGCGAATTCGTAGGCTGTCGTTTTGCGGATCGTTGTGACCAGGCGTGGGGATTATGTCATGACGTAGCGCCGGGATGGACAGCGTTGGCCGGCGAACACCACGTCCGGTGCCATCTTTTTAATCAGAACCCGGGATCGCAAGTTAATGAGCAAGGGCCAAAGGATACAGAACCGGAAGTCTTGACTCTGAATGCGGAACGCGCGGACGATTCTAATATCCAGACTGCATCGCTGCATTCCGAAGCTCATGTTTCCCATTCATGCTTATTGTCCGCCAATGATCTGAAGGTTTACTTTCCCATTCGCAAGGGTTTGATGAAACATGTCGTGGGGCATGTCAAGGCCGTGGATGGCGTGTCACTTGAAATCGGCGTAGGCAAGACATTGGCGCTGGTGGGAGAATCGGGCTGCGGGAAGACGACAGTCGGTAAAGGTATTCTGCAGCTAATCCCGCTATCCGGTGGCAGTGTGCGCTATAACGGGCTCGAATTGGTCGGGATGGAACGTAAACGGTTGCGGAAATTACGTTCCGAATTCCAGCTTATATTCCAGGATCCTTATTCGTCGCTTAATCCGAGGATGCGTATTGTCGACATTATCGAAGAGGGCATGAATGCCCTGAATGTCGGAGGCGACAGCAAAGCAAACGGTGCGGATCAGCCTGGTATCGCGAATAGTAATAAAGTCGATGCCCTGCTGGAAAGTGTTGGGTTGCCGCCAGAAGCAAAATGGCGTTATCCACACGAATTTTCCGGCGGCCAGCGCCAGCGTATCGCCATTGCGCGTGCCTTGGCTGTCAGCCCCAGGCTCATCGTGTGCGATGAACCTACCAGCGCGCTGGACGTATCCGTTCAAGCCCAGATTCTGAATTTACTGAACGAATTGCAGGACAACCTGGGATTGGCCTATCTCTTCATCACTCATAATATTTCGGTAGTTGAATATCTGGCGGATGAAGTGGCGGTAATGTATCTTGGAAGAGTTGTAGAACGGGGAGGTGTGGATGAAGTCCTGATCCGTCCCAGGCATCCATATACCCAGGCTTTGATGTCTGCGATTCCCGTGATCGAGATTGAATCGAAACGTCATATTATCCGGCTCCAGGGAGATCTTCCTTCACCCGCCAACCCGCCGTCCGGTTGTCACTTTCATCCTCGTTGCCCCCACGTCATGCCAATTTGCCGCCAAATTTACCCAGCGACAAGTTCATTCAGCGCAACGCATACCGCGCACTGTTATCTTTATCCCCAGGAACAAGACCCAGCAGCGCTCTTCGAATCACAAGCATAAGGGAACCCCATGATGATCGGTCAGCAAGTGGCGCGGCGTCGCACGTTTGCCATAATTTCTCACCCGGATGCCGGTAAGACGACACTTACCGAGAAATTGTTGCTGTTTGCGGGCGCCATTCATATCGCAGGCAGCGTCAAGGCGCGAAAGGCGAGCCGACACGCCACCTCCGACTGGATGGAGATCGAGAAGCAACGAGGTATTTCAGTGGCCAGTTCAGTGATGCAGATGGAATACCGCGATTGCGTCATCAATCTCCTGGATACGCCCGGCCACCAGGATTTCTCCGAGGACACGTATCGCGTTTTGACCGCGGTTGATGCCGCGCTGATGGTAATTGACGCCGCCAATGGCGTCGAAGCCCAGACACTGCGTCTGCTGGAGGTGTGCCGTGCACGCAACACGCCCATTCTCACTTTTGTTAATAAAATGGATCGCGAAGTACGTGAACCGCTCGATCTTATCAATGAAATCGAACAAACGCTGGGCATGGCCGCTGTGCCGTTTACCTGGCCGATGGGTATGGGTCGTGGCTTTAAGGGTGTATTCGACTTGCAACGCGATAGCATGCGCGTTTTTCGGCCCGGGTCTGACAGGCTTGATGAAGGAGACGAGATCATCAGCGGACTGAATAACCCGGCGCTTGAAGAACGTTTTGCGGATAGTGCCGCTACCATGCAGCAGGAAATCGAGCTGATACGCGGCGCTTCACCCGAATTCAGCCATGAAGCTTTTCTCGCTGGCCAGCAGACCCCGGTATTTTTTGGCTCAGCCATCAACAACTTCGGCGTCCGAGAAGTACTTGACGCGCTGGTTGACCTTGCCCCGCCACCGGGATCACGTGCAGCCTTGCAGCGGCAGGTGCAGCCGGGAGAACCGAGATTCTCGGGGGTGGTGTTCAAGATTCAGGCTAATATGAATCCAGCGCATCGGGATCGGATCGCGTTTGTGCGGATTTGCTCGGGCCGGTTCGATCGCGGCATGAATCTCAGGATTGTGCGTAACGGCAAGGATATTCGCACCAGTGGCGTGGTGTCGTTCCTCTCCCAGCGGCGCGACTTGCTCGAGATCGCTTATCCTGGCGATATTATCGGGATTCCCAATCATGGAACGCTGCAGCTGGGGGATACGCTGACTGAAGGCGAGCAGCTGCAATTTACGGGCTTGCCGTTTTTCGCGCCCGAAATCTTCCAGACGGTCGAGCTCGCCGATCCGATGCGCGGCAAGCAGCTCAAATTGGGACTGGCACAGTTGGGCGAAGAGGGTGCGATTCAGGTGTTTCGTCCCCATTGGGGTGGGACGCTGCTGCTGGGTGCGGTAGGCACTTTGCAATTCGACGTGGTAGCACACCGGCTCAAGCATGAATATGGCGTCGATGCCCGACTCGCCCCTGCCAAGTACCAACTGGCTCGCTGGGTCACTGCGGACGACCCCCGGGAGCTTAAGCGATTCATTGATACGAATGCGCACCGGATAGCCTATGACGTCGTCGATGCCCCTACTTTCCTGGCTTCATATGGAGCGGAACTGAGTGTAGCGGAGGAAAGCTGGAAGCATATCCAGTTTCACCGCATGCGGGAGCATGCCGGGCTGTTATTCCACACTCATCTCGACAGGTAAATGAGTTAACGTTTATCTGACTTCGGCAAGCAACCTGCTGAGCGTTTGCTGTGCCTGATGTAAATAACCGCCGCCAAAAAGGTTGAGATGGTTCAGTATGTGATAGAGGTTATAAAGCGTTTTACGCGTCTCATAGCCGGCGTCAAGCGGATAGGCTTCCTGATATGCGGCATAAAACGTTGGGGAGAAACCGCCAAAAAGTTCGGTCATGGCGATATCCGTCTCGCGATCGCCGTAATATACAGCGGGATCGAATAGCACTGGCTGTGCTGTGTCATCAAAGCCGTAGTTACCGCTCCATAAATCGCCATGCAATAGTGACGCAACCGGTTGCGATCCTGGAAAGAAGAAATGCAGCTTCTCCAGCAGTTGCTCGCCCTGCGTCTGTAGCTTTCCGGTGTAACCATTAACGTCGGCGAGCCGCAATTGATAGCCCAGGCGGTATCTACGCCAGAATTCAATCCAGTTGGTACCGGGCTGATTGATTTGCGGGGTGGCGCCGATCGTGTTATCACGCGTCCATCCGAATTCTCCGGAAGTAAAATGATGCATGGTGGCAAGCCCCGAGCCCAGGGCGGCCGCGCCGCCACGAGAAGCCCTGCCTATCTCCAGATATTCCAGCACCAGCCATGCCTCGGATGTATTGCTTCCCCAGCATATCGGAGCGGGAACGCGCAGCGCGCGGGTATTGTGGATTTCCTGAAGGCCAGCCGCTTCCGCATCAAACATGGCCAGGCTTTCGGCATTGTTCAGTTTGACAAAAAATTGCTGGCCATTGCCTTCGATCCGATGCGTTTGATTGATACAGCCGCCACCAACGGAAGAAACGGTTTCGACGGCGAATGAAATACCGGTGGAGCGAGTGATCTGTGCCGAGATTTCAGACCAATCAGGCATAATTAGCAGGTGGCCACTTGAAGGGCCACTGTATCAGGATAGACATTCCCGCGCGCGCGCGATAGCCGCGCTTACCTGTGCTGGTGCCGTTCCGCCGATATGGTTACGACTGTTGACGGAGCCTTCCAGCGTCAGCACAGTGAAAATGTCATCCTCGATGAGTGGCGAGAATTGTTGCAGCTCCGGCAAGGCAAGCGCGCCCAGATCCCGGTTGCTGTTATCGGCAAAGCGCACTGCCTGCGCAACGGTTTCATGCGCTTCACGAAAAGGAAGCCCTTTTTTCGTCAGGTAATCCGCCAGATCAGTCGCCGTAGCATAACCGCGCATCGCGGCCTTATACATTGCATCCTGATTGACGCGAACCCCAGCCAGCATGTCGGCATAGATACGCAGCGTGTCAGTAAGCGTGTCTACGGTATCGAATAAAGGCTCCTTGTCCTCCTGATTATCCTTATTGTAAGCAAGCGGTTGGGCCTTCATCAGGGTAAGCAGCGCAACCAGGTGACCGTTGACGCGCCCCGTCTTGCCGCGTACCAGTTCCGGCACATCGGGGTTTTTCTTTTGCGGCATAATGGATGAACCGGTGCAGAACCGATCGGCGAGATCGATGAAGCCGAACGATGGATTCATCCATAAAATCAGTTCCTCGGATAATCGGGATAGGTGGGTCATGATCAACGCCGCAGCAGCACAGAACTCGATGGCAAAATCCCGATCGGAAACCGCATCCAGCGAATTTTCGCAAACACCATCGAATCCCAGTTCCTGCGCCACTCTCTCCCGGTCGATGGGGTAACTGGTCCCGGCCAGCGCGGCCGCCCCTAACGGCAATCTGTTCACGCGCCTTCTGCAGTCGGATAATCGTTCGGCATCGCGCTTCAGCATTTCAAAATATGCCATGAGATGGTGGCCAAAGACGACCGGTTGCGCCACCTGCAAATGCGTGAATCCCGGCATCACCGTATCGGTATGTTTTTCTGCGAGATCCAGCAACGCGCGCTGCATTGCATGGATGAGGCTGATAATGTCGTCGATTGAAGCGCGTAAATAGAGCCGTATATCGGTAGCCACCTGATCGTTGCGTGAGCGTGCCGTGTGCAGTCGCTTCCCGGCATCGCCTATGAGGGCAGTCAGGCGTTTCTCGATATTGAGGTGCACATCCTCCAGTTCCAGCAGCCATACAAATTCGCCACTGCGGATTTCTTCCCGGATCTGGTCCAGGCCAAGCTGGATAGCAGACAGGTCATCCGCGCCAATAATGTCCGTCGCCGCGAGCATCCGGGCGTGGGCAAGAGATCCTTCGATGTCGTATTCCGCCAACCGCCGGTCGAAACTCACCGAGGCAGTGTAGCGCTGCACCAACTCGGAAACCGGTTCGCTGAATCGGCCCGACCATGTGTGTGTTTTTTTTTCAACCGGTGCGCCGGTCTTTTTTGAGGCTGCCATTTGTTTCACTCATCAGGAAAGAAGTACAAGGAAATGCATAGCCTTGCCAAACCGTCCTTTGTTATCGGGGTTGGAAAATGATGAGTATAAATCAAAAGACCCGGGACCTTCTATAGCCGTGCGTCAGGAGAAGCGGGTGGAAGTCAGTGATCTTTGGTATCCGTAAACAGGTCAGCGAGACGTGTTCGCAGGCGTGTTTCGTGGGACGGCGGTAAAATAGATCATCGGGGTTCAGAACTCAAGCGGGTCTATGTCCAAAGTCCATCGGACCTTATAGCTGGGAAGTACGTCGAGTTTTATCCGCCATCCAGCGAGGAATTCCTGCAATGTTTTACGCGACCTGCATTGTACGAGTAAATAGCCACGTTCCATTCCCTTAAGGCGTGACATCTGCGCCGGAACCGGATCGAATACTTCGACCTGCTTTGGTGCCTTCGCTATCGATGCCGCACTGGCGAGAAAATCCAGCGCGACATCGATCCTGGGCGCTTCGGCGCGCAATAAAACCTGATAGACGAATGGTGGGAACCCTGCCGTTTTTCTTTCTTCCAGCAGCGTTTGTGCGAGCAGGTCGTAATTATGCTCCCGTAGTGCCTGATACAGTGGATGGTTCGGAAACTCGGTTTGAATCAGTACCTCTCCCGGAATGTCGGCACGCCCGGCACGACCCGCGACTTGCATTAATTGCGCGAAAAGGCGCTCCGACGCACGGAAATCCGTGCTGAACAGCGAGGCGTCGGAATTCAGCGTGACCACTAACGACAAACTTGGAAAATCGTGCCCTTTCGCAAGAATCTGCGTGCCAACCAGGATGTCGACGCGGTGCTCCTGAATGTCTTTCAGCATTCGCCCCCAGGCATCTTTTCGGCTTGTGCTGTCGCGATCTATGCGCATGATCCGGGCGTCGGGAAAACGTTGGACCAGCACATCCTCCACCCGCTGGGTGCCGTGACCGAAAGGGGCAATGTCCTGATCCCCGCAGTCCTGACAGGTAGGGGGAAATCGCTCCTGATGACCGCAATGGTGACAGCGCAATTTCTTTTCGCGCAGATGCACGACCAGGCGGCTGGCGCAGCGGTGACAGATCGCCGTCCATCCGCATGACTTGCACAGCAGTACCGGCGCATAACCGCGCCGGTTTATGAAAACCAGGCTTTGCTGATTTAACGAAAGGCAGTGCGCGAGGGCGGCGATTACGGGCTCGGAAAAACTTTCTCTGGTTTTTACGGTTCGGGTGTCGATACAGCGGACCATTGGCAGGACAGCGTTTTTTACCGCGCGCGCCGGTAACTCCAGCCTGAGATATCGGCCGGACATGGCGTTGTAATAACTTTCGAGCGACGGAGTGGCGGAGCCAAGTATTACCGGCACACCGGCATACTTGGCACGAAAAATGGCGACGTCTCGCGCAGAATAGCGCAAGCCATCCTGTTGCTTGAATGAGGCGTCCTGTTCCTCATCCACTATCAGCAACCCAAGCTTTGGCAATGGCGTGAATACCGCCAGACGAGTGCCCAGTATTATTTCCGCGTCGCCCTGCTGCGCTTGCAGCCAGCCGGCCGCACGTTCGGAAGGGCTGAGCCCGCTATGGAGGCTTACCAGTTTCACTGCGGGAAAGCGCGCACGGAATACAGCCTCCAACTGTGGGGTCAGATTGATTTCAGGAACGAGCACCAGTGTTTGCCTTGCTTGCTGCAGCAGGAGCGAAATCAGACGCAGGTATACCTCGGTTTTCCCACTGCCGGTAACCCCATGCAGCAGCCACGTGCCGAAGGTATTTATTTTTGGCGCAATCACATCGATGGCGTTTTGCTGCGCAGGGGTAAGGACAGGCACTGGTGCAGCCTTGACAACGGATGCCGGAGTTTCGAGAGGTGTAGCGGGCATTTCTTCAACCCATTGAAGCGCTACCAGTTCCTTCAAGGCCTTGGGAGCCCGCTGCGAAAATTGCTTTGCCTCACTGGCGGTCATTGCACCTGATTCTCTCAGTTTTGCCAGAAGTCTTCGTTTGACGATACTGCGGGCTGGAATTATGGAGGTGTCAGTCGCGCGCCCCAATGCGGTGAAACGATACTGGAATGCAGCTGGAAATTTGCGGGTAAAAGGTCTATTGCTGCGCAGTCGGGTCGGCAACCCATTCATGACCACCTCTCCCAGAGGATGATGATAGTACTCGCTACAGAAATGAAATAGATCAAGCAATGCCGCAGGCAAAGGGGGAATATCCCGGAATATATAGATAATATGCTTGAGTTTAATGGGATCAACGGCAGAGTAAGTAGTCACTTGCATAATCACTCCGGTCTTCGTGTTTCTTCCGAAGGGAACGCGCACGCGCGTCCCGACATCCCGCACTGTTATTTCGGTATCCGGCGCAAGGTAATCAAACAGAATATTCAGGGGAACATCAAGCGCGACGCGTACGATGGGCATGCCAGGAAGGATATATTGAAGAGAAGCTTGGGTTTATTGGAACGGTGTAAGAATCATGGAAATCCGGCATGTCAGGACTTTGCAGCACCCGAGCAATAGCGACTTGAACATGTCGCCGAGATGCATCCAGCTTGTTTGATAACGAAAAACCTTTGCACGGATTGTGATGCTCTCCTGTTCATTTCTCGTTCATGGTGCTTTTGGCAACCTGTTTTAGCGACCTGTAGACGTTAAGAGGAGGCCAGGAAAATAATAATTGCGCTGCGCGCACATCCAGGCAAAGCATACCGTACTTGGAACAATTCGAGGCGGAGATGAAGCGGGGCATGAAAAGCGGATATTCGGGCTTATTCACGCCGCGTCATTTTCTTGAAATGTCGGTTTTTCTTACAGTTGTTTGCTTAAAATTCAAGAATAATTTACAAGCTATTGATATAAAAAGAATATAAAAACTGGCACGGGATATGCTTGCGGAAATGACAATGTATAACCGTAGCAGAAGCTGAGCCAATGCTACGCCAATGCTGCTTGTGCAGTCTTGCGCTAACATACTGAATTCTAATTTTACTTTTTTCAAGTTTCAAATAAAGATCAGCATGAGCGAAGAAAGTGTGAAAATCTCGACAAAATTGCATGGGAAATTGCAGTATGATCGGCCTGTCATAGCGCGGACAAACTGCTTGACTTGGGTGATCTTCGGGGATAGTCTTTATAACGTTATGGGTATGTAACGTA
>CAJDTQ010000008.1_pt1 | contig 16871 bp, 15 predicted proteins | sample 7389881 | NCBI WGS metagenome assembly CAJDTQ01 (sample SAMEA7055658, study PRJEB34461) | soil metagenome | biome: terrestrial ecosystem; feature: Peninsula; material: soil | place: Antarctica | collected 2016
ATTCCACCAGCGTCACGCGATTACGACACCAAGCGTATTGTCGAACGTCCCGATGGTTTTTATTGGCATGATGAGAAGGAGAGCGACAGGATTTTCGGTCCCTTTCCGACGCTGCTCGAAGCTACGCAGGATATGGAATACAATGCGGAATCCGATTATGAGCCAGGGGAAACCCTGGAGCAGGCGGAGGAAGAGATTGGGATGTCCGACTGGATCGATCCTGAAACCGGCCAGCCTGGTGAAGTTTCATTCCGTCTTGAAAACTGATCAGGACGGTTTTGGTTATACAGATTTAATCGCCAGCCCGCATGAATGGGCCGAAGATATGGAAATAAACCGGTCGATTCGACCAATCCCGGAAAGAGCCCTGAAAACCGATCTCGACTGCTTGCCGTGCGACTTCTCAATACTGCGCTTTATCCCCCGGTGATGAATCGATCGGTAAATCCAGCTTCCGTTCCGGCCACATATCCGGAAATATCTCATCTTTTCATCTAGCCGAAGGTCTGCATGAGTTACCGCGAAGAACGCGACAGCATGGGCATGATGCAAGTGCCCGTCAATGCGCTGTGGGGTGCGCAGACGCAACGTTCGCTGCAAAACTTCAGAATTTCCTTCGAACGCTTTCCATTCGCACTGCTTCACGCGCTTGCGCTGGTAAAGCGCGCAGCAGCCAGCGTCAATTGCGATTTAGGTCTGCTGGATGCCGATGTCGCCGCTGTTATTACGGAGGCTGCCGACGAGGTAATTTCGGGTCGCCATGATGCGGAATTTCCCCTTGTGGTATGGCAGACAGGTTCCGGTACCCAGACCAACATGAACATGAATGAGGTATTGGCGAATCGTGCTTCCGAGTTGCTCGGGAGCGGACGCGGCGCCGAATCCAGAATCCATCCCAACGACGACGTGAACAAGGGGCAATCGTCCAACGACGTATTTCCTTCCGCGATGCATGTGGCAGCGATACACTCGATCAATCGGCAATTGATACCTGCCATTGTTGCGTTGAGACGGACTTTGGCCGCCAAAGCGGAAGAGTTTTCGGGTATTGTCAAAATCGGCCGCACTCATCTGCAAGATGCGACGCCCCTGACATTGGAACAGGAGTTCTCGGGTTATGTTTCGCAACTGGATCACGGACTCGAGCATGTGAACGCATCGCTTCCACATTTGCATGAACTGGCCTTGGGTGGGACTGCGGTGGGAACAGGTCTGAACACTCATCCTGAATTTGCCGTCCGTGCAGCAGCCGAATTGGGGAGGTTGACGAATCTGCCGTTTGTCACGGCGCACAATAAGTTTGAGGCACTGGCCGCTAACGATGCACTGGTTCATGCCCATGGTGCACTGAAAACGCTGGCTGCGTCATTGATGAAGATCGCCAATGATATCCGTTGGCTCGCTTCGGGCCCCCGCTGCGGTATCGGTGAATTAAAAATCCCCGAAAATGAGCCGGGCAGTTCCATTATGCCGGGAAAGGTCAACCCTACTCAATCGGAAGCGCTGATCATGATCTGTTGCCAGGTGATGGGTAACGACGTGGCGATTAATTTTGGCGGTTCCATGGGAAATTTTGAGCTAAATGTCATGAAACCGCTTATCATCCATAACTTTCTGCAAAGCATTCGCCTGCTTGCGGACGGCATGACAAGCTTCAACGATCATTGCGCGGCAGGGATAACAGCCAATATCGAACGTATTGATGAGCTGATGCATAATTCGTTAATGCTTGTTACAGCGCTCACCCCCTACATCGGCTATGATGCGGCAGCAGAAATCGCAAGGAAAGCACATCACGAAGACATGGCTCTGAGAGAAGCAGCGATTGCTTCGGGTCATGTTACAGCCGAGCAATTTGATGGCTGGGTAAGGCCGGAGAATATGACAGGAACAAACAGGCGCGATTGAATTGCTGGGATCACGGAAGTCCTGTTTGCGCGGACAGGCTGTCGAGTACCGGAATGATTTTTCTCGAGGCGATCCTGCATGAGGCACCATAATCAGGAGCAGATTTGGCTACTGGTGAATGAGTTCAAAACAACCATCCTCGACACCGCCCAAGATCGGACTTGTGCTGACTGGCGGTGGCGCACGCGCCGCCTACCAGGTGGGAGTATTGCAAGCCATCGCCGAAATGTTGCCAAAGACGACGCGCAATCCCTTTCCTGTGATTTGCGGTACTTCCGCCGGAGCATTCAATGCCGCAAGTCTCGCAGTTTCGGCGCGGAATTTTCACAATGGAGTGCGCGATCTGTCGGCGGTATGGGAGAATGCCCACGTCAGCCAGGCCTATCGCTCCGATCCCATCGGCGTATATGGAAACGCCGCGCGCTGGATGGCTTCACTACTGATCGGCCGCTTGAAAAAGCGCAGTGTACTTTCCCTGTTGGACAATTCGCCGCTGGCTCAATTACTGGAATGTAACTTGCCGCTTCACGGCATTCAGAGAAGTATCGAAGCAGGCGCTTTGCATGCGCTGGGCATCACGGCCTGGGGCTATACTTCCGGCCAGTCGGTTACATTCTATGAGGGCGTTGACGGCATAGCACCCTGGAAACGGGAACGCCGCGTCGGCGTATCGGCGCGCATCGGGGTTGAGCATCTGATGGCGTCCTCCGCTATTCCCATTCTTTTTCCAGCAATAAGGCTCAATCGCGAATATTTCGGCGACGGGTCCATGCGCCAGCTCGCGCCTATCAGTCCAGCGCTGCATCTTGGCGCGGAGCGAGTGCTCGTAATAGGCGTACGCAAGGCTGTCGAAGCCCAACCCGGCCGTGTCAGCGTCGACAGCTACCCCACGTTGGCACAGATAGGAGGTCATGTTATGGGCAGTCTTTTTCTCGACAGTCTTTACGTCGACCTGGAGCGATTGCAGCGCATCAACAATATCATCGGGATGATCCCGGATGAGAATCTGAAAAATAACGGCATGCCGCTACGCCAGATCAAATCGATGGTAATTTCTCCCAGCGTTGAAATCAATAAAATTGCCGAACAGCATGCGCACGCCCTACCGCGTACCGTCCGGCTTTTGTTTCGAAACATCGGTGCAATGCGACGGGACGGCTCGGCGCTGCTGAGCTATATTCTGTATGAAGAACCCTTCTGTCGTGCATTGATTGAGCTGGGATACCAAGACACCGCGCCGCGCAGATCGGAAATCCTTCAATTCATTCACGCTGAGAGCGAGTGAGCAAGACGCTGGTATAATTACGGTAACGACCCATTCAAGGAGGACTATATCTTCTTGCCCAAATTTTACGTAGACACTTAATTTCAGAGACTTATTTATGGACTTCGCCAGTCCGCAATTCTGGGTCGCGGTACTCCAAATCATCGCTATCGATATCGTCCTGGGCGGTGATAACGCGGTCGTCATCGCGCTGGCATGTCGGCGGCTGCCAGAGAAGCAGCGAAATCTCGGTATCTTTTGGGGGGTTTTCGGCGCGATCGGGCTGCGCGTGTTGCTGGTTTTCTTTGCCCTCAATTTGCTGGCGGTTCAATTCCTGAAGATTTTTGCCGCGCTGTTGCTAATTTGGATCGGTACCAAGCTGCTTCAGCCTGAGCCGCAGGGTAATGGGCATAAAGTTGATGCCAGCACAACGCTTTTGGGGGCGATCAAGACTATCATTATTGCCGACGCGGTGATGAGCCTCGATAACGTCATTGCGATTGCGGGCGCGGCCAGGGGGAGTATCGAGCTGGTCGCTTTCGGGCTGGTGGTGAGCGTGCCCATCATCGTTATGGGTAGCAAGCTGGTGATGAAACTGATGGACCGTTTTCCCGTCACCATTCCCATCGGTGCCGGCTTGCTGGGCTGGATCGCGGGAGACATGAGCGTTACCGACGCGGTCAGCAAGGAATGGGTCGATACGAATGCAGCTTACCTGCACTGGCTTGCCCCCGCCTGTGGCGCGCTGCTGGTTGTAGTAACCGGCAAATGGCTTGCCGCGCGGGCGCAGGCCAAAAGTGCAGACGGTGTGGATCTGGTGGATGATGTGAACAAGCCGTAATAGTTGTCGCAAAATAGCTGCTCTTTTGGTGGAGAAAACATATGCTGAAATTCTTGTTGCCGGTGGATGGCTCGGACGCTTCTAATAGAGCGATTGCGACATTTACCACCCTTGTCGATTGGTACAAGGAAAAACCGGAGATCCATTTGCTGAACGTGCAATTCCCGCAGCGCGGGAATGTACCTCTGTTTATAGACAAAGAGAGTATTGAACTGTATCAGCAGGAGGAAGGGATGAAAGAGTTGCGGGCAGCAAGTGAATTGCTGGATCAGGCCGATATCGGTTACCAGCTTCATATCACGGTAGGAACCCCGCAGGATATGATTCTGCATTATGCGAAGGAATTAAACTGTAACCAAATAATCATCGGGCCGCGGGGGTTGGGGGCGGTCAAGGGAATCTTGCTGGGTTCGGTAGCCAGCAAAATTATTCAGCAATCAACAATCCCAGTGCTGCTTATTAAATGATACATGGGGTGAAAAGTACTGGATATAGCACGAGTTCTAACCAAAGGAGCTTTATCAGGATGGCGCTGGACAAGAAGGGCTTGACCTTGATCGAATTGATGATGGTATTCGCGATTATCGGTATTCTAGTAACCGTTGCGATTCCACCTGCATATCTGCTTTATCAGGATTCCCAGGCTCGGACTCAGGTTGCTGAAGCGGTTGATCTTCTGGATAGCGTAAAAGCGCCTGTCTCCGCGTTCCATTCGGATAATGGCAGATGGCCTACTAAAGAAGAGTTTGATACCCTGGTGAAAACACAGACCGGAAAATATGTTGCAGGCCTTACGGCGGTCCCCCTTGCTTCCGGCTTTCAGGTAACGGCAACATTCAAGAGTAATGGGGTAAGTCCGGAACTCTTGAAGGACGGCACTGGCAGAACGCTGGTTTTGGCGACAACCGATGGCATAAAATGGATTTGTAACGACAACACGCACCCTGCTGCCGGCGTGCCAGGTCTTACCGCAGGAACCGCACTACCTCAACATCGCCCCACATCTTGCAAATAGCACTGTGGCAAATGTTAATCCTGCACATGACCGATACTCGATGATCAGGTGTCGGAGCCTGCAAATGTTGCATGTTTACGTGAATGCTAACCGGTACGATCATGAATGAGCGTATCTCCGCTAGGCAACCCCGCCCCGCCGCAAAAGCTGTTCAATCTGCTCCGTAGCGAGTTACCAAGAAGATGAAGCCTGACAGAAAGCAAAAAATCCTTTTCGATTACAGCGCTTGGTTGGCAAATGAGCTGAATAATAAGCCGTCAACTGCCGGATTCAGAAATTCAGGTAATTGACCGCGACGTTCCAATGCTTATAATCTTCAGGTGATATTCCTTCTATACAGGATTGAAATCCTGTTGTGGCTCAATTTATTGAATTTATCGACGACGCCCAGCGCAGAGTGATAGGCAGGGGTAATATCAAGGCGGGCCTGAAATGAAAAATAATATGAAACAAAATGGGCAAACCGCTATGCCCGCTCGAATACTTTTATAGCAGGACAAAATAACTGGAGAAGAATATATGAATGAAGGTAACGACTACATCTCACCGTATGACCAGATAACGGCATACTTCGATCAAGTACCCATGTGGCCTCTGGTTCTACTCGGCGGCGCGATCGTTGTTGCGGGGATTTACGAATTAATTTACCGTAAACGCAGGAATGAGGCCGCCGAGGAATTTCGTTCCGCTATTCTGCATACGCTGTCGGGCCTGTATCCCGAGCCAGTCAACTGGCCTAGAAGCATAGATATTTATCTTTGCGCCAGATTGCCGGTAATGCAGGAAATTATTGATGACTTTAGAATTAATATTCCCCAGGAGAATATCCCGATCTATAACAGGGACTGGGAAAACTACTGCCACTTTTGCCAAACCGAGATAACGGACGAGAAATGTATTGCGGTGGATAGTGACGTTCAAGGGCCGAACCCCAAAGATACTTTTCATGTGCTTGTCGTTAAACTCTTGCATCATGGAGAGTAAGTTCTCGACAAGACTTTGTAGGTGCCGGCCAGAGAAATTCCAAATACGATGTGCGTTACAACCGTAATCCAGTCGCGCGCCTCTGAAAACCAGGGGAAAATAGCCGTTACGCCATACATGTTTATTGCATATACTATCAATCCGTAGATAGAACCCGCGAACAGGTAAAGCATCGTGTTGATATGGGAAAGCAAACGGGACAGAATCAGGCTGTAAGCAATGGAAATCGCAAAGTGAATAACTGTCGCGATTATCATCACCTTCCAGTTGAACGTGGCCGGTGGCGGTAGAACGCCTTGCCCTAGAAGAATAGCTGCGGTGAAACGCGCATCTCTATAAAAGATCTCTGGCAACGCGTCCGTGAATACCAGCCATAGGAAAATCTGGGCTCCGGTGGCAACCACGCCGGCAACGATGCCCGAACTGATCGCCGGCCTCCAGTTCAACGGCATACGTCGCAAGAATTCGGGCTTTTAGCCATCATGGCAATCAAAACTCCCATTATTCGTATAATGAATGTGCCAAGCCGAAATCTCGGGGCTTGAACTCCCCGATTGATCGACAGTTGCCGAGAGAGCACTTGGTACTACCGACTGGATGGGTTCGTTGAATCGGAGCAACTCCGGTTTCTTCAAAACGCACTACTGAAAACGGATTCGTTCTACAATGACAGTAAAGCCGTTTTGCGCGCACAGGCGGAGATACCGGCAGATATAAATTATATTGTTACCCGAATGCTCATGAAAAATGAACCTGCCTGCAACTAAACGAAAAAGCCGACAGTCTCTGGATCAGGTGCCGGCAAATTCAGACTCTGGAAATATCTCATAGCGGGATGCAATCAGCCTATCCATGCAAAGCGTCAACTTGACCCACCATTTTTTGATCGCCATGCCCGCCCTGGCAGACCCCTTCTTCTCGAAGACGCTAACATATATCTGCGAGCATAGTGATCAGGGTGCCCTGGGTCTGGTGGTCAACCGGCCCATCGACCTTACCCTTAAGGACCTGCTGGATCAACTGGATATTTCTTCCGATGACGAGGCGGTAAGAGAGCTGCCAATCATGTTTGGCGGACCGATACAACTGGATCGCGGCTTCGTACTGCATCAGCCCGTCGGTGACTGGCAATCCACTATGGTAGTACATGACAAGGTCGGGCTGACTACCTCACTTGATATTCTACGAGCGATAGCAAGCGGGGAAAGCCCAGAAGAATTATTCGTAGCATTGGGTTATTCAGGATGGGCTCCGGGGCAGATAGAGCATGAGTTATCCCAGAATACATGGCTCACCGTGCCTGCATCACCGAATATCATCTTTGAATTGCCGGTTGAGGATCGTTTGACGGCAGCGATGCGTCTGCTCGGCATCGATTTATCAAGCCTGTCGGATGAAGTGGGGCATTCTTGATAACCATGTTCTATTCATCGGCAACGGTCCATCAGGGCATGCGGGCTTGTCCTGTGACTGTCCGCCATGAATATTGAAAACCACCTTAACGGGGCAGTTTTGGCTTTTGATTTTGGCGAGAAGCGCATCGGCGTTGCCGTGGGGAACCTGGAACTGGCTTTAGCGCATCCTCTTGCCACCGTATGCAACAAGAATACCGTGGAATGCTTCGCAAACATCGCCCGGTTAATTTCTGAGTGGCATCCGGTGCTGCTGGCAGTGGGTATGCCTATTCATGCAGATGGTACGGAACATGAATTGACCCGGCGAAGCCGCCGTTTTGCGCGGCGTCTTGAAGGCCGTTTTGGCATCAAAACAGTACTGGTGGACGAGCGCTATACTTCAATTGAAGCTAGGGCAGCACTGCGGGAAGCCGGCGTTAATAAGAAGAAACAAAAACCGCTATTGGATCAAGTAGCGGCTCAACTGATATTGCAAACCTTTTTTGACGGACGAAATGCGACTACCTGATGCAGAAAAATTACTGGCCGAGCTAACCGTAAGAATACGACCCGATGTTGAAACGAGCACTGCGCTCGTTGGAATCCACACGGGAGGGGTATGGCTCTCGCAACGGTTGCACCACGATTTGAAGCTTTCGCTTCCCTTGGGCGCGCTGGATGTCTCGTTCTATCGGGACGACTTCAACCAGATCGGCCTGCATCCTCAGGTTAAACCCTCGGATATCCCATTCAAAGTGGAAGGTAGCCACATAATTTTAATAGATGATGTGCTTTATACCGGGCGCACCATACGTGCCGCTATCAATGAATTATTTGATTATGGCAGGCCAGCGAGCGTTCGCCTCGCTGCACTGGTAGACCGCGGCGGTAGAGAACTCCCCATCGCCGCCGAATATATTGGAGCAACGCTTGACTTGCCCTCGGACAAAATGCTCGCGCTTGAAAAGGCCGACAGCGGAAAATTGAGTTTGAGTCTGCATGACAAACGACGGGATAATGAATAACCCGTGAATAATCCGCAACTGAACAAGAATGGCGAATTGCAACACCTGCTTACTACCGAGGGACTGTCCGCCGCTATTCTGTTGAATATCCTCGACACCGCCGAGTCTTTCGTCGGAGTTACGGAGCGCGATGTCAAGAAGGTACCCTTGCTGCGCGGTAAATCCATATTCAATTTATTCTTTGAACCCAGTACACGCACTCGCACAACCTTTGAAATTGCGGCAAAACGCTTGTCGGCCGACGTGGTCAACCTCAACATTGCCGTTTCCTCGCAATCCAAGGGTGAAACGCTGCTGGATACGGTGAACAATCTTTCCGCGATGCATGCCGACATGTTCGTGGTGCGGCACTCGCAAAGCGGAGCGGCACACCTGATCGCCCGCCATGTTCGGCCCGAGATTCATGTCATCAATGCAGGAGACGGTCGTCATGCGCATCCTACACAGGGGTTGCTCGATGTGTTCACCATTCGCCGTTTCAAACCCGACTTTCGTAACCTTCGAGTAGCGATAGTCGGCGATATCTTGCACTCCCGCGTGGCGCGTTCCCAAATTCATGCGCTAACGACACTCGGTGTGCCGGAAGTGCGCGTCATTGCACCCAAAACGCTGCTCCCTTCGAAGGTCGAACGTCTTGGTGTACATGTTTATCATGAGATGGCGCCGGGGCTAAAAGATGTGGATGTGCTGATGATGTTGCGTCTGCAAAGCGAGCGCATGCTAAGTGCCCGCCTCCCCAGCACGGAGGAATACTTCAAATATTATGGACTTACCCAGGAGAGGCTGGCGCTAGCCAAGCCCGACGCTATTGTTTTACACCCCGGCCCGATGAATCGGGGTGTCGAAATCGATTCTGCGGTTGCCGACGGCAAGCAATCGGTAATCCTGCCGCAAGTGACATTCGGCATCGCGGTACGGATGGCGGTAATGTCGATTTTGGCAGGCAATTGAAAGCGATGAGAAAAATCATCAGGGGCGGCCGTTTCATAGACCCGAAGAGCGGCACCGACGCCATCATGGATGTGTTCATTGCAGCAGGCAAAATCGTCGGCCTGGGTGAAAGCCCGCATAGTTTTCATGCCAATCGGGAAATTGATGCGAGAAACATGATTGTGTGTCCCGGCTTGGTGGATTTATCGGCGCGGTTGCGCGAACCGGGTTTCGAATATAAAGCTACCCTCGAATCCGAAATGGCTGCAGCAGTAGCCGGCGGCATCACCAGCCTGGCATGTCCTCCCGATACTGATCCCGTGCTGGACGAACCGGGGTTGGTGGAAATGCTGAAGCATCGTGCCAGGAGCCTCAATCAGGCCCATGTTTATCCAGTCGGCGCACTTACTCAAGGTTTGAAAGGTGAACGGTTGACAGAAATGGCTGAATTACGTGATGCCGGATGCGTCGCTTTTGGCCAGTCGAATATGCCGCTTCCGAACATACGTGTGATGATGCACGCAATGCAATATGCTTCCACCTTCGGCTTCATGGTTTGGCTACGTCCCCAGGATACGAATCTTGCCGACGGTGGTGTGGCGCATGACGGCGAAGTAGCGACGCGATTGGGCTTGCCCCCGGTGCCTGTTTGCGCGGAAACCGTCGCACTGGCGAATATTATCATGATGACGAGGGAAACAGGCGCCAGGGTTCATCTATGCCGTATCTCGAGCGCGGAAGGCGTCGCCATGATTCGTGCGGCCCGCCAGCAAGGCCTGCCCATTACCTGCGATGTATCAGCCAACCATATACATCTTTCCGAAATGGATATCGGATTCTTCAACTCCAATTGCCATCTCATTCCACCACTGCGCGCCTTGGGGGATCGCGACGCGCTACGAGCCGGCCTTATCGACGGTACGATAGATGCGGTATGCTCGGATCACGCACCAGTGGATGAGGATCACAAATTGCTACCTTTCGCCGAGGCCGAGGCCGGCGCCACCGGTATGGAACTATTGTTGCCGCTGGTCTTGAAATGGGGGGCGGAAAAAGGTGTTCCCTTGGCCCGGGTATTGGCGAAAATCACCGTCGAACCTGCTCGTATACTTGGTGTGGAAGCTGGCTGCCTGTCTCTTGGCGCCACCGCCGATTTGTGCATTTTCGACCCCGAGCAATACTGGACGGTGGAAGCGACCGCACTGAAAAGCCAAGGCAAGAACACCCCGTTTCTCGGTATGGAATTGCCAGGCAGGGTAAAATACACTTTGATAAACGGTAACATCGTGCACGAAGGTTGAGGTTCCGAAGTTGCGCCCCAGCCCTGCGTTGTCATTTTCGTCCACTGCAACTGAACTGATTATTCTCGACAATATGATGAATCCTCTGCTTGATTTTTCCGGACTTCCGCGCTTTGCGGATATTCGAATCGAACACATCACCCCGGCGGTAAGGCAGTTGCTGAGCGATGGTCGCAACACTATCGACGGGATACGTAATGATAATGCCATGCCGACCTGGCAGAATTTCGTGCAACCGATAACGGATGCCAATGAGCGCCTGTCTCGGTCGTGGGGACAGGTGTCACACTTGAATGCGGTGGCGAATACCCCGGAGTTGCGTGAGACATACAACGCCAACCTGCCATTGGTTACGCAATATTATGCGGAATTGGCGCAAGACCCTGTCCTCTTTGAAAAATTCAAACAACTTCGCAACAGCCAGGAGTTTGAAAGCCTGAGCCAGGCTCGAAAGAAGATAATCGAAAACGACTTGCGGGATTTTCGCCTGGGTGGGGCAGAGCTGCCGCCCGAGAAAAAAAAGCGATTTCTCCAGATTCAGGAAGAGCTGTCGGCACTGGGTTCCAGATTCAACGATAACCTGCTTGATTCCACCAACAATTTTGTATTGCATATACACAACGCAGATGAACTTTCCGGTATTCCCGACGATACAGTGCAAACAGCGCGGGTGATCGCGGAAAAGGATAATGTCCCAGGGTGGAAATTTACGCTGCACGCCCCATCATACATGCCCATCATGCAGTATGCCGACAACCGGGCACTGCGCGAAACGATGTATCGCGCTTATTCTGCTCGCGCCAGCGAGATCAGATCAGCGGCTTCGCTGAACGAAAACGCTGCCGATCTGGATAACACACCGCTTATCGCGAAAATACTTCAACTGCGCAAGGAAGAGGCGCAGCTACTGGGATTTGATTGCTATGCCGAAGTCTCGCTTGCGGCCAAAATGGCCTCGACTCCAAAACAGGTGTTGAATTTTTTGAGTGAACTCGCCGTCAGGGCAAGACCGCACGCCAAGCGCGATCTCAGGGAATTACGTCAATTTTCCGCTGAAAAAATGGGATTGCAAAATGTCGAAGCATGGGATCTGGCTTATGTAAGCGAAAAACTGCGCCTCGACCGCTATGCATTCTCTGAACAAGAGGTGAAGCAGTATTTTCCTGAAACCAGCGTGCTGCCAGGCATGTTCAAGGTGGTAGAAAATCTTTATGGCATTACCATTGCCCAGGTAAAGGCTGGCGATGTTCAGCTCTGGCACACCGACGTAAAGCTTTTTAATATCATTGATATTCAGGAAAATCTGATCGGCCGGTTTTATCTTGACCTCTACGCGCGCCCAGGCAAGAGAGGCGGAGGATGGATGGATGACGCTATAAGCCGTCGCCGTATCGGCGAAGGTGAAGTAAAGGGGAAAGAAAGCATCCAGGTTCCGGTTGCATACCTTAACTGCAATTTTTCCGCACCCGTTCATCTCGATGGTCAACCTCGGCCCGCCTTGTTCACGCATGACGATGTGATTACGTTATTTCATGAATTCGGTCATGGGCTGCACCACTTGCTTACGCAGGTGGAAGATTTGGGCGTATCGGGCATTCATGGCGTGGAATGGGATGCAGTGGAACTACCCAGCCAGTTCATGGAAAATTTTTGCTGGGAATGGGAAGTCCTGCGTGACATGACTCAGCGCGTCGACCCGTTACCGCAAAGCGGCAGTCCGCAGGAAACGCGCCATGCTCCGCCTCCCGCCCCGGATGGCTTCGCCAACGCCGTGTCGGCGGAGCGCGTGGGTAGCAATCAATCTATTCCACGCGATTTATTCGAAAAGATGCTGGCGGCGAAGAATTTCCAGAGCGGCTTACAAATGCTCCGCCAGATAGAATTCGCGCTATTCGATATGCACCTTCATGCCGATTTCAGCCCTGGTGGAGAAAAAACGGCGCAACAATTACTGGATGAGATCCGTAAGCAGGTTGCGGTAATTATCCCTCCTGAATTCAATCGGTTTCCCAATAGTTTTTCACATATTTTTGGCGGGGGCTATGCTGCCGGTTATTACAGCTACAAGTGGGCGGAAGTCTTATCTGCCGATGCCTATAGTCTTTTTGAGGAAAACTCTGCCGGGGTGGTAGTCAATCGCGAAATCGGGGCCCGCTTCCGGGAGGAAATTCTTGCAGTGGGTGGAAGTCGTGATGCGCTGGATTCATTTATCGCGTTTCGAGGGCGTGAGCCAAAAATAGATGCCCTGTTGCGCCACCATGGTATGGCGTCTGCGTGAAAGGCATGCCGGAAAGATTCGGTCGCGCAGAAATATTCCGCAATCTTTCAGCTTCCGGGAAATTGTGTGCGACACGACCAACTTGAAGGAATTGAGAAATTGGCAACGCATGATAGAGCATTTTTGGATATCGTTATCTGCTGAATGGCTCCTGTTGTTTCGAGCGTACCACCGGTTTTTCGATCCATTTTGATCAGCCGATTATTCTTGCAACAACGTCTCTCCAACGCTAGTATAGAACTCGGGCAAATTAATCATGCTCTATTGTCCGTTGATATGAACTTGTAATCACGGATGGAGAGCATGCATAAATATGATTTTGCAGCCAATTTCCTTTCAATCTGAAAGGCTATAAGATCAATGGTGCTAGCCGACAGCCCTTAAAAACAGCTGATGCGAATTCTTGGCGTCGTTCGACAATAGGAGAAAAAAGATGAAACATGTTACATGGGGGATTGTTACGGCTACGGTGGTGGCTATCGTGTTTGTAGGGTGTGCCCAGGTGCCACCATCGCCTCAGGTTCAAAAATACTCGGATGGCGAATTGCCCGTACCTGCGGATTATAAGAGCTGGCCAAAGTTTTTATCTGATGTGCAGCGAGCCGACGTCAAACAAGTCCGCGAGATCTATATCAACCCCATCGGACATAGCGCCAAAATGGGTGATGAATTTCCTAACGGAACCATTTCGGTGATGGAGATTTACAAGGTCAGGGAAGCTGCTGACGGAACCCCGCTGAAAGGCGCCGATGGTAAATTTGTCAAAGGTGAGCTGTCAAAAATAGGTGTAATGGGCAAGGGCGCGGGTTGGGGCGAAAGCGTGACGCCTCCGGAACTCAGAAACGGCGATTGGGTATATTCAATGTACATGGCCGACGCAAAAACGAAAGCACCGGACGACACCGCAACCTGTCGCGCATGCCATCTGCCGCTCACGGATAAGGACTACATTTTCCGCTACGACGAATATTTTCAGAAACGCGTAAATTAACAAGCTCTGATTTAACAAGCTCTGATTTTCCGGAATAACCCCCTGCTCGCAGGTTACAGCCGGGGGTATCGATGTGCGGTGACTTCCATACTTTGGGCCTGAGGCTGATTCGAGACTACATCCCTATCGAATAACCGTTAGCTGAGCTTGCCGTGACATTGTTTATACTTTTTCCCTGATCCGCAAGGGCATGGATCGTTGCGTCCGATCTTCTCCCCTTGACGCACGAACGGTTGATGCTTCTCCGAATGATCCTCAGCTTCTCGATTCGGCTCGCTACCTTCGACAGGTTGCTCTTCACCCAGCGCTTCTTCGAAAGCTGCGTGGTGATACTGCACGTTTATAGGGGAACGCTGCGTTTCAGCCACGGCTTCCACCTGCTGTTCACTTCTTATCTGCACAGTCATGAGCGTTTTGGTAACTTCCGACTTGATTCCTTCCAGCATGGAAGTGAACAGTTCAAAAGCCTCTCGCTTATACTCCTGCTTGGGGTTTTTCTGGGCATATCCTCGAAGATGGATACCCTGACGCAAATGGTCCAGCGCCGAGAGATGCTCGCGCCAGTGGATATCGAGACTTTGCAGCATGACGGCACGCTCGTACTGATGCATGACATTCGCGCTAACCTGATCGACCTTTGCTGAATAAATTTCCTGGGCTGCTGCACTGATGCGCTGGTGCATGTTTTCGTCATGCAGATCGGGCTCTTTCTCCAGCCATTCCTGTAGCGGCAACGCCAATTGATACTCGGCGGCCAACGCCTTTTCCAGCGCTGGAATATCCCATTCCTCCTCTACACTTTGCGCCGGGATATAAACTGCGACAAGGCTGCGCAACACGTCGTCGCGCATTGCGGTAATCGTTTCTGAAATGTCTTGCGACTCCAGAAGCTCACCCCGTTGCTCATATATTACCTTGCGCTGGTCGTTCGCGACATCGTCGTATTCCAGCAACTGCTTCCGTATGTCAAAATTACGGGCTTCCACTTTCCGCTGGGCGTTTTCTATCGCGCGAGTGACCCAGGGATGCTCAATGGCCTCGCCCTCCGGCATGTTTAGCCGCTGCATGATGCTCGCCACACGATCAGATGCAAAGATACGCAGCAGTGGATCTTCCAGCGAGAGATAAAAACGGCTGGAACCCGCGTCGCCCTGGCGGCCCGAACGACCGCGCAACTGATTGTCCACGCGGCGGGATTCATGCCGCTCCGTGCCGATAATATGTAATCCACCTTTTTTTAGCACCTCATCATGAAGAAGTTGCCATTGATGCTGCAATTGCCCGATACGCTCGAGTTTTTCCGGTTCGCTCATACTTTCGTCGGCGCGAACACGCTCGAGTTCAGGTTCCGGATTGCCCCCCAGCACGATATCGGTTCCGCGACCCGCCATATTCGTGGCGATGGTGATCATTTCGGGACGTCCGGCCTGAATGACGATCTCCGCTTCTTTCGCGTGCTGCTTGGCATTTAATACCTGGTGCGGCAACTTCTCGCGGGCCAATAACCCGGACAGCTCCTCATTGTTTTCAATAGAAGTCGTTCCGACGAGAACGGGCTGTCCCCTCTGATGACAGTCCCGGATATCTTCGATGATAGCGCGGTTCTTTTCTCCCATAGTGCGGAATACCTGATCCATCCGGTCATTACGAATCATCGGGCGATGGGTTGGAATGATGACCGTTTCGAGCCCGTAAATTTGCTGAAACTCGAAAGCCTCGGTATCCGCCGTGCCCGTCATACCGGCCAACCTCTGATACATGCGAAAATAGTTCTGGAAAGTGATTGAGGCGAGCGTCTGGTTCTCCTTCTGGATCGGCACACCTTCCTTTGCTTCGACCGCCTGGTGCAATCCCTCCGACCAGCGCCTGCCAGACATGAGGCGTCCGGTGAACTCGTCGACGATGACCACCTCGCCATCCTGTATCACGTAGTGCTGGTCAAGATGGAATAACGCGTGTGCACGCAGGCCGGCGTACAAATGATGAACGAGATTGATGTTGGCGGGATCGTAAAGGCTGGTTCCCGGAGGCAGCAACCCCGCCTCGGCAAGCAGGGTTTCTGCATGCTCGAAACCTTCCTCGCTCAAGAGCACCTGCTGGGCTTTCTCATCCACATTGAAGTCACCAAGGCTTTTTTCGGTTTCCTGGCGGACCAGTTTCGGGATCAGAGTGTCCATGCGCACATATACTTCGGTGTTGCCTTCGGCCTGGCCGGAGATAATCAACGGCGTGCGCGCCTCGTCAATCAGAATGGAATCGACTTCGTCAACGATGGCGTAATTAAGCACGCGTTGCACCCGCTCTACAGGGTGGCTTACCATGTTATCGCGCAGGTAATCGAATCCAAATTCATTATTGGTGCCGTAGGTTATGTCTGCCGCATAGGCGGTCTGCTTTTCACCGTGGTCCATCTGTGAAAGGATTACACCCACGCTGATACCGAGGAATTGATAAAGTTGCCCCATCCACTCCGCATCCCGTTTGGCGAGATAGTCATTCACGGTAACAAGGTGAACACCCTTGCCAGCCAGTGCGTTGAGATAAGCCGGCAAGGTAGCCATCAACGTCTTACCTTCGCCTGTTCGCATCTCGGCAATCTTGCCGCTATGCAACACAATGCCCCCGATCAATTGGACGTCGAAATGACGCATCCCGAGCACCCGTTTGCCCGTTTCGCGTACTACGGCAAATACTTCGGGTATTAAAGCGTCAAGTGTTGTCCCGTCGGCAATGCGTTGCCTGAATTCTTCGGTCTTTGCACGCAGTTCGGTGTCGGTAAGGGCTGCGATCCTGGTTTCCAGCGCGTTTATTGTCGCCACCGCCTGGAAATACTGCTTGATTAGCCTATCGTTACGGCTCCCGAAAACTTTCTTGAGCAGATTGTTCAGCATGAAATCCCAAAAATTCTGTTAAGCGATGCACAAAAAATAAGGGGTGAGG
>CAJDTQ010000009.1_pt1 | contig 16581 bp, 15 predicted proteins | sample 7389881 | NCBI WGS metagenome assembly CAJDTQ01 (sample SAMEA7055658, study PRJEB34461) | soil metagenome | biome: terrestrial ecosystem; feature: Peninsula; material: soil | place: Antarctica | collected 2016
AACCGCTTCCGGTGAAGTCTACGATATGTATGGCATGACGGCAGCACACACCACATTGCCATTGCCCAGCTATGTTCGCGTCACCAACATCACGAACGGAAAATCCATAGTAGTAAGGGTTAACGATCGCGGCCCCTTCCTTTCCGACCGCCTCATCGATCTTTCCTACACCGCTGCCTACAAACTCGATGTACTGGGCGGCGGCAGCGCCTGGGTCGAAGTGGAAGCCATCCTGCCGACTTCCGGGCCCGCCACCTGGGTCGTGTCAGCGCCTGCCTTTGCCCCGAATACAGCCCGCACCTCTGCTACTTCAGGTTCCCCCGTATCTGCTCCAGCATCGGCCGTTTCCGGCGAAAACGCAGATAGACTTGCTGCAGGGCGAAAGGAGGAAGCGATTGGACCGGGCTTGTTCGAAGTTGCATACTCACCCAGGGAATCAGGCGCACCCGTGTCCAGCAGCACCCCTGCTTCCGCCACTGCGGATGGAAGGGGAATCTATCTGCAACTGGGCGCGTTCAGCGCCTATGATAATGCCGATAATTTTCTCGCACGTCTGCGCAGCGAGCTTCCCTCAATCGATGCGCTGGGAATCATCCCGCAAGATGGCTTGTTCAAGGTGCATGCGGGTCCTTATCCCGATCAGGAGGTGGCCAGGCAGATAGCGGACAAGATCGCTCGTAGCCTTTCCATTAGGCCGATACTGCTAGTACGGTAGCTTATCGATATACCATATTTGGGCAGAGACGTATCAAACGCTTTCAACCGGTATTCGCCAATAACGAAAACAAGTGCACATCCACGCGTACCTCATAGCCAAATCCCTGCTCTCTTGATAAAATCGGTCTTTCTCCTTAATAATTCCGCCCACCCCAACTCAGGATCATCTATGACAATACACTTCGGCCCAACCAAAAAGATCAGTACATTTTATCCACCGCAACGCACTCTGATGGGCCCTGGGCCATCCGATACCCATCCGCGCGTACTTTCCGCCATGGCCCGTCCGACCCTGGGGCATCTTGATCCCGTGTTCACGGACATGATGGAAGAACTTAAAAGTCTGCTGCGTTACGCCTTTCAAACCGAAAATCTGTTGACTTTTCCGGTTTCGGGTCCAGGTTCGGTCGGGATGGAGATGTGCTTTGTGAACATGGTCAGCCCAGGCGATAAAGTAATTGTATGCCGCAACGGTGTATTTGGCGGACGCATGATCGAGAACGTGCAACGCTGCGGCGGTACGGCAGTGGTGGTTGAAGATAAATGGGGGGCGCCGGTTGATCCGCAAAAACTGGAAGACACATTGAAGCAGAACCCTGACGCGAAAATTGTCGCGTTTGTTCACGCCGAGACTTCCACCGGCGCGCTGTCAGACGCGAAAACTCTTTGCGAAATCGCGCATCGCCACAATTGCCTGACCATCGTAGATACCGTCACCTCCCTGGGCGGTTCACCGCTCAAGGTCGACGAATGGAAAATCGACGCAATTTATTCCGGCAGCCAGAAATGCCTTTCATGCCCACCGGGTTTGTCGCCGGTCAGTTTTTCCGAACGCGTGGTGGAACTGGTCAAGAATCGCAAGGAAAAAGTTCAAAGCTGGTTTATGGATTTGAATTTGCTTCTCGGGTACTGGGGGAGCGCCCGCACTTATCACCATACCGCCCCAACAAACGCGCTTTATGCGCTGCACGAATCACTGGTAATGCTGCACGAGGAAGGGCTGGAACATTCCTGGACGCGCCATCACCGTAACCACAAAGCACTCAAGGCGGGATTTGCAACACTGGGCATGGAATATCTTGTGGAGGAAAAATCGCGCCTGCCGCAGCTTAATTCCGTGCGTGTGCCGGACGGAATTGATGAGAAAGAGGTGCGTCGCAGGCTGCTCGCCGACTATAGTCTCGAAATTGGTGCCGGCCTTGGCGACTTCGCTGGCAAGATTTGGCGCTTCGGCCTGATGGGTTATTCCAGCAGAATGGAAAATGTCATGCTGAGCCTGGGTGCACTGGAAACGGTGTTATCCGATATGGGCAAGAAAATTGAACATGGCGCGGCGGAATCAGCCGCACATTATGCTTATGCGGCCAACCCATTACCTCTGGAAAGTAAAAACGCCGCCAAGGCGGCTTGATTCAACGTTTGAACTTAATACTGTCCATCCGCGACAGGATAAGTGGAGCACAGCACAACCCATAGATTTTTAATTATGAATTGCGCTGTGCTCCACTTATCCCGCAAGCGTTACTCGACCAGGTAACAGCATCCATAAAAGGGTATTTTCTTGTAGCGCAATGCGCTCCACTCGTTGATCAAAGAAGGCTGATCTGAAACAGGGTAAAAACCGAATTACAACCCCAACCGCTGCCAGATGGTAGTCGCCGCTCCCGCCGAGTTCAACGTATAAAAGTGCAATCCCGGCGCGCCGGCATCCAGCAACCGGTCACATAAGTCGGTCACGATATCGAGCCCGAATGCGCGTATCGATGCGCTGTCATCGCCGTAGCCTTCCAGTTTTTTTCTGATCCAGCGAGGTATTTCTGCGCCACAAGCATCCGAAAATCTCGCCAGTTGTGAAAACTTGTTGATCGGCATGATGCCGGGAACAATAGGGATATTGATACCCATTGTCTCGCACGCATCAATGAAATTGAAGTAAGCGTCCGCATTATAAAAATACTGGGTGATAACGGAATCTGCCCCAGCCTCAACCTTGCGTTTGAAGTTCAGCAAATCCTCCTGCGCGGAGCGGGATTGCGGGTGATATTCCGGATAAGACGCGACATCAATGTGGAATGCGTCATCAAATTCATTACGTATAAATGCCACCAGCTCATTTGCATAACGAAATTCTCCTCCTTGCGCCATTCCCGAGGGGAGGTCACCTCGCAGAGCGACCACATGGCGAATACCGCAGGCACGGTATTTTTGCAACATGTCACGGATATTTTCGCTGGTCGCGCCAATGCAGGAAAGATGGGGTGCCGCTACATAACCCTCCGCCTGAATCTCCAGAACCGTCTCAAGGGTACGGTCGCGGGTAGATCCCCCCGCACCAAAAGTTACGGAAAAGAACTTCGGGTTAAGTTGCGCCAGTTGCCTGCGCGTCGCACGCAACTTCTCGACTCCCTCAGCCGTTTGGGGTGGAAAAAATTCGAAACTGAAGGTGGGTGTAAATTTCTTTTGTGATTCCATTTTTACTCGTCTGGAGGATTCACAGAGTAGTGTGACGCATTGATATGCAAACCTGTCGCTATCTGCGCATCTCGATCATGGGATAGTTCAGAAAACGGGCGCAACGACAACGGATACATAATAACCTGTCGTCTGCAAGCTCACTGAGGATATAAACAGGATCTTCGGGCGCCCTTGGCCGGTATCGATACTCGTACCGGTTGTGACATTTTTGTTTGAAGTATTTGTGCCAAACCACCGGCGAAGGAGATAAAGATTTAACGGTTCGCTTTATCTCCTCCCCGCCGCTTGAAAGCCGAAACTCAATACCGATACATTGCAGGTTTGTAGGGTCCGTTTTTGTCCAGGTTCAGGTAGCTGGCCTGCTCGTCGGTCAATTCGGTGAGTTTGACGCCCAACTTCTTGATGTGCAATCGCGCCACTTTTTCGTCCAGGTACTTCGGCAGCACATAGACGTTTTTCTCGTAACTGTCACCGTTTTGCCACAACTCCATTTGTGCCAGCACCTGATTGGTAAACGAACTGGACATGACAAACGAAGGATGACCGGTGGCACATCCGAGGTTCACGAGCCGCCCCTTCGCCAGCACGATGATGCGGCGACCGGTGGGAAAGATGACGTGATCCACCTGTGGTTTTATATTTTCCCACTGGTATTTCTCGACCGATGCAATATCGATTTCGGAATCGAAATGGCCGATATTGCAGACGATAGCCTGGTCTTTCATTCTCAACATATGGTCGTGGGTAATAACGCGCAGATTGCCGGTTGCGGTGACAAAAATGTCAGCCTGATCGCAAACTTCGTCCATGGACACGACCCGATAACCCTCCATTGCAGCTTGCAGCGCGCATATCGGATCTATCTCGGTTATCCAGACGGTCGCACCCAGACCCCGCAAGGATTGGGCGCATCCCTTGCCCACGTCGCCATATCCACATACCAGCGCAATTTTACCGGCAATCATGACGTCGGTAGCGCGTTTGATACCATCCACCAGCGACTCGCGGCAACCGTAGAGATTATCGAACTTGGACTTGGTCACCGAATCGTTGACGTTGAATGCAGGAAACGGCAGTTCGCCCTTTTTTTGCATCTCGTACAAACGATGGACACCGGTAGTAGTTTCCTCGGTCACGCCCTGAATAACGTCGCGCTTGCTGGAGTACCAACCGGGACTGACACTCAACCGTTTCCCGATCGCTGCGTACAACGCACGTTCTTCTTCGTTGGTCGGGTTGGCTATGACTGATGGGTCTTGTTCCGCGCGGCTGCCGAGGATAACGAGCAACGTCGCATCGCCTCCATCATCCAGGATCATATTGGCGGCGCTGCTCGCATCCGATGCCTGATCACCCGGCCACTCAAAAATGCGGTGAGCATATTCCCAGTAATCATCCAGCGACTCGCCCTTGTAGGCGAACACAGGTATGCTTTCCGCCGCGATGGCTGCGGCTGCATGATCCTGCGTGGAGAATATATTGCAGGACGCCCAGCGCACCTGCGCACCTAACTTGGTCAGCGTTTCGATCAATACCGCCGTCTGGATGGTCATGTGCAGCGACCCGGCAATACGTGCGCCTTTCAGAGGCTGGGCTCCAGCGTATTCCTCGCGTAACGCCATCAGACCCGGCATCTCGGTTTCGGCGATGGCAATTTCCTTGCGCCCCCATTCCGCGAGGGACATATCGGCGACTTTATAATCAGTAAATTCACTGCCTCCTGTAGAGGCAGTTGCGGATGCAGAGCTGAGCACAGCGTTCATGAAATTATCTCCTGAATGATGAACGAGCGCCGTTTGTTACGGTCCTTCCCTGCCGAGCCTCACGGGACTGTGCCCGCTGCAGCGCTCCTCGGCATGGCGAAGGGGTGAAGCTGATCTGGAAATTTAAGCTTGAGCTCTCGTTATTGCCTGAGCCTCTACTGCGGTTTCGATTCCGGCTTCGTCGCGCAGCAATGCGGCTTTATCTATGGCTTCCCAGGTGAATTCCGGCTCGTCACGCCCAAAATGGCCGTAGGCGGCGGTTTTCTCGTATATCGGACGCAGCAGGTCAAGCGTATGAATAATAGCACGAGGTCGCAAATCAAAATGGCGCTCGATCAGCTTGACAATTTCTGCGTCGGAAATTTTTCCTGTTCCGAAAGTTTCCACCATCAGCGAGACAGGATGCGCGACGCCAATGGCATAGGCCATCTGAACCTCGCATCTGCTGGCGATACCGGCGGCAACAATATTTTTGGCGACATAACGCCCTGCATAGGCTGCAGAACGGTCGACCTTGGAAGGATCCTTGCCCGAAAACGCGCCACCACCATGGTGCGCCGTACCACCATAGGTGTCCACGATGATCTTGCGGCCTGTCAAGCCGCAATCGCCCATCGGCCCGCCTACCACGAAACGTCCGGTTGGATTGATGAGGTAACGGCTCTCGCCATTCAGCATGTTTTTTGGAAGTACCGGCTTGATGACTTCTTCAATTATCGCTTCGCTCAGTTGCGAGTGAGAAATGTCCGGGTGATGCTGGGTAGATATCACCACGGTTTCGATCAACTGCGGTTTACCGTTCACATAGCGCACTGATACTTGCGACTTCGCATCTGGACGCAACCACGGCAGGCGCCCATCTTTTCTCAGTTCCGCCTGCCGCTCCATCAAGCGATGGGCATAGTAAATAGGCATAGGCATCAGTTGCGGCGTCTCGTCGCAGGCATAGCCGAACATGAGCCCCTGGTCGCCGGCGCCCTGATCCATCTCCTCTTCTTGGGTGCGGTTGACTCCTTGCGCAATGTCAGGAGACTGTTTGTTGAATGCGGTAAGCACAGCACAGGTACGGTAATCGAAACCGATATCGGAACTGTCGTAACCAATACGTTTGACCGCCGCGCGCGCAACTTGCATATAGTCGACGTTGGCTGTGGTGGTAATTTCACCCGACATCACGATCAGACCCGTACTGCACAGCGTCTCGCAGGCTACCCGCGCGCTGGAATCCTGGGCCAGGATGGCATCGAGGATTGAATCGGAAATCTGATCAGCCACCTTGTCTGGATGACCTTCGGATACGGATTCGGAAGTAAAAAGATATTCACTCATGTTGTCCAACCGCCATAGTGGTAAAAGGTCTGTAGAATACCAAATTACTCAGGTATTAAGAAGATGAATAATAGTGAAACCCTGTTTACTCCCGCGGAATCATTTAATGCCTGCGGTCCTCGCATGACGATGACGTTGCAGAATGGGATACCGCAAAGACACGTCAGTTACGGAGCGAGTGGTTCGTGGGAATCCGGCATGACAATAGCACCGAGGGCGTTCTCACGTGGCCGTTTCTCACGGAGGGCAGTGCGCTTCTCTTATGACATCCCCTCGACGCTGCTTCAATTTACGTCTGATCGCGTGAAGCCTTTTGTAAACATGGGTGTTACTTTCATTTCTACGCGCCACCGATGAAAATCAAGTTTACCAAAATGCATGGCCTCGGCAATGATTTTGTTGTGATTGATGGCGTCAGTCAGTCGGTTTCCCTCGGTGCTGAACAATTACAGCGGATCGCCGACCGCCATTTTGGCGTTGGCTGCGATCAGGTTCTGCTCATAGAAACCGCGGAAGGCGATGCTGATTTTCGCTATCGTATATTCAATGCCGACGGAGGTGAAGTGGAGCAGTGCGGCAACGGTGTACGCTGTTTCGTTCGCTATGTGCATGATCGCGGCATGACAAGCAAGCGCGAAATCCGCGTGGAGACGCTTGGGGGGGTGATAATTCCAAAGCTGGAAGCCGATGGAGAAGTCACGGTCAATATGGGCGCACCGAAATTCGAACCTCGGGAAATACCTTTTGTCGCTGAAAAGCGCGAAATGACTTATCCGCTCGATATCGGCGGCAAGCAACTGGAAATCAGCGTTGTTTCGATGGGCAATCCCCATGCTGTGCAACTGGTGCCGGATATAGATCATGCACCGGTATTGACCGAAGGTGTGATGATCGAGAGCCATCCACGTTTTCCTCGGCGGGTGAACGCCGGCTATATGCAGGTGATCGACCGCCATCATATCCGGTTGCGCGTATATGAACGCGGCGCTGGCGAAACGCTTGCCTGTGGCACTGGCGCTTGCGCCGCCGTGGTAGCGGGAATTCAACAGGGCGTGCTTGAGTCAGCAGTGGAGGTCAGCTTTCGCGGCGGTGATTTATCTATCCGATGGGGAGGCGAAAATCAACCAGTCTGGATGAAAGGTCCCGCAGTCACCGTGTTCGATGGAGAGATCGACTTATAGAATTCAGTCAGGGAGAAATATGGAATCAAGTCCGGAAGAAGTCGCTCAATACCTGCGCACGCATCCTGAATTTTTTGAAGAATATGCCGATATGCTGGCGGAGATTCAGATTCCGCATCCTCATGGCGGGAGAGCCATTCCCATCAGCCAACGCCAAATCGTCGCGCTCCGGGACAAGAATCGCATCTTGCAGGATAAATTGGGCGAGTTGATCAGATTCGGCGAGGAAAATGGCGCTATTGCCGAAAAAATGCACCGTCTGGCTGTGGCGCTCCTCACTTTCACTCACCTGGCTGATTTTCTGCATGGGTTGAACTTTCATTTGCGCGAGGATTTTTCCATACCTCATATGGCCCTGCGGTTGTGGAACATGGCTGCCGAAGACCCTTCGCTACCCGAATTCACGCCAACCAATGCCGATATCCACGCTCTGGCTGAAAGCCTGCCGCGTCCTTATTGCGGCTCTCACGTGCTGGACGAGATCAGGGATTGGTTCGGAGAAGATGCTGTTCGCTTGCGCTCATTTGCGATGCTGTCCCTGTCAGCAGACCAAACCATCGGTCTGCTGGTAATGGGCAGCGAGGATCCAGAGCGATTTTACCCGGAAATGGGAACGATTTACCTCGCGCAACTGGGCGAACTGGTAAGCGCTGCATTAAAACGTTTCACACGTATCGAAGAATAAGGAAAGTGCGCCACCATCAATATGACGTCTGGTAATCACCAGGCCGAACTTGCCTCGGCCTATCTCTCCCATCTCGCTAAAGAACGGCGTTTGTCACCGCTTACCTGCGAAAGTTACGCTCGTGATATTCGCACTTTGCTGAATCTTGCGCAGGGAACGCCCCTCGACCGATTGCAAATTCATCATGTCCGCCGGTTTGCGGCTCAACTACATGGAGAGGGGTTTTCCGGCAGGAGTCTAGCCAGGATGTTGTCGGCCTGGCGGGGCTTTTATAGATATCTGACGCGGGATCACGGCTATGTGTCCAACCCCTGCGACGGGATACGTGCGCCGAAATCGCCGAAAACCTTGCCGCACACGCTTTCACCCGATGAGGCCGCGAAGCTGCTGGAATTTCCAGCCTCCGACGACCTGATGGCATCGCGCGACAAGGCCATGTTCGAGCTGTGCTATTCATCGGGGTTGCGCTTGGGAGAGCTCGTCGGCCTGAAACCGGAGGATTTGAGTCTGGACGACGGCACAGTTCGAGTTACCGGCAAAGGCGAAAAAACGCGTATCGTACCTGTTGGCAGCAAGGCGACGCAAGCGTTGCGCCAATGGATGAAGCAACGCCAGGCGCTGGCTAAACACGGTGAAACTGCGCTATTCATGTCACGGTATGGAAAAAATATCAGCCGCCGATCAATCGATCAGCGGCTGAAAATACAGGCAATGCGTCAAGGAATCAGCGCCAATATTCACCCTCACGTGCTACGTCATTCATTTGCCTCGCACCTGTTACAATCCAGTGGTGATTTGCGGGCTGTGCAGGAGATGCTGGGGCATGCCAGCATCAGTACTACCCAGGTTTATACCCATCTGGATTTCCAGCATTTGTCAAAAGTCTATGATGCGGCCCATCCACGTGCCCGGAAAAAGGAGAAAAGTTAAATCATCGGTAACCATACAGCCTGAGCTTTCTCTGCAAATCAGCGTTATAATCTTCGCTTAATCATCACGCGCCAATTCCCATGCTAGAACATCGCGGTACAACCATACTTTCAGCCCGGCGAGGCGCCCAGGTGGCACTTGGGGGGGATGGACAGGTAACTTTGGGCGCCGTTGTCGCCAAAGCGAGCGCGCGCAAGGTGCGCAGGCTTTACCATGAAAAGATACTTGCAGGATTCGCCGGGGGAACGGCCGATGCTTTTACCTTGTTTGAGCGGTTTGAAGGTAAGCTTGAAAGGCATCAAGGGCACCTGATGCGTTCGGCAGTCGAACTGGCGAAGGACTGGCGCACCGATCGAATTTTACGGCGACTGGAGGCGATGCTGGTAGTCGCAGACCTGACCACTACGCTCATCATAACGGGATCGGGCGACGTGATCGAGCCCGAGTTCGGTATTGCCGCGATTGGTAGTGGCGGCACTTACGCTCACTCCGCCGCACGTGCCCTGTTGGACAATACCAATATGACACCGGTGGAAATCGTCAAGAAGGCGCTGGTCATTGCGGGCGACCTGTGCATTTATACCAATCAGAATCATGTAATCGAGGTACTTGAGTAAACTGTAAACTGCCGAACATGAACGGTAGTCGAGGAATATAACCGTGGAAGATGCCCTGAATTACAGCGGTGAAAATATATGCCTCTCGACGAATGATCGCGGGTCAGCATAACCCCGCATTGCATACTTCCACCTTGGTTCACCTTGGCTTCGTACCCCTCGCATTTATCACCGGCCTGAAATCATGTCACAACTGACCCCGCAGGAAATTGTCCACGAACTGGACAAGCACATCATCGGCCAGGATAGCGCCAAGCGTTCCGTGGCCATCGCCCTGAGAAACCGCTGGCGCAGGCAGCAGGTAATGGAGCCGCTTCGGCAGGAGATTACACCAAAAAATATTTTAATGATCGGCCCGACCGGCGTTGGCAAAACCGAAATTGCGCGTCGCCTGGCTAAACTGGCTGGCGCACCCTTCATTAAAGTGGAGGCGACCAAATTCACCGAGGTGGGGTATGTCGGACGGGACGTCGATTCGATTATCCGTGATCTGGTGGAAGCCGCCGTCAAGCAATCCCGGGAACTGGAAACGCATAAAATGCGCGCGCGCGCAGAAGATCATGCGGAAGAGCGCATCCTCGACGTCCTACTCCCCGCTGCGAGAGAGATGGGTGTACAAACGGATGTGGGGGAAGCGGAAAATACCACTCGGCAGAAATTCCGCAAAAGATTGCGTGAAGGTGAACTCGACGATAAGGAAATCGAAATAGAGGTGGCGGCCGCGCACTCCCATATGGAGATCTTCGCTCCTCCTGGAATGGAGGAACTGACGACCCAAATTCAAGGAATGTTTCAGAATCTTGGCGGAGAGCGAAAGAAAACCCGCAAACTGAGAATTCAGGAAGCATTGAAAATCATTATCGATGAGGAAGCATCCAAGCTTGTCAATGATGAAGAATTGAAGCTACACGCGGTGCAGAATGTTGAACAGAACGGCATCGTATTTCTTGACGAAATCGATAAAATCACGAGCCGCTCAGAAAATTCCGGCGCGGATGTCTCGCGCCAGGGCGTTCAACGCGACTTGCTGCCGCTGGTGGAGGGCACCACCGTTTCAACCAAGTACGGCATGATCAAAACCGATCATATCCTGTTCATCGCAAGCGGTGCATTTCAACTTGCCAAGCCTTCCGATCTGATCCCCGAATTGCAGGGGCGCTTTCCGATTCGTGTCGAACTCGCGAGCCTTAGCGCTGACGATTTTGTACAGATACTCACCAATACGGACGCCTGCCTGACGCGTCAATATGAGGCGCTGCTGGCAACCGAGGAAATCAAGCTGGAATTTACACCGGACGCGGTGAGGCGCTTGGCGGAGATTGCCTTTGCGGTTAATGAGAAAACCGAGAACATCGGCGCGAGACGCCTATATACCGCGATGGAAAAACTTCTGGAAGAAGTATCCTTCGATGCCGAAAAGCATCGCGATACTAAAGTTGTCGTCGATGCCGCATACGTGGATGCGCGGCTCAAAAGTCTATCGCAAAGTGAGGATTTGGCGCGCTACGTGCTCTAGCGGATTCCGCAATCTTGAGTGGTTTGCATTTCGTCTTCATGTTGAAGAAAAGCATCCCGCCAGACCGCGCAGCGAAACCTGATCTGTTACAATTCCCACCTGCGGCGTTCGCTCCACGTCTTCACGCCGTCCATTCTGTTTTTCATAATTACCCGTCTGCCTAAGACTGGCGTCTCGAAACCGGGACGACAGGCCGATGTTACCTTGGAGTTTTATGTCTTTCTCTAGCTTCGGCCTGTCCGATGAAATCCTTCGTGCCGTGATTGAACGCGGCTACACCGATCCAACGCCCATTCAATTGCAAGCCATCCCCGCAGTGCTGGCGGGCGGCGACCTAATGGCCGGGGCTCAAACCGGTACTGGCAAAACCGCTGCATTTACCTTGCCCATCCTGCATCGCTTGTCGGACAGGAGTGTTAAGGGACCATCCAGCGGGAGGCCGCCGATCCGCGCACTGGTTCTCGTTCCTACGCGCGAACTGGCAGCGCAGGTGGAGGAAAGCATACGTGTATACGGCAAATACCTGAAGTTGAGTTCGATGATAATGATTGGCGGGGTCAATATCAATCCGCAAACCACCCGCCTGAAGAGCCGTGTGGATATTCTGGTCGCTACCCCTGGTCGCCTGCTGGATCACGTACAGCAAAAAACGCTCGATCTGTCGCACGTTGAAATACTGGTGCTGGATGAGGCTGACCGCATGCTGGACATGGGCTTCATTCGCGACATTAAAAAAATACTTCTGCTGCTGCCCAGGCAGCGGCAGAATCTGCTGTTCTCCGCCACTTTTTCCGACGGGATTCGGACGCTGGCAGCAGGCTTGCTCAACCAACCGGCAATGATCGATGTTGCCGCACGCAACGCAACCGCTGCCAATGTGACGCATGTTGTGCATCCAGTTGACCGTGATCGAAAGCGTGATCTGCTTGCCCATCTTATCAAGCAGCACCACTGGACGCAGGTACTGGTATTCACCCGTACCAAGCACGGCGCCAACAAATTGGCTGAGCATCTGGTCGCAAGTGGCATTCCATCGCTCGCCATACACGGCAATAAAAGCCAGTCCGCACGCACGCGGGCGCTGGCGGAATTCAAGACCGGCAGCCTGCAGGTACTGGTAGCAACCGACATTGCCGCACGCGGGATCGATATCAGCGAATTGCCGCATGTAGTCAACTTTGAATTGCCCAACGTGGCGGAGGATTATGTTCACCGCATCGGGCGCACCGGACGGGCGGGGGCGGAAGGAGATGCAGTGTCGCTGGTATGCATAGACGAGCACAAGCTGCTGACGGATATCGAAAGGCTGATAAAGCGGGACATATCCAGCAAAATTATCGCTGGTTTCGAGCCAGATCCACGAATCAAGGCCGAGCCGATCGTGAATGGCAGCGGCGGAGGACAACGCCGCTTGCCGCCTGGCCTCCCCGGACGTAGTCAACGAAGAGGAGGCCAGCCTGGTAACAAGCTGCCATCCGCCAGATTATCTACAGGACCTGCTGCCGCTCGCATGCCCGCGCTGCAGCGTTCGGGCGGACGAGGCCGTTGATATGGCTCGTTTCAATTTTGAAGTATGCCAGACTGTGATGCATGATCGCGAGAACGGGTGGTGCATGATCATTTTCGAACGTTTGAAACGAATTTACCCGGAATGAATTCCGTTCGAAAGGGATATCGGTATCGATACGGCGGAGAATGCGCTTCGTGAAGGAGTGATGAATGGAGGCAGAGCTATGCAAACTGGCCGGCGGCATAACCGGATGCCCAGGCCCACTGGAAATTAAACCCACCCAGATGGCCCGTTACATCGACCACCTCACCTATAAAATAAAGCCCGGGCATCTTTTTCGCTTCCATGCTTTTGGATGATAACTCCCGGGTATCCACGCCGCCAAGCGTGACTTCCGCTTTCTTGTAACCCGCCGTACCGTCCGGAATAACCTGCCAGTCGTGCAATTGTGCAGCAATCTGTTTCAAGCTCTTTTCACTGTACTGGTTTGCCGACCCAGTCAATCGCCCGTGCATGACCGTTTCGCACCAGACTCGCGCGAAACGCCGGGGCAGGTGCTGTGCTAACAGATTGGATAGCAGCGTGGTGCTATGTTTATGATCGAGCAGCCACGCTGCCGCGTCGAGATCCGGCAGTAGATCGATATGCAGCGGTAATCCCGGTCGCCAGTATGAAGAAATCTGCAATATCGCGGGACCACTCAAGCCGCGGTGCGTGATCAACAGATTCTCGCGGAATCGTACGCCATCGCAACTCACCACTGCGTCAAGCGCAACTCCGGGAATTTCCGAAAAATCGGCCAGTTGCTGGGGTGCAAAAATCAACGGAACCAATCCCGGTCGCAGGGGAGTAACCGCGATATCGAATTGCTCCGCGATACGATATCCGAAGGGGCTTGCGCCAATTTGCGGAATGGAGAGGCCCCCGGTAGCAATTACCACTGCATCCGTTGCCAATGTGCCACGGTCTGTTTCCAGCACGAACCTGGAACCGTTGACACCAGGATGGCTTACATTACTTACCTGACACGGCATTTCCCACTCGACACGGGCACTATCGCACTCGCGCCGCAAAAGGTCGATGATTTTCTGGGAACTGTCATCGCAGAATAATTGCCCCAACTTCTTTTCGTGATAACAAATTCGATGTTTTTTCATCAGCGCGATAAAGTGTTGGGGGGTAAAACGGGTCAACGCTGATCGGCAGAAATGCGGATTTTGTGAGAGAAAAGCTTCCGGACCGGTGTGGAGATTAGTGAAATTACACCGCCCACCGCCGGAGATTCGGATTTTCTCTGCCAGCTTGCTTGCGTGATCCAACAGCAGAACGGACCGTCCGCGCTTTCCCGCTTCGATTGCGCACATCATGCCGGCCGCGCCAGCGCCTATCACCACTACATCTTTTTTTGATTTCATGTGGTGGCGTACTGCAGCCATGCTCACTGGTCAGCGTAAAGCGGCCACTTTACGCCACACGCTGGCCAGCCATGATTGCTGTTCGAAAGGAAGGCCGGCAGGGCGATAGTAATGGGTAATTTCGACGAACCCGGCATTGACAAGGTAGTGCCGCCAGCTTTCGAGATGATGGTACACGCCGTAGCGCCCATGGTTCCAGCCCTCCTCGTTGTTTCCCCGGGGGTTCGAGCTGAATAATACCCCGTCCGGTTTCAGCGTTGCCCAAAGTTCCTTCAATACGCGCGATAGCTCGGAAGTGGGAACATGAAACAGTGAAGCATTGGCAAATATGCCGTGGAAGTATCCATCCGGCAAGTCAAGCCTGAGAAAATCCTGATGCCATACGTCGCAACCACTATGGCTGCGGGCCATTTCGACAAAATTCATCGCGCCCTCCAATCCCACCGCAATGTGGCCAAGTTCTGCGAAAACCTTCAGATCACGGCCTGGTCCACAGCCGAAATCCAATATGTTGAAGGGCGGAACGGCATTGATATATTGAAGCAGCGCGGCGATATTTTGCCCGACGTCATGGTCTTTCGTTCCCGTCCAGAAAGCCGCGGCACGTTCATTGTAGTGGGTCAGCGTAAGGTCGGTGATTTGCCCAGTATCCGGTGAGTCTGGCTTCATATCGGCGATTCTCATCGAATGTGGTACGAAAATTTATCGCGGCTTACCCAATTGCGTAGTGAAGAACAATAACGATATTTATTTGGAAACGCCCAGTATCGCGCCACGCGCCATCAAGTCGCGCATGATTTCAAGCCCGCCCCGAATCACGACCTCGGGCGATGGATGTCGACTCTCGATGGCAACGATTTGAAGCGCCGCTTTGCCCGTATGCTCAGTGGAAGCCAGGAGATTTATCAGGCGTGACGTAAATGCATTTATTTCGGTGAATTGAATCTGATCATCGGCATTGCGAAATACGAGCAGACAGGTTTCTACTGGCGTGACTCGTGTGCGGGGACCAATGCGGTGCACTGGCCAGTTATAACGAAGGTTAGCGAAAACGGGATTCAAAACCGGACGCTGTTCCAGCAAACTACCTTTCGGGTCGATTGCTTCCCAAGCCGGAGTCATGGTTGAAAGGGAAAGCGCAAGTTCCACCCACTCGTAATGCGCGAGCTCCAGCACGAATTCCGGATAATTTGCCGGTATCGCCTCTTCGCTCTGCAGGAAGTCGATGAACTCATCGGGTATCTGGCGAAAAAAAGGCGAACGGCTGCGATGCGTGGCAAGAAAACCGCGCGCGAGTCGAACCCACCGCCGTTTTCCCAGCACTTTATTGAGCACGGGAAAACAGGTCAGGAGAAAGCTCTCGAGGTTGTTGTAAACCAGCCTCCTGTATATTTCCATGCGCCGCGTTTCAATACCGCGCGGACAAGGATTTACCCTGGGGTTGCGTATATGCGCAGTGAAAGCGTACTGGAAACGCTGAAATTCAGGAAGCGGCATATTTATGGCTTTGTCCGCAATGCTGGGTCTGGATCAAGCCGATGCGCTCGACTTCACGCACCAGTTCGTGGAGGGGCGGGATATTGAAATCGCGCTCCAGCAAAGTAGGTGCCACGCCGTGAATATCGTAAGTCTGTTCGAGCAATGACCATACCGGGTCGATCACGTCCGCGCCATGCGTATCGATAATCAAATTCTCGGCTTCATTATAGTGACCCGCCATATGCATATAAACGATGCGCTCGGTAGGCATTGCACGAATAAATTCGATCGGGTCGTAGGCATGATTAATGCTATTGACGTATACATTATTGACGTCGAGATGCAGATCGCAATCCGCCTCGACCAATACTGCACGAATAAAGTCCGCTTCGCTCATCTCGGCGATGGGTGCCTGCACGTAAAACGAAGCATTTTCCAGCGCAATACGTCGCTCCAGAATATTCTGGGTGCGGCGGACCCGTGCCGCAACGTACTTTACTGCTTCTTCCGTAAAGGGTATTGGAAGCAGATCGTATAGATGTCCATCGTCGGAGCAATAGGAAAGATGTTCGGTGTAAAGGCGGATTTGATGTTGATCCAGAAACTGCCCGACCTTTTGCAACAACACCTCGTCCAGCGGCGCCGGACTGCCGATCGAAAGCGAAAGACCATGGCAGACGAAGGGATAGCATTCAGTGAAAACGCGCAGATCACGCCCCATGACGCCGCCGAGATCGATCCAGTTTTCTGGAGCGATCTCGAAGAAGTCGATGGCATCGGGAACACCGGCTTTTAACGCGGGAATCAATTCCCGCCGAAAACCGAGCCCAACGCTGGCACGTGGCAGGAATTCCACGGTGGAAAAAATTATTTCTTCATTCCAGCATGGGGAGCTGTACTCGGCGCACCTGGCTTGGTTGCCCCATAGCTATCGGCCTCAGGCTGATCCACCGCTCCGTCTTTG
>CAJDTQ010000079.1_pt1 | contig 15995 bp, 7 predicted proteins | sample 7389881 | NCBI WGS metagenome assembly CAJDTQ01 (sample SAMEA7055658, study PRJEB34461) | soil metagenome | biome: terrestrial ecosystem; feature: Peninsula; material: soil | place: Antarctica | collected 2016
AAGAGGGCAATCATGCCGGGTATCTGTCCCAGTTCCGATTTGATCAGATCGCCCAGCGAGCGGCCGTCACGCCGCGTGGAAATGAATAGCACAACGAAATCCTGCACTGCACCGGCGAAGACGACACCCGCCAGCAACCACAACATGCCGGGCATATAACCCATCTGCGCCGCCAGGATGGGACCGACAAGGGGGCCGGCGCCGGCAATCGCGGCGAAATGGTGCCCGAACAATACGTATTTGTTGGTCGGCACATAATCCAGGCCATCATTGAATTTGTAAGCCGGCGTCATGCGGGTGGGATCCAGCCTCAGCACCCGGCTGGCAATGAATTTGCTGTAGAAGCGATAGGCGATGGTGTAGAGGCAAACGGTGGCGATAACGATCCAGATGGCGCCTATCGATTCGCCATGGTGCAGTGCGATGAAGGCGAATGCAAACGCGCCCAGAGCGGCAAACGCCCACCAGCCGAGCTTGGTGACGAGAGGATTCATTATCTGTTCCAGGGGTGATGAGATGATTCGATTATCTGAAATTGGTCAAAGACGTTCAGCGCTTCGGGTTAAAGTAAGGCTGTTTCGACAGGACCGGTATTCAACCTGCCGATTATTATCTTATTACGCGAGCACATACTGGAATTATAAATAAAATGATGCGAAAGATCAGGATGGTAACCGCAACACATGATTTTACGAAGGAATAATGGGGCTGTGATTTCCTGTGTAGAGGCGGATTATCGGGTCCTAAAGATAAATATTGCGGTTAACCTGTGAGCAGCATGGTTGTGGCATTCACGTCTATGTGCTGAAGGCCAACCGCGTCCATTTATTCATTGAAAAGACGGGCAGGGCCTGCGGCAAAAGGGGTGATAGGCGAACGGAGCAATTCAAGAGGACATTTCAATAATATAGTCGTGGAACGGCGCCTGCGGCTGCTGAAACCGCTTGGTTGTGAGGTGAATCGCCGTACGGGAACAGGAGGAAAACCTTCCCGTCGGAATGCTATCTATTCGGGCGCACGCCCCAATTGACGAAGAGCCGGTTAAAGATCCACATAAAGACTGCCGCTGGCTGAGGTTGAAGGGAATCGATGTACTTGAGACCCGACCCGGACAATTGTTTGAATGAATCGCGCAAGAATTCTACGCTGCGACGCACCGGGCGTTATATCCGTCATATGTTCCGTGAGGGAAGGGAAATCATTCCCTCAGGCGGTTGGTTCAAGTGGACGGGAAAGAGCGGCAAAGGCAATTGAACAATAAATGAAGCGCCTTTATTAATCCCTGCACTTTCTGCTCGGACCATTCCACCATGGAGTTCCACCAGTTGTTTGACGATAGCAAGGCCCAGGCCGAGTCCGTCATACTGTCGCGCAAGTGAAGTTTCAGCCTGCATGAAGCGCTCAAACACATGGGGCAGAAAGTTGGCTGACATGCCCAGGCCCGAATCGTCGATTCTGATCTCGATAAACGAGCCCGACTGCTTCATGCCAATTTCTATTCTACCGCCCGTAGGGGTGAATTTTATTGCGTTGGAAAGAAGGTTCCAGAAAACCTGCTGCATCCTGTTAGCGTCACCCAATATCCACCTGGCTTCCCGATCAGTTGTTTCTTGCAGAGTAATTCTTTTGATTTCCGCGGTTGGCCTCATTGATTCAACCGTTGCGCCCACCAGGCTGACTATATCCAGTGGCTGCATGTCAAGCCGTACCTTGCCCGAAATCATACTGCTCATTTCGAGAAGATCTTCAATGAGTTTGTTCTGGGCGCGAGCGCTACGCTCGATGGCCTGCATGCCTTTACGAATATCGTCTTGCTTTAGTTTTCCCCCCAGGATGAGTTGAGACCATCCCAGGATGATATTCAAGGGAGTTTTGAGTTCATGGGAGATCATCGCAAGAAACTCGTCCTTCAGTTGGCTAGCCCGCCCAGCCTCGATTCCAGAGATGACCAGTTGTGCGTTCGCTTCGCGCACAAAAACCAGATGATCATCAGACGCCTCGCGTTCCGTATTCGCCGTGCAAATTGTCTGCTCGCGCGAGACGACAGCGTGTTCGCGTAGTTGAACGGCACTCTCGCGCAAGTCGACGGCATCTTCGCGAAATCGCACTGTGTCTTCTCGTAGCGTAACCAATTTTTCACGGTCCTGAATAGGTTCCTCCTTGTTCACGATAATGTTTTTCCCAGATGTAGGACTGACATTGGTGATCTACCCTGAAAAAAACAATAGGGCGCCACCCTTTTTATTTTGTGCAACAAAGCCTTTTTATCACACCTGAAACCATGAGCTCGTTAAAGCTTTCATCACGCTGGTTAAGTGTAGCAGACTGCATTTGTAAGATGGTTTGACCTGCATCCGGCATGATTTCGGGCCAGATTTAACCGTGCCCAGCGTCCACCTTAAACCAGGGATAATTGCAAATGAACTGCATTTATCTCCTCCAACCTGCATTCTCACGTAGCTATCAAGAATTGGCGGCCGTAAAAACAGGCTGTCATGAAACGCAGGCCTCGGAGGATACCTGTAGTTTCTTACAGCTATTCGGAACAGGGATATTGTTATCTAATGTCTCATGGGAATAATTCGATGATGAAAGAAGACGTGATGTGTTTGCGCCAAAGTTTACCAAGCAAGACAGATAAGCCAGGATGCGTGTTATGTTGCAAGTCCAGGCATGGAAAGTGACGTAAGGCGCTGTAACACGATCAGTACATTTTCCAACAGCAGCATTTTTTGCTCAGGCTCAAACGGCAATAATGGTAGCCAGCCATTAACTACGCTATAACGCCTTTTTGTTTAGAAAGCATTTTTTTGCACCGAAATCGTTCTTTGGCTCCATACGGACCAGCGACGTGATTGTGGTTTTCTCGAACTCTTAGCCATCAGGTCAACCGCGCTTGTCAAATCAGCACAAGTATAAATCGGATAAATCCGCAGCTCCGGAAAAAGATACCCCGCCGGGCAGCGACGCTATCGTTGACGACGAGGCAGTTGTCCTGCGGCGCGAAAAATCTGCTACCGCCCGGGAAGACGCCGCGCATCTGCGTGAAGACGCCGCCCATTTGCGCGAAGATGCCGCCGCCCTGCGCGAAGATGCCGCCCACCTGCGCGAGGGAGCAGCGCAAATACGGGAAGGGGAGGCCCAGATCGCCTGAGCATGATGCAGGATGCGAACGCACAACTGGTCATCGCTGGAATTGAAGCCCATAAAATGACCCAGCAAGTCGAAACCGCCAAAGCTCAGCTGGATCATCTGGCCCATCATGATGCGCTTACCGGTCTACCTAATCGAATACTCCTGCAGGACCGGCTTGGCCATGAGATTGAACTGGCCCGTCGCCAAGGCCGGCAATTTGCGATGCTGTTCATGGATATGGATCGATTCAAACACATCAACGATTCCCTGGGGCACGCAGTTGGCGACCAGTTGCTGCAGTCGGTTGCCCGCCGCCTGGTGCGTTGCATGCGCCTTTCGGATACCGTCAGTCGCCAGGGTGGCGACGAATTCGTGGTGCTGCTTTCCACTATCAAGCATCCAAACGACGCGGCAATCAGCGCACAAAAAATACTTGCTGCGCTAGCCGTTCCACACCTCATCGGTGAGCTTGCGCTTCACGTGTCGGTAAGCATTGGCATCAGCATTTACCCGGACGACGGACTGGATGCGGAAGCCCTGACCAAAAGCGCGGACACGGCGATGTACCATGCCAAGGAAAATGGACGCGACAATTACAAATTCTTCGAACAGGCCATGAATATCCGGGCTGTTCAGCGTCAGTCGATCGAAGCCGGTCTGCGCCGAGCGCTGGAACGGCAGGAATTCGTGCTGCACTATCAGCCGAAAATAAATCTTCACAGCAACTTGATTGTCGGTGTCGAGGCGCTTATTCGCTGGCAGCATCCGGAACGAGGGCTGATACCGCCATTGCAGTTCTTGCCCATCGCCGAAGACTGCGGGTTGATCCTGCCCATTGGCCGCTGGGTGCTGCGCGAAGCCTGCCTTCAGGCCCAAACCTGGGTGCGGGCCGGCTTGCCGCCGATCACCATTGCAGTCAATACTTCTGCACTCGAGTTCAACGCCACGGATTTCCTGGAAAATATACGCGCGACCCTTGTCGATACAGGTTTGGAGCCGCACTATCTGGAGCTCGAACTGACCGAAAGCGTCCTGATGCAGGATGTCGAGTTTACCAATTCCGTGCTGCATGGGCTCTCGGATCTGGGTGTCAAGCTTGCGATCGATGATTTTGGCACGGGCTATTCCAGCCTCAGCTATCTGAGGCAGTTTCCGATTGATACGCTGAAGATCGACCGGTCGTTCGTGAGCCGGATTACCAGCAGCCCGGACGATGCCACCATTGTCAGCGCCGTGATCAACATGGGCAAAACCCTCAAGCTGCGCGTCATCGGGGAAGGCGTGGAAACACCGGAACAGTGTGCATTTCTTCTGGCTCAGCATTGCGACGAGGGCCAGGGCTACTATTTCAGCCATCCGGTGGCGGCGGGCCGGCGTTCCCCTCCCATTTCACGCTTGATAATGCGCGTAGCGTGCCTGCTCCAGAGCCTCGCGCATGAACGCGCGTCCCGGTGTCGATCCCGCGCGGATTTCGTAGTAATCGACGGAGCACCGCAGGCCGCTAACTTGGCTGTATCGGCGAGCAAGGCCTCTGTGAAAACCCTGCCAGAATATACAATTTGCATGGACTGGGCAAAGTTTTTCAACATCCTGTCAGGTAAATTATTTCGACAATATCCAGATATAAATTGAAGTTGGCTAAAATCTATTCGTAATTGACCAAATTTTTGCATGTCAAGCTGCGAAATATTTGAGGTTTGATTTGATAAGACATTGATGATCAAGGTAATTATTTCTAACAGCAAGCGTGTGCGCACCTATAGCGCATACCTATTAACCTTTTTCACAAAGCGGGTTAAGAGCGGTACCGCACAGACCGCTTGCTGATTCGCGCGCATCATCCCAACGCATTTGTGTAAATGGAATGTTCTGGCGAGTATGTTTCTTTAAATGAAACAGGAGGTCGCAATGAAAAAGAAATTATTTATGTCAGTTGTTCTGCCCGCTGCGATGGTATTCGCAACCTCGGCTTTTGCTGGAGAACAGGAGATAATTCAGTGGACGGATGTACCGCCCGCAGTTCAGAAAACGATAACCGAACATGCAGGCGGTGGAAAAATCGAGGAAATTGAGAAGGAAACGAAAATAGAGCACGCTCGAGCCCTTCATTTCGACAACGATAAAGTTGTTACTGTTTATGAAGCCGAGGTAGAAAGGCCGGACGGCAAGGAGATTGCGATCCGGGTTGGCGAAAATGGCAAGCTCATCAAGATAAAACATTAAAAAGTCGATTAAAAATAATCGACAGGGTTGGATTCGATAGATTTTCGGGTGGATGTTGGTGACGGGTGAATTCAATCCTGAAGCGCAACACTTGACCAACTGAAGTGGCGCAGGTGCGGTAATCTGCGCCACTTCACCGGCAAGTGGAACTGCACAGCAAAAGGCGCTCACGCAGACGAACATCCGACTCCCCAGCGTCATCTATGACATGGTGGGCAAGACCGGCCAAAGGATTCTGCGGGCCATCGTCGCCTTCATCCTGACGGGTGCAGCGACCCTACTGATGATCATGTTGGGTACTTGACAGGGAAGAACCATGATCACTCTGTTCAAAGATCGACTTGCCTACCTGAGCCCCTCACTTATATTCTGTTGACTGTCGCTTTCCCATTTGGCAGCATCGGCATGGTCACCGGACCCAGGTTGCTCTGGTGGCTCGGTCTGCTTGCATCGGGCTACGGAGCTTATACTGCCACTACAGCGACTAATACTGGCCGCCACCAATGGTTCCTACCCCAGCCTGACAACGCGGAACTCCCACAACCAGAAGGAACTGAATAATATGAGCCAAGCCAACGGACCCCGTACCGGACGCCCCCCGATCTTCGCTTCACGAGGCATGGTGTCATCACCACATTATCTGGCCTCGGAATCCGGATTAAAAGTGTTGCGTCAAGGTGGTAGCGCAGTAGATGCCGCCATCGCTCTAAACCTCACCATGGCGGTAGTATATTCACACATGGCCGGCATTGGTGGCGATTGCTTCTGGCTACTTGCTGGGGGTAAGGCAAAAGGTGTGGAAGCCATTCGTGCCAGCGGCCCATCCGCCAAAAATGCAACCATCGAACATTACCGCGAACATGGCCACACCACCACTATTCCCGATCGCGGCCCTTTAGCTGTTTTGACGGTTCCTGGTGCCCTGGATGGCTTTCGCATTGCACATGAACGCCATGGAAAACTACCCTGGATTGAGCTCTTTACCGATGCAATTCACTACGCTCGGCACGGCTTTGCCGTTACGCGCTCCCTGGCGGAATGGCTGGTAAAAGACGAACAACTTCTTAATGAATACCCATGTATGGCAGAAACCTTTCTTCCCACTGGCAAGCCGCAACGCGAGGGAAGTCACCTTGCACAACCTAAACTGGCAGACACGCTTGAACTTATTGCCAGGATGGGCGTACGGGCGGCCTTCTATGAAGGTGAAATTGCAGAACGCATTTGTGCCAACCTGCAGCCAAAGGGCTCCCCTTTATCTACAGAAGACTTTTCCGACTACTATGCTGAATGGGTAACCCCTATCAGCGCCAGTTATCGTGGGTACGATATTTACCAGATCCCTCCCAGCACCCAAGGTTTTACGGCCCTTCAGGCATTGAATTTGCTGGAAGGCTACGACGTTGCATCGTGGGGCGATAATACAGTTGAATATTATCACCACATGGCGGAAGTAATGAAGGTGGCTTTTGCTGACCGTGACGAATGGCTGACTGATCCGAGCTTTGTGGATATCCCATTGGATACGCTTCTAAGTAAAGCCTATGCCGACGAGCGTCGTAAACTGATAAAGATCAGCCGCTCGCTGCCTGCGGGTAAAGTCGAACCAGGTCTACGTTATGGCCCCGACTTCCATAAACCGTCGCCTTTAGGTGGTACTGTTTACTTTTGCGTAACCGATAGCGACGGCTTGATGGTGTCAAAGATTCAGTCGCCTTACTACGATTTTGGGGCCTGTATCATGGGTGGCGACACTGGTATTATCATGCAAAATCGCGGAAGCTTCTTCTCGCTCGATGAAAAACATCCCAACCGCCTGGAGCCAAACAAACAAACGTTCCATACCATCATTCCCGCGCTTGCCATGAAAGATGGCAAGCCTGCAATTGCGTTTGGTACGATGGGGGGCGAAGGCCAGTCACAAACTCAAGCGGCGATACTGACACGCCTGATCGACTTTGGGTACGATGTACAACAGGCAATTGAAGCGCCGCGATGGTTGTTGGGCCGCACATGGGGAATGGAATCGCGCGACCTGTGGATGGAAGCCGATATTCCCGACAATGTTCTACGCGAGCTCAGCCTGCGCGGCCAACCGGTGAAACTAATTGGACGCTGGGACAGTATTGCTGGCCACGCCCAAGCCATACGCTGGAATGCCGACACGGGATTTTATGAAGGCGGCGCGGATCCACGCGGCGATGGCTGTGCAATAGGCTATTAGTCACTCTGACCCGAATGGTGCTTGCTAATGGCTCGATTTCCTGCGTCAGATTGACCGGGAGACCCCGAAAGACAAGTCGCTGCATCTTGTCTGCGATAACTACGCCACGCACAAACATCCCACGATGAAAGAATGGCTGGAGAAACATTCTCGCTTCACGGTTCATTTCACGCCAGCCCCGGCTTCGTGGTTGAACAGGGTCGTGCGCTTCTTCCGTGACATCACGCCCAGTCGGCTGCGCCGTGGTGTGTTAAAGAGCGTCCCGGAACTCAATACCGCCATCTGCGCCGTGGTGTGTTAAAGAGCGTCCCGGAACTCAATACCGCCATCGGGGCTCGTACCGGACTCTGTATGTTAGAATCTGGCAATGAACCTTATTGTTCATCCGTTATTATGCTTAAGAAATTCTTAAGCAAACTGTACTATAAACAGTACAGTATCCCGCGGGCTTCTGTTCGCTTTGGTTGCTTTCCACCAAATTCATGATATAGCGGTATACCTTGTCGGCCTGGTTGGGCTGCTGTGAAAATTGCACGTTTATCGACTTTTATCACCTTCAGTCATGATCCAATATATCCGGTATGATTCGGAATCATCCACCGGGGCTGACTCTGGAGTTATCCTGAGTTATCCTATAAAAGATAGGCGGGTCAAACGCCAGGTAGTACCTTATATATATGAATACAGAAACTTACCCACCTCTGGCTAAATTTATAGATCAGCTGCTCGACGCTATTTGCGTTGTTGACGGAGATGGGCGTTTTGTCTTTGTCAGTGCGGCATGCGAGCGCATTTTTGGTTACACGCCGCAAGAAATGATCGGCAAGGTTATGTTGGAGATGGTGGTCCCCGAGGATAGAGCGAGAACTCTCCTGACGGCCAATGAAATCATTTCAGGGCGTCCCACGCTTGATTTTGAGAACCGCTATATACGCAAGGATGGGCGAGTAGTGCACATCATGTGGTCGGCCCGCTGGTCCGAAGCCGATCAGTTGAGGATTTCCGTTGCACGAGACATCACCGAGCGCAAGCAGGCCGAATCATTGCAAGCTGCGCTCTACGCCATCTCCGAAGCGGCGCATAATGCAGAGGATTTATTCTCTTTGTTTCAGCTCATTCATCAAATAATCGGCAAGCTGCTGTCTGCGACTAATTTTTCCGTTGCGCTTTACGATGAGAGTAATGACCAGTTGAGCTTTCCCTACTGCAACGGCGAGCACGACGAGGCGCCCGAACTGCAGCAAACAGCCGTAAGTACTCTCTGTACAGAAGTCATTCGTAGCAGGCAGCCTCTGCTGCTCGGGCCTGAGTCGCTGGCTGGCCTTCCCGAGGAATCAAGGGCTGTCAACGACAGCAATGGGGTGTGCTGGCTGATCGTTCCGCTCAACTCGCACAAGGGTACAATCGGTGCGCTGATTTTGAAAAGCAACCCGGACGGTGCACGCTACACCGAAAAGGACAAGGAACTTCTGCAATTTGTCTCCACGCAAGTTGCGACCGCTATCGAGCGCAAACAGTTACACGCTCGACTGAAGCACATGGCGCAATACGACGGGTTGACGGGGTTGCCCAACCGGGGACTTTTATATGATCGCCTGAAAATGGCGCTGGCAAGAACACGAAGGGAACAAGGACGAATGTCCCTGCTCTACCTGGACTTGAATAATTTCAAACAAGTCAATGACTCTTTGGGTCATGTCGCAGGGGATGAACTGCTGCAGGTGATTGCCAATCGCCTGCAGCAGTGCGTACGTAACCTCGATACTGTCGCGCGCATGGGCGGTGATGAGTTTGTGGTGCTGCTCGAAAACATCGAATTGCCCGAGCACGCCTCGAATGTAGCCAATAAAATCCGCAGTACTATCAGCCAACACGTAGAGATAGAAGGCCGCAGCCTCTGCATACTGCCGAGCATCGGGATTGCACTCTACCCTGACCATGGTGAGGAAGCACACCAACTTCTCAGACATGCAGACGACGCCATGTATCTTGAGAAAAAGAACAATGATAGCCACTTTACAAATGGCTCTTATGACGGCATTCGCATGGAATCGGCATCATGAAAGAGAAGTTTATCAAGACGGTATCCGCGATGGCATGATAAGCGCTGACGCCGAAACTTCATGGTCGGAGCGGAGAATCCCCAACCGACTCCGACCCAACACTCAACACCGAGCTTGACGCACAATCCGGACACTTCGGATTAACCCCATTGCGGGATCTTGGGGCGGTCGGGTTCCGGCGTAACGGGGTCGCTGCCGCGCAACCCTGGCGGCACATTGCTTTCGGCAATGCGCTCCCAGAAGCTGTCCAGTCCGTTTCCCTCGAACACGCGCGTCGCCTGGAAGAAACCGAATGCCGCGTTGCTAAGCATATGGCCTGACTCATGCTCGAACGTAGCGGGGATGATTTCTCCGCCGACATAGCGGGATGTGTTCACGAAACTGAATCCGCCGAAGTTGAATGCTCTTCCGTCCAGCTGGCCGACCCATCCTCCCACCGTGAAAATGTTTCCCGTTTTCCAGTCCACCTGCATATCCCGAATCCGCAACGCATCCACCTGCCCGAATGTAACCAGATACCCGACGACATTCAGGGCGAACAAGGTAAGACCAATCGCATGACCCGGCCAGCTCATCGGCATCAGGTAGCTGGTCCAGCCGAGTATGCCCTGGTAGGCATCGCTCTTAGCCACTGGCGGTATGACTGACAGGAAGGTAATGACACCAAGTGCGGCGCCGATAATCGGCCCGAAGATCATGCCCCCGATCATGGCATTGGCTCCTGCGGTAAATCCGATCAGTGCGCCGCGCAGTGCGCCTTCCCAACTGCCGTAGGCAATGCCGCCGACGACAGCGCCGATCGCGGCACCCGCAAGCCCCGCGACCGCCGCATAAGCCAGCAAGGTACCAAACCCGATCGCTGTCCCAACGCCGAAGGTCAACACCGAAACGGCAACGACCGCCACCACTACAGCAATGGCGATGACAATGGCGCCGAGCACATCCCAGAAGCCAAGCCCGCTCGGGTCGACATAGCGCACTGGATTATTCCCGGCGTATGCGTAAGGGTTCAGGCGTTTCGGCTCCTGAAGCCCCTGTTCCGGCTGGTACAGGTAGAGCGGATCCGGTGAAATGAAGCGCCCCATCGTCGGCGAGTACCAGCGCGCGTTGAAGTAGTACAAGCCGATATCCGCATCCAGTCTTTTCGTCGCGAACGCAGGGGGCAGCGAGCCGGACGGTGCAATGAGCACGCTCCCGAAAGGGTGGAACGCGGTCTCGGTCAGAAGGTTGCCATCCGTATCGGTATAGATGACAGCACTGCCCAGATGATCGTTGTGTACGAATACCGTCGTACCGCCGGAGATACGTGCAACCGGCAAATCTCCCGCCATCACCCAGCGGGTGTCCAAACCATCACGCGACTCGAACAGGTTGTCAACGTAATGCGTCACCTCCGTCGAACCGGCTTCGGTCGCTTCGCGCCGGCTTAGCACACCTTTATGGTCGTAGAAAAAAGCGACATCAGCGCCGCTATCCAGTTGCACGCGCGCGAGTTGCTGCTTGGCGTCGAATATCAGGGTGCGCCCCGGCATGGACTCAACATTACCGTTCAGGTCGTATCCGAACAGGTTAACGGGAGTAATACCGTCGCTATCCATGTAGCCGCTCAGTCGGTTGCTATTGCCGCTGTTTTCATAAAGGAGCGGGTTGGAGCTGATCAGCGGATTGTGAGTGAAATTTGCCGCCGCGTCATACTCGTAGACATGCGAGTACCCTGACGCCGGATCGGGACTGGAAGCCTCCAGCAGATTGTGGAATGCATCGTATCCGAAGCTTTGCGTCCGCAGAAATCCTGGTGTACCCGGCCGCATATCCTCGATTGACGCAACGTTCCCGACCGAAGTGATATCGTAACGGGTATGAAAGTACACAGCTCCGGTATCGGGCCGGAACGTACGGATTTCACGTAGCCGTAAAGAGGCCGGATCGTAGCCGTATTCAGTCCGGACCCCGTTTTGATAATCCATCCCTGTTCGCACACCCGTGGCTGCATATTCGATTGCGTTCACAAATCCGGGAATGCCCCGAAGCAAAAATCCCGAGTAATACTCGAAATCGATAGCGGCTTCATCGGGATAGGTCAACCGGGTCATGCGGCCGATGCGGTCGAATGAATAGGTCAGCGCCAGGGTTTCGGTCTGACCCGGCGCCAGGCGCGAACGCTCGATTACATTGCCGCGGGAATCGTAGCTGTAAGTGGTCTCGCCGGCGGGGTCGATCAAGCGTGCCAACCGGCCCGTCAGATTTGCGCCTGCGCCGGCGTCATAGAAGTAGGTTTCCGGCTCGGCTCCCCCGTAAGCCGCCCCTATGATACGATTCAGTTCGTCGTAGCGTCGATTGATCGACTCATCGGCCCCATCCACCTGTAGCGCCAGATTGCCGGCGGCATCATAAGCGAGCAGGCGACGACCTGCGTCCACGTGATCGATCGAGATCTCCTGCCCGGTAAGATCGCGAGTAATGCGGGTAAGAACCACGCCTCGTGGATCGGTGATCTGCCGCAAACGGCCAGTGGCGTCAAGTTCGTAGCGGGTGGTGCGGATCGATGCCTGGTCGCGCTCTTCCACTGCCGCCAGGCGATACCATGCGTCATAGATCTCGCGCCGCGGTGTCCCGAACGAATCTGCCAGGGCAGGATCGTTGTCCCCTGCATCGGAAAACAGCGTGTCAAACGTTCCATACTCGGCGCCGGATTGGCCGCCATCGGGATGCAAGGTACGGATCGCGCGGCCTAACGGATCAAAGAAAAAGCTGCGCCGTGGCGCGGACGGATCAGCCAGATACGGCTTGAACTCCAATCCCTCGGCATAGAAGGATTCGAATTTTTCGGCTGTTTTGCCCCGGGCATTGGAAACGACCTGTCCGCTGACGGAGACCATGTTGCCGTCATGCTCGGTCCGGCGCTGGAACAGGGCGCCGGCTCCATCGAGATACTCGTTGACGGAGATGGTGCGAGTATCACCCGAAAGGACGCGATAGTGAGCAGCACGAAGCGCGGGCAGTGTCGCGGTCTCATATGAATAGGTGACAGTGGGGATAGCGAGCGTATCTCCCGGCGCTACGACCACCGCAATACGTGACAAGGGATCGTAGCGCGACTCGGTCACGCCGCCGTTAGGATTTACCATCCGCCGGGGCCTTGCTACCCTAAGATCATGCTCGACCGTTGCGACAAAACCCTTTGCGTCAGTGATCGACGTGGCAAATAGACCGAACTCGTCGAAGGTGTAGACCATGTCGTTTCCGCGTGCATCCCGGCTGACCAGAACATTGCCGTGCTCATCAAGGCTGACCCGTCTATGATCGTACAGCCAGGCGGGCTTGCCATCCTGATCCTCTCCGTCACGATACGCCAAGGCGGAAAAGTCAGGCTCATGGGCACCGTATGTCGACGCAGCGGCATCCTTGTGCAGTACAACCTTTTCGGTGCGGGTGAGCAGTCCGTTCGTGGCCTGGCCAAGTGCCAGGCCCTGGAACGCGGCGCCATCATAGTATTGGCGCACTTCGTTGAGCAGGTTGCCGTCACCGTCGCGCTGGACAATGCGGGATACGCGGTCGCGAACACGTCCTGCCGGGTCCAGCGCATACTCGGCGTGGGTCGTTACGATGATAGCTGCGTCTGCGCCTCCTTCCCCCCGACGCTCTTCGCTTGTCACATTTCCGGATATATCGAACGTGAGCAGGCGTCGCTCGATGCGAGCGACGGACGTGCGCTCGAACGTGGACGTGGTTGTCTCCTCAATGAACGGGAACAGAACGCGCCGACTATCCGGAAGCGTCTGCTCGACACGTACGGTCCATCGGCTTTCCTCCACACGATACGGATCCAATGCCAGCGGACCGCCATCTTCACCGAATACCTCTACCCGAAAAAGTTTGCGTTTCAGGCTACGCCTAAGTTCGGGATCGGGAACGGTTGGCCGCCCCGAAGCCTCAGTGTGGTAATGAAAGACAGTGCGACATGAAGGAATGGAGTCGTCGCCTTCTTCAATCTGCTCGGATCGGCCAAACCCATCGAATTCACGCCGATGTCCGTCGTAATGGCCTTCGTGATAGCGATAGCGTGTCACGTTGTGCAGACTGCTGATCGAATCATCGACCGTGACGGCAGAAACCACCTGCACAGGAAACGGAAGAAATGATGACCATGGTTCCCCTTGCTCGCGGTCACGCCTTGCCTCCTCGGTCGAGGTGGTGTACTCGATGGCCGTGATGCGGCCAAGTCCGTTGTCAATGCGCGAAAGCAGACCGGGCTTCACGTCGCCGGTGAAGTCAAGGTAGCGGTAGTCCGGATACGGACTCGTCCACAGGATTCCCGCCGTTCCGGTTCCGCTCATGTCGGCGATACGCAAGGTGTCCGCGCGCGAGGTTGGCGGGGTGTAGCGAATCGTCTGCGGAGCGCTGAACGAGTTCCCCGACTGGTTGATCCAGTACGTTACCTCGTCATAGCCCACAAAAACGACATCCGCCAGGCCATCCCCGTTGATATCGACAATGAACACCCGCGCCGGATCGAATGGGTATGAGAATCTTGGCGCGGCGGTCATCTTGCGCGACTCGGCGAAGTGGCCTGCGCCGCGCGAGGGCCAGTATTCAAAATAGCCACTGCTGAACAACACCACATCCGCAAGCCCGTCGCCATTGATGTCGGCGAGACGGACACGGGGATCGCCGGAAGATAAATTGGGAACCGGGGTCGGCAAATCGTCCTTTGGCACCAGTCTCGGAGGTTCCCACCCTGCGGAGCCCAGATTGTCGTATACCTGAAGGCCAGTGCGGCCGTCGTGTACGGCATCAACGAGTCCATCGCCATTGACATCCATCAACTGCAGACCGCCAGTTTCAAAAGCTAGCCGAGGTTGCCGGACGTACCGGTTGAAATCGGCGAAAGCGCCCGTTCCTTCGTTGCGGTAGAAGCCGCTCAGCGTCCCGCTGCCGACGAGCACATCCGCCGCGCCGTTTCCGTCCATGTCGGCAAATTGCACGCGGTCTTCAGCGGTGGAGAAAACAGCCGGGAACTGCGGCAAGGAGCGGGGTGGTCCCCACCTGAGTCCTCCCGTATTGGACCAGTATCGCGCTACGCCGTTTTCAATCGACAGAATGCCGGGAAGACCGCGACCCTCAAGATCGATCAGTTCCAGGTTTGGCTGGTCGAGGCCGGGCGGCGCAGCGCCAGCTTTGGCCAGGAACTTCCTGAGGCGGCGGCTGGAAGGAGCGAATTCCGTATAAGAAAATTCCAGTGGCGGAAGCGACGCCGACTCCCCCGTTTCGGGATTATTGCCTGCAAAAGTGACCGACCGGAGAAGTGACAAACCCGAGAAAGGCTCCGTATCGTACGCCAGCGTCCATGTTCGAATAGCGGCTGGACCCAGCGGCTCGACATGAAGCGTGATACGTGAGCAACGAAGGGTGGTGCGCAACTCGAAACCGCTGCGAAAATCCGAGGACTGGTCCGTGCGGGCCTCATATTCGAACCGGACCGCATAGACGGCGTAGCGTATCTCCTCGATATATCGCTGTCCCTGTTCTGTACGATACCGGTATGTAATGGTGTTGCCCGCGGTGTCCTCTGTGCGTTCGATAAGCCATGCGAACTCCCGGGTCGTCCCGTTATCGTCGAATTCGATCCTGCTCTCGGCCGTGGTCCCGAAGGTATGGCGCATGCCGGACTTTTCCGTAACCTGCCACCCGGACGCCGTGCGACTGAACTGCTCGAATCCGTTCTCGATTGACGCCCTGAAGTTGTCGGAGCCCACGGGGAGAAGTTCCGTTTGTCCGGCGAACAGGAATGTGTCGTCATCCGTATAGGAAGGTGTGCCTCGAAACGTGCGACGACTGATGGCGGCAACAGGCAGAGACCAGCCCAAGCCCCAGGCACTGTTGCCCGCGCCGGTACTGTAGCCGAGGGCAAGGCTGGGCTGGAAATTCCGGATGCCCGGCAACAGGTCGAGCGGAACCCGGTAGTTGCCGACACCGGAATTCAGGTCCGGCTGAAATGTTTCGCCGAGACCGCGAACGTCGCCGCCGCCGGAGGGATTGGATGCGGATTGACGATTGACTGGCGATTTGTTGGCCACAGGCTATCCTCTTCTTTCAGAGATCGACGATACGGAAGTTGTCGAAGTGTGCTCCCGCGCTGCCCCAGCAGAAAAGCCCGGCACGCCCTGCGTTGGGTAGCGACGCATCCTGCCCCGACAGTATCAGTTCGTCATTCAGGTACGCGTTCAACTGTGTTCCACTGATGCGTATCTTCAACGAATAGTTTGTGTCGGCCTCGTATCCGTGAGTCGCATCGAGTGCGGCGGTATCAAGTTCCTGGAATGCGCCGGCGACTTTTTTCCCCATCCGGC
>CAJDTQ010000011.1_pt1 | contig 15676 bp, 15 predicted proteins | sample 7389881 | NCBI WGS metagenome assembly CAJDTQ01 (sample SAMEA7055658, study PRJEB34461) | soil metagenome | biome: terrestrial ecosystem; feature: Peninsula; material: soil | place: Antarctica | collected 2016
CCGTTCGTGATGTTGGTGACGCGAACATAGCTGGGCAATGGCAATGTGGTGTGTGCTGCCGTCATGCCATACATATCGTAGACTTCACCGGAAGCGGTTCTTTGCCCATGGTACCGCCGACCGTACCACGAAGCGATTCCACGCTCCCTATAGGATTCCAGAACAGTCATCGGAGTGTAGGATTTTCCGAGTGCGACATAAGGACGCATGTTGGCCTGACGCAGGGGTTCGTCCCGGGGAACGGCATCGGGAATGGACGCGAGATTGGCCGGTGGATTATCGCCGGGGCCATCGTCCAGATAATAACCCCCCCCTTTTTTCGAACCGATACCGAATAACGTCGATATGCCAGTCTTGCCTTTCTTGTCCTGTTTCAGGATAGTGCCGCAACCGCCAACGAAAGCAAGAATAAAGACTGCGATAATCCAGGTTGCCCATTGTCGAGGAGGGGGCAATAAACTCAACGAGGATTCTGAGCTCGAATCAATATTCCTCATGTTTTCACCAACCTGGGATGTGTCTGTATGCTCATCAAAATACCAAATCCCAGCAGCATTGTCACCATTGAGGTGCCACCGTAGCTGATCAAAGGCAAGGGTACGCCTACCACGGGCAGAATACCGATGACCATGCCTATGTTAACAAAAATATAAGTGAAAAATGTCAGCGTTATCGAACCGGCGATAAGGCGCGTAAACTGGGTCGAGGCATTGGCAGCGATAACCATGCCACGGGCGATAACCACCAGGTACAACAGCAACAGCAAAGAGTTGCCGACAAGCCCGAATTCTTCGGAAAAAACCGCAAAGATGAAATCGGTACTTCTCTCGGGAAGGAAATCGAGATGGGTCTGGGTACCATGCTGCCAGCCCTTGCCAAGAATGCCTCCAGAGCCAATGGCAATGGTGGACTGAATGGTGTGATAGCCTGCGCCCAGCGCATCCTGTGTCGGATCAAGCAAGGTCATGACGCGCCTTCGCTGATAATCATGCATCGTCGACCATAGTATCGGCAGGCTTCCTGCTCCGGCGACGAACAAAACGCCCATGATGCGCCATGACAATCCTGTAAGGAAAAGTACGTAGAAACCGCTCGATGCGATGAGCAGTGCAGTGCCCAAGTCCGGTTGGCGCACAATCATCAGTACGGGAAGTATCAGGAGCAGCGTCGCAACGGCATAATCCCTCAGCCGCAAGGTGGCTTCATGTTTATCGAAATACCATGCCATCATCAGCGGCACGGCTATCTTCATCAACTCGGACGGCTGAATACGGGTAAAACCGATGTTCAGCCAGCGCCGAGCCCCATTGTTTATCTCGCCGAACAACGCCACGCCAAGCAGAAGGAGAATGCCGGCCACATATATCGGCAGAGCAATGCGCATGATATGCTGCAATGGAATATTGGCGACCAGCCACATTATACCCAGCGCGACCAGCATGTTGATTGCCTGATTGGTGACACGGCCGAGGTTGGCGTCGGTCGCGCTATACAGCGTGAACAAGCCGGTCAGCATCAGGAGCAATATGCCACTCAGCAGGAAACTGTCCACATAACGCGTAAGGTAATGCCATATGCGCATGGGTTCAATCATGCTCGTTCTCTTCTTCATTCTGCTCGGTAGTTTCGGTCGCCGCTTCTGCCGGTAATTTGCCAAGCAGGTAGTAGTCCATCACCACCCTGGCGATCGGCGCAGCAGCAGATCCGCCATGGCCGCCGTTTTCCACCAGAACTGATAGCGCTATTTTCGGATTTTCGGCGGGTGCGTAGCTAATGAACAGCGCGTGGTCTCGAAATCTTTCCTGGATCTTGCTTTCTACGTATTTCTCCCCCTGCTTCATGCCGATCACTTGTGACGTACCTGTCTTGCCCGCAAAAACATACTCGGCGTCAGCGCCGGCGAGTGCAGCGGTGCCCCCAGGCCGGGTAACATCTATGAGCGCGTCTCGCACCGCCCGTAAATTATCGGGATTGAGATTCAGCGTATATAAGGGCTCCCTGGCAATTTCCCGCACGACCTCCTTGTCGTTATTCAGGACCTGCTTCACCAGATGTGGACGAAACGCCGTGCCATTCCCCGCCAGTATCGCGGTAGCAAAAGCCAGTTGTAGCGGAGTGGTCAGATTGTAGCCTTGGCCTATGCCTACCGAAATCGTGTCGCCGGCATACCACTTTTGCTTGTGCCGCCGCATTTTCCATTCTTGTGAGGGTAACAGGCCGCTAGCTTCCCCCTCGATATCGATGCCGGTTTTCTTTCCTAGTCCAAACTGGCTGGTGAAATCGAAGATGTTGTCAATGCCGAGGTCATTGGCAAGTCCGTAGTAGTAAGTGTCACACGATACGACGAGAGATTTATGCAGGTCGACAATTCCATGGCCTCCGGCCTTCCAGTCGCGGAAACGGTGCGTGTTGCCAGGCAGGCTGAAATATCCGGAATCGTTGATTGCATGCCGTAGCGAGCGTTTTTTCAGTTCCAGGCCGGCCAGCGCCATGAATGGCTTGAACGTGGAACCCGGCGGATAAAGACCGCGCAACGCGCGGTTGTTTAAAGGCCGGTCGATGGAGTTATTCAGTAAGTCCCAGTTTTCCGAGTCGATACCATCGACAAACAGATTGGGATCGAATCCCGGTTTGCTGACGAACGCGAGTACTTCGCCGGTAGCGGGCTCAATCGCCACCAGCGCACCCCGCCGATCTCCAAAAGCTTTCTCGGCGACCTCCTGCAACCTGGCGTCGAGAGAAAGCGTCAGGTCGTTGCCGGAGATCGCCGGAGTACGAGATATAATTCTTATTACCCGGCCGGCTGCATCTGTTTCCATTTCCTCGAAACCGGTGATGCCGTGCAGTTCTTTTTCGTAACTTTGCTCGATACCGATTTTACCCATGTGGTGGGAACCTCGATAATTGGCCAAGGCGTCGTTGGCTTCCAGTCGCTCAAGATCCTTGTCATTGATTCGGCCGATATAGCCGACGACATGAGATGCGCTTTCTCCCTTGGGGTATTGGCGGAATAAACGTGCCTTGATTTCCACCCCTGGAAAGCGATAGCGGTTGGCTGCAAAACGGGCGACTTCCACATCCGACAACCTGGTACGGATCGGCAAGCTCTCAAATCTCTTGCTCTCCTCCATCAATTTTTTAAAACGCTTGCGGTCTCTCGCAGCTATTTCCACAACGGTAGCCAATTCGTTAATGAGAGCCTCAAGGTCTCCAATCTTGCTGGGCACGATTTCAAGCGTGTAAGCAGAGTAGTTATGCGCGAGCACTTCACCGTTACGGTCGAAAATCAAACCGCGATTGGGCACGATGGGTGAGATGGAAATGCGGTTGGCTTCCGCCAGGGTATGATAGTGCTCGCGCTGTGATACCTGGAGGTAAGAGAAACGTGCAAACAGCAAGAGGAATAGCAGCAGCACAAATCCCGCGCTGACGGCAAGCCGCAACTGGAAATTTTTCAGTTCACGCGGATGATTACGAAGCTCTACTGTACGGCTCATCGGGCATCGGAATCAAACCTGGGCTTCCGTGGTATTCTCAGTAGTGAAGAGAAAAACGGCCACAGCAATGTGCCGGTAACGCTCGCGAAAAAAAAATTCCAGCCGGGGAAATAGGACCCATCCAGCAGCCCTGTCAGAAGTATAACGAGTTGTCCCAAAAGCAATATCAATCCTATCTGTGGAGCTTGCTTGAGCGATTCAAAATTGCTCAGGCGCCGGTGAAACAGCAGTGCGACAAAAGCCATGATGCTATACGCCAAGGCGTGCTGGCCAAATGTGCTGGCATCGCCGAAATCCATTAGCAGGCCCATTACAAACGCGACGCTGATACCGACACGCTGCGGTTGGCTGATACACCAGTAAAGTATCGCCAAGGCGATGAAATCCGGCCATAACGCTAGCGCGATACCTTTTAATGGCACGAGATTCAGCAATAACGTCACCATGAGACTGATGACGATGAACGAACCCCTTACAGGCCGCAGAATTTCATGTTTGGGACGATCAGCGAACGCCACCTTGTTCTCGCTTTCCGCTTTCGGGCTTCAATTCAAACGCCTCCGCCGGAATTTCCGTCATGGGCGTCAGCGTGGACAATATCAGCAACTGGCGGTTATGACCTACTCCGGCAACAGGCGTGCAGGTAACACGGGCAAAGACATACGTAGAATTGCGTTCGATCTTTGAAACCACCGCGACGGGAAGGCCAGGGGGATAAACCCCATCTATTCCCGAAGTCACCAGGGAGTCTCCTTCCTGTATATCGGTGTTGGCAGCCAGGTAACGCAATTCAAGCATCGCATCCTTTCCAGTGCCCGATATCACTGAACGAAGACCATTGCGCACTACCTGCACCGGCACGTAATGATCCTTGTCAGTAATAAGCGTGACTTCCGATGCCCATGGATAGTCGCGGGTAATCTGCCCTACAACGCCGATATCATCCACCACCACCTGGCCTGGCTTAACTCCATTTTGGCTACCCTTATCAAGCATGACCTTACGGTTAAACGGATCTCGCGGCACATGCAGGATCTCAGCCATCACCGCTTTGCTTTCAACTCGCTGCGTAGCTTCCAGAAGCTTGCGCAGCTGTGCATTTTCAGCTTCCAGCGCGCTCAACTGCTGGAGTCGACCCCCGTCGAAAAGGTGCTGCTGCTTAAGATTAATGTTTTCATCGGCAAGATGTCCGTTAAAGAAAAATTCGCTTACGCTGTCGTAGACCATTCCCGGTACATTGGCTAGTTTTTGCAGGGGATAGACTACGGTAGAGAAGGCCTGGCGAATTTCGAGAAGATATTTAAACCGGGCGTCGACAGCCATCAGCACTAATGACAGCGTTACAAAAAAAACAAGTCGCGCCAGCAGACTGGGGCCGTGCCTGAAAAACCGCGGGTTCGTTTCCGTCATGTCTCTCGGGTTTCACGATGGACGATTGAATGTACGCTCAGCCGGGGCCCGGCCGGACGTTCTCGCAAACCCGCTAGTCACTGGCAAAAACGCCGACCAATTGGTCCATGTTTTCCAGAGCGACACCCGATCCCCGCACAACACAGGTGAGGGGGTCTTCAGCGATAATAACCGACAACCCTGTTTCTTCCATCAACAGGCGATCAATGTCTCTCAGCAGTGCCCCGCCACCGGTCAATACCATGCCTTTTTCGGCGATATCCGCGCCCAGTTCAGGTAACGTATGTTCAAGCGCCGATTTTACCGCACTGACGATACTATTCAGCGGGTCCGTCAATGCTTCGAGGATTTCGTTGCTGGAAATAGTGAAGCTGCGCGGAATCCCTTCTGCCAGATTTCGTCCCTTGACTTCCATTTCCCGCACTTCCGAACCAGGGAAGGCAGATCCTATCTCCTTCTTGATCAGTTCGGCGGTAACTTCACCGATCAGCATGCCGTAATTGCGGCGAATGTAATTGATGATTGCCTCGTCGAACTTGTCACCCCCGACACGTACCGAATTTGAATAAACAATGCCGCCGAGCGAAATCACACCCACTTCGGTAGTGCCGCCACCGATATCAACCACCATCGAGCCAGTCGCTTCCTCGACCGGCAGGTTGGCGCCGATCGCCGCCGCCATCGGTTCCTCGATCAGTTCGACCTTGCGTGCGCCGGCGCCATAGGCGGCTTCGCGAATGGCACGACGCTCCACTTGAGTGGATCCATAAGGTACGCAGATTACAATGCGGGGATTGGCGGAAAACAGTCGCGGTGGATTTACCTTCTTGATGAAGTGCTTCAGCATCTGTTCGGTAACGGTGAAATCCGCGATCACGCCGTCCTTCATGGGACGGATTGCAGTGATATTACCTGGAGTCCGTCCCAGCATCTGCTTGGCCGCCAACCCTACCTGCTGAATTACCTTCTTGCCGTTGGGTCCCCCATCCTGGCGTATTGCGACTACAGAGGGTTCATTTAATACGATACCCTGGCCGCGCACGTAAATCAGTGTATTGGCGGTTCCCAAGTCTATCGCCATATCGGTTGAAAAATAGCCCTTCAATACATTATTGTTTATAAAATTAAGCATGGTTTAAGAAATCCGTTGCAGATGGTGATGATAAAGCGCGGAAAAGGATGCGTCACTCAGGCCGGCTATGATACTCTATTACCTATTTGAATATAAGGGATTTGGTGGTTAATGTCACTGTCTCTGGATGAGGTGAAGCGCATCGCCAATCTGGCGCGCATTGAAGTCAGCGAGGCTGAAGCGGGTGTCGCGCAGGCTCAGTTATCGGGTATTCTTAACCTGATCCAGGAGATGCGGGCGGTGGATACATCGACCATAAATCCTGTGTCCCACACACAGGATTTGATGCAACGACTGCGCCCGGATATCGTGACCGAGGTCGATCAGCGCGAGCTGTTTCAATCCATAGCGCCCCAGGTAGAGGCGGGCCTTTACCTCGTGCCAAAGGTTATCGAGTAAAGCCTGGCGCGCCACTGAAATCTCCTTCCACGTTCGCAACCTTTGCAAGATTTGCCTCACGCCGTCACCGTTCACCCCCTCACCGCGCGAACAACATGTTGAACTCCAGTCTCAAGCAATTTTCCACGCTCCTCGTCGCGAAAAAAATCTCCAGCGCTGAATTGACCGGTGAATTCCTCAAGCGTTCCCGGGCGCTAAACCCGGGTTACAACGCCTTCATTACCATCAACGAAGAGACTAGCCTGGCTCAGGCGCGTGCGGCGGACAGGATCATGGCATCCGGCCGGGCGCAGCCGCTAACCGGTATTCCGATCGCTCAGAAGGACATTTTTTGTACCAAAGGGTGGCTCACCACCTGCGGATCGAAAATGTTGTCCAATTTCATTTCACCTTACGATGCTGCCGTGGTTGAACGTTTCAATGCCGCAGGGGCGGTTAATATCGGCAAGACCAACATGGATGAATTCGCTATGGGGTCCAGCAACGAAACCTCCTATTACGGACCGGTAAGGAATCCGTGGGATATCACGGCCGTGCCGGGGGGCAGTTCAGGCGGTTCCGCTTGTGCGGTTGCTGCGCGTATGGCTCCTGCCGCAACCGGTACGGATACTGGCGGTTCGATTCGTCAGCCAGCCGCGTTATGCGGCATTTCCGGTATCAAACCCACTTATGGACTGGTTTCGCGCTACGGCATGGTCGCCTTTGCCTCCAGTCTCGACCAGGGTGGCCCGATGGCAAAATCGGCAGAAGACCTCGCGTTGATGCTGAATGTCATGGCCGGATTCGATACACGTGATTCAACCAGTTTGCAGCGTGAGGTGGAAGATTACATGCGTGACCTGGAAAAGCCGCTCGAAGGGTTGCGTATCGGCTTACCGAAAGAATATTTCGTGAAAGAGATAAGTGATGACGTGGCGCGCGCCGTGGAAGCCGCCCTCGCGGAATACCGCAGGCTTGGCGCAAAAACAGTGGAAGTATCACTACCCAATACGAAGCTGTCGGTTCCTGTTTACTATGTGCTGGCCCCGGCGGAAGCGTCGAGCAATCTATCCCGGTTTGATGGCGTGCGTTACGGCTATCGCGCCCCGGAGTATGTCGACCTTGATGATATGTACCGGAAGAGCCGGGCGCAGGGTTTTGGCGCAGAGGTGAAGCGTCGCATTTTGATCGGAACTTATGTGTTGTCGCATGGATATTACGACGCATACTACATTCAGGCACAGAAGCTCCGGCGTCTGATAGCACTGGATTTTGCCGAGGCTTTCAAACAGTGCGACATCATCATGGGGCCGACTTCACCCACTGTCGCATTCGATCTCGGAGAAAAAAGCAGCGATCCGGTGCAGATGTACTTATCCGACGCCTACACCATCGCTGTCAATCTGGCTGGCTTGCCGGGCATGTCTATTCCGGTGGGTTTCGGCAATAAAAACCGGCCGGTGGGGCTGCACATCATTGGCAATTATTTTACGGAAGCGCAAATGCTGAATGTGGCACATCAATACCAGCGGGTAACCGACTGGCATTTCCAGATGCCCGGTGGATCCAGAGACTGAATTGGGCCTATACTGACTTGTATCGGGCGCGGGCTTTCATTTTTGTGAGAAATACGATGATTCAATCATTCAGCGCTTGGTCCCGCAGCCAGTTCAAAACCCGCTATGGCGGGTTTCCCATCCCTGGTCGGCAGGTTCAGGAATTAGTGTACCGATCATCACCGGATCGATTTCATTAGTGGCGCATCCGGATAAGTGCTATTCCAAAAGGGATTCTCGCAATGCAATGGGAAATCGTTATCGGTCTTGAAGTCCATGCACAGCTCTCGACCCACTCGAAAATATTTTCAGGCGCCTCGACCGCTTTCGGCGCGGCGCCCAACGCAGACGCTTGCGCCGTCGACCTGGCGCTGCCGGGCGTGCTGCCGGTATTGAATCGCGGGGCGGTTGAGCGGGCAATCAAGCTGGGTCTGTCGGTTGGGGGTAAAATCAATTCGCCGTCAATTTTTGCCCGAAAGAATTATTTTTATCCCGATCTGCCCAAAGGCTATCAGATCAGTCAATATGAACTGCCGGTGATTGATGGTGGTAACGTGACAATTCAAGTGGGCTCGACCGAGAAAACCATCCGTCTTGTCCGGGCACACCTGGAAGAAGACGCGGGCAAGTCGTTGCATGAAGATTTTCATGGCATGACCGGCATCGATTTGAATCGTGCGGGCACGCCTCTGCTCGAGATCGTTTCCGAGCCGGATATGCGCAGTAGCGCGGAAGCGGTGCAATATGCCAAAACGTTGCATTCGCTGGTGCGCTGGATCGATATTTGCGATGGCAATATGCAGGAGGGTTCCTTCCGCTGCGACGCTAACGTATCCGTACGTCCACAAGGATCGGACAAGCTTGGCACTCGCTGCGAAATAAAAAACCTCAACTCGTTCCGTTTTCTCGAGAAGGCTATCGATTACGAGGCCAGACGCCAGATAGCACTCCTGGAAGACGGCGGCGCCATTCATCAGCAAACCCGTCTCTATGATCCTGCGAAGGATGAAACCCGTGCCATGCGAAGCAAGGAAGATGCGCAGGACTACCGTTATTTTCCCGATCCGGACCTGTTGCCGCTGGAAATACCCGCGAGTTGGATAGCGGAGGTACAGAGCGGGCTACCGGAATTGCCGCAGCAAATGCGAATCCGCCTCGAGCGCGACTATGGGCTTTCTGCTTATGACGCGGCGACCCTGACGGCCGATCGGGAAATTGCGGAGTACTTCGACGCGGTTGCAGACAAACTGCCATCTGATCCAAAACTCTGCGCAAACTGGATAATGGGCGAAATATCCGGTTACCTTAATAACGAAGGAAAGCTCTTTGATGACTGCCCGCTGCCTCCGGCACAACTCGTACAGCTTCTAACCCGTATCAAAGACGGCACCATTTCGGGAAAGATCGGGAAGGAGGTATTGAGACAAATGTGGGCCCAGTCCAGTGAGCAAACTGGAGGGTGGAAGGGCCACGATTCGGAGCCGGCTGAGAATCTTGTTGACGAGATCATCAAATCGCAGGGATTGACGCAGATCTCCGATTCGGGTGAGCTGGAAAAAATCATCGCCGAGGTTATTGCCGCCAACTCGAAATCCGTTGAGGAATTCAAGGCTGGCAAGGAAAAAGCCTTTAATGCACTCGTTGGCCAGGTGATGAAAGCCGCCAAAGGCAAAGCGAACCCCGGGCAGGTGAACGAGATATTGAGAAAAAAGCTGGCCTGATGATTGGATGTTGGGTTGCGGTACGCTTACCTCAACCATGTATCATTGAAAATTCCGATTTGGATTGAACGTGGCAGTAAGACGGCTGCTTTATTGTCATTGTGGAGTAGCGGCAAGCGCTTTATACGCTCCTTTCCGTGTTTGCCCCTACCTACAGATTAATGCTACGTCCCCCATCCACGGCGATGATCTGGCCGGTAATATAAGGCGCGTCCGCAATCAGGAAGGCCACCGTTCTGGCGATATCGTCCGGCTCGCCCGTTCGTTTAAGCAGTGTCCTGCCGATGATGTGCTGGCGAGATGCTTCATCTGCCCACTCGCCTTCTTCAGGCCATAGAATGGGACCAGGAGAAACGCCATTTACCCGGACTTCGGGCGCAAGCTCCATCGCGAGTGAACGGGTAAGCGATGCCAGTCCGCCTTTTGCGGCGTTGTATGCCACGTATTCTTTTAGCGGCCACTTCTCGTGGATATCGACAATATTGACGATACAGCCGTGATGCTCCCTGAGTTGCGATGCCGCCGCCTGTGACAGAAATAGAGGGACCTTCAAATTGGTACCGATCAGATCGGTCCATGCTTTCTCTGTGATTTGGCCCAGCGAAGTGGGAAAGAAACTGGAAGCATTATTGACGAGCGCGTCGAGTTTTCCGAAATGCTTTATGGCCTTGTCGATCAAGTCGGGAAGTTGCCCGATATCCAGCAGGTCGGCCTGAGCCAGCGCCACTGAACCGGGCCGTGCCTGATCAAGTTCCGTCTGCAAGGCTCGTGCGTCCTGCTCCGACGCGCGGTAATGCACCAGCAGATTTGCGCCCTGTGCGTGCAACCTGCGGCAGATGGCCGCGCCCACGCGTCTCGCACCCCCCGTGACCAGTATCGCTTTCCCTTGCATCGCTATCTCCTCTACACTTACGAATCGATTCGATTTTCATCCTTCATCGCGACTCTCAAAAAGAGTTTACATAAGACTGCTGGATCCCCGCTACGCGAGAAAAACGATGTTCCTGCTTGATAGACAGCCTTATATTACAGAGTAGCATAGAGCCAATGCAGCCACTACCGGCAATGCCTATACCGAGCGAGGCATCTCTCCAGCACAGCCGTGCTTTGAAAGAGCTCATCCATGCTGAACTAGCTGCCAACGGTGGCTGGATTTCATTCGAGCATTACATGAGGCTGGTCTTATACGCACCGGGAATGGGTTATTACAACGGTGGTGCGACAAAATTCGGCGAAGCCGGAGATTTTGTCACGGCTCCGGAAATTTCTGCATTGTTCGGTAGAACCTTGGCGCGGCAAGCTGCGCAGGTTCTTGAACTCGTGGATACGCCGGCCGATATTCTCGAATTCGGGGCCGGTACGGGCAAACTCGCACTCGATTTACTGCTTGAACTGGAAAAACTTGGCAGCTTGCCCCGCCGGTATTTTATTCTTGAAGTCAGCGCAGAGTTACAACAGCGGCAAAGGGAATTATTTGAAAAATTCGCGTTGCATCTCGCGTCGCGAGTTGTCTGGCTGGAACATTTGCCTTCCGCATTCGATGGGCTGATACTTGCCAATGAAGTACTCGACGCCATGCCCGTACATCTGATTGCCTGGCATGGAACTGATCTATTCGAGCGTGGCGTGATGAGAAAAGGGGATAATTTCGCCTGGAGCGATCGCCTCCTTGCAGGGGGTGCGCTTTTCGATATTGCTCGCGAATTGAATCCTCAGGCTGATGCTGCGAGTGGCGATGGCAGCCTTGGTGTTGGCGAAGATATGAGTGAGTACGTCAGCGAGATCAATCTTTCCGCGCGCCATTTCATGCATAGCCTCGCCGTTGTTTTGCAGCAGGGTGCAATCATATTGATTGATTATGGTTTTGGATGTAATGAGTATTACCACCCCCAGAGAACTTGCGGTACATTGATGTGTCATTATCGCCATCTTGCCCACAACGATCCTTTTTATCTGCCGGGTTTGCAGGACATTACCAGCCATGTTGATTTCAGTTCTGTCGCCAGCGCCGCTATCGGTTCGGGGCTGGAGTTGCGGGGTTATACAACCCAGGCATATTTCCTCATCAATTGCGGCATAACCGGGATTCTGGCGCAAACCCGAGCGGAGAATACCAGGGACTATCTGCCGCTTGCGAACCAGTTGCAAAAGCTGGTGAGCCCGGCAGAAATGGGTGAACTGTTTAAAGTTATCGCATTCGGCAAGAATATCCAGCAGCCACTGATCGGATTCAGCAGTGGCGATAAAAGCCGTATGTTGTAGCGCATGCGCGCTGGGGTTGGAACAAACCCTGTAATTGCGAACAACAGTATCTACTTTGTCCGCAAGGCATGTGCACTCTTCAAAGTCGGGAAGCAGCGCCAGGTTTTTCTCCTCGCATGCTATGATTAACCTAACTGATAAAGAAGTTTTCGAACGTCAGAAGCTGGATAGGGGGATGCCGTGGCGACCGTGAGGCAATTACTGCAGGGCAAGGGGTTCGAATGTGCAAGCATCGAGCCGGACAAATCCGTATACGACGCCATGCGATTGATGGCGACACAAAACATCGGTGCATTGGTGGTGCTACAGGAGGGAAAACTGGCCGGTATCGTCACTGAAAGAGATTATGCGCGTAAGGCATACCTGCTGGACATGTCCGCGAAAGATATCCCGGTTAAGGAAATCATGACTTCGCAAGTGGCATATGTAACCCCCGACTATTCAGCTGAAGACTGCATGGCATTGGTTATCGCGATACGGGTACGGCACTTGCCCGTACTTGAAAACAATGCAGTGGTCGGCATCATTTCCATCGGCGATCTGGTCAAGGAGGCTATTTCCGGGCGCGAGTTCGTTATTCATCAGCTCGAACGTTACATATACGGGATTACCGGACCGGATTAATGTGTCAATGGTACGTCAATGAGATGCTGTCCCGCCCGCCAGTGACCATACTCCCAGCAGCAAAAGCGACGCGGCCGCGAACCATCGCATCATTGCCATATTGATGCGATCCGCAAGCACCTTGCCCATCCAGACGGCAGGTGCATTAGCAAGCATCATGCCAAGCGTGGTTCCCAACACAACCGCTGTCAGCGCATCATAACGGGCAGCCAATGCTACCGTTGCAAGTTGCGTCTTGTCTCCCATCTCCGCCAGAAAAAAAGCAATTAGCGTGGTGATAAATGCCCCGGCACAAAAAAAGCGCAGGTTTTCTTCCAGCGCATCAGCCTTGAGCGCCCAAAGACCGCATCCGATAAACGATAGCCCGACGACCCAGCTGAGAAATTGAGGAGAAACCATGCTCGCCAGCCATGCGCCGACCGACGCCGCGAGCGCATGGTTGAATAGCGTGGCCACGAAAATACCGGCCATTATCGGGTAGGGTTGCCGTAGCCTGGCCGCAAGTACAAATGAAAGAAGTTGAGTCTTGTCGCCGATTTCAGCCAGTGCTACCAGCACGGTGGAGGTAAAAAATGCTTCCAGGATGGGGTCGGTGTATCAAAAAGGAGATTCGGAAATTGTAGCGTGGTTTTGTTATCCTAGACCACGTGTTCTCTCCAGTCATTGAAACCTGCTACGCATCGGTCTTTCCCGAAACCGAACAGTTTCCGGCAGGATACTCTTTCGGCGGATACTTCCGCTCAGGGAAGAATCGGGCGACGCTCTATCCTTCATATGCGTTAAGGGGGTAGACTCTACGAATGCCTGCCAGCAAAAACATGAAAAATGTGTCTACGGCCTTTTTTGGGTCGATGCGATCATGAAACCGACTGATCTTCCGCCCGATTTTTCTTTGGATTCGCTGATCGCCGAAGCCAACCGTTGTGTTGCGTGTGGTCTGTGTCTGCCGCATTGTCCCACCTATCGCGTAACACAATCGGAAGCCGACTCGCCTCGAGGGCGCATCGCCCTGATGAACGGGGTTGCCGGCGGGCGTATTCCGATAAACGAGCGCTTTGCGCTGCACATAGACCGGTGCCTGACCTGTCGCGCCTGCGAGTCCATATGCCCCAACCATGTGCGCTTTGGACAACTGATAGACGAGACCCGTGCGATGATGGCATCCCCATCCAGACCGCTGGGAGGAAGTACACAAACCTCAAAATCCCAATTTCGCCGGTGGGTGGAGCGTGAAGTAATTGGCAAACCCGCGCGTATCGATACGTTGCGCCCCCTCTTACGTTTTTATCAGCGAAGCGGTATGCAGAAACTATTGCGGAAGTCCGGTTTATTGGGAAAAACGAAGCTGATTTTGCTGGAAGCACAGTTGCCGCGCATCGATAAGCCTTACTCTTCGTACGGTGGGTCAAATCGCCCGGGGCCATGGCAAGCGGTTTATCCCGCTACTGGACACCTGCGCGGAGAAGTCGGACTGTTCCTCGGTTGCGTGGCACGACTGACGGATATTGCAACGCTCAATGCGACAATAGTCGTCCTCAATCGTTTGGGTTATACGGTGCATGTGCCGCCCGCGCAGACCTGCTGTGGTGCCTTGCACCAGCATAGCGGTGACAGGCAAATGGCGGGTCAACTCGCGCGTCAGAATATCAGTGCTTTTGATGGGTTGAATCTGGAGGCGATTATCAGCACCGCGTCGGGTTGCGGCGCGCAGTTGGCGGAATATCCCATTTTGTCCCTGTTGCCAGGCTCGAAAGAGTCTGCATCAGAATGGGAAGTGGAGAACGGGTGCGACGGGCGCACGCAACCGAGCAAGCGATTTTCAGCCAAGGTCATGGACATCAGTGCCTTTCTCGCAGTGGTTGAGGGATGGGATGACATTATGCTGGCGCCATTGGCGCACAAAATCGCAGTACACGAACCCTGTAGTTTGCGCAATGTTTTGCGTGGTTCCGCTTCTCCCTATGCGCTGCTCGCGCGCATTCCTGGCGCGCAGATTGCGCCGCTGGCTGGAAACGATCAATGCTGCGGTGCCGCCGGGACCTATTTTCTCGACGAGCCAGAGATGGCAAAAGTGTTGCTGCATGATAAAATCGCCGCAGTAAATGCAAGCGGCGCACGTTATCTCGCCACATCAAATGTGGGTTGTGCCATGCACGTTGCAAGCGCGTTGCGAGAAGCCGGATCCGAGATTGAAGTGTTGCATCCGGTTACGCTCATAGCGCGGCAGATGAAGTAACCTCTCGAATTTAATTTAGTATCGTTTGTTTAGGATCGCCATGCTTAATCTGGACAAATTCATTATCGGTTTCGATCACGCACTGCGCACACTGTTGACGCCAGCACAAACACTGCGGCCCGTCCCGGGAACCGGGCTGCCCGAATTGGAATTGAGCGATGCGGAGAAAAGTAAATCCACCGCACTGATGCGCATCAATCATACCGGCGAAATTTGCGCGCAAGCGCTATATCAGGGACAGGCGCTGACCGCGCGTAACGCAGAGGTTCAACATACCCTGACGCAGGCGGCGCGGGAGGAAACTGAACATCTTGCCTGGACCGAGCGGCGTATTGCGGAATTGAGCGGGCGCAAGAGCCTGTTGAATCCGTTATGGTATGGCGGATCATTCGCCATGGGCGCGTTGGCCGGTTCACTCGGCGATAAATGGAACCTGGGATTTCTTGCGGAAACCGAACGCCAGGTGACATCCCACTTGGCTGGACATTTAAAACGCTTGCCGCATAACGATGAAAAAAGCCGCGCCATTGTCACACAAATGCAAATCGACGAAGCAGGTCACGCTACCTCCGCCATGTCTCAGGGTGGCGTGGAATTGCCCATGCCCGTGAAGCTGATGATGAAGCTGGGGTCCAAAGTGATGACGAAAACGGCATACTGGGTTTGAACCAAAGGCTTGCATCTGCGTCCTGCAGTTGACCGCTCATCTTTCAGCTTGTTTGTCAGCTCGTTTATCGATCCAACGCCAATACCCGAAAGAATTTTTGTGCTCCTCACCTTTTTGGTGAGTACGCCCTACCCCTTCCGATTGCTTTGCCAACCTGTGGTATACAGGTTGGCAAAGAGCCTTCAGCTCTCCA
>CAJDTQ010000057.1_pt1 | contig 15543 bp, 14 predicted proteins | sample 7389881 | NCBI WGS metagenome assembly CAJDTQ01 (sample SAMEA7055658, study PRJEB34461) | soil metagenome | biome: terrestrial ecosystem; feature: Peninsula; material: soil | place: Antarctica | collected 2016
AATTCGAAATTTTGTACAGAAGTGGCGCGCCCAACACGATTCGAACGTGTGACCCCCGCCTTCGGAGGGCGGTACTCTATCCAGCTGAGCTATGGGCGCTGATGTAGACAAGGCTGAAGGAATCTCGGGTGGTTCTCCATCTTTAATAGTAACTTGCTTCATGAAGGACTAATCCAAGACTCGGGCAATAGAATAGCTTTTTTTAAACCCTACGTCCAACGTAACAAATCACTTTTTGCTTCGGTAGGCATGAAGCTATACAATAATCACTTTACTTGGAGTTATCGTGAGCGCCGCTGAAGACGAAGAGCATTCCTCGGTTATCAAAACACCGAAACAATTGATGGTGGTCGTTCTGGCCGCTTTCGTGTTTCCGGTTCTGATTATTTGGCTACTGGGGAAATATGTTACCGGAGATCCTCCGATAGACCCAAACAGTCTTGCCTTTTCCGGTGAAGCTGTGGTGCAACGCTTGAAACCGGTGGGCGAACTGGTGCTTGCAAGTGACTCTTCGCAGCCCGGAGCGCAATCTGGAGAAGGAACCAGCGAACCGGCGAGCGCGGTAACTACTGCTTCAGCTACGGATGCGGTAGCTGCTTCGTCACCGGATGCGGTAGCTGCTCCAGTAGCGGATGCGGGAGGCCCGGATAAAATAAAGGCAATCTATACTGCCAGCTGCGCTGCGTGTCACACCACCGGCGCGGCGGGCGCGCCCAAGCTTGGCGATAACGCTGCATGGGGTCCCCGCATCAAAACTGGCGACGAGTCACTTTACAACAGTGCACTCAAGGGCAAAAATGCGATGCCGCCCAAAGGCGGAAATGCCAGTTTGTCCGATGCCGACGTGAAAGCCGTAGTCGATTATATGGTGAGTCAGTCGAAGTGAATCTCTGAGTTCGTTGCGATAGCAAGATAAAGGGCGATAGATAGCTGCATATCGCCCTTATTTTTTTGAAGAATTCCCGTCTACGGGTATTTGATCGGTCGGAATTGCTGATTCCGTAAATATGGCCACGTTCGCAATCGGTGATTTACAGGGTTGTTATCAAGAGTTGCAGAAACTCCTCGAACTGGTTCGATTCGACCCTGCAGAGGACAAGCTGTGGCTGGTGGGAGATATCGTCAATCGGGGCCCGGATTCACTGGCTGTATTGCGCTTTGTCAGGGGATTGAAAGATGCAGCAATAATGGTCCTGGGCAATCATGATCTGCATCTGCTCATGGTGGCCGAGAGATGTGTCAAACTGCATCGGAACGATACATTGAACGATATTCTCGACGCGCCTGACAGGGATGAGCTGCTCCACTGGTTGCGGCAACAGAAGTTGCTGCATGTGGCTGGTGATTACGTCATGGTGCATGCGGGTTTATTGCCTTCCTGGAGCGTCGCACAAGCCTCGCTTCTCGCGAAAATAGTGGAGACTGCGCTGCGTAGTCCGGATTTCCACGAGCTTTGCCGCAATATGTATGGGAACCAGCCAGACCATTGGGACAGCAGCTTCGAAGGTTATGAGCGCATGCGAGTCATCATCAATGCCATGACACGCATGCGTGTATGCACCGCGGAGGGAAAAATGGATTTCGGCTACAAGGGTTTGATGCGGGACATACCAGCCGGTTACCTGCCATGGTTCGAAACCCCAAATCGGGCCAGCCGCGAAGCGATTATCGTCTGTGGGCATTGGTCTGCGCTGGGGCTGCAAATCAGGGATAACTTGATAGCGCTTGACACGGGCTGCCTCTGGGGCGGAAGCCTTACCGCTATTCGCCTTGAAGACCGGCGGATTTTTCAGGTGCCTTGTGCGGCAACGGAAGGGACAACGCGTCTGCAATAGCCTGTTCCGCCCCTCGCGCGAGTTCTCGCCGGTTTTTCCCGTCACTGTCGATCGGGTCCGCGAAAATCAGTTCCAAGCCAATCCACGGTTGCCTTAACATCTGCCGCAACGATTCCAATAGCGAGATTGCGACGTATGGCACCGCCCTGCTGATTTCCCCTGTGGTGTCCGTATAACGTATCGCTACCGGATAAACGAGGGCTGTCACCATTACTGCCGGTTGCAACAGCGACGCATGAAAATGTCGAAGCAAAGTACCATCGCTGGTAGTGCCTTCGGGGAATATTGCAACGCGATCGCCAATGGTTAGTGCATCCCCGATATGTTCATTTATGCGAGCAGTATCGCGACGTTTTGTGCGTTCAATGAATAAGGTGCCTACGTTACGGCTCAACCAGCCGAACAGGGGCCAGTCACGAATTTCAGCTTTGGCCACAAAACGTGCGGGACATACAGCGATGAGAGCATGCACGTCCACCCAGGAAACATGATTCGCCGCCAACATCACGCGCTGTGTTTCGGCGCCAGGCGGGGTGCCACGGTAGCGCAACCTGATACAAAGGATCTCCAGCAACCCTGCGCACCAGTTTTGCGCCATACGCCTTTGTGCTGACTGATTGAGATGTGGGTAAACCGCGGATTGGATCAGACCCGAAACGATATGCAACAGCAGACGCACGGAGCGGAAAACCTGTATCAGCCGGCTGTTGGTATTGATTACGTTTTTCATGTCATTATTATTGCATCAATAATAATGACATGTGCCTCAACAGCAGCGCCAGGTACTTTTTCCAGCCGGTTTCATTGCGCCTCTCGTTATAGAATGCGGTTACCAAAAATTTCAAAATATCGCTGGTCTATTTCATCCCGGGTGAAGCTGTGATTCTGGCCACCCCGTTCTGCAATTTTCAACGCGCCCATCAGCGAACCGAGTTGCCCGGTGCTCTGCCAATCCATTCCATTAGTAATTCCGTAAAGCAAGCCCGCGCGAAAAGCGTCACCACATCCGGTGGGATCCACCAGTTTATCGGCCTTGACGCTTGGAATCTCGATTTGTTGACCATCAGAATAAATTACAGACCCTTCACTGCCTTTGGTGACAATGAGTCCCTTGACAAGTTTTGCCAGCGCTTCCAGCGTACATCCGGTACGTTCTCGGAGTAACTGACCTTCGTAGTCATTAACGGCTACGTAATCGGCCTTGTGGACAAAATCGAGAAGTTCTTCACCATTGAACATGGGTAATCCCTGGCCCGGATCGAACATGAATGGAATGCCGGCTTCGTGAAATTCATGTGCATGCTGGACCATACCATCGCGCCCATCCGGGGCAACGATGCCCAGGCTGGCAGATTTTGCGTCCGCTACGTGATTTTCATGAGAAAAATTCATCGCACCCGGATGAAAAGCGGTTATCTGGTTATCTGCCAGATCCGTTGTAATAAATGCTTGTGCGGTAAATATACCCGGAACGTGCCGTACATGAGTTTGCACAAGATCCAGGCCCGCCAACCGGTAGGCATACGGCTGATAGTCATCCCCAACGGTCGCCATAATCAGTGGCTTGCCACCTATCATTTTCAGGTTGTAGGCGATATTGCCGGCGCAACCACCGAATTCCCTGCGCATATCCGGCACCAGAAAAGCCACATTCAGAATATGTATTTTTTCGGGCAGGATGTGGTTCTTGAAATGATCGTTAAACACCATAATGGTGTCGTAGGCAATAGAGCCGCAAATGAGTGTATTCATGAGCCTGAGGGACAGTAAAAGTTTGCGTGCTTCAGGTCGGAATGACCATTAAACGTTGCGCTGTTTCCATACCAGATCCAGTTCCCGCGCGGCTTTTACGTCGTCCAGCCTGCGCACGGGAGTCGTATGAGGCGCGTTTTTCACCAGATCCGGCTGAGCGTGCGCTTCTTCCAGGATTTCCTTCATGGCTGCGACAAATCCATCAAGCGTTTCCTTGGATTCGGTTTCAGCCGGTTCGATCAGCATGCACTCCGGCACGAGGAGAGGAAAATAGATGGTAGGGGCATGGTAACCCTTGTCCAGCAGGCGTTTGGCAACGTTCATCGCGGTTACGCCGGTTCGTTCCTTCAGGTCTTTCAATGTGACGATAAACTCATGACTGGCTCGGCGGTTCGGATAGGCGATCTCGAAACCTGCCTTGCTCAGTTCCGCCATCAGGTAATTGGCATTAAGCGCAGCGAAGTCGGCCACGCGGTGCATCCCTTCCGCGCCAAGCAGGCGCACATAAATATAGGCCCGGAGCAGCACGCCCGCGTTTCCCATGTGAGCCGAAAGTCTGCCAATGGATTGTGGTATCTCCTTTTCCGCGATCCACCGATAAAACCCATTCTCGAGCGCTACCACCGGTACCGGCATGAATGGCAATAACCGGGGCGCAACACCGACCGGCGCTGATCCTGGGCCACCACCGCCGTGAGGCGTTGAAAAAGTCTTGTGCAGATTGATGTGAATGACGTCAAATCCCATATCGCCAGGCTTCACCTTGCCGAGTATGGCGTTCAGGTTAGCGCCATCGTAATATAGCAATCCACCCACCTGGTGGACGATTTTGCTCATCTCCGCCACGTTTTTTTCAAACACGCCCAGCGTCGAGGGATTGGTCAGCATCAATCCCGCCGTTTGCGGACCCACCGCTGCCTTCAACGCATCCATGTCCACGTCGCCGTCTTTGTCGGTAGGAATTTCCACTACCTTATAGCCGCACATGACCGCCGTGGCGGGATTGGTTCCGTGCGCCGCATCGGGAACGATGATTTCAGTGCGGGCGGAATCGCCGCGCGACTCATGGTAAGCGCGAATCATCGATATCCCGATCAATTCACCCTGTGCCCCGGCCATCGGCGAAAGACATACTCCAGCCATGCCGGTCACATCTTTCAGGATCTCCTGAAGCTCGTGCATGCAGGCGAGAAATCCCTGGCCGGTACTTTCCGGGGCTCGCGGATGCCGCGCCAGAAATTGAGTCAGCATCGCAAGTGAATTGCAAGCTCGAGGGTTATATTTCATGGTACAGGAGCCGAGCGGATAGAATTGCGTGTCTATCGAGAAATTCTTTTGCGACAACCGGGTGTAATGACGCACGGCGTCCATTTCAGACACTTCCGGCAGGAGCGGCGGTGCTTTACGCATCAGGTTTTCCGGAATGCCGGCTATCTCTGCACTTATTGTCGGGGACTGAGAATAATTGCGCCGGCCGGAGCGTGAGTGTTCAAATATCAACATAGTGAAATCCGATACTTTGCAGAAAAAACTTATTGAAAGGGAGTCCCGGTAATACCGGGGATTTTTCTCATCGCCTCATCGGCTAGGGGGCTTATTGCAGAGCAGCCAGGGCTGCATCATAGCTGGGCTCATCCTTGATTTCCGGCACGAGCTCAGCATGAATCACCTTGTCGTTCTCATCCAGCACCACGACAGCCCGGGCAGTGACCCCGGCCAACGGCCCATCGGTAATCGCTACGCCATAATTCTTCATGAATTCAGAACCGCGCATGGTCGAAAGCGTTACCACTTTGTCCAACCCTTCGATATCGCAGAAGCGGCTCATCGCAAAAGGCAGGTCGGCAGCGATTATCAGCACCACCGTATTAGCCATGTTGCTGGCCTTTTCATTGAACTTGCGGGTCGACATGGCACAGACCGGGGTATCCAGGCTGGGGACGATGTTGAGTACTTTTTTCTTGCCCGCGAAATCAGCTAGCGTCACATCTTTCAGATCCTTGTTTACCAGCGAGAACGCCGGTGCCTTTTCGCCGATTTTCGGAAAATTACCTTCAACTTTAATCGGATTGCCGGCTAACGTGACCATAGTGTTGCTCCTTGTGTGAGGGCGATATCGCTTCGCGTGGTTGAAAATCAACTGACAAGTTACAAATTACAAATTAGCGATGACGTGTATCAATTTCTCGGTGTAATTTTCCAGGTCGGCAGACGTTTTGGTCTCCGTGGCGCACACGAGCATCGCACTGCCAAGCTCAGGGTAATATTCGTCCAGATTCAGTCCGCCCAATATCCGCTGGTTTTTTAGCGCCTCCAGTACATCCTTGGCCGGAACGGGAAGGGAAACCACTGTTTCGTGAAATAATGGCCCGCTGAAAATTCTTTTAACGCCCTTGCAGCTTTCCAGTTTTTCCAGCAGAGCCAGCGTATTCGCATGGGACTGCGCGGCAATGCGCCGCAACCCTTCCGGCCCCGTCAGCGATAGGTAAATGGTGGCTGCGGTGACCATCAAGCCCTGATTGGTACATATATTCGAGGTGGCCTTGGAGCGTCGGATGTGCTGTTCACGTGCCTGAAGCGTCAACACAAATCCGCTCTTGCCATCCAGGTCTGTCGTCCGCCCGATAATGCGCCCCGGCATTTGACGCACCAACGCCTGTTTGCAGGCCATGAAGCCGAAATAGGGTCCGCCGCTCGAAAGTGGAATTCCCAATGGCTGGCCTTCACCCACCGCGACATCAGCGTTGCCCCATTCGCCAGGGGGCGTAAGTATGGCGAGCGCCATGGGATTGACCACCGCAATAGCCAATGCGCTTTTGCTGTGTGCCCAATCGGTAAGGGCATCGACCTCTTCAAGCACACCGAAAAAATTGGGTTGCGGAATGACCAGTGCCGCAAATTCCTCCTTGCCAAACCCGTTCAGCGTTTCAACCAGCACTTGACCGGTTTGCTTGCAGTAGGGTAGTTCAACGACGTCGATACCCTGGTTTTTGACGATGGCCCTTACCACGCTGCGATATACGGGATGAACGGTCGTCGGCATCAGAATACGCCGTGAGGATTTGTGAGAGCGTACCGCCATCAATGCCGCTTCCGCCAGCGCGGAGGCGCCGTCGTACATGCTTGCATTGGACACATCCATACCGGTCAGCGACGCCATTATCGTCTGGTATTCGTAGAGCAGTTGCAGTGTGCCCTGGCTGGCTTCGGCTTGATAGGGGGTATAAGAGGAGTAGAACTCACCGCGAGTGGTTATTTGCCATACGGCGGCCGGGATATGGTGCTCATAGGCGCCGGCACCGATGAAATTGAGATACCGTCCATCCATCTCGGCTCGTTCCAGCATCAACCGCGATATTTCCATCTCGCTCAAGCCGGGGGGCACACGTTTCAGGCTGCCGGTTTTGAGGGCAGCCGGAATTTCATCGAACAGGTCATCAATGGTGTTTGCGCCAATGCTCGCAAGCATCGTATTTATATCTTCTTCAGTATGGGGAATGAACGGCATATTTTTTCCGCGAAATCAATGGGTGAACGGTGAACCTGGTAAATAACCTCGAGTCCTTTATCAGTCGCCCTCGGCTTCGAGTATTTTTTGATACGCTGCATAATCGAGCAGGTTATTCAGATCGGCGGCATTTTCGGGCTTCAGCTTGAAAAGCCACGCCGAGTAAGCGTCCTGATTTATCTTCTCCGGAGCGGATTCAAGCTCGGGGTTGACGGCGGTCACTTCTCCTGCGATGGGCGCATAGACGTCAGCCGCCGCCTTTACCGACTCGACAACGGCACACTCTTCTCTCCGCTTGAGCTTGCGTCCCACCTCAGGCGTTTCCACGAAAACCATGTCGCCCAGTAGTTCCTGAGCGTGCTGAGTAATGCCGATGGTCGCCGTCCCATCATCTTCAAGCCTTACCCATTCGTGGGATTTGGTGTATTTCAAATTATTTTGGGTACTCATGTCTTCGCTCCAGAATTAAATCACAACCGCGTTGCCGTCAATATCAAACCAGGATTTTGCCATTTCGCACGAACGGGTGCTTCACTACCTTCGCCCTCAGCATCTTATCCCGCACCACGACTTGCACTTCATCTCCGGCAGATACGCTCAAAGGCAGGCGTGCCAATGCGATGGATTGTTCAAGCGTGGGGGAAAAGCCGCCACTGGTAATTTCACCTTCATTCTGATCGTCGTATTGATCGGGTCTCGTCAACACTCTCTGATGACTGCGCAATACGCCACGATCCAATAATATCAAACCGATGAGTTGTTGTTTTACCGGCTTTTCCAGCAGCGACTGCTTACCGATAAAGTTACGATCGCTTTTCAACTCGACCGTCCAGCCCAACCCTGATTCCAGCGGGTTGGTAGTATCATCCATATCCTGGCCGTAAAGGTTCATGCCTGCTTCAAGCCGTAACGTGTCGCGCGCACCTAACCCTGCCGGCGCTACGCCTGCAGCATGAAGCGCATTCCAGAATTCCACGGCATCAACTGCCGGCAACATGATTTCAAAGCCGTCCTCGCCAGTGTAGCCGGTACGCGCGATAAAATATTTATCAAAGAAAGCTGCCTGGAACAGCTTCAGGTTCTCCGTTTCCGCCTGAGACCCCTCAATGACTTGCCAAACCCTGGCGCGGGCATCAGGCCCCTGCACTGCAATCATGGCAAGATCACGGCGTGGAATAATTTCAAGTGCGGGAGCGATCTCGTCACGCCGCGCCAGTATCCATGCCAGATCCTTGTCGGCAGTGCCCGCATTGACGACCATGCGGAAATGCGTTTCTGTCAGAAAATAAATGATGAGATCATCTATTACCCCGCCCTCGGGATTCAGCATGCAGGAATAGAGTGCTTTGCCGGATTGCGTCAGCTTGTCCACATTGTTGGCGACCAGCCGCCGCAGGAAATCACGTGCAGACTCACCCTTGATATCGATGGCCAGCATATGGGACACGTCAAACATGCCCGCACTAGCGCGTACCCGGTGATGTTCGTCAAGCTGGGAGCCATAATGCAGCGGCATGTCCCACCCGCCGAAATCGACCATCTTGGCCTTCATCTCGTGGTGAGTTTGATTCAGGGAAGTTGCTTTCACAGATCGACACCTCAAAAAAAAGGGTGAAGTCACGTCATATGACTCCACCCCTCTGTCCTTTTTACCTGAGAGATTACGGAATATCTGTTTCTCTATTCCGTCTGCCCCTTCGGTGGCCAACTCAATGTCGGCACTCTCCAGATTGCCTTTTCGCAAGCGGTTCTCAGGGATCAGGATCGACCTGCTCCACGCCTGAGCGATTCCGGGGGGTTGCGCCTTCGGCGGCGACGATGAAACCGGCGCACTCTTCCGCTTGGATATAAATAAATGGCAGACTCGAACTATACTCCAGCAGCCGGGATCAAGACAAGGTATATCACAGGGCGGAACCGTTCTTGCCTGCTATTCCAAGCAAGTGAATCAATGTGTTTTGGCTTTAGAATGGTATCTTATTCGAGTCCGGCAGCGATTCAATTCGAATCTTTACGCTGCTATCCGGACGAGGAAGCGATTATCCAAGATTACGAGGCTTCTGAAAGTGAGGTAAAAATGTATCCTGGCCACCCGGGGCTTTCTGAGCAGCCCTTTGCCGATTCATCTGTCACTGATTTCTTTTTCGAAAGAGCCAACCGGGGCGCAACGCTGGATGCGCTCATGTATTTGCTTACCCATGGTGAGGGAGCAGAGGGCGTCATTCAGGTCATCGGCGAGGCCGGCAGCGGTAAAACCACGCTATGCCGGTCGTTGATAAAACGATTGCCTGCACAAATGCAGGCTGTCTATCTCGCCAAGCCGGATTGTTCGCGAGAGGAACTTCTCCATTCAATCCAGGATGAGTTAAATGCCGGAGTTGCTGAAAGCGTGCCTACCGCCCCGCGGCCACCGCTTGCAATAGAAGAGTTGCAACGTGAGCTGGCCGAAAAACATGCGGGCGGCGGGCAGGTTGTTTTACTCGTGGATGAGGCTCATACCCTGCCTGCGGAAACGCTTGAAGAGGTGCTGGCGCTGTACGATCTGGAATCGCCCCGTCACAAGTTGTTTCAAGTCGTCCTGTTTGGTCAGACCGAACTCGAAAACAAATTGTTTTTACCGCAGATGCGCAAGCTCAAGGATCGCGTCGCTCATCACTTTGTCTTGCAGCGTTTCAATACCAAAGCCGTGGAAGAATATCTGATGTGGCGTGTGCGTGCGGAGAACAACAACGGCCCGGACGTCTTTTCCGCTGAAGCGTTAAAATTAATTTCAAAGGCTTCAGGCGGGCTCGTCGGGCAGTTAGACATTCTGGCGGACAAATCGCTGCTGACGGCATCTGTCGCAGGGACTCGTCAAGTAGAAGCGCACCATGTTGAAGCAGCCATCGTGGATATCGGAGTCAAGCACGGCTCCGGTGGGGGAAACGGGCCAAATTGGCGGGTTTTTCTGGGTCGCCGCACGGTCGATGCCGTCGCCATGTTTTCTACAGTCGCTGTCGTCATGCTGGGCGTACTGAACTGGCAGGATACTCGCTCCCCGTCACCCGAGATTACCTCGCTGATTGCTACGATGCCGCTTGAAGCTAAAACCCAGGTGTCCGTTTCGACTCCCACACCCGGCCCCATATATTCCACAAATTCCACAGTGACCACAGCGGTTCCTCCCGTTATTTCCCCTTCAGTTTCAGCCACTGCAACAGCACCTTCCCGTATTTCCCCTTCTGTTCCGGTAGTCGCCCCTAACCCTGCGCCCTCCGGGGCTGTGGCTTCCGAAGAGAGTAAGCCTGTTGCCGAGATCGGGCAGCGCAGCACTGCCAGAACGCATATTGCCGGCGTTGAGCTGGCGGGAAATGCATTGCTGGAGCAGCGACTTGAAGCGACAACCAACACCATGCGCAAGACGGATAAGAACTTCTATACGATCCAGTTGTTCGCCACTGAAAACATACAACCCGACCGTATGGAGCGATTTCTGCAACGTGCCCGGAGTCAGGTTGATTTATCCGACCTCTATGTGCACCCCGTAAGTAACGGAAATCAGGCCAAATTTATTGTCACCTATGGCATTTATCCCAGCCGTGACGAAGCCGACGCAGCAGTGGCAGGACTTCCAGAGAAATATCAAAGCTCGTTTCAGCCGGCCTTGTATACCTTGAGCGAATTCCACTGAATCCCTATTCATGCGGAAACTTCCAATGCCCCGGTTTTCAATATTCGCGGCCGGCCTGTTTCCGATAGAGACGGGCGCGACAATACGTGATGCAAGCAGCCTGTCGGAGTTAAAGGAAGTTGGCTGCAAAAGTATCTGGCCGGTTATATTTCTCCGTTTTCTCGACCAATAGAACAACTATTGGCCTTCAAAACCCTCAGAATCTGCTTCACCCAGTGGTTTTTGCAGCCCCAACCGATTTTATGCTTATGGCGTCATAGCGCGTCTTCCGTTGCTCGCGGCCGCGCAAGAATTGGAAAAAAGCGAAGGGCGAGCGGAGGTCTTGGTCGCTTGGTGCGGCGTTAGCCGTCTGTCAGTTCTTCTTCAATTATCTGGATAGAGTGCTGAGTGCGCAGTGTACTGCCTGGAAAAACTGCTTTCCAATCAACGCGCTTAAATCAGGAGCGCAGCACCATACTGAACGCTATCTCAAGCACCGGTTGACATTGCCTGGAGTTTACGATGGCCGAGGTATGTCAATGCCTGGGTAAATACTTGGGAAAGCCGCATTACGGCTACTTTCCGCGCCATGCTATTATCATCACTACCGGGGGTTTTTCCGATATTCTTTCGACTTTGCCTTTGTATGCCTGCAGCGTAACCGATGGATTCATAATTCATGAAAATAGCCTTCGTTCTCGACCACCTCGATTCCATAAAAACATACAAAGACTCGAGCTTTGCCATGATGCGCGAAGCGGTTTTTCGCGGACATGACTTGTTTGCCCTGCAGCAGGGCGATCTGGTGTGGAAAGACGGCGAAACAATAGGACTGGCGCGAGCCCTGGAATTAACGAACGAGACTGATATGGGGCGTCCGTGGTATCAGACAGATGAACCGAAAGAAACGCTGCTGCGGGAATTTGACGCTGTGCTGATGCGCAAGGATCCGCCTTTTGACATGGAGTATGTTTATAGCACCTATTTGCTGGAGTTGGCTGAAAGCCGCGGTGCTCTTGTCATCAATAGTGCACGAGCAGTGCGAGACCATAATGAGAAGCTCGCGATAGCGAAATTTCCTGAATACACCGTGCCTACGCTGGTGACAAGGCAGGAGCACCTGGTTCGCGATTTTCTGGCCGAGCATGGCGATATAATCCTCAAGCCGCTGGATGGCATGGGCGGTGCGGGCGTATTTCGCATTCACAGCGCTGATCATAATATAGGGGTGATAATAGAAACCCTGACGCATTACGGCACACGAACGATTATGGCTCAGCGTTATATTCCCGAAATTACTCAGGGAGACAAGCGTATTCTGCTGATAGCCGGAGAACCCGTGCCCTACACACTCGCACGCATTCCCAAACTGGGTGAGACCCGTGGCAATCTTACCGCCGGCGCCAGGGGCGTGACGCAACCGCTTACGGGGCGCGACCGGGAAATCGCCGAAGCATTAGGTCCCGCGTTATATGATAAGGGCTTAATGCTTGTCGGACTGGATGTAATCGGTGATTATCTTACCGAAATTAACGTCACCAGTCCGACAGGGATGATGGAAATCGCGGATCAGACCGGCTTCAACGTAGCAGGGATGATGTTGGATGCGATTGAAGAAATTCTTGACTGATGTATTTGTCACTGGATATTACTGGCCGAACATGATCGGAATTTTAATTATCTCGCACGGTAATCTGGGTGACAGTCTTATCCACTGCGTTAACCACGTCATGGGTCAAAAATCCGAACAGTTGGCACAACTGAGCATTACCATTCAGGATGACCCCGACATCGTCGTGTCGAAAGCGCTGGAATTGGTGAAACAACTCGATCTCGGTGATGGCGTGCTTGTGTTGAGCGATATCTGTGGTGCAACGCCATGCAATATAGCCAGCCGGCTCGTTAGACCCGGCAATGTGGAGTGTCTTGCCGGGGTTAATCTGCCGATGCTGGTACGAGCGCTTACTTATCGCAGCGAACCACTTTCAGCCGTAGCCGAAAAAGCGTTATCCGGCGGCAGAGAAGGCGTCATGCGTATTGATACGGGGCAAACATAATGCAATACCAGGAGGTTAAAATCCTGAACAAATTGGGCCTTCATGCGCGTGCTTCCGCGAAGCTCACGCAGTTGGCCTCTCGATATCATAGCGAGGTATGGCTATCGCGGGATGCCCGTAAAGTTAATGCGAAAAGTATTATGGGTGTAATGATGCTTGCTGCAAACCAGGGTGTTACCTTGGGTATTGAAACAACCGGTACAGACGAGGTCGAGGCCATGCTGGCGCTGGTTAACCTGATCGAGGATGGTTTCGGGGAAAGCGAATGAGCTTTGTGCTGCACGGAGTAGGGGTCTCCAGCGGCATTGCCATAGGGCATGCGTATCTCGCTTCGCACGCCGCGCTGGAGGTGGCGCATCACATCGTGCCGGAGGATCAGGTCAGCAATGAAATATCCCGGCTCGATATTGCTCTCAATGGTGTCCGTGAAGAGCTTGAGGCGCTGAATGCTTCTGTAGTCAGTGGCCCCGCCGCCCCCGAATATGGCGCGTTTCTTGAATTGCACCGGATGATTCTGGACGACCCCACCCTCTCCGCCGCCGCTAAAACTTATATTGCCCAGAACCAGTGCAATGCCGAGTGGGCGATTACCCAGCAAATGGGTGTATTAATGGCGCAGTTTGAAGAGATTGAAGATCCTTATCTGCGCGAACGCAAAACCGATGTGATCCAGGTTGTCGAACGCGTCCTGAAAATATTGCTGGGGCATCCGGGTTACGTTCCGACCCCATTGAAACATGATGGTGACAGCATTCTGGTTGCCCATGATCTAAGTCCCGCTGATGTGATCCATTACAAGCAGCACCGTTTTACCGCATTCCTGACCGACCTGGGCGGCTTGACTTCGCATACGGCCATTGTGGCACGCAGCCTCAACATCCCTTCTATCGTTGCGCTTCATCACGCACGCGGTTTGATCCGCGACAATGATGTTCTGATTGTGGATGGAGCTCAGGGCGTGGTAATCGTGGATCCTGACGAGCATGTGCTGGCGGAATACCGGCTTCGCCAGAACGAACTGGAACTGGAAAAGCAGAAACTGAAGCGCATCAAGACGACACCTGCCACGACCCTCGATGGCACAGCCGTGGAATTGCAAGCCAATATAGAACTCCCTCAAGATGTCGAGCAGGCAAAGGAAAGCGGAGCCACAGGCGTTGGCCTGTTTCGCAGCGAATTCCTGTTCCTCGATCGCGAAAGTTTGCCCGGCGAGGAGGAACAGTTCGAGGCTTATCGTACCGTGGCGCGAAAAATGCGTGGAATGCCGGTTACGATACGCACATTTGATTTGGGGGCCGACAAGAATCTTGACAATGCGAAGCGTGTAGCTGCCAATCCGGCATTGGGATTGCGTGCCATCCGCCTTTGTCTTGCTGAACCTCAAATGTTCAATACACAGTTGCGTGCGATTCTGCGCGCTTCCCGTTATGGCCAGATTCGTATTCTGGTGCCGATGCTCTCCAGTGTTTCCGAAATTGTCCAGACATTGCAATTGCTGGAAAACGCGAAGCAAAGCTTGCGCCAGGAAAAGATTCTCTTCGATGAGAAAATACAGATAGGCGGTATGATAGAGATTCCCGCCGCAGCGCTATGCATCGATGTTTTTTTGCGTAAACTGGATTTCTTGTCCATCGGAACCAACGATTTGATTCAGTACACGCTGGCAATTGATCGCGCCGATGATGCTGTCGCCCACCTCTATGACTCGCTACACCCTGCGGTGCTGCGGTTGGTAGCTCACATCATACGCACCGCCAACCGAACCGGAGTACCGGTATCAATCTGTGGCGAGATCGCGGGAGATATCGTATTTACGCGGCTTCTGCTTGGTTTGGGGTTGCGGACGTTTTCCATGCACGCGGCACAACTTCTGACGGTGAAACGGGAGGTATTGAGAAGTAATCTGCCTGATATCATACCGCTTGCACAAAAAATACTTAAAGCCGATGATCCAGAGAGAATTCAAGCTTTGTTGACAAAGCTGAACAGCTGATTTATATCTGCAGAAGGTTTAGACTGGCCAGATAAACTGCTTGCCGACTGCGCATAAAACTAAACTGACACGAAAGGTGAAGATCATATGTACGGAAAAATTTTTGTGAAACGGAGGGCACGCTCACCGCTATGCGGGACTGGCAGCGGGTTAAATGTAATGGTCGGCTACCGATAGTGTTAATGCATGTCCTCCGTTACCTTTCTGCTCATACCAAATTTGTAGCCGTGCGGTGCAGGAAATCGATGTCGGTATTATCCGTTCTGCCTGGCGTATCCCGGAACATGTATTTGCAGACCGTTAGCCCTTTACAGTTCTGCTGACGATCCTTTTACCTTAATGCAAGATTTCGATTCAATTGGCATCGTCGCTCCGCAAACCGCGCGTTTCGACACACCTCTGCATTTAAAAAGCGGACCTGTGCTCGAGAATTACGAGCTGGTTTATGAAACCTACGGCCAACTCAACGCAGCCAGATCCAACGCCGTCCTGGTTTGCCATGCGCTCTCCGGGAATCATCATCTTGCGGGATTTTACGCGGATAATCCCAAGAGCGGTGGGTGGTGGAATAATATGATCGGTGCGGGTAAGTCCATCGATACGGACAGGTTTTTCGTGGTGGGGATCAATAACCTTGGCGGCTGCCATGGTTCTACCGGACCTGCCAGCATCAATGCAAAGACCGGTAAATGTTATGGCGCAAATTTTCCGTTAGTGACAGTGGAAGATTGGGTCAGAACACAGGTGCG
>CAJDTQ010000025.1_pt1 | contig 15132 bp, 15 predicted proteins | sample 7389881 | NCBI WGS metagenome assembly CAJDTQ01 (sample SAMEA7055658, study PRJEB34461) | soil metagenome | biome: terrestrial ecosystem; feature: Peninsula; material: soil | place: Antarctica | collected 2016
CGCCCTGAGTTTGATGCATGGCGATGGAATCAGTATTGGGTGGAACTGGAATCCGTGGTCGAGTTCAAACGGCATGTCTATCGCCAGGCTTTGACCGAATTGGCGCGCTTGCTTAATCGTCCTCTCCCGCCATTTAGTGGCGATAATAACGGCTGGTCCGGTTATGATGCCAGAGAACAGGTTGCGTCCGCGCCCGCCAAACAGGGTGACTAAACGAGGAATTGGCATTTTTATCGCGGTGCAGTCTGAAAAATCCGCGCTGTCGGCGCTTTTTTGCGGCACCTTTGCATTCCACCGTTTTGCGGATTGCCGTACGGTGCATTATTGCTCCTGGTGTTGCTCGAAGCGCTCTGCTTTCGGGATTTTTTTTTAAAACGGCATATGTTATGTCAAATATTTTATTTTCGTCCTCGGTCGGCGTGTAAGCTTGCCCATGCTCGATTTTACAGGCGTAATCGGCTGCGCCATTACAGCCGCGTATTTTAGGAGATTACCGATGATAATGCGGGCATTGATCATATCGCTGCTCTCTGCTGGAACCATTGCCGCGCTCCCTGCGATGGCCGCGGATGAGCCCATCCAGCCGATTCAGGCCGCTGCACCGAAGGATAAAAATATGGTGGAACTGGGCAAGATGCTTTTTTTTGACCCTCGTTTATCGAAGTCTGGATTCATCTCCTGTAACTCCTGCCACAACCTGAGCATGGGCGGCACGGATAATATACCGACATCCATCGGTCATAACTGGCACGAGGGACCGATCAATTCACCAACGGTATTAAATTCGAGCTTGAGCCTGGCGCAGTTTTGGGATGGCCGTGCCAAAACCTTGAAAGAACAGGCTGGCGGACCCATCGCGAATCCCGGAGAAATGGGGTTTACCCACGAACTGGCGGTGGATGTATTACGCTCCATTCCCCAATACCGGGCCCGCTTCAAAGAGGTATTCGGTCCCGAAAAAATCGATATTGGAATGGTGACTGACGCCATCGCCGCGTTTGAAGAAACCCTGGTCACGCCGGATTCTCGCTTCGATAAGTGGCTCAAGGGCGACAAGACGGCGATCAATCAAAACGAACTGGAAGGATACAAGCTGTTCAAGGAGAGCGGATGTACGGGCTGCCATAACGGTCCTGCTGTAGGCGGGGCTTCCTATCAGAAGATGGGGGTGGTTGAACCTTATAAAACGAAGAACGCAGCGCAAGGCCGATTTGGCGTAACCGGCGCAGATGCCGACCGTATGATGTTCAAAGTGCCGACCTTGCGGAACGTGGAGCTGACGTACCCCTATTTTCACGATGGCGCCGCTGCCACGCTGGAAGAAGCAGTGAATACCATGGGAAGGCTGCAATTGGGCCGCAAATTCAGCAAGGACGAAAACGCGAAAATTGTAGCGTTCCTGAAGACGTTGACTGGCAAGCAACCGGAAATTATGCTGCCCATCCTTCCTCCCTCAACCAATGAGACGCCAAAACCTAAGCCATTCAGTTAATACACATGGTGACTTGACCCCTGCGCAGACGTTTCAAGGGATGTTCTGAATGCCTGCCTGGGCTGAACGATAGCCCAAGCAGGCGTTCAACCGCAGGGAACTCGGTATTTTAGTGAAGATACAAGACGACCGGCGTCGCTGCGACCGTGCCCGGGATGTAACAAAAAATTCTCTTATCGCTATTTTCATCTTCGCCGATTTCAATTTCCGAGGGATCAGGGCTGAGCGGATTATCGGTCACCAATGTGATCGAATAGACAGGATTGATGGCCTGCGGCGTCAGCCTTCAGAAATATGGATTTACTCTTGAAAATCAAGTAGAGTTACTTCTTGAATAATTACAATACGGAGTCTCCGATGAGCGCTAAAGGGCAATTGTTACAAGACCCGTTTCTGAATACGTTACGGAAGGAACATATTCCGGTATCGATTTACCTGGTAAACGGGATCAAGCTACAAGGGCATATCGACTCATTTGATCAGTATGTGGTGTTGCTGAAAAATACCGTAACGCAAATGGTATACAAGCACGCAATTTCTACCGTGGTTCCGGCGAGGGCCGTCAACATTCCTTTTGAGGCACCCCCTATACCTGATGCCTGATCAACCTGCCGGGAATACGCTTAAAGCCGATTCTGCTGCTGATTCCGTTGTATTGGTCAGCCTCGATCTTGGCGGTGGCGACGGCTCGGCTGAAAATCTGGAAGAATTACATCGGTTGGCCGCGAGCGATCAACTTGTGGTTTCGGCAGTGGTCAAGGGTAAACGCGTCAGACCCGATCCAGCCACCTTTGCAGGAAGCGGAAAGGTTGACGAAATTATGCTCGCCCTGGAGCAGACCGGAGCATCGCTGGTTGTCTTCAACCATGACCTGTCTCCTGCCCAGCAGCGCAATCTCGAGCGGAAGCTCGGGCGCCGCGTCGTAGATCGTACCAGCCTGATCCTTGATATCTTCGCACAACGTGCCAAAAGTCACGAGGGTAAGTTGCAGGTGGAACTGGCTCAACTTGAGCATCTTGCAACTCGCCTTATACGGGGCTGGACGCATCTGGAACGCCAAAAGGGGGGGATCGGTCTGCGCGGTCCCGGCGAGACCCAGTTGGAGACAGACCGGCGCTTGATCGGGAAGCGCGTCAAGCTCCTCAAGGAAAAACTCGCCAAATTTGAGCGCCAACGCACGTTACAGCGCCGCTCCAGGCAGCGGGCCCGTGTGACGACCGTTTCCATTGTAGGCTATACCAATGCCGGAAAATCGGTGGGCTTTATCCGGGATTTGCCTCACACGCTCGTTGCTGCGTTCCAGGCCACACTTGAGGAAACCGTGCAGGCCGATTTATTGCTCCATGTGGTGGATGCGGGGAGCCCCAATCGTGCCGACCAGATCGATGAGGTAAATAAGGTGTTGAAGGAAATCGGCGCTGACGGGATTCCACAGATACTGGTGCTGAACAAGGTGGACCTGATCGATTTTTCCGCAGGGCGCGCGGGTTATCGACGTGATGAATATGGTAGAATTGAACAAATTCGGCTGAGCGCGAAAACGACCGAGGGACTGGAGTTTATCAAGCTGGCATTATCCGAAGTTATCGAGGCGCTCACTTTACAAGCAGTCGATGAGCGCCTGGGAACTGGAGTGGTGCTTGAGTAGCGAATAATGATTTGATTATTGAGTAAAGAATAATACGATTTGTTTAGCGTTTTTCATCATGTCGTTTGATGGTTGTATCTACATTAAACAGAAAATAGGAATCATCATGGGATTAAACGATCCTCAGTGGGGAAGAAAAAAAAGTAATTCCGGTCCACCTGATCTGGATCAACTGTGGCGCAACTTCAACAAGAAGCTTAATAATCTTTTAAAGCGCAAAGGTGGGGGCGGTGGCGGATCAAGCGGTGATGAAGGGGGCGGCGATAATCCCAGGCGATATAGCGGCGGTATAGGTCTGCTTCTTGGATTGCTTCTGCTGATGTGGATAGCCAGTGGCTTCTATATCGTGAACGAGGGCCAGCGAGGCGTCGTATTACGTTTTGGAAAATACGTGGAGACCACTCAGGCGGGCTTGCGCTGGCACTTGCCATACCCCGTGGAAGTAGTAGAAGCCGTTAACGTCAGCGGCGTGCGTACGGTAGAAATCGGCTACCGGAACAATGTAAGAAGCAAGGTCTTGAAGGAGTCGCTGATGCTGACCGATGATGAAAATATCATCGATATTCAATTTGCCGTGCAATACATTCTCAAGAATCCAGAAGAATTCCTGTTTAACAATCGCGAGCCCGAAAATGCGGTGCTACAGGCGGCAGAAACAGCCATACGCGAAATTATCGGTAAAAGCAAAATGGATTTCGTGCTCTATGAGGGACGCGAACAAGTAGCGGCGAAAGCGACCGAACTGATGCAGGATATTCTTGATCGTTACAAGATAGGGATTGCCATCAGCAAAGTGACTATGCAGAATGCGCAACCGCCGGAACAGGTGCAGGCGGCTTTCGATGACGCCGTCAAAGCCGGCCAGGATAGGGAGAGGCAGAAAAATGAAGGCCAGGCCTACGCTAACGACGTCATTCCCAAGGCCAAGGGTAACGCGGCGCGTTTGCTGGAGGAATCCGAGGGATACAAACAACGGGTGATTGCAAGTTCAGAGGGTGAAGCCAGCCGGTTTAAGCAGGTACTTGTTGAATATAACAAAGCGCCGACTGTAACGCGCGACCGGCTTTATCTGGATATGATGGAACAGGTGTTATCGAGCACCAGCAAGATTCTTGTAGATCAGAAAGGCGGCAATAATTTGCTTTATCTGCCGCTTGATAAACTGATTCAGGGGAGTGGCCCCTCGTCCTCATCCTCGGTACCACCCGAGGTGGCGTCCGCCGCGGCGCAAGAGGTTGCGCCTGACAGCGCCGCGCGCACCCGCGAGGCATTTCGTGGCCGTGAACGGGAGACAAGATAAGTGAATAAGTATACTTCAATGCTGCTGGGTACTCTTGTCGCCCTCGTTGTTCTAGCTTCATCTTCACTGTATATCGTGGATCAGCGTCAGTTGGCGATCCTGTTTCAGTTGGGTGAGGTGGTCGACGTAAAAACATCGCCCGGTCTGTATTTCAAGATTCCTGTAGCGCAAAACGTGCGCTACTTTGATTCGCGCATTCAGACAATGGATACTGCCGAACCGGAGCGTTTCATCACTTCCGAAAAGAAGAACGTGCTGGTAGACCTGTTCGTGAAATGGCGGATCGTGGACGTCAAGCAGTATTACGTCAGCGTCCGCGGAGATGAAATGTTGGCGCAAACCCGGTTGGCGCAAACCGTGAATTCCAGCTTGCGAGATGAGTTCGGTAATCGCACGGTGCATGACGTTGTTTCGGGAGAGCGCGACCAGATCATGGAAATCATGCGCCAGAAAGCCGATACCGACGCACGCAAAATTGGCGTGGAAGTCGTTGACGTGCGACTGAAGCGAGTTGACTTACCGCAGGAAGTAAGCGAATCGGTCTATCGTCGCATGGAAGCGGAACGGAAACGTGTGGCGAATGAGTTGCGCTCGACGGGTGCGGCGGAGTCCGAGAAGATTCGCGCCGATGCTGATCGTCAGCGCGAAATCATTCTTGCTGAAGCTTATCGGAAGGCCCAGGAAGCAAAGGGTGAGGGCGATGCAAAGGCCTCAGCGATCTATGCCTCCGCTTTTCAACCAAATCCGGAATTTTATGCTTTTTATCGTAGTCTGGAAGCCTATAAACAGAGCTTCAGAAACAAGAACGACATGCTGGTTCTTGAACCTAGCTCCGAATTTTTCAAGTATTTGAGAAACTCCGGTCGCGGCGGTAAGTGAACTGCGGATTTTAGATGATTCGCCCGTCGGCAGGCATTTGCAGAACTAGACCTGCCGACGGGTTGCGAGTGTGTGGATATCGAAAATACGGAGCAGGCATATGACTGCGGATATTTTCATGAGTTCACTTACGCTACAAGGCATCGGACGCGTATAGTGAGGTTATGGCGGCATGTGGGATACTTTATTAATGGCCTTCGCGCTAATGCTGGTGTTGGAAGGGCTTTTTCCGTTTCTGACACCCGGTATCTGGCGCGAGACCTTCAGGAAATTGACCGATGTTGACGACGGTCAGCTACGCTTTATCGGCCTCACCTCTATGCTGGCAGGGCTTCTTCTACTTTACCTCGTAAATTAGACCTGCGCTGTCGCGCTTCTATTCAGAATGCAATTGGAACATAAATATGCGTGCGTGGGTTCTCCCCGAATATATTGAGGATATCCTGCCTGCCGAGGCGCTTCGCATAGAGATGATGCGCAGACGCATTCTGGATTGGTTATTCGTACACGGATATGAACTGGTTGGCCCTCCTTTGCTGGAGTATGTGGAATCCTTGCTCAAGGGCAGTGGTGGCGGCACGAATTTACGCATGTTCAAAGTGGTGGATCAATTGAGTGGACGCATGATGGGACTGCGTGCCGACATGACTCCTCAGGCTGCCCGTATCGATGCGCACCTGCTTAATCGCAAGGGTATAACCCGCCTCTGCTATGCGGGCAGCGTGTTGCATACTGTGCCATCGGGGTTGACTCGTACCCGGGAACCGCTCCAGGTTGGTGCGGAACTTTACGGCCATACCGGCCTGGAGAGCGACCTGGAAGTCCAGCGCCTTATGCTGCAATCTCTGGCGATTGCCGGGATAGACAAAATTCATCTCGACCTCGGCCATGTTGCGGTGTTTCGCGGACTGGTGAGAGGTGCGGGTATTCCATCTGAACTGGAGGTAGAGTTATTTGGCGTTTTGCAGGCCAAGGATGTTTGTGGACTGGAGAATCTATGCGCTGGTCTGGATAAACACGTGGATGCGCATGCGCGGCGGGCGCTGTTACGGCTACCCGAGCTGTACGGCGGCAAGGAAATACTGTCGCTTGCGCGTAAACTGCTACCGGCCTATCCGGAAATCATGACTGCGCTGGATGAGCTGGAAACGATAGCCGTGGAACTGGAACCTTTGGTCGATACACTGGCGTTTGATCTGGCTGATCTGCGCGGCTATCACTACCACAGTGGCATGGTCTTTTCCGCCTATACGTGCGGCAGTCCTAACGCGATTGCATTGGGTGGACGTTACGACGAGGTCGGCAAGGCGTTCGGAAGAGCTCGCCCAGCTACCGGATTCAGCATGGATTTACGTGAATTGTCCGGTTTGGTGCGGCTTGATCCCCACCCCAGGGGAATTCTGGCGCCCTACGTCAAAGGAAACAGCACCCTGGAAAAGAAAATTGAGCAGCTTCGTAGCGAAGGCAATATCGTGGTGGTTGGATTGCGTGGACATGAAGATGAACAAGATACTTTCAACTGTGACAGAAAGTTGATACTGAAAGGCAACGTCTGGTCAGTAGTCGATATCTGAACTCGAGGCTAGGCGATGCGATGCGGCACAAGAACACTTTCTTATTTTTTTTATTTTTCTTCGCATTGCCAAGGTTCGGCAGTGTACTAATTAAAGATTACTGACATGGTAAAAAATGTAGTTGTCGTCGGAACTCAGTGGGGCGACGAGGGCAAGGGCAAGATCGTGGATTGGCTTACTGATCACGCTCAGGGCGTCGTGCGGTTTCAGGGGGGCCACAATGCCGGACATACGCTCGTCATAGGAGGCAAGCAAACTGTACTGCATCTGATTCCTTCGGGAATTCTGCGTGATGATGTTGCTTGTTATATCGGTAACGGGGTAGTTGTATCCCCTCAAGCGCTGCTTGATGAAGTGGACATGCTGAGGCAGGCGGAAATCAATGTGGAAGGAAGGCTGCGCATCAGTGAAGCCTGTCCTCTTATCCTCCCTTGCCACATCGCACTTGACAACGCCCGGGAAACGGCGAGGGGCTTGGGTAAAATCGGTACGACGGGACGTGGCATCGGGCCCGCGTATGAGGATAAGGTGGCGCGGAGAGCGGTGCGCCTGCAAGATTTGTTTCATCGTGACCGCTTTGCTGCCAAGTTGGGGGAGATGCTGGATTATCATAACTTCGTGCTGAAAAATTATTTCCACGCTCCAGTAGTCGATTTTCAGCAAACGGTAGATGACACTCTTTCCCTGGCTGAGCGTATTAAACCGATGATGGCGGATGTGCCACGGCTTTTGTTCGAAGCCAACAAGGCCGGTAGCAATCTTTTATTCGAGGGAGCACAGGGCACGATGCTCGATATCGATCATGGCACCTATCCGTTCGTTACATCCAGCAATTGCATTGCTGGCGCGGCGACAACGGGGAGCGGAATCGGTCCGCAAATGCTGCATTATGTTCTGGGTATTACCAAAGCCTATACTACGCGGGTCGGTGCAGGCCCCTTCCCTACCGAACTGGTTGATGATGTTGGAAGGCATCTTGCCAAGCGGGGTAACGAGTTTGGCGCGACAACCGGCCGTCCGCGTCGTTGTGGCTGGTTCGACGCCGCCGCTTTGAAGCGCGCCATCCAGATAAATGGTATTTCGGGATTATGCATTACAAAACTTGATGTATTGGATGGGGTCGAAACCTTGCGCTTGGGCGTAGGCTACAAATTGATTGGCAGCAATGAAGGTGAGCAATTCAGGGAGATCATGCCGGTAGGCGCGGAAGAGCTAGCTTGCTGCGATCCCGTTTATGAAGAAATGCCTGGATGGTCCGACAGCACGGTGGGGATCAAAAATTTTGACCAGCTACCTTCGGCAGCGCGGAGGTATCTGAGACGCATGGAAGAGATCTGTGAGGTGCCGGTAGACATGATATCGACCGGGCCGGATCGCGAGCAAACGATTGCACTACGACATCCATTCGCCTGACCTGATAATCTGTACCTAAAAGGCGGGCGGTTGCGAAAACCCGATTGTTTTCAAACTACCATGACACATTCGTCAAAGAAGACTTGAGCGCCTATACCGTGCGCGTTGCAAGCTGGCAAGCTGATATTCGGGCACTACGTAAGATACGCGAAGCAGTTTTTATCCACGAACAAGGTGTTCCTGCCGAGCTGGAGTGGGACGAATTTGACGTGAGTTGTATTCATGTACTTGTGTCGGATTCGTCGGCTAATCCTGTGGGTACGGCACGATTGTTACTGGATGGCTCTATAGGGCGGATGGCAGTGCTGAGGGAATACCGGGGAAAACGTGTGGGCACTGCATTGATGCACTGGTTATTAAGAGAGGCGGGGCGTCGTCAGATGCAGCATATCACGTTGAATGCACAAACACATGCCATCGAGTTCTATAAGAAATTCGGTTTTCGGTTGATAGGGAAAGAATTCCTTGACGCGGGGATCTCACACGTCCGAATGGTTTTACGATAGCTTATCCGCCACCTGTACCTGATACCTTCTTTAAAACCCATGTTTGATTAAAACGGAACCGTAAAATCGAGGGATAGCACAACTTGATCCTTCTTTCCACCAAAGGGCCGATAAGTCGCGCCATGCAGTGCATCCACGTTGTCGTACCGTACGTTGGGTCGAACATTGAATTGCTGCATCGGCTTCCAGTCAAGCTTCAGTGTCTTTGCCGCCTTCCAGTTCGCACCGATTGTAACCGCGTAGTAATCGGCAGGCATGCTGGTGCTGTTGCCGAGCTGACCGCGCCCTAGCGCGTAGCTGAGTCCCCGGTTATTCGTGGCGGCGCCCACCCGACCGGGCGAGAAGACGCGAAAACCGTCTCTATCGCGGAACCATTCACCACGTATGCCTATAGACAATTCAGGCGTAAGATCATAGTACAAGTGGGTATTGATGCCATACCACTGGGCGTTCTTGTTGACACCATTCAATAATACGCCGCCCGCATAACCGTGATCGTGTTGCAGGACGAAATGAGTGTTGCTCGTGACTCTGTGCTTCAGCACGACACTATACATTCCCCAAGGCTCGTTGCTTCGTGTAGAAGTTTCGCTGTATGTGCCGCTTATATTGGCCGAACTGCCCATATCGTCGCTGGTCCAGGTGATACCGGCCATCCCGCCCCAGTTGCCTAATTGCTTATCAAAACCGCCATCCCAACCGCCAGTGGCGCTGCCGGTGGTAACCGCGCCCATCGTCGACCAGTTCTGGTTAATCATGTAGTTACCCATCAGCCCCGTATGGGTGAAGGGTTCACCATACTGCATTGTATAAGCATGGGTGTAAAAGAAATTGTCGGGGGCTGGAACGGATTCATAACCGATGGGCGTATAAAAATGACCCACCTTGACGTTCAAGCCATTGCCGACCGGCACATATACCTCCGCATATGCCTGGGGAAGGGCAATACCGTAATATCGCGTCGAGGCACAGCACAAGTCGAGATCCCAATTGCTTCTGCTCAAAGGCTGTCCGGAATTCACATCGAATGCCGGAACACCATAAGCCTGCGTAAAAATGGTGTCGGTACCGAACATGAAATCGAAGCGCCCGCCAATATCCCACGTGCTGCCTTCTGCCACTACGGGTCGTTCTATAAACACATTGAACTGGTTCAGCTGGAATCGATTGGAGCGATCAGCAAAAGTTACCGGACCGTTAAAGCCGCTGGCCTGACCGGGATTGAACGTCGCTCCGCCATTGATCCAACCGCCCATCCTTATCCCGCTATCCTTTACCCACTCGATCGCAGAATCAACATCTGCATCGGCGCTCGCATCGGTTGAGTTGACAACCGCCGCGAACAGGCTAACCGCAGAGGCGAATATCATCCGGCTTCGACGGTTCGGCACGCACGGCATAAGTGATTCCCCCAAGTAAAGACACCACAACTAAAGTTGTTATTATTTGTCAACGTAACATAACAAATATCAATTAAATGTTAATTTTTTGTGAAATATTTGTGAATATCCGGTGGGATTGCGTGAGGAATAAAGGTAGCAACTGGAGAATTATGAAGAAAAAAACTATTTATATGGTAAAAAAGCACGAGATTTAAAATCACCTGCTGCTTTCGTGCGCAAATACCACGAAATCGTCAGGGAAAGTATAAAGAAAGCTGGTGCATAGTAAACCCAGCATGACCTCGCGGGCGCGAGGCTAAATGGCGGGTACTGCGGTAGAAAAGGAAATCAGGGAAGCATTTAAACACGACACAACCAGCGGCGTCGTGACTCGTCCTCAACGAGAGGCGCTGAGTCCCGGTATGACTTCGGGGTATGCTGCAACCAAGGAAAATTGCAGCATCAGAAGGGAATAGTCGCATCGAGAGAAAATACCACTTGATCCTTTCGACCACCGAAAGGCCGATACGATTGATGAATCCCATCCGCTCTGTCATAGCGGATATTGGGACGAATGTTCAGCTTTTGCATTGTTTTCCAGTCTAATTTCAGTCTTTTTGCCGGCTTCCAGTTCATGCCCACAGTGACCGCATAGTAATCAGCAGGGGCGCTCATGGGAGTGAAGTTACCTGCGAAACTATGTCCGGTGTTATCGGTAGCAGCAAGTACACGAAATGGCGAAAAGACGCGAAAACCGTCTCTATCACGAAACCATTCACCCCTGATTCCGATAGACAGGTCATTCAGAAGATCGTAATACAGGTGTGTATTGAGACTATACCATTCGACGTTTTTGGGGGCTCCGTTCAGCAAAACGCCGCCCGCGTAACCCTGAACATGGTGCAAAACCAAATGTGTTTTAGGGGTGACCCTGTGCTGCAATACCACATTGTACATGCCCCAGGGTCTAGTGCTTCGCGTGGAAATCTCGCTGTATGTACCGGTGACGTTGATTGAACTTCTCTTGTCATCACTAACCCAGGTAATCCCCCCCAAACCTCCCCAATTACCTAGTTGCTTGTCAAAACCTCCGTCCCACCCTCCCGTCGCGCTGCCCGTAATTGCACCAGCCATGATGGACCAGTTGGCATTGACTGCATAATTGGCCACCAGCCCCGTATGGGTAAACGGTTCACCATTATTAAATGTATAGGCATGAGTGTAGAAAAAATTGTCGGGCGCCGGTACGGTCTCATAGCCCGTGGGCGAATAAAAATGACCTGCTTTGATGTTGATGCCGTTACCAATCGGCAGGTAAGCTTCCACATAAGCCTGCGGGAGTGCAATGCCGTAGGTACGGGTGGAAGAGCAGCATAAATCCAGGTCCCAATGCCCTCTGTTCCGCGGTTGGCCGCTATTAACGTCGAAAGAAGGGACGCCGAAAGCCTGTGTATAGATAGCATCTGTGCCGAACATGAAATCGAAGCGGCCACCCAGATCAAACGCGTCGCCTTCCGTCACTACAGTTCGCTGTATATATATGTTGAATTGGTTTAACTGGAATCGATTTGCCCGATCGGCAAACGTAACGGTGCCATTATACCCATTGCCAGGATTGCTCGGATTGTAAGTTGCTCCAGCGTTAACCCAGCCACCCACTCTTACACCGCTATCCTCAAGCAGGTCTTTTATTTCAAAAGCATGCACATTGCTCGAGTTCATGAAAACTGACAGCAGGGCACTAACGGTAAATAGGAACCCGCCTTTGCATCTTCGCACGCATTTCATTTATGATTTTCCTTAGTTCCCCAGACATAAGGATTTAGAAAAACATCCGAAAATGGAGCGTTTCGGCTTCATAAGACAAAAATCTTTCTACTGGCGGTTCTCTTCAGAATCATGCCGTACTCATATGCGGAATGTCATCCGCCGTGTACGTCCCTCTGTTGACAAGAACGCAGATTCCCGGAAAGTTGCAGAAATACATCATCCCCTTTTATCCTCTATGGGAGCATTCGCTCCGATCATTGATACCGATATAAAACACTCAGCCGTACCTATCCCAGGAACAATTTATATGCCGGATTTTCGCTTTCGTCCCAGTAGTGGTTATCGAGCTGTTTTAGAAACGCCTTGAACTCGTCCTTCTCTTCAGGCGGCACTTCCATGCCCACCAGCACCCTGCCGTAATCGGCCCCATGGTTGCGGTAGTGGAACAAGCTGATATTCCAGTGACGACCCATGCTGTTCAGAAATCTCATGAGAGCACCGGGACGATCGGGAAATTCAAAGCGGTAGAGAAGTTCATTCTTTATCTCGCGGGCGCGCCCCCCCACCAGATGGCGAACATGGAGCTTTGCCATTTCGTTATCGCTCAAATCCACTGTGCGCAAGCCGCTGCCCTCCAAGCTTCTGATCAGTTTTGTCGCTTCGTCGCGATTGCGCACGGACACCGCTACGAACACATGTGCTTCTTTCGGGTCAGCATAGCGGTAATTGAATTCTGTAATGCTTTTTGTTCCCAGCATGGCGCAGAACTTCCTGAAACTGCCGGGCTCTTCGGGAATAGTCACCGCCATCACTGCTTCGCGCTGCTCGCCCAGCTCCGCTCGTTCGGATACATGGCGCAATCGATCAAAATTCATGTTCGCGCCAGACGCTATGGCAATCAAATTCTTACCACGGATTTTCTCTCGTTTGGCATAAGCCTTCGCTCCGGCGACAGACAGCGCCCCAGACGGCTCCAGAATCGCGCGAGTATCCTCAAACACATCCTTGATTGCAGCACAGATAGCGTCGGTATCGACCAGGATAATTTCGTCCACCAGTTCACGGCACAAACGAAAGGTTTCTCCTCCAACTTGCTTCACAGCCACGCCATCCGCAAACAGTCCTACCTGCGCGAGCTTGACCCGGCGGTTTTTTTTCAGGGACTGATACATGGAATCGGCATCAGTGGGCTCGACACCAATGATTTTGATTTCCGGATAAAGCCTCTTCACATATGCGGCGATACCGGAAATAAGGCCACCACCGCCTATCGGGGCAAATATGGCGTAGATTGAGCCGGTGTGCTGGCGAAGAATCTCCATCCCGATTGTACCCTGCCCTGCGATGACGTCAGGGTCGTCGTAGGGATGCACAAAAGTGGCATGCTCCTCTCTGGCAAATTTCAACGCATAGGCATAAGCCTCGTCATAGGAGTCGCCATGTGTTATCACAGTCGCACCGCGCGCCTCGACCGCCTGCATTTTGATTTGCGGCGTAGTGACGGGCATCACGATGGTCGCACGGCAATTCAGCCGTTGTGCCGCAAGCGCCACCCCCTGCGCATGATTCCCCGCAGACGCGGTTACCACGCCACGCCTGAGCACAGCAGGGGAAAGCTTGACCATTTTGTTGTAAGCCCCGCGCAGCTTGAACGAAAAAACTTCTTGCATATCTTCCCGCTTCAGAAAAAGCCGGTTATGCATGCGCGCGGATAAATTTGGTGCAAGCTCCAGCGGACTCTCTACCGCAACATCATAAACCCGGGCGGTGAGAATTCTTTCCAGATAATTGTTTTTCATCAAAGCCGGGGTTTCGTGATTTCAAGGCTACGCATTTTAGCATGCCGGGAAAGGCTAATTGCCCAGCTTCATTGTTAAAATCCCCAGATAGTATTATCCTCATAAATATTAAACGTTAACTCCCAAAAAATAACGCTATGACGCAAGACGAGCAGAAACGCGCGGTCGCCCGGGCCGCCATCCAATATGTTCCAGCGGGTAGCACAGTCGGGGTGGGTACCGGTTCGACTGCAAATTTCTTCATAGATGAGTTGGCTGCAATCAAGCATAAGATCGAAGGGGCGGTGGCGAGCTCAGATGCGACTGCAAAGCGGCTCAGCAGCCATGGTATCGAAGTCAGGGATTTAAACAGCGTCGATGTACTTCCGGTATACGTGGATGGAACGGACGAAATTACCGAACACCTGCACATGATAAAAGGTGGCGGAGGCGCATTGACGAGAGAAAAAATCGTCGCTGCGGTGGCGAAGAAATTTGTCTGTATCGCTGATCAAAGCAAACTGGTCGCTGTGCTCGGTAAATTTCCGCTGCCTTTGGAGGTTGTCCCGATGGCACGTAGCTACGTATCGCGGGAAATAGTACGGTTGGGGGGGCAGCCGCGACTGCGCGAGAAGTTTGTCACCGACAACGGCAATATCATTCTCGACGTATACGGCCTGCAAATCCTGAACCCGATTGAACTGGAGGCAGCGCTGAATCAGATTACCGGGATCGTTACCAACGGATTATTCGCTAGACGCGGCGCCGACGTACTATTGCTTAGCAGCGATAGCGGTGTCCAAACGATGGTTATTTGAGCTGAGGATCAATAAAATTGTCACAATGGGCTGGTAATATTCCCGGTTCTTCTTTGATTTCAATCGATCAGCAGGTGTGCAATGGTAAGTAGCGAACATATATCCAAGCAGTTTGATGCCGATCTCGAGGCGGTGAGGACCCGCGTATTGCACATGGGCGGATTTGTGGAAGAACAGATAGAGAAAGCCATTGAGGCGTTAACGAGTGGAAACGAGTGCCTGATAGAACGCATCATTGCCGATGACCACCGCGTTAATGCCATGGAAGTTTCGATCGACGAAATTTGTAGCCAGATCATTGCCCGCCGGCAACCCGCGGCCGGCGATTTACGCATGATCATGACGGTAATCAAGACCATTACCGATCTGGAGCGTATCGGTGACGAAGCCGAAAAGATTGCACGCATGGCCAAGCTGATATACCAGACCGACCGCATGCATATGCCGCGATTCGTCGAAATCAGGCATGTCGCGCACATCGCGCTGGATATGCTGCGCAAGTCACTGGACGCATTTGCCCGCCTGGATCTGACAGCAGCGGCCCAGGTCGTGCGGCAGGATGAATTGGTGGA
>CAJDTQ010000029.1_pt1 | contig 15049 bp, 16 predicted proteins | sample 7389881 | NCBI WGS metagenome assembly CAJDTQ01 (sample SAMEA7055658, study PRJEB34461) | soil metagenome | biome: terrestrial ecosystem; feature: Peninsula; material: soil | place: Antarctica | collected 2016
TACGGGCAACAGAAATGGCGATGCCATCGTCGGCTTGTATCCAACCGGATCTGCAATTCCTGGCAACGAGCCTTACGCGATTGACAACCTGATTCGCATCTCCGGAGTAGGCCAGATTACTCCTGAAGGCTTTGGCTATTCTCTTGCGTCGGGTGCTCACGCAAATCCATACTTTGCAGACTTTCTGTCTCCACCGACTTACAGCGAAGTCTTTACCCAAGACTCTACGTTTAGCGAACAGGCAATTAGCTTCAATGCTACGCCAGTGCCTGAGCCTTCAGCGATAGCGCTGATCGTTGCGGGCCTTATCACCCTCGTGTTCTGCCGTCTTCCACAAAGGCGCATTGCCTAACTGACGGTTCAACTCGGACGCTGATATATCGTACGCTCGGGATCCGTCAACTCGATCGGGAAATGGGTTTTTTTAAATCGGGGTGAGGTTTTGTTATTTGCCATAAGCGATGATAGCCTTTCAACATGTCAAGACCTTTGCGAATCGAGTTTGCCGGTGCGCTGTATCATGTGACCTCCCGCGGAGATGGGCGGGAGGTTATTTTTTTGGGCGATGAGGATAGACACCGGTTTCTGGACGTGCTGTCGGATCTCGTGCATGACTTCAACTGGGCCGTTCATGCCTATTGTTTGATGGACAACCACTATCATCTGCTGATCCAAACCCCGGAAGGGAATCTGTCCAAGGGGATGAGGCATTTGAACGGCGTCTACACCCAGCGGCTCAATCGCCGGCATGGGCGAGTGGGGCATGTATTCCAGGGCCGTTACAAGGCAATCATCGTGCAGAAGGAATCGTACCTGTTGGAATTGGCCCGTTATGTTGTGCTCAGTCAGAGTTCTTATGGCGCACACTCCAGACCAATGGCCATGGAGCAGTTATCGCGTTACGGCGTTACATGGACTTCGTGGCAGACGGGAAAATCGGCCGGGGCCGTGGGAGAAAATTGAAGAACCAGATTTTTCTGGGTTCTGATGAATTTGTGGTGAGCCTGCAACGTACTCTCGATTCAGATGCTTCCTATCAGGAAATCCTGCTGAGGCCCATGGACGAGACGAGGCGATCTTCGGTGCCTATGCCAGCGGTGGTTACAGTTTGAAGGAGATCGGAGATCATTTCAGATTGCATTACTTCCGGGTGAGTCGCATTGTGAAACAGCAACGATTGGCAAAAAGCAAGACTGACCCCAATACTGTTCGGTTAATAAAAATAAGTTAAATAAAATCAACGTCCTGAACAGAAAAAATCCTCCGTCAAACACGCTATCCGAACAGTATTGAGACTGACCCCATCTTATGTGCGTACGATTGCAAGTGGTTCAGTTACATGGAAAAGAGAAACCGGAGTTATTCTGCACAAACCGCACCCATGCTCATGGGTGTTCGTTGAGGCTTGAGCCGTGTGAGGTGGAAACTCTCACGCACGGTTCTTAGAGGGGAGATTGGCGGCAACGCCGATCTCCTACTCGGCACGGTTGAGAACGGCAAAAAGCAGCCCTGGTACATTACGCGCAAGATCGATGCACCGCTATTCATGGCGGGCCTGGCAAACTTCAAACCGTATACGGAGCAAGCCGTTGAAGTCGGGTTCGTCATCGTCACTGAAGACAGCAGAGGCGGCATGGTGGATATTCATGATCGCAAGCCTGTTGTCCTTTTGCCGGACGATGCCATGCGCTGGATGAATGTTGAAACGGCAGTGGAAGAAGCGGCGTTTATTGCACAGACAAGGTCTCTTTCGACAGACGCGTTCCAATGGTGGCGCGTGAGTTCGTAAGTAAATCGCGTTGATCCGAACAATAACGAAGCGCACCTGCTTGTCCTTCTGGACAAACCCGCTAATGAAACGCATCCTGTCTGACAAACTCGACTTCTCCGCGCTGCGTCTCACGCGAGATTCGTCCACCCGTGACCAAATGAAGTTGGACGGACAGCCAATTGAAGTTATCTTTGAGGCCAACGGTATTAATCCAGATAGCGCTCGACCTCGCTACCGTGTCGCGTCTTCTGCAGGGTATTAAGGTGCCTTAACCGGGTTTTACGTTCCATTGCGCCCTAAACCGCAAACCGCGCGAATAGCCGCTTTCAGGTCGATCAGGGTACTCCGCGGTGAAAAGTCTCTGTTGGTGATAATCTTTTTCTCAGGGCTATAAAAACCTGACTTTAACCTGATTAGAGCCTTATTACGGCATGAATATTGGCACAACTTTCTCATCCATTTGCCGAAACAGCTCAACCATTCGCTCTTCTTCAGCAGTATAGGGACATGAACGAAACAGGAAATGATGACCGCCGGAGATGAAGTTAAAGAGAAGCCGGGACAGGGATCAGGAATGGGAGCGGTGACCAGTATTGGATTGAATTCAAGATTCCCCCAGTACGCCCGTTACCATTTACATGGTTATCGCCAGACGCTGGCAGCACACCTTGATTGCAAATAACGAAGCTCATATCGTCAATCCCGCTGCCAGTAATGCGGCCACCCAGCTCTGCCGTGTGGGTCTCGTTACTTACAATCAATAACAAACAGGAGAATCTAATTTACCTATATGCCTCACCATGCGTTAAATGCTGTCTTCGATGCAGCTTCGGTTTTTCTCAGGGTGACTGGCCTTGTATCTCCTGAACAACATTGGCTACGGGACGTTGAAGGCAGCGATTCTCGTCGCGGCCCATGGAAAGCTGGAGTTTATCAACGTATAAACGAGCCTTTATGGTTACGTAATGACTCTTGTCTTTACATGGTCCAAAGTTCGGATTGTGGATTCCGATATGTCGGGGTCTCCAACAAGGGTGTTAAACAAAGGTGGCGGGAAGCTCCGGCACTCGACGTGGTAACGCTTCGACCGCTTCTTGCCCCCCATATCTTTCATGGGCCGTGCTGGAAGAACATCCAGCAAGAACTGGAAACCGCTACCAGTGTGTCGTTCGAAGTTCGTGCAATCTTTTCGGGAGAGTTGCGAGCGGTGCTGAGCCGTCAAGGTGTTGCTGATCTTAATGCACTCTGTGTTCTATCTAATGAAGAAATAGTTAATCAAGCTGAGATATGGTTTCGAGCTCACCGGAGTCGAGATACTCAACGTGGTTTTCTCGGATGGAATAAACGTTGAAAATGTGGTCCGAGATCGAGAGTTGCAAACCAGACCTCTCGTAAAACAGGTATTTCCGATCAATTGAGCATAAGAAACTTCTGGAGGTGGTTCAATGGCGTACAACAAAAAAGAGTGGATGGCAAAACCCGCGAGAACAACGGAGGAAATAACGGAGCGGATAATGGAATTGCCGATTCGTGGACCCGCAATCATGCCGGACGACTCCGAGTTTTCTATCATGGAACAGCAGACGACTTCTCGACGTTCGACCTCAACCACCAAAACCGCAAAGACAAAGGCTGGCTAGGCCCTGGCGTCTATGTGACCAGCAGCACCCATCTTGCCGAAACATATGCTAGCCTGAAAGGCGCGTATCAGAATCAGACTGTCTTGCCGCTTTATGCGGCGGTACGCAATCCGTTCGTCGCCACGCTTGATGACAAGCAAAGGCTGAGAATCGCCACCCAAGATGAAATCGACAGGATTACTGCCGATATAAAGCGCGGGTGATGGGGTCGTGCTGGAATATGGCGACGGCAGCGTCGAACTGGTTGCCTTCGACCTCGCCGTCAAATTTGCCACCGCAACAGCGGCACATACTCCCCCGACAATCCCGATATTCGCTTTTCCCGCTCCGTCGATCCACCTGCTACCTTTGCCATCCCTGCTGCCCCTGTTAGCCCATTGCGGACGCGAAAGGATCGCGTTATCGGCTCCCTGATCTACAACTTCCAGAAACGCTTCAAGCCGTCCAAGAACATACGGAAGCGGGGCGGCCTCGTGCCCGAGGCCGAGGATGACGCGCTGACCGAGGAACGCCACTCGCTATGGTGCGAGAAGGCACGATGCCTTTGAGGCGCACCTCCGCGACCCGCTAATCAGAGACATTCAGGATCCCGGCGGTGGCCTACGAGAACGTGAAGGACTACCCGCATCCCTATATACGCCAGGCAGAAATACCGCCATGCGCGATCAGCCCGACAGAATCCGAGCTAAAAAAAGCGGCGTGACGGCCCGACGCGATGCGCTAGCAGGCAACGTCGACGTGGAGCTTGGCTGGATCCTCAAAAAGAGATCGCTGACTCGCGCAAAGTGGACAGCGTTGCGGAGTATCTTTGATACGCTGAACAGCTCGAGGTAGTGCGCTCGTGAAGCCCTTCCAGAGGGATAAAAAACCGCTACAACGACCATAATAACTGACGCGAGACAGCATGAGCAACGCGGAAGCGGCAGCTGTTATAGCCAAAATCGACGCAAACGGCACTCAGGAGGCGTTAGGGAGGATTTCGGTCATAGGTTAGGGTATTACATCAGAAACGTGCCAAATCTACATAGGCACCGACCCTGAGAAGCCGAAGAGCATAGATGCGTGGAATAAAAAGCACAAATACTATATGACTCTATGCTGCGAGGAGGTCAACGGGAACTCGATATTCCGAGTCAGTCAGGGTTTCAACACCTGGACCTGCTAATCGAAGCGGGCGACCGGCTCTAAGCGATAAGTGCATGACCTCAACCGTTCGATCGGGGGTTTTTGTTCCCTCAGACCTAATACCCGCAATATCTCATAGGTGTACCTCAGTACAGTAGGAAAATTGTCAGTGTCCCGTAAGATAGCTCACTCCAATAAACTCTGCCGTGTACAACCAAATGAAAAGCCTCTCAGCACTAGTACTCGTATGTTTCATGCTCCTCAGCTCGGGCTGTGCTGTTTTTATGGCCGCTAAGCAGCCCGATAAAAAGAATGTCGACCTATTCAACGTTGGAACGCCCAGGAGCATGTTGCTTGCGGAGTTTGGCATGCCAACCGTCAGCGAGCTGCGAGGAGGTAAGAAACACGAAATATATAAGTTTATACAAGGGTATAGCGCTGGCGCAAAAGCCGGTAGAGCCGTGTTCCACGGCGCCGCAGACGTATTAACCTTCGGACTATGGGAGGTGATCGGGACGCCTATTGAAGGAACATTCAGCGGCGATGAGATGGCTTACGAAGTGCGCTATGACGACGAAAACAGGGTGGATCAGGTTATCGCCTTGAAGAAGTAATTGCTACCTCATGGTTTTCTTTCAATTCAACAGTTACGATCCGGTGATATGACACGCTCCGTTCTCCTTGCTATCCCTGCATTTATCCTAATCTCCATCATGGGATGCGCCAAGCCCAAATACAACTACAGCGCTCTTGAGACCTCTTTTAACCAGCCTAACAAGGGTGAAATGAACACCAGCTACGTTGGTGACCCGATGTTGAGCAAAGGGAAATACAAGGAGAATGACGCAATCTACATCAAGGATAAAATCGACGTAATATGGGCCTATACGCTGCTCCCTGGGCATTATTTGAAGCAAGGCGAGGATGAGGTTGGCGAATTCTATTACCCTGGAGGTGCCGAGCCCGGCCATATCGATAAGGCTATGCTTGCGGATCCGTGGAAAAGCGTCATGGTAAGAAAGGATCCGCCCGCCATATGCGTTATTACAATATTCCATGTTGCGACGTGCAATTCAGAGCATCAGAATTATTTTGAAAGAAGGAAAACGGCGTTGGTAAGCCCTGATTCTTTTCAGCAAACGCTTATTTATAATGGGAAAGTTGGAAGCAAGATAAATATTGGATATAGAGAATTTTCGGGCAACATGGCGCGGCCAGCATTCAGTAATAACGTGGAGTATGATTTGTCGGAATCGCCCGTGATCGGTTATAAGGGCGCCAAGCTTGAAGTTATTGAGGCAAATAATCAATTCGTTAGGTTTAGAGTTCTCGACAGTTTCAAAGATTCCGATTAATTTCCCCGACATTGTTCTCGTCGGCACGCCCACGAGGAAATTATTGCTGCTGTCATGGTTCCGCCACCACATAGGATTTTAGCGCATTGTCTATCTCGCCCACGCAGTCACTGAAAACCAAGTGTGATGCCAACCGGATTACCAATCGTGCCTTGTTGTCAGTCACAGCAAAACAAATGATTTTGGCCCCGACCTGAGATGCAGTTCATTCGAGGTGGGCCGGACATTCCTGAGCACTTGCTGCAAGCGCAGGAAGAAGGCCGCGTGGTTTTTTTCTGTGGCGCAGGCATCTCCTATCCTGCGAAGTTGCCGGGCTTCTCTGGGTTGGTCGATCAAATTTATGAAGAGATTGGAGAGCGGCCAAGCGTTATCGAAAAAAGAGCGATCAGGACTGGTCAATTCGATACAGCCATTGGATTGCTGGAAGCGCGACTCATGGGTGGTCGCGAAACTGTGCGGGGTGCCGTTTCCAACATTCTTACCCCTGATTTGAAGGCGCGCGATGCAACGTCAACCCATGAAGCGGTACTGACGCTGGCTACTTTCGGCAATGACCGCCTCCGTCTAATCACCACCAACTTCGATCGCCTGTTCGAAGAAGCAATCAAAAAAAAGGGGGATCGGAGCCGAAGCGTTTTGAGGCGCCTTTTCTGCCTGTCCCAAAGAACCGATGGGATGGTCTAGTGTATCTACATGGCTTGATTCCATCGGCAGATTCAGCACCTCAAGCTGAAAATCTTGTATTGACTAGCGGTGACTTCGGTTTGGCTTATCTCAACGAACGCTGGGCAGCGCGCTTTGTCAGCGAATTATTCCGTACCTACACAGTTTGCTTTGTTGGCTACAGCATCGATGATCGGGTGCTGCGCTATATGATGGACGCGTTGGCCGCCGACCGACTGCTGGGCGAGTTACCACCAGAAATGTTCGCCTTCGGCAGTTTCTCCAAGGGTAGTGAACAAAAAGCCACAGAAGAATGGCAGGCAAAGAACGTTACTCCGATTCTTTATCAAGAACACAAGAACCATTTATATCTGCACAAGACGATCAGGGCGTGGGCTGAAACATATCGCGACGGAGTGCAGGGACACGAGCGAATAGTTGATGCCAACGCAATGACGAGGCCGCTGGCTAGTACCAAAGAGGATGACTATGTGGGCCGAATGCTCTGGGCCTTGTCGCACCACTCTGGCTTGCCTGCTGAACGTTTTGCCAAATTTGAACCAGCGCCCTCGTTAGATTGGCTGGAGATTTTGAGTGAGGATCGCTTTAAGCACATCGATTTGCGACGCTTTGGCGTGCCACCATTATCCGAGGAGGACAACAAGCTGACATTCAGCCTGATGCGGCGACCTGCGTCCTATACTTTCTCTCCAAGGATGGCTTGCACCTCCGGCGGTCCGACTGCCTGTAGGTGGGACTTTGTAATGCGCCCTCTCGCCTATTGGTTAACCCGACACCTTAATGATCCTGCGCTGGTACTGTGGTTGGTCAAGCACGGCGGACATTTGCACGATGATTTTGCGTGGCAGATCGAAGACCGCTTGGAGGAATTAACCAAGTGGGAGCGGGAGGGAAAAACCCGAGAGCTGGAGCTTGTCCGCTTGAATGCTCCAAATGCGATACCTCAGCCCTATATGCGTATCATTTGGCGGTTTTTACTCACCGGACGCGTAAAGTCGTTTTGGAGAACCGCGGATCTTTATCGATGGAAGGCGCGTCTTGATTGTGAAGGTCTTACGGCCACACTACGCCTAGAATTGCGCGAGTTGCTGTCACCTAAAATTGCCCTGAAACCACCGTTCCACCGGGGAGACGAGAACACCTACGCAGGCTATGCCAAGCGGCTCAAGGATCTGGTCGATTGGGAACTGGTGCTTTCCACGGATCACGTGCATTCCTCGTTGAATATGTTGGCACAATCCACATCCTGGCGACCATCTTTGCCAACGCTTGTAAATGATTTTCAACAGCTGCTTCTTGACGCGCTGGACTTAATGCGCGAACTAGGTGGGGCCGAAGATCAAAGCGATCGCAGCTATTTGTATATGCCATCGATCAGCGAGCATCCGCAAAACAGAGGCTTTCGAGATTGGGTGGCACTAATAGAATTGCTTCGCGATGCCTGGCTCGCTGTTCAGGGAGAAAATCCCACGCGCGCGGCACGTATCGCACACAATTGGTTCGACCAGCCATACCCCACCTTCAAGCGCTTGGCTTTGTTTGCGGCAACAGAAAGCGAAACGTCATTGGGCGAATGGGTAAACTGGTTGCTGCGCGATAACGGTTGGTGGTTATGGTCGGTGGAAACACAGCGGGAAACGATGCGCCTCCTGGTGCTACGTGGTTCCTCCCTGCCCGTTGATACACAGGTATCTCTGGAATCGGCTATTCTTGCAGGCCCGCCGCGCCATATGTTTCTGGATGACGTCGATCCGGAGCGATGGGAAAAGCTTGTAGCTCGTTCCGTCTGGCTCCGCTTGGCCAAACTTGATTCTAACGTCAACCCGCTGGGAAACGACGCGGCCGCAATGCTAACAGAATTATCTGTGGCTCATCCCGATTGGGAACTCGCCGAAAACCAAAGTGACGAGTTTTCGCTCTGGGTGAGCGGAACCGGGAACCCAGATTACGATGATGACCTAAAACGCCGCCTGGCACCGCGGAACAGGCGTGAATTGATGACCTGGCTGATACTGCCGCCTTCCTTTGAAGGGGACGATTGGCAGGAGATCTGCCGGGAAAAGTTCCCTATGGCAGCGTGCGCGCTGTGCGCACTAGCGCATAAGGGCGAATGGCCAACAAATCGCTGGAGTGAAGCGATGGAGGCATGGAACGAGGAAAAGCGGGTTCGATCTTCCTGGCGTTATATCGCCCCACTCTTGCCACAGATGCCGGACAACGTGCTGCTTGCCATTGCTCCTAGCGCAACACGTTGGCTAGCGGCAGCATCGAAAATTATGGATCGCCACAAAACCATTTTTCTTGATTCGTGCGCACGCTTACTGGGAATGGCTCATGAGGACGTGGTTATGGGCAACGCAGAACCTTTCGTCTGCGCCATCAATCACCCGGTTGGAAAAATTACCCAGGCGCTGCTGGATGACTGGTTCCGTGGCGAGCCCAGCGATAATCAGGGGCTGCCGGACAATTTACGTACTTTTTTCACGAAGCTAAGCGATACAACAGTCGAACAGTATCGCCACGCCCGAGTTTTACTCGCATTACACGTAATTGCATTATTCCGGGTAGATCGTGACTGGACAGAGCAATATCTCCTGCCGAGTTTCGATTGGCGGGCAGCAAAGGACGCGCGTGCGGCTTGGGCTGGCTTTCTCATGGGAGCCCGCTTGTATCGGCCATTGCTGGCGCTTATCAAAACAAATTTTCTTGAAACCGCCCGTCACTACAATGAGCTAGGAGACAACGGTGGGCGATACGCCGCCATTCTCACTTATGCTGCGCTGGATCCTCAAGACACATTCACGCGCGACGAACTCCGAGTTGCCACTCGTGCTTTGCCGCCCAAAGGGCTGCAGGAGGTTGTACAGGTCTTGGCAAATGCTTTAGAAAGTACGGGCGAGCAGCGAGAGCGGTATTGGGAAAACCGTATTCTACCCTATTGGAAAACGGTTTGGCCGAAAACTGTTATTTCAAGCTCACAGGAGATGGCGTACCGACTTGCTCGCTTGGCAATTGCAGCCGGACCTGCCTTTCACAATGCGCTATCGGCTGTGTGGCCTTGGCTGAAACCATTGGAAAACCCCACCTCTGTTCTTCGTCGCTTGCAGCAGTCTGGTTTGTGCTCCCAATTCCCCCAAGACGCACTGCTACTGCTGGATGCGATCATTTTAGAGAATTCGTGGATGGATCCGCAACTAACAGCATGTTTGGATGCCATCGCTTCGAGTTGGCCTGGGGCTACTGGAGATAGACGCTACCGACAACTCAGGGAATATTTACGCCGGTAACGGTGCGTCCGGTATTTTCGATGGAAACCTAAGCATTCGCCGTCTTCAATATTCTTTAGTCGTTTTTCTCGCGGCTTATTAGCAACATATGAATCAGTTGGATTCGGAAACACTCAGCTAATGATCGAAATCGCCTAAGCTAAATAGAGCAATACTCGTCATTTGCTAAAACTACATGGATGAGTGCGTGTTGATCCGAGCAATAACGGGAAGCACCTGTTTGTACTCTGGATAAACCCGCCGATGATAATCAGCCTGGCCGTACGTTACACGAATCATAAACAGGTTGTTTTTGGGTACTTCATCTCGATAGTCATTTACCTTCGATAAAAACTTCAAGCGTTGGGCGTGGATGCTGGCGGGGCCACAGTGGGCAGGTGCGGCTCTGTCCTCCAGTACAATTTAAGTCCGGGCAGGCCGCCCTCTCTTTCACATGCTGAGCGGTAAAATAGATGCGGATCACATCACCTGGGGTTATCGCACGGCGGGTGAGGCGGCAATCAAGAAAATACCTTGGATCCGCGCGCGTGGAAAAAGCGCTTACGGGGCGCTATTTCCGGCATATCTTTCGGGAGGGGAGGGTAATCGGTCGCGTAGGTGGATGGTATGAGTGGTTGGTTGAGGACGGCAAAAAGCAGCTCTGGTACATCACGCGCAAGCTCGATGCACCTATATTCATGGCCGGGTTGGCTAACTTCAAACCGTACACGGAGCAAGCCGTTGAAGTCGGGCTTGTCATTATTACTGAAGATAGCGAAGGCGGAATGGTTGAATCGGAGGTCGCGGTCCACCTGAATGAAAAGAGCGCCACCGAGTATAGGAACAGGCGTTATTAAACCGGTACTGATATGAGCAAAAATGATGGGAATCAAGGTAAAGTCTGGCTGAAAACTGGAGTAAATGTCATTTCCGGAGCCGTCAACGGCGGCGCTAGTTTTCTAGTCTCAACTTTAGACGGAGACGTTTTGTTAGGATGTATGACCGGCTTGTCCTCCATCGCTGGTGACGTTCTAGCTCGTAGCTTATCCCGCAAGGAAAATGAAAGAGTCGAAAGAGTAGCCACCCGGGCCGCTCAAGAAATTAAATCCAATATGGCTACGGGTATGATATTGCGAACCGATAGTTTCTTAGATTTTAATCAAACACGCTGCGCTGCTGAGGAAATATTTGAAGGTGTGCTCAGTATTGCTCGGTCTGAGTATGAAGAAAGAAAGCTTTCCTATCTAGCAAACCTCTATGCTTCCTTTCCTTTTGACCCTTCTATCTCGAGAGGAGAGGCAAATCGGTTAATTCAACAGCTTGAATTATTGACGTATCGAAAAATGTGTATCCTTGCATTACTTTCCGGGGAATCTGGTTTCCAGGGTTTACGCGATAGCTGTATATATAATAAAAAAGTGGAATGTGAACTGCCTTCCCTTATGCAAGACTGTATTGACCTTGAAAACCAGGGACTGTTGACCCAAGTCAATTATGGCCAGAGTCCGAACTATGGTCCTCATTCTTGGGCATTCGTCGTCCCCGCGTTTCTTCGGGTTGCAAGACCCGGAGGGAAGTTAATTGACTTAGCAAAGCTCTCCCAGATTCCAGAAACTGATATTCAACAGATACGACAGATAATGAAAACATGATCGGTAGAAGCTCGGTTTATTTTCGGTTTGTCCGATACAGGCGAAAAAAACAACGACTTGCATTGTTAAGTGTGGCGTAGCAAAAGGCATGGTTTTCGCGAATCTTAGCAATCCTCCCACGGTCACAACCAAGGTATCGAAGCCCTCTTATAATCAGCACAGAAAGTGGACACGGCTCCCACTTTGATCATACGCAGAACCTCCTTTCGAGGTATCACTTGCACTTCTAATGCTCCAATCCCTTGCAGAAAATAAAATCCTTGTGTCGTGCCGATGAGTGCTAACGGTGCATCAGACAAAAGCCCCTCAGCTAGGTAAGTGCAATAACGAGATCGGTCCGAGAGAGAATTAGCGTTGGTTATGGCGATGAAATCAATTAGAGATACCGAAACGACCACACCTGCAATCATGCGAACACAGATGAAAAAAAGATCAAACCGTCGTGCTTTCGCGCTAACATACTCCCAGAACTCATAGAATAGAAGGAAAGGACGCAGTGCCCACGCGAGCACGCTTGGTCCTTCGGCGGCTCCCTTAGCCAAGACTGCCGCGAAATCCCGACGAGACCTTCTATTGACTCGATCGGCGGCTAACTGCACGATCCACAAAAAAAACCAACCCAATATGGACAGGAGTGTCATTAAAAGAATGGCAGGAATGCGCAACCCACCAAGGAGAAAATCTTGCATCTCATAGAATTCAAGGATAGATATGCCGAAGCGGTCGAAGTATCTCGAGTTGTAAATTAAACCGATAATGCTGACGGAGCCATAGAACGTCACAGTAAACACAACAGGTTTTTCGAGCGCATAGGCCCATACCTGCCGCAACCTCAATAAAGTTGGACGAGATACGAGTTCTTCCTTATCAGGTGGGGGAGTCGTAACCTTCATATCTGTTGTTGAGAAGGCGGCTATCCGGGCAGGGAAGAGAGGAGGAAGCCAGCAGATATTCTGACTCGGATACTGTTAATCGCAGATCAGCGACAACGCTAACCGCAACCGCTACGAATTCATCCCTCGAAGAACAGTGCGCGTTTGGCTATAAAGTAGCAATATGGTAGCAACGAAAGAACGGCATTCACCGGATTCGTTTATAAGCTCTTGATTTATTGGTAGGCCGTGCGAGATTCGAACTCGCGACCAACGGATTAAAAGTCCGCTGCTCTACCGGCTGAGCTAACGACCCAATTACCAAGGTCGTGTAAAGTTTTTTGGATCAAGTTATTCCTAATGCGATTGCCTGCCAGTCCCATTTCAGCGCAGAATCAGGTTTAACGCGCCCATCCTGTGAAGAGTTGATCTTTGAGTAGTGACATTATTGTTATCGGCGGCGGAATAGCCGGGCTGACTGTAGCGCACGAATTGCTGCGGCTTGGCGCGTCGGTGACCATACTGGAGCGTCAGCACTGCGCCCGAGAGGCATCGTGGGCGGGGGGCGGCATACTTTCGCCACTGTTGCCATGGAATTACTCCTGTGCGGTAACGCGGTTGACTCAATTGAGTAATGCGCTATTTCCGAAGTTTATCGAAGCGCTGCGGCGCGATACAGGTATTGATCCAGAGTACCAGGCCAGCGGTATGCTGGTTCTAGGCGGCGCCGCCAGCGAACCGGACAGCGAAGGCCACGGCAGAGCGTTGCGGGAGGCCCGCGAACATAACGCGGAGGCCTGGTGCGCTCGCCACGATTTTAGGCTGAGCAAGGTTCGCTCTCATGAAATTGCACCGCTGCTCGCGAGCGACGAACCAGCGCTTTGGCTGCCGGATGTCTGCCAGGTGCGTAATCCCCGTTTGTTGCAGGCGTTAATGAAGGCGGTAGCGCAATCCGGCGGGGTCATTAATGAACATGCCGAGATTACCGGTTGGCAGATCGAGCATGGACGGGTCCAATCGGTCAGTACGAGCAGGGGTGAGAAATACACCGCATCCAATTACATCGTCACCGCTGGAGCATGGAGCAGCCAGCTGCTAGGTGGACATGCATTAAAACTCGATATTTGGCCGGTACGAGGCCAGATTCTGCTCTTCCAGGCACAGCCGGGCCTGCTTCCCGCAATCGTGTTACAGGAACAGGACAATTTTTATTTGATACCGCGCCGGGACGGGCACATTCTTGCGGGCAGCACGCTGGAGGAAACCGGCTTCGACAGACGTACGACGGCTCAAGCGGGAAAAATATTATTGGCAAAAGCGCATGCGCTCGTGCCTGCATTGAGTGAAGTAACGCTTTCCGGCCACTGGGCGGGGTTGCGTCCGGGGTCGCCTGATAATATACCCGTTATCGGTAGTCATCCCCACATCCCGAACCTATATCTCAACAGCGGTCATTACCGCTACGGTATCACCATGGCGCCAGGCAGCGCGCAGCTTATATCCAATATGATCCTGAACAAACCACAGCCGCTGGATATTGCACCTTATCGGTGGCCGTCCTAAATTCGAGGGAAAAAATTTTCGAGTGCAGCATCGTTTCGGCGGAGCCTGCTTGCACTCCGCTTTATCGGCACGAGGCGGAGTGATAACATTGCACCACTTCTATAACAGGGATAGGGCATACGCATGGCCGGTCACAGCAAGTGGGCTAATATCAAGCACAAGAAAGCCGCGCAGGACGCCAGGCGCGGCAAGATTTTTACCCGGCTTATCAAGGAAATTACCGTTGCGGCGCGGCTTGGCGGTGGTGATCCCAACAGCAACCCACGGTTGCGTCTGGCTGTCGACAAGGCTTACGAGCAGAACATGCCCAAGGACAACGTCGAGCGTGCAATCAAGCGCGGCAGTGGCGATCTAGAGGGCGTGAACTATGAAGAAGTGCGTTATGAAGGCTACGGCATCGCTGGCGCGGCCGTATTGGTGGATTGCATGACGGACAACCGGGTGCGTACCGTCGCGGATGTGCGGCATGCTTTTACCAAGTACGGCGGCAATCTCGGTACGGACGGCTCGGTCGCATTCCTGTTCAAGCATTGCGGGCAAATGCTTTTTGCACCTGGCACCAATGAAGAAAAGCTGATGGAAGCCGCTCTCGAGGCCGGTGCGGAGGATGTCGTCAGCAATGATGATGGAAGCATGGAAGTCATTACTGCGCCGTATGAATTCATGATGGTCAGGACGGGGCTGGAGAAAGCCGGGTTCAAGGCAGAACTCGCCGAAGTGACGATGAAGCCCGTCAGTGAAACCGTGCTGACCGGCGATGATTCGGCCAAAATGCAAAAATTGCTGGATGCGCTGGAAAATATAGACGATGTGCAAGAGGCTTACACTACTGCAGTGCTGGATGAATAGCATTTTCACCCTGGATATATTGGAAAACGATGTGGCCAGTAGCGAGTTTGCTTGCCCCTGTTTGCGCCATAATTTGTCAACATGACCGAAAGCGAGTTTTTTCCGGTATTTGAATTGATTGTCGCGCTTATTCGGAAGGAAAAAAAATCCGTATTCTTGGCATAGACCCCGGCTTGCGCATTACGGGCTTTGGCGTTATCGATAAATTCGGCAGCAAGCTGGCCTATGTCAGTAGCGGTTGTATCAAAACGGTAGAGGGCGAGCTACCGTTG
>CAJDTQ010000013.1_pt1 | contig 14978 bp, 13 predicted proteins | sample 7389881 | NCBI WGS metagenome assembly CAJDTQ01 (sample SAMEA7055658, study PRJEB34461) | soil metagenome | biome: terrestrial ecosystem; feature: Peninsula; material: soil | place: Antarctica | collected 2016
ATCGAGCAAGTGGTTCTCAGCCTCGAGCTTCCCGAAACTCTCCCGACGTCCGACGACGATATGACATTCTGGCGCCAGGAGCGCGTCCAGCGCGGGGACACAATTGCAACGGTACTTTCGCGACTCAACGTGAGTACGCGGGAAGCAAGCGGTTTTCTACGGGATACTAGAGATATCAAGGCGGTGCATCAATTGGTGGCCGGCAAAATGGTGCATGCGCAAACCACGGCAGCGGGTGAGCTGCTTTTACTCCGCTATTTTTCCGGCGGCAGTGAGCAGTTGGTGATGGAAAAAGCTGCCGGCACCTTCAAGCTAAGCGAACAGCCGGCAAAGCTGGAGACGCACATCCAGATGAAATCCGGCGTAATTGATAGCTCGCTGTTTGCCGCCGTCGACAGCGCGGGTGTGCCTGACAGCATAGCTACCCAGATTGTCGATATCCTGGCGTCTGAAATTGACTTTCATCGGGATTTGCGCAAGGGCGACCGTTTTACGGTGGTATTTGATTCGCTCTATGGCAATGGCGAACCGGCTAGAGCGGGTCGAGTGCTGGCGGTGGAGTTCGTAAACCAGGGAACGCCTTACAGGGCATTGTATTTCCAGGTTGAAAACGGAGAAGGTGGTTATTACACGCCCGACGGCAAGAGCCTGCGAAAAGCATTCTTGCGTTCACCGCTGGAATTTTCCCGTATCAGTTCCGGTTTTTCCAGCGGCCGCTTCCATCCGATTCTGAAAAAATGGCGCGCTCATAAAGGGATTGACTATGCTGCACCGACGGGCACCGGAGTCAAGGCTGCGGCCGATGGGGTTGTGGCAGTTGCCGGCTGGCAGGATGGATACGGCAACGTCATCTTCCTGGAGCACAAGGGGTCATATTCAACCGTTTACGGCCACTTGTCGGCTTTCGCGAAGGGTTTGAAAAAGGGGCAGCATGTCCGTCAGGGCGATATTATCGGCCATGTCGGCTCGACCGGAATGGCTACAGGGCCACATCTGCACTATGAATTCCGGTTCAAGGGCGTCCAGCGCGATCCTTTGAAGGTGGCGATGCCAACCGCCAACCCCATCTCACCCCGGCACATGGCCACATTTTACGAATACACGAAGTCGTCGATGGCCAGGCTGGATGCGCTGCGCGGTACCAGCCTCGCATTCCTGGACTAGTCTTGAGCTAGTCCAGTTGGATGCGTCCAGGCGTCCACGCGGAAGAACGTGAAAGCCGCTTACTATATTGGACTCATGTCAGGCACCAGCCTGGACGGAATAGACGCGGCGCTGGCCGACTTGAATCCGTCTCCCCCGTTGTTGTTGCAAACCTTTTATCTACCATACGACGCAGCCCTTCGCAGTCAATTGCTTGCCCTGCATTATCCGGGTCATGATGAACTGCATACTGCCGCCATGCTTGGCAATGAGCTTGCACGACGCTATGCGGACGCCGTAGCGGGCTTGCTTGGAGAAAGCGGCGTAGGGCCGGAGGAGGTTACCGCAATTGGGTGCCACGGTCAGACGGTGCGTCATTGCCCCGAATCCGGAAAAAGTTATACCATTCAGCTGTGCAACGCAGCATTGTTGGTTGAACTTAGCGGCATCACCGTGGTGGCGGACTTTCGGAGTCGCGATATAGCCGCCGGAGGCCAAGGTGCGCCGCTGGTTCCGGCGTTTCATCATATCCTGTTCACCCATCCTCAAATTCATCGTCTCGTCGTCAATATCGGTGGGATTTCCAATCTCACGAGCCTGCCACCCAGGGGAGAGGTCATCGGGTTCGACTGCGGACCTGGCAATATAATGATGGACGCATGGTGCCTGCAACATACCGGCAGGATATATGACGAAAATGGTGCATGGGCCGGGGCGGGAAGGATAATAGAGAGCTTGCTGGAAAAACTTCTGGTGCTTCCGTTTTTTTCTCTTCCGCCACCCAAAAGCGCCGGGAGAGAAACATTCAATCTCGCCTGGCTGGAGAGTTGCTTGAGCGGAAACGAGGCCCCGGCGGACGTACAGGCCACCCTGCTGCAGTTAACCGTTCTGGGAATTGCCAGGCCAGTAGTCGATTATTTCCCGAATGCGGCGGAAATTTATTTGTGCGGAGGTGGAGCGCGTAACGGAACGTTGGTTGCCGCGCTGCGAACAGCGCTGCCCGGCACGAAAGTGGAATTGACGGATAGCCTCGGCATCGATGCGGACTGGCTGGAGGCGTTTGCTTTTGCCTGGCTGGCTAAACAGGCGATCCAGGGTGTTTCCGGTAATCTGCCGGCGGTAACCGGCGCCAAGGGCACCCGGTTGCTCGGAGCAATTTACCCGGTGTAGGTTTACCTGGCCCCGGTTTACCGGTGAACACAGCCGTCATTTACAAATAAAACACGCAGAACTGAGCAGGACTAGACAGAGAATGAAGATCCGCAGCCGCAAGTGCTGGCAGCGCCAGGGTTCCGGATGACAAACTGCGCACCCTCGGCATTTTCCTGATAATCGATTTCCGCGCCTGCCAGATACTGGAAGCTCATCGGATCCACCAGAAGTTTTACGCCGTTCTTTTCCATTACGGTGTCGTCTTCGCTCGTCAGTTCGTCAAACGTGAAGCCGTACTTGAAACCGGAGCATCCTCCGCCCGCTACAAATACCCTCAGTTTGAGCTCATTGTTCCCTTCTTCTTCAATCAATTGCCGGACTTTGTTAGCCGCATTATCGGTGAAGATCAAGGGAACTTGCATTTCCGCGGCCAAATTCACGTCTGCTGATGCGGTCATATTGATTCGCAATTAAAATTATTCGGCAAAATTATTCTCCGCTATTAAACAAAAGATCAATCACCGTGGGAAGACGGTATTAACGTCACCACTTTGTTGTCGAGCTGCATCGCGTCCTGATGATGCAGCATTCCTCGAACGGATGCACCAAGCTGAATTTCCATGGTTTTGTAGTGTATATCTCCAGAGACCCTGGCCTTGGCTTGCAGTTCCACGTACTCGCTCACCTGTACGGCGCCGACTACGGTGCCATTGATAACCGCGTGAGATACCTGGATGATTCCCTCAATGATTGCTTCGTCGCTTAGCACTAAAGTGCTGGGCCTGTCCCCCAGCGCGGTAATATTGCCCCTGATATGGCCATCGACGCGCAGACCTCCACTGAAGCTTATATTGCCGTCGATCCGGGTACCTGCACCGATAAGCGAATCGATCTGGTTCTGGGGTTTGTCTGTCTTTTTCCCAAACATTTTTTCTCCTTCACAAAGACAAATTGACGGTTTGCACCAGCTTGGCCTGGGCCACACCTTTTTCAAATACTTTTACCTGCATGCTTTCCACGATGGCATCCGGCGGCATGCGGAAGATATCTTCCACTCTCTGGTAAAACTTGAAGCTGACTTCTGTCTTCGATGTGTCGTCTGTAAGTGGCATCGCCATTTTTTTACCATTTTGCTGGAAATTGACCGCAAATTCCAGACTACCATGAAAATCGCCGGGGCGCTGCTTGCCTTGAACCAACAGCAAGCTGTAACGGTATTCTCCCGGAAAATTGCCTCGTTTCAATTTTAAGCGGCCGATTGAAATTCGTCGTTCGTTTTTTCCGGGGACTGATTCAAGATTCTGAAAAAAAGCGAGGTCTTCTTTCAGACGGGTATTTTCGTGTTCCAGTATGTTGACCTGCTTGGCGATATCTTCCCGTACCACAAGGTCCATCTGCAACTGACGATCGAGTCCGGCCAACCTTACATGCAATTCTTCGTTATCCCGCTGAAGGTCGGCGTTTGACCGGGATAGCCGATCCAGCTCATACGTGACTTCATTCTTGTCGAAACCTGCGAACTTGCGTCCGGCATCATACATTGCCCAGGACAGACCGAGTGCCAGCAGGATAAGCGCGGCAATGACCAACCATCGGACATACGCCGGAGTTTGGGCGCGAATCGCCACCCTTGACGCGGATATGCCGGATTTTCTTTTAAACGATTTGATCATAACCCAGGCTTATGCCGCGCCGCAGCGAATTACCGAGACAGGGCGCAACGAAAAGCATCGCAGCGAAGCGCTCAAACAAGAAGGATGAAGCATTCTCGCTCGGTCGAAATGGAAATTGGGTTAATACCGTTATTGCCGGGTTAACACGGTAATTGCCGTTGCGTCGCCCATGAAATTTATTCAATGAATACTTAAGGCAGTAATGGAGCATGATTGATCGCCAGGGTTTCCGGCAAGCCAAACATGAGGTTCATGTTTTGAACTGCTTGTCCTGCCGCACCCTTTACAAGATTGTCTGTTACCGACAGTATAACCGCCGTGTCGCCGCCTTGCGGGCGATGGACCGCGATACGACAGAGATTTGAGCCGCGCACTGACCGGGTCTCGGGATGAGCGCCCGCCGGAAGCACGTCAACAAACGGTTCATCGGCGTACCGTTGCTCATATAAAGCCTGCAAATCGATATCTGCGGCCAGTCGTGCATAAAGCGTGGCGTGAATGCCACGGATCATCGGCGTAAGGTGCGGCACGAATGTCAGCCCGACCGGACGTGTTGCCACGTTCGAGAGGCCCTGCCTGATCTCGGGTAAATGACGGTGTCCGGCCACGCCATAGGCCTTGAAGTTATCAGCCGCTTCCGCAAACAGCGTATGGACTTCCGCATTGCGCCCCGCACCGGAGACACCCGATTTTACATCTGCGATAAGATGATCCAGATCGGCAATGCCGGCCTCGATCACGGGGAGGAAGCCCAGTTGCACGGCAGTCGGGTAACATCCGGGATTCGCTATGAGCCGAGCACCCCTGATTTTGTCGCGATTGATTTCCGGCAGGCCATAGACAGCTTCCGCCACGAGGTCGGGGCATGCATGGGGCATGCCGTACCATTTTTCCCATACCGCCACATCCTTGATGCGAAAATCCGCAGCCAGATCTATCACGCGCACCCCTGCGGCGAGCAAAGATCGGGCTTGCTGCATGGCAATGCCGTTGGGGGTGGCAAAAAAGACCACATCGCATTTCTCCAATCCCGCTTCCGCGGGATCGCAAAACTTGAGCGATACCCGCCCGCGCAAATTGGGAAACAGCTCAGCTACGCCAATACCTGCTTCTTTACGTGACGTAATCGCCTGTATGCTTGCTTCAGGATGTTGCGACAAGATACGTAGCAATTCCACACCGGTGTAACCGGTTCCGCCTACGATACCAATTTTAAGCATGGTGTCTCTGTCTCCCGGTTTCAAACGACGAGTCAGGCTTCATGGAGTAAGCTTCAGAACGGAAGCTCATCTGGAAGTATCCATTTCGCCAATTGGCTCTCCTGCTTGAATGCCGCAATTCCTCTGCAGACGAAAAATTCCGATACAACCTCTTATTAAAGCCGGGTATTCGCACGACTCCCAATCGATGTTCCATTCCCGACAAATTTTTCGTAGCCCAAAAGCTGGATTTTGAAGCTTTGTTCGGCCATTTGCCCTGCAGGGACGTAAATTTCAGCGATCGATTATAAGCAACAAATAAAAAAGCCGCCAGAAGCGGGCGGCTTTTCGTATAGCATCAAACAATGCTCATCTCTTCGAGAATTGCTTGCGACGGCGCGCCTTGCGAAAACCCACTTTTTTCCGTTCCACCTCACGTGCATCACGTGTGACAAGTCCGGCACTGCTCAATACCGGCTTAAGCGTCGCGTCAAAATCAATTAGTGCGCGGGTAATACCGTGCCGCACCGCTCCTGCCTGGCCCGATTCACCACCCCCGTGTATATTGACCATGATGTCGAAATTCGTCAGATTTCCCGTCAACTCGAGTGGTTGGCGAACCACCATGCGTCCGGTTTCACGCGAAAAAAACTCGTCAACCGGTTTATCATTGACGGTGATCAACCCTTTTCCAGGTTTGATGAATACCCGGGCCACTGCACTTTTCCGGCGACCGGTACCGTAATTATAGGTTGTGCTCATGGTATCAAGCCCTGACTTCGAGTTGTCGCGGTTGTTGCGCCGCGTGCGGGTGGGAAGCACCCGCATAGATTTTAAGTTTCTTTAGCATTGCGTATCCAAGCGGACCTTTCGGCAGCATGCCCTTGACTGCCTTTTCCAGGGGACGGCCTGGAAAACGCGCGTGCATTTTGGCGAAACTCGTTTCGTAAATGCCACCAGGGTAACCAGTGTGACGATGATAAATCTTGTTTTCCGCTTTATTGCCGGTAACGCGTAGCTTATCAACGTTGATGACAACAATAAAATCGCCGGTATCCACATGAGGAGTGAAGATGGGCTTGTGTTTGCCACGCAAACGATGGGCGATCTCTGCCGCGAGACGTCCCAGTACCTTGTCGGCCGCGTCGATCACAAACCAGTCGTGGATTACTTCATGTGGTTTGGCTGAAAAGGTTTTCACAAAACCTACCCCTGCTTATTTCAGTAAAGCGGCGCATTCTATGCCAGAGACTGGCGAATGTCAAACTTGAGTGTTTTCCGCGAATCGCTTCTTCTTATAAGGAAAAAATCGATTGCCGGCAAGTTGCCCGCCGGGAAGCGCGAAAGTGAGAAACGACCTCAATACTCAACCGTTGCTACCAAAATTATAAAAAAAACAGTTATCATTACGCTGCTTGAGATTTGCTGAAATCAGCGAAACCACTGACGCAAAGTCCATAACATCTTATTAGCCTGAGGAGAGAGCCTGTATGTCAAAAAAGCACCCCGTCATCGCCGTTACCGGATCGTCCGGCGCCGGTACGTCGACGGTCAAGAATAGTTTCGAGCATATTTTTCGGCGCGAGATACTGACTGCTGCGGTGGTAGAAGGCGATAGCTTCCATCGCTATGATCGCGATGGAATGAAAAACGCCGTAGCTGAATCGGAGAAAGCGGGCGGTCATGCCATCAGCCATTTTGGTCCCGAAGCGAACGAGTTCGAGAAGCTCGAAGCGCTATTCAAGGAATATGGCGAGAGTGGCAGCGGCCAGGTTCGCCTGTACCTGCACAATGACGAAGAAGCTGCACCGCATGGGCAGAAAGCGGGCACCTTCACCCCATGGTCACCGATAAAACTTGGTTCCGATCTGTTATTTTACGAAGGCTTGCATGGCGGAGTGAAAAGCGATACCGTCGACGTTACGCAATATGTCGATCTGCTGGTAGGTGTTACGCCCATTGTCAATCTGGAATGGATACAGAAAATCCATCGCGACATGAATGCGAGGGGGTATTCCGCCGAGGCGGTAACTCACACCATCCTTCGGCGCATGCATGATTATGTGCATTACATCACGCCGCAATTTTCACGTTCGCATGTCAACTTTCAGCGTGTGCCGACAGTGGATACGTCCAATCCGTTTATTGCGCGGGATATACCTACCCTGGACGAAAGTTTTGTCGTGATCCGTTTCAGTGATCCCAAGAACGTCGATTTTCCGTACCTGCTTTCGATGATTCACGACTCGTTCATGTCTCGAGTAAACTCGATTGTAGTGCCAGGCGGTAAAATGGGCTTGGCTATAGAATTGGTTCTAACGCCGCTCATTCTGGATCTGGTGAAAAAAAGCCGAAGCAAATAGTCATAATATTATTGATAACGGGCCCTATAAAGCCCCGCTCCAGCAGCTCACCGATGGATTGCCTGTTGTTTTTATACTCATAGCGCTACATAACGCCTTGAAGCCGGGATTTATAGTGGTGCCATATCTTCTTTTTGCCCGACTGCTTCACATATTGCATAAATACCGATAACCCCGGGCTCAGCAGTTATCGTCAAGCCATACAGGTCTCGTCGTGCCCCTGTCGGGACGCCGAGTCTGTGCCCAATTCCGGAATTCAGGATAATTCCGGAATACCTGATCGGAAACCCTTTCCATAATGCCTTCTTCTTCTCTTTCTGCACTGAATCCCGAACAACGCGAAGCAGTCACTTTGCCGCACCAGTCGGCGTTGGTGCTGGCAGGTGCGGGTAGCGGCAAGACACGGGTGCTCACTACCCGCATTGTCTATCTGATCCAGTCCAGCCAAGTGAGTCCACATGGCATACTGGCTGTCACTTTCACCAACAAGGCAGCGAAGGAAATGCTTACCCGCATCTCTTCGATGCTGCCGATCAATACGCGTGGTATGTGGATAGGCACGTTCCACGGCCTTTGCAATCGCATGCTTCGCGCGCATCATCGGGAGGCCGGATTGCCGCAGGCTTTTCAGATTCTGGATTCCGCTGATCAACTGGCGGTTATCAAGCGTATCCTGAAGAATCTGGGCGCGGATGACGAAAAATTTCCGCCACGGCAGGTCCAATGGTTCATCAACAATGCAAAAGACGAAGGGTTGAGAGCGTCGCAGGTTGAAACCTATGACGATTTTGCGCGTAAGGCGGTTGAGTTTTACCTTGCCTACGAGCAGCAATGCAATAAGGAAGGCGTGGTTGATTTTGCTGAACTGTTGCTGCGCAGTTATGAGCTTTTGAGTCGGAATGAAATTATTCGCGAGCATTATCGCAGCCGCTTCCGCCACATTCTGGTGGATGAATTTCAGGATACGAGCCGTCTGCAATACCGATGGCTGAGGCTGCTGGCCGGCGAACAGGCTGCTGTATTTGCCGTGGGAGATGACGACCAGAGTATCTATGCATTTCGTGGCGCCAACACCGGCAATATGAAGGAGTTTGAAAGCGATTTTCGTATTTCTAAAATCATCAAGCTGGAGCAGAACTATCGCTCGCACGGCAATATACTGGATGCCGCCAACACACTGATACGCAACAATAGCGGTCGCCTCGGCAAGAATCTGTGGACCTCCGAGGGCCATGGCGAACCGATACGCGTGTATAACGCGCCGACCGATTTCGATGAGGCGGCATTCATCGTCGGCGAAGCGAGATCGCTGCGTGCGGAAGGTGTGGCGCTGTCTCAGATTGCATTGCTCTACCGTTCCAACGCGCAGTCGCGGGTACTGGAGCATGCCTTGTTCAATGCCTCGTTGCCATATCGGGTCTACGGCGGAATGCGGTTTTTCGAACGGCAGGAAATCAAGCATGCCCTGGCGTATCTTCGGCTACTGGTGAATTCCGGCGACGACAACGCGTTGCTGAGGATCGTGAACTTTCCCGCGCGCGGCATCGGCATGCGGAGTCTGGAACAGGTACAGGACGAAGCCAAACGGCAAGGGGGAAGCCTTTGGCAAGCAATGATCGAAAAATGCGGAGGTGGAGCGCTTGCCTTACCGGAAGCGGACGATAAAATCCCTGCGGGACCTGAGAGTGGCAAGAGGCTGGACAAGTCAAGGAAAGGAATTGGCGGTTTTGTCGCGATGATCGAATCCATGCGCCAGGTATGCGAGAAATTGCCGCTACCGGAGGTAGTGGAGCACGTCCTGGAGCATAGCGGATTACTGGCGCATTACCGTGCCGAACGCGACGGCGCCGATCGGCTGGAAAACTTGAATGAATTGGTCACTGCCGCCGCGAGTTTCGTACATGAGGCGGAGGATGATAGTCTCACGGTATTCCTTGCCCACGCGTCACTGGAAGCAGGCGAGCATCAGGCAGGCGGTGGAGAGGATGCGCTGCAGTTGATGACGGTACACTCGGCCAAGGGTCTCGAGTTTCACAGCGTGTTTATGAGTGGGCTGGAAGAAGGCCTGTTTCCACATGATAACAGTCGTAACGAAGCCGCTGGCCTGGAAGAGGAACGGCGGTTGATGTATGTCGCGTTAACCCGCGCCAGGCGCAGATTGTATTTGAGTTTTGCCCAAAGCCGCATGCTTCATGGCCAGACCCGCTATGCCATTCCTTCGCGGTTTTTGCAGGAAATTCCGGATAACTTGCTGAAGTGGTTACAACCGCCGCAGAAGGCAGTAATTCGAAATCATGAATCGAGCTCCGGGGATTACGGCAACGGGTATGGCAAGTCAACCCAGCAGTTCGTGAGGCACGACTCACCGGCTTCGCCCTGGCGAGTAGGGCAGAATGTCGTGCATGCCAAGTTTGGCACGGGTGTAATCGTCAATTGCGAAGGCAGCGGCGCGGATGCTCGTGTCGAAGTCAAGTTTAGCCGTGCTGGCACAAAGTGGTTATTGCTGGAGTATGCCAAGCTGGTCTGTGCATGAAGCCGGATGGATCGTGAGCATTTGAAGAATCGTTACGTGGCTTCCGTCGGATCCTGGAAAATGTCGCGGTAGCTTGCATAAATGGAAGCGAACATGATCGGCGACATGGCCATGATTACCGCTAACTGTAAAACTAGCGACGGGCCTAGCAGGCCGCTTACCAGCATCATCAGTATCGTCATGACAACTACCAGCGTAATGCCGTAAACCTGAAGTGGAACGATATTTCTCAGACAGGCGACAAAGCTGGACCGCATCGCGTCCAACGCCTGCATGTTGTCGAATTTCACCAGCAGTGGCGCGAACCAGACAGCCATCAAAAGCGGAATGGTCAACACGAGCGCCACCAGTGATGCGGAAAGCATATCCCCTGATACATTCCGCAACTCGCTTTCATCAACCCTTTTTCCATCCAGCAACAAACCCATCAGTACGTCGCCTCCGACCAGCATGAATACGCCGACAATCATCACTTGCCCTACCAGATAGATCCCTCCTATCGTTATCAACGGAGATGCAGTGCCCTGAAAGCCTGCCAGCAAGTGGGTAATCTCCAGTCGGCCACCCTCGTTCAGCGTTTTACATCCTGCCATCATGCCCGCCAGGAATACCGGCGAGAGTAAAGTGAAAATAAACTGTCCTGCTAGCGGAATGAGCGCCAGGGTGGCAGCAATCAGCAGCAAGGTGGCGCACAGGATAATCCATACCAGAGGAGCCCTGCGGAACAAAAAAAAGCCAGACATAATCCACTGCCATCCGTGTTTTGCATCCACTTGCCTGACTTCCATTTTTTATCTCCGATAGGACTTGCCCGCCGCAAAGCGTTGACGCAGTTTTATAATCAAACCCAAACCGGCGTCAGTTTGGCGTGGGATGACGCATGGTTCTTCAGTATATGCATGAAGTGGCCAGGGTCTTTGACATGAGTGAGCTCACCCATGCGCGGCAAATGATAATCCTGGAGCCGCGATAACCAGAAGCGCAAAGCCGCAGCGCGCAGCATCACTGGCCAGGCGCCGCGTTCGTTGGCAGTAAGCGGGCGGGTGCGGTGATAGGCCTGGAGTAAAGACAGGGTACGTGCCGCATCCAGTGCGCCATTTTCGTTCAGGCACCAGTCGTTGGCAGCAATGGCAAGATCGTACAGCAAGACATCGTTGCAGGCGAAATAGAAATCGATCACGCCCCCCATCGCGTTGCCGTTGAACAGAACATTGTCGCGAAACAGATCTGCATGGATTACGCCCCGGGGGAGGTTTTCGAAACGATACAATGACTGAAAACGCAATTCTTCACGAAGAACTTTCGCCTCCTCCGCGGCAAGAAATGGCATGACGTCAGGTGCAGTGGCCTTCCACCACTTTGGTCCACGCGAGTTCTCCATTTTTTCGGGATAGGAAAGACCGGATAAATGCATGCTCGCCAGGAGTTCGCCGACTTCAGCGCAGTGCAGGACAGTTGGATGTTCCTGGGATTTGCCGGGCAGGCAGCTAACGATGCTCGCCGGTTTACCGTTGAGTTCGCCAAGAAATTTATTGTCGAGATCCGCGATCGGGCTTGGGCACGGAATGCCATGGCGCGACAGGTAGGCCATCAGGTTCAGGTAGTAGGGCAAGTCGGAAGCACTCAGCCTTTCGAACAGGGTCAGAACGTACTTGCCGTGATTGGTCGTGACGAAATAATTGGTGTTTTCGATACCCGAGGAGATACCCTGCAGATCGATTAATGACCCGAGAGAGTAGTTTTTCAGCCAGACGGTAAGCTGGGCCTGCGTGACAGTGGTATAGACGGACATGAACAGGAGCAAAGAAGGCTAAGCAGCAACAGGACGAAAAAGCCAAGCAGCAACGGAAAGAAAAATTCCGCTGTGTTTAATCAAAGGTCAAAACTCGCGTATTACCCACATTGGCGGACGAATGCGCTGGTCGAGGCCGCCGCTGTCGTGGGCAGCAAATGTACCGTCTCCGCGGTTATCCATCAGATAATACGGCAGGCCAATACGGGGCGTCACCTTGATCATGTAGAGCTGGCCATTGATCCGGTATTCCTCGATCTGGTCCTCTCCGCGCTTCGTGATCGTAACTTGTGGCTCCAGCGAGGCGTCCTCGTCGTCCGTACCCGGAGAAGGCAAGGGTAACTCTGGTGGCTCCGGAACCTCGGGCAAGGGACGAAGATCCTTGGGCTGATTGGATTGCGCTGCTGCGGGTAGTGCAGAAATCAATAATAATGCAATAACTATACAACGCATGGCGCCTCCCGGCAGGGTCAGGGTCAACATGTCATTCTATCCGAAATGATCCGCCATTACAGATTGAGTTGGATTTCACGCTCGGCTGCGGAAGGCTCGAAACCTCGGGTTTCATAATATTTGAATATTGCATCCACCACCTCGCTCGGTTCATCGATCATCTGTATCAGATTCATATCTTCCGGGTCGATCATGCCTTCCGACACAAGTACTTGCTTGAGCCAATCAATCATGCCGCGCCAAAAATCCGAGCAAACAAGGATAATAGGCATTTTCCGGGTCTTGCCGGTCTGAACCAGCGTAAGCGCTTCCATTAATTCATCGAGGGTGCCAAACCCGCCCGGTAAGACGACGTACGCACTGGCAAACCTGACGAACATATATTTACGCGCAAAAAAATGACGAAAGGTCTGGCTGACGTCCTGGTAGATATTGCGGTGCTGTTCATGAGGAAGTTGAATGTTCAGGCCGATGCTGGGCGATTTTCCAAAATAGGCGCCCTTGTTGGCCGCTTCCATGATTCCGGGGCCACCGCCGGAGATTACCGCAAAACCCGCATCGGACAATTGGCGGCTGATCTGCTCGGTCAGTTTATAGTACGGATGCTCAGGGAGTGTACGCGCACTACCAAAAATGCTTACAGCGGGCCTGATCGAGCTCAAGCGTTCCGTCGCTTCGACAAATTCTGCCATAATTCTGAATACGCGCCACGACTCGCTCGCCGACCAGGTCTGTTCCCGAAATTCGTTTGTCATGGTGCGGACTGGTTTGTCTTTCGGGCTCATTGGCAAAAACCTTTGGAGTTAGATGAAAACTTTACTGCTGGTTGACGGTTCATCCTACCTATATCGCGCTTTTCATGCGTTACCGGACTTCCGCAACGGCAACAACGAGCCGACGGGGGCGATTTATGGCGTAATCAATATGTTACGCCGCCTTCACAAGGATTATGAAGCCCATTATAGCGCGTGCGTATTTGATGCAAAAGGCAAGACTTTCCGCGATGACCTTTACGCACAGTATAAATCGCATCGGCCTCCCATGCCGGATGATCTTGTTGCCCAGATAGCGCCGCTTTATGAATGCATCAATGCCATGGGATGGCCGATGCTGATCGTGGAAGGGGTGGAAGCGGATGACGTGATCGCTACGTTGGCTAAACAGGCTGAACAGGAGAACATGCGTTGCATAATTTCTACCGGTGACAAGGATATCGCGCAGCTCGTGAATCAACAGGTTACGCTGGTGAATACCATGACAAACGAAACGCTTGATGAAGCGGGTGTGGTGGCCCGGTTCGGCGTTACGCCGGCGCGCATGATCGATTATCTGGCACTGGTCGGCGACGCATCCGACAACATTCCCGGCGTGCCGAAGGTCGGCCCTAAAACCGCGGTAAAATGGCTCACGCAATACGGTACGCTGGACAATATTGTCACCCATGCCGATGAAATCGGCGGCGTGGTCGGCGAAAATTTACGCGGCACTCTCGATTGGTTGAGCAGGTCTCGCGAGCTCCTCACGATCAAGTGCGATGTCGTCCTGCCAGTAAGCCTGCATGAGCTTGGGTTGCAGTCGCAAAATACCGCCAAGCTGGCGGAGTTGTATGAGCGGCTGGATTTTAAAACATGGTTGCGGGAATTGCGGGATCCGGACTCGGGAGAAAAGGGTGGTGAGCTTTCCCTTTCCCTGGCTCGGACTTATCCGCAAGCGAGTGCGGATGAGGTACGCGCCGACCGGGTGCCGGTGGACTATCAAACCATTGTTACGCTGGCCCAGTTCGATGAATGGATCATGCGTATCGATGCCGCGCCGGTGGTTTCGCTGGATACCGAGACCACCGGACTGGACCCGATGCAGGCGCGGCTCGTCGGCATCGCATTTTCCGTTGAGCCTCATCAGGCCGCTTACTTGCCGTTGGCGCACCAGTATGCCGGCGCGCCGCAGCAACTGCCGCTCGATCTTGTGCTCGATAAGCTCAGACCCTGGCTGACCAATCCGGCCAAGCCAAAACTCGGGCAGAATCTGAAGTACGATAAGCACATTTTTGCCAGTTATGGTATCGCCTTGAACGGTATCGTTCATGATACGCTGCTCCAGTCCTATGTGCTCGAATCCCACCGGCCGCACGATATGGATAATCTTGCATTGCGGCATCTCGGCGCCAAGACCGTCAGTTATGATGAGATCACGGGCAAAGGAGTCAACCGGATAAATTTTGATCAGGTCGACATCGAACGCGCCTCGCAATATGCGGCGGAAGATGCCGACATCACGTTGCAGTTGCATCAGCACCTGTACCCGGAAATTGCGGCGAATACAAAGCTTGAATATATTTATCGCGTTCTTGAAATGCCGGCGATGGAGATACTGTTCGACATTGAGCGCACCGGCGTACTGCTGGACCTGAAGTTGCTGGAAAATCAAAGTCGCGAACTCGGCGAGAAAATGCTGTTACTGGAGAGCCGTGCGTGTTCAATCGCCGGACAGCCGTTCAATCTGAATTCACCGAAACAGATTCAGGAAATCCTGTTCAACAAGCTCAAGTTGCCCGTCTTTAAAAAAACTCCCGGCGGTGTGCCTTCCACGGACGAAGATGTGCTGCAACGGCTTGCACTGGACTATCCCCTTGCAAAAGTCCTGCTTGATTACCGTGGCCTCGCCAAGCTC
>CAJDTQ010000036.1_pt1 | contig 14927 bp, 11 predicted proteins | sample 7389881 | NCBI WGS metagenome assembly CAJDTQ01 (sample SAMEA7055658, study PRJEB34461) | soil metagenome | biome: terrestrial ecosystem; feature: Peninsula; material: soil | place: Antarctica | collected 2016
TGGGCATGGCCTGTGCCTGCGCCACCAGAAGTAAATTAGTGTCATAGATACCGAAGCCGTGATTGACATCCGCACTGGTAATACGTATCTCCACCGGTTGTCCGACCTTGACTTCGTCGCGGTCCATTTCCCAGTACCACATGTGCCCGATTACATTGATGACTTGTGCCGGACCAAGCTTGGAATCGGCGGCGCTTTCGCTATACGGCAGCGGCAGGCCAACAAGGTTATAAATCATCGCCGGGAAAAAAACCAATGCCACTCCCCAGAATAACTTCGTGCGAAAACCATATGCACTTTTTACCAAGGGCCCGTAGTCCTCTTCCCGCTTGCCGGAATTGATGGCAACGTAAATAACTCCGAATGTTATCAACGACATCAATACAAGGGAAACCTGCCACGCGGTTTCTTGCATTTATACTCTCCTTCTTTCTATATGTTTCATCGGTAATGCCCGGTTAAATTACAACGGTGCCGGACGATAACTCTAGCGGGGTTTGAAAAGTTTCTAAATGCCGATTTGAAATGACTGCTTATAATCAGGTGAATTTTCCACAACTAGCGAGACTGGAAATCTACCAGAAATGCAAACAACCGGGAGAAAAAACATTGTTCATGGCGGATCACGACGCATCCGAGAACTGCTTATATTCAACGGTCATTTTGAGCGGGTATTTCGAACCGCTTTTTATCCATCATGCCGGAAACAATCTTTTTCATTACCACTAGCAATAACCACACTTTCCACGCTGGTATGCATTTTGATTAGTGTGTGAGGGCTGGATTATGCTTTATGAGGCACTTGGTGTCAAGCGCCAACTGTGTGGAATTTAACACGAAAATCGTCTTGTCAATACCCGTTTGTTATCCCCTCGCACCATTCACGTAAGCGGCGGTAAGTTCGTGCGCGGGAGATTCGAAAATTTGCCGGCAATGGCCAAATTCAACCAGGCTTCCGGCTTGGCCCCTGACCCAGAAAAACGCGGCGTAGTTGGCAATCCGCCGCGCCTGCGCCAGATTATGCGTAACGATAACGATGGTGTATCGACCGCGCAAGCGGCTGATCAGGTCTTCGACTATGCCCGACGCAATTGGATCAAGCGCACTGCAGGGTTCGTCCATCAGCAGAATCCGTGGATTCAAGGCCAGTGCGCGGGCAATGCAGAGGCGCTGCTGCTGCCCGCCTGAGAGGCTGAGCGCAGACGAATGCAGCCGGTCATGCACCTCGTCCCACAGCCCGACATCCCGCAATACCTGTTCTATAACGGCTGCGGTGTCGGCACGACACTTGACGCCATGCTCGTGCAAGGGCAGCTCGATATTACGGTAGATCGAGAGTGGAAATGGCGTTGGCTTCTGGAACACCATGCCGATCTGCCGCCGCAATGTTTGTACATCGCGGGCAGGGTCATGAATGTCACTCCCATCGATGCAAATGCGGCCACTTACCTTGCAACCGGGAATCAGGTCGGTAAGCCGATTGATGGAGGAAAGAAAACTTGTCTTTCCGCATCCGGAAGGCCCGATCAGCGCCGTAATGCAACCGCGGTAAATATCCAGTGTAACGTTGGCCAAGGCGGCCTTGACACCATAATGGAGGGAGAAGTTTTCAACCTGGATCATGGGTTGAGGATCGCAACACGCTGGGCCCGCCTGCATTGGTCCCAGCGTATAACCATTTTCGGCCTCCTCCAGCGGGTCATCAACCGCTTTGGCGGGCTCTATGGGCGTGGGTTTAGACTCGTGGTGCATCGGTATCGGAGTATCCGTTTGAGTTCTGTGACATTATCTTCCGGCGCCGCCAACCGGCAGTCAGTCGCATGGCTATCATATTGATGAGCAGCAGCGCTGTTATCAGTACCAGTGCGGATGCATAAGCTGCGGCATCGCCGCCGGGAACATTCATGGATAGATCGAAAATATGTACCGCAAGAGTCCGCCCTGAATCAAGCAGCGAACCTGGCGTGCGATCGACATAGCCGCTGGTAAACAGTAGCGCCGCGGTTTCGGCAATGGCGCGACCGATCCCCAGCAGCAACCCTGCAGCCAGCGATGGCGCGGCAATTGGCAATAGCAAACGAAACAATGTCGAAGTGCGCGACATGCCCAATGCAGCGGCAGACAGGCGATATGCATCAGGTATCGCGCGCAAGCCCGACTCGGCGGTGCTGACGAGGATGGGCAGCAACATGCACGCCAGGGTCAGGCCGCCGGAAAGGATGGAAAATCCCATGCCCAGATAAATGCTGAAAAAAGCATTGCCGAACAGGCCAAAAACGATGGAGGGCACTGCGGCGAGCACCTGCAGGCTATAGCGGATCGCGCCGCCAAAGGCACTGTCGGCAGAAACGTATTCGGCAAGCAACGCAGCCGTTGTCCATCCCAGCGGCAGCGCTGCGATCAGAGCAATCGCAAGCACAAGCGCAGAGGATATGAGTATAGGACCGATGCCCCCGGCACGGCCAGCTTCCCGCGGCGAATCGATGATGAAGTCCAGGGAAAGATGTGCCATGCCACCGCGCGCAATATCGCTCAGTATCCACGCAAACGCCGCACAGACCAGTAACGCGGCGCAGTAGATTGCCAATTGCGCAAAACAATCGCGGTGGGAACGTACTGATTTCGTGGAACCCATTTCAGTCATTGCCATTTCTCGCCAGCCGGGCTGCAATGCCCCAGAGCGACATTACGAGCACCATGAGCGTCAGGCCCGATACGAACAGCGCAGCCCGATGGTCATCCATGGCATACGGCATTTCCAGCGCAATATTGGCAGCCAGAGTGCGTATTGGCTCGAACAGGCTGGAGGCGTTCTGCACTACGTTACCTGTGACCATCAATAATGCCATGGTTTCACCGATAGCGCGGCCGGCGGCTAGAATAACGCCTGCGGCAATACCCGTTTTTGCGGCCGGTAGCGCGACGCCCCGGATCGTTCCCAAGCGAGACAGGCCCAGCGCTGTTGCACCCACCATATATTCGCCAGGCACGGCCAATAGCGCGGCGTACGCAGTAAGCGCGACGGTAGGCAGAATCATCAGTGTCAGCACCAGAATCCCGGCCAGCAGGCTCGCGCCGGGTGGATGCAACTGGTTGATCAGCGGCACCAGGGTAGTCAGTCCCCAAAAACCGTAGACCACGGAAGGAATACCCGCCAGCAACTCGACCAGGCGCCGGTAGATGTCCGCCGCGTGCGGCGATGCGTAATAGGCGATAAACAGCGCCGAGGCGATGCCCAGCGGGGTTGCCAGTACCAGGGCCCCGGTTGCGGCGTAGAGGGTACCCGACAGCATGGGCGCGAGGTTATAAAAGTTTTCTCCCGGGTTCCAGGAGGGATCAGTGAGAAAACGCTCGATCGATATATGCCGCAGCGCCGGCCAGGATTCGATCGCGAGGAAAAAAAGGATCAGCACCACCACGCCCATCGCCGCACCTGCTGCGCCCCGCAACAGCCAGAGCGTCAGCGTATCAACGGAAGCCGACGGGGACAAAATATTGTGCCTCGACCAGATCATGTACCTGTTCTGAACGGGCAAACGCTATGAAATCCCGAGCCAATCCCTTTGGCGCAGCCCGCGTTACCAGGTTAAGGGGCCGCGTTAGCGGAAAAGCTGCGTTGCGAACATTCGCTACGGTAGCCGCGATGCCATCGAGGGGCAGCAATTTGATCGGGGTACCGTGCCGTGTCTCGTATTCAGCTGCGCCTATCGATACATAACCGATGGCGTTGGGGTTACCTGCTACCGTCTTGATTCCCTGCGCGTTGTCCACGTGCGGCTTGATATCGCTGTTCTTCAGCTTCAAATAACCCAGAAACAGCTCAAGCGTCGATCGGCCTTCAGCCTTGTTGATAACGGTGATGGGTGCGTCTCGCCCACCAAGCGTCTTCCAGTTGACGATTTGGCCGGTATAGATATCGATAACCTGCTGCCGGCTTAGCCCGGAGATCGGGTTGCTTGCATGCATTACAAGTCCAACACCATCCAGGGCAATAGTATGCGCCTGTAAATCCCGCTCTGCAGGTTTCAACGCGCGGGATACCATGCCGATCCCCGCAGTTCCGTTGCGGGCGTCGTTAATTCCGCGCGAAGAACCGCCGGTCTGCACATCGATGCGCGTACCGGGATGGTGCGACTCGAAGCGGCGGGCGATTTCTGCAACCAGCGGCGCCATGGTGCTGGCGCCGGTCAAAACCAGCTTCTCCGAGGCAGCGTTGCCCGGTTGGATCCAGCCATATCCCGACAATAGTGCCGCAGTAAATATGACATATTTCCTTATTGAACCCAGATAATCCATTAGGCGACTCTGCGAGTCTCCCCGAGTGCCGGCGGTTAGCTTGCGGCCATTTTCACTGCCATTTTTGCTACCTGCGCGGCGTCCATAGACCAGGCTATGGACTTCTCTCAACCGGCAAAACTGTCTTTCAATCTGCCTCGCCATCATCTCGCGTCCTGATGGATTATTGGTTGAAAATATCCTCATTCTCTTAGCCCCGCCGCCACGCATGGTACTTTTCCACCCAGTGCAGCAGACGGTATGGTATGTGTGCACGCCTCCACTCCCCTGCCGCATATTTGTTGGCTTCCGACCAGGTCGGATAAGTGTGAATAGTGCCTAGTATCTTTTTGAGGCCGAGGTTGTGTTTCATCGCCAGCACAAATTCCGCCAGCAAATCGCTGGCATGGTCACTCACAATAGTCACGCCCAGGATACGATCACTGTTCGGCGGACTGAGCACCTTGATGAACCCGTGCGCCGCTTCGTCCGTTATAGCGCGATCCAGGCCTGCCAGGTAATAGCGGGTCACCTCGAATTTGATACCGCGCTTGTCTGCTTCGGCCTCCGATAAACCGACGCGGGCCACTTCCGGATGGGTGAACGTGGCCCAGGGAATCACTGAGTAATCCACTTTGAAACGTTTGAAGCCGCCAAACAATGCATTGACAGACGCATACCACGCCTGGTGGGCGGCGACGTGCGTAAACTGATAGGGCCCGACCACATCGCCGCACGCATAAATGTTGGGATAGAGCGTCTGCAACCACGCATCCGTTTCAATCGTCCCCTTTGGCGAATTCGGAATGCCCAGTTCCTCAAGACCGAAGCCTTCTGTATTAGCTGTTCTTCCTACCGCGCACAGCATCGCATCAAATGGAATTATCTCCTCCTTTCCATTACGACGCACAACCAGCCGCTGCTCACCAGCTTCGCTTTCACAACGAATCGCATCGGTTTGGGTCAGCAGGCGAACTCCATCGGCGCGCAGTGCAGACTCGATTAGCGCAACGACGTCCGTATCCTCCCTTTCCAGCAGCGCTGATCTCGCCACTTGCGTGACCTGGCAATCCAGGAGCGCAAACGCTTGCGCCAACTCGCAACCGATAGGCCCGCCGCCCAGAACGACGAGCCGGCCAGGTCGCTCGGTAAGCGACCAGATGGTGTCGGAGGTATAGTAGCGCACCTGCTCCAACCCCGGAATCGGGGGAATAGCAGGGCGGGCACCTGTAGCAATGACAATCGCACGCGTACTTATGGTCTGCCCGTTGACCTCCACCGTCCACGGCGAGGTAATACGTGCTTTTCCATGGATTACCTCCACGCCCAGCTTTGTATAGCGTTCTACGGAATCATGTGGCTCAATCGTTTTGATGATTCGCTGTACCCGCGCCATAACCTCGCCAAAACTGTAATCGACGGTTGCGCCACCGAAGCCCAGGTCCTTTGCATGTCGCGCCTCCCGCAGGAAAGTGGCCGAGCGGATCAGCGTCTTGGAGGGCACGCAGCCAAAATTAAGGCAATCCCCGCCCATCCTGTTCGCTTCAATCAGCGTAACTCGGGCGCGGGTGGCTGCGGCAAGGTAGGACGTTACCAACCCCCCTGAACCTGCGCCGATGACAACCAGATTACGATCGAACCGGATTGGTTTAGTCCATTGCGCATGTATATTTCCTGCGCCCCTCATTCTCACACGCTCCACTCCCCATCGCGCCAGCCAGGGGAACACCGCCAGTAATGCGAAAGACCCTATCAACGCAGGCGAGAAAATATCGGAAAGTTGGGTGATCGACGCCAACTGGGTGCCGGCGTTGACATAAATTGCTGTCCCGGGCAGCATGCCCAGCAGGCTGGCCCAAAAGAATGTGCGTGATGGTATGGCTGTCAGCCCCATCAGCAAATTGATTATGAAGAAAGGAAATACCGGTACCAGGCGCAACGTGAAAAGATAAAATGCACCGTCGCGCTTGATGCCTGCGTCGATCGCCGTCATGCGGTCGCTGAAACGTTGCTGCACAAACTCGCGGAATACGTAGCGCGCCATCCATAATGCGACCGTTGCGCCAATGCTGGCGGAAACGACAGCCAGTGGAATACCGACCCAGAACCCGAAAATGGCGCCGCCGGCCAAAGTCATCACACCGGCGCCGGGCAGGGAGAGCGCGGCTATGACAATATAGATGCCGGCATACAGGCCCATCATTTGCAGTGGCCGCGCCTGATAAGCCTGTTGCAGCTCATCTCGGCCGCTCTTGAGCGTTTCCAGGCTGAGGAAGCGCCCGAGATCAAACACCAGGAACAGGAAAATCAACAATCCCAGCAATACGAGCAGCCACCAATGCTTCATCCAGGGCGCCTCTAATCTGATTTACAGGTACTGTCGGGAGATGGGGATATCTACGCGCTCCTTACCGCACCATCAATGAAACCTGTTCGTTTATCAGCGATCATTACAGCGGCAGACCGTCGCTAGCTTGATAAGCAGACCAATCGGCAGGTTGATGTTCGTACAAACGTCATTTCATTTCTCGCCACTTCATTGACTTTCAAGATCCATTAAATGAGCGGCCAACTACCGGATTCAGGATTATTCAACTGCCTCGCTTCATTTCGCTGCATGAAGCACCGTGCCTGAAGCAACTGTAACAGCGATGATGCTTCATGCTCACAGCCATTTGCATGGCTTCCGTCAGTGTTTTCCCCAGGATATAGTCCGGATCATCATCCACGAGAGTGCAGGCATAAACCTGTAATCGTCCATCGCTTTTCGCAACCATCTTGCTGAACGCACACATGAACGAACGACGAGACTCTTCGGTATGAAAGTCTGTCATGCAGCTTTCCGTGATATGCGGCGATTTCGCTTGCGCACCCGGCGGATGAAATTCGGGAAATTCAATACGCGGCAGATCCACAGGTAAGCCCGCAGCGCGGAAAACTTCGCTGAAGCGCGCCGCAACCACTTCCGGGGTGAGCCCAGGCAAAAGCTGGTTCGCCACCGAAACATTGAATCCCAGTTCGTGGAGTGCTCGCAACCCTTCCAGCGCACGGGCAAACATGCCTTCACCACGCCCCGCGTCATGCCGGAGGGCGTCGGGATAATCCAGGCTCACACGAAAACTGAGCGAATACGGCCGGTCGCGCAGCGGTTCGAGTGGCTTCAGGCGCTTGATTAACGGTTCGGTTGCATTGGTCAGCACCAGGCACGGCCTATACTGCAACGCATAATCGAGGATACGAACCATATCCTTATTGATGAATGGTTCGCCCCCCGTGAACGAAAACTGTTTGACACCGAGATCGATTGCTTCATTCACAAACGGAACGACTTCTTCAAAGCGCAACAACTGTATGCGGTCGTCTCCGGGCTTCGAGCCCTCGAGGCAAAAGGGACAGGCAAGATTACACGCGGTGCCGGTATGGAACCACAATTCATCCAGTGCATGCGGCCGAATAAAGCCGCGTGGCTGATCGTCAGGCGTGCGCCGCCAGTTTTCGGAACGGCTGGTTCGCTCGCTACTGATGGGGATGATCTCCCCGCACCCGATGCCCATGGGCTAGCAACATCCACCTGAATGATTGTCCACGGCGTCGCGGACTGTGTCGTCGAAAGGCAGTCCGGCGCCGCAACCAGGGAAAATACCGTAGTGACGATCAAAGTTACCGTAGAAGTCAAAATGCGCGGCGAACCGGGTGTCATGCAGCATGCGCCAGGAATTGCCGCAGATAAGGAAGAACTTGCCCGTTTCGATGCGATGGTGTTTATCGAGCCCGAACACATGAGGATGATTCGGTATTGTGCCGCGATAAACCACCGCCTGACCATAGTCTTCACAGGCGGGTTCCAGGCTGCCCAACTTGAATAATCGATAAGTGGCCGAGTAAAAACGGATGTTACCGGTGCGCGCAGCCAGTTCCGCGTTTTCAATAGTGATTCCGCAATCGTCAACCAACCGAGGATCGGCAAAGCCATGCGTGCGGGCCAGGTCGAGAAAATCGTTCCAGTACAACGCTCCGCTGAGGCATTCGCCATATAATACCGGGTCGGCGGTGAGTTCCGCGGGCACCCTTCGATCAGCATAAACATCTGAAAAATACAACTCCCCTCCGGGCTTGAGTACCCGCCAAGCTTCGCTCAATACCGCCGCCTTGTCGGGGGCAAGATTGAGCACGCAATTGGATACGATGACATCCACGCTGGCATCCGCCAGTTGAAGTTCGGATAAGCGTTCGATATAGCCATGCAGAAAACGCACGTTGCTCTCTGCATGCCCAAATGCCTTACGGTGATATTCCTCATGCCTGGACGCAACCGCGAGTTGCTCTTCCGTCATATCCACGCCAATTACCCGGCCATGCTCTCCTACGAGCTTCGATAGTACGTAGACGTCGCGCCCGGCGCCGCACCCAAGATCGAGCACGGTCAAACCATCGAGCGATTCCGGCAACACCAGGCCACACCCGTAGTAGCGAGCCAGCACCTCGTCGTGTACCTGCGCCAATATGGGCTTCACATATTCGGGCAAACCAGCATCCGTCCGGCACGCGTTGGTCTGAAGATCGAGCGAAGAGCTCAAAGTTTCTCCATAGTATTGCTTGATAGCGTCATGCATGGCATTCACCTCGTGATCGGAATTAAATTGTTTTGGAGCGATAGCGAGCCGCCAGCCTTTCGGGCGCGACGCCGCGCGCGAAAGCCATCGCCAGATTGCGATTTGCCCAGGTACGCCGCCACCACCCATCGCGATGCCAGCGGCGCGGATCGATAAAAACCGGTTCGCTTAAAGGTAAAAAACGCCCTATCCGACGTAGTCCTTGGACCAGAGATACTTCCTCGAACAGGGGCCAGGGAGAGTGGCCGCCTGCCTCCGCATAGGCCTGCTGCGTCATGAAAAGGCCCTGGTCGCCGTATGGGACGCCGAAACGGCAACGAAAAGCGATAGCCGGTTCCAGCAGTAGTGCTGGCCAGGCGCGCGGCGCATCGAAACGAAAGCGAAAATAGCCTCCGACCGCACCTTGCGCCAATGCGCGGCTCATCGCCTTCAACGGATCGGGCGGCAACCGCGTGTCGGCATGCAGAAACCATAAGGCGTCACCTTGCGCCACCGCAGCACCCGACAGTAATTGCCCTCCCCTGCAGGGTTCACCGGCTATCCAGCGTGCGTCGTGCCGATGGCATATCTTGCGGCATGACTGGCTGTCGGCACCATCCACCACGATGACCTCCAGCGCTCCTTGCGATGGGTTATCCGGCAAGTTCCGCAACTGGCAGAGCAGATCGTCCAGCCTGCTCTCGTCATGATAGCAGGGGATAATCGCACTAAAACTGGACATGGCTTCGCTCCCTCCAGTGGGCCAGATCGCAAGCCAGCCCATGCAGCGCTCGCCGCGCCGGCCGCTGATCCGCATTCAACGCTTCGATCAACCGAATGACATCATCTTCCTCATCCACATCGAAGCATTCTGTCAGGTTAATAACCGATTGTCCCGCAGATCGGCAACGGTTGGCCAGTGCCGCACCAAGACGCGCCGTGCTCCACGGCAAGCCGCTCAACGACGGCCATCTCTGTCGACTCGCCATCAGCACCACGCCGCCATCCGCTGCCGGCTTCAACACGGTATCATAATTCATCAAGGCTTCGTAAACCGCCGCATAATCGGGTGCCGCAAGCAGGGGAGCATCGCTGCCGATATATACCAGCTGTTCCAGCCCACTGCCGCGCAGCTCATGATCCAGTGCGTTAAGCCTCTGCCCGAGATTGCCATTTGTTTGCGGTGCTACACGTATTTTTGGACGTCCTTGCGCCCACGGCAACAGGGCGGATGCCCAGGCATGATCCGCCGGATCCGCAGGAGCGACTATAACCGGGCCGGGCCAGGCACGCGCGTCTTCCAGTGCGCAAGCAAGCAGTGCCTCGGCGATGCGATTCGCCGCCTCTCCACCTACGCTTGCAGCCAGCCGTTGCTTGCCGACGCCAACCGCGGGCCGCTTGCACACCAATACCAGCGCAGCTTCGGTCATGGACGACGGTTTGCCGGAAACGCTAATGTAAATCGCATGATGGATGTTGGCATGAGTTGCTCACCAGCTTCTTTTATCGATACGTTGATGACGTAACAGCCATATTTGCGGACTGACGGACCAGACTACCTGAAGGCGAGGTTTCTTACATCATAGCGAGCATTTGGCGATGAAACATAGTGATTTTCAAGGCTTGGGCTTCGTGTGCTCCGGTAGCCACGTGGCTTGCTCAACAGGAAACCGGCGCTTTACCTCCGGCGGATCTAAAACTTGTATCGGCAAGCCTTACCGCTGCCTGTACCATTGCTCCAGCATCATCAGTATCCAAACCATGGTCCCATGGTATCCGGCGTGCTCATTCAGATGCTGTCCCACCAGCTTATCGATAAAATCAGAGCGAACGATGCGCCTGGACTTGAGATCGCTCAGACTATCCAAAGCAAGCGCCTGTAGTGCCTTGTGCTGTTGTAGCCACACACCAAAAGGCAAACCGAATCCGTGTTTCTGCTTGGTGATGATATCGTCGGGCAGGTATCCCCGTAGCGCTTCCTTGAAAAAATATCTTAATTTTGTACCTTTGAGCTTCAGATGGGGTTCGAGCTGCAGGGAGAAAGCCACAATTTCATCACTGATCAGGGGAAACGCCACTTCCATTCCGGCTAATTCGCACGCCATGGCGACTTTGGGCAGGTCGTTATCGGCAAGCGTAAACTTTCGATCAAAAGCAAGCATGCGATTTATCAGGCTCGATGCGTTGCTCTCATGATAGATTACATTGAGAAGGTTGGCCGGATTGCCCGGATCAACCGTACTCAAAAATTCCGGCGTAAAAACTTCCCCGGATCCATAACGCTCCAGCAGATTATAAGTTTCGGTTCGGGCCGGCATCGGGATCGAGGCCTGTTCGATATAGCTTCGCGCCTTCTGTACCAGCGGCAGCGCAGCTCCGCCGGGCATGCCGAAAACCAGCGGCTCGATAATTCCCTTGCGCATGACGGAGGGGATTTGACCATAAAGGGAAAAGAGATGTTGCTTGGCATAGCGGACATTGCCACCGAACAGTTCGTCCCCTCCGTCTCCTCCCAATATCCTGCTCAGGCCGTCAGCCTTGGCCATACGCGCACAATAGTATGCGGGGACGGCGGACGCGTTGCCGAAAGGTTGATCGAAAATCGCTGCGACCTGGGGAATGGCGCTTACTATGTCATCCGGGGTGACGTAGTACTCATGATGCCGCGTGGAAAAATGTTTCGCGGCAATGCGCGCATATTCCATTTCGTCATAACCGGAGGCATCGAAGCCAATGGAATAGGTGTGTGCCGGCTTACCGGAGACCTCTCCCAATAATCCCGCGATGGTCGAGCTGTCGGTTCCTCCACTCAGGAAAGCACCCACCTGCTGATCCCCGACCGCTTCCCGGACGCTTGACCGCAATACCTCCATGAAATCCTGCTTGAGTTCCTGGAAGGGGCGTTTCCGAGTTTCCTGAAATTGCATTTCCCAGTACTTGCGCGTCTCGACGTTTCCCTTTCGATAAACCAGATATTCGCCGGGCAGAAGGCGTTTCTGTCCCTGGTAGATCGTATCCGGCCCGGGCACCATGTGGAAATAAAGATAGTTATACAGACCCTGCGGGGCGATATCGGGCCTGGCCCGCGAATGCAGGTTTACGGCATCTGCCGATGAACCAAAAATCAGCCGTCCTCCATCATTGCGGTAGACGAGCGGACATATGCCCATACGATCGATTGCCAAAATCGCCTCGCAGGTATTTTCGTCCAGGATGCACAAAGAAAAAGCACCCGTCAGATTTTTGAGTGCCTTTTCTCCTCTTTCCCGCCAATCATCCGCCAGCGTTTTTGCCACGCCCTCGGAGCGCGCAAGCTGGCTCAAGCGCGGTTCAAGAAAATTCGCCCGTCCCCATAATGCCAGGAGAAGCCCATCCTTTTGGTAAATGTGCTTGTTGTCACCGCTTGCAGCAATGGCGAGCCCACTGTTTCGTCCCGCAACCGCTTCGACAACACCACCATCGAAGCGGGCAAGGGGACCCGCCATTCGCCTGGCAAGCTGGAGATTTTCGGTAACGGAGCCGTCCTGGCCTGTCCAGCCGCACAACCCACTCATGGTAGATCTCCGGTTTTCTTGAACATCATCTTTCCATCGTTTCGTTAATTTTCTTCAAGGGTTGCGTTCTGGCGTATTTGCGGACGATCAAGCAACTCATCCCAAATAGAACGTTGATGCTGCAGTGGTTTTTAAACCAGCACTTCGGCGGGTGGCGGATGGCTGAGAAATGCCGTCGGGCTTGCGGTCAAACCGTAAGCACCGGATTGCAAAACGACAATCAAATCCCCGGTTTCCGCCTTGCTCATTTCCATGCGGTCCGCCAGCAAATCCAGCGGCGTGCAGAGCGGTCCCACCACCGAGACAACCTCCCTTTCGACACGATTCATCTTGTTGCCTACGACCACCGGGTAATTCTTGCGGATAACCTGACCAAAATTTCCAGAGGCCGCGAGATGGTGGTGCAATCCGCCATCGGTTACGAGAAATATTTGCCCCCTCGATTCTTTTCGCTCCAGCACGCGACATACATAAATGCCTGCTTCTGCTACCAGATAGCGTCCAAGTTCAATCGCCACTCGCACACCGGAAAGTTGCCGTTTTACGTCAGGCATCAGGTGCCGTAAATTTTTACCGACTGCTGCTATGTCCAATGGCTCGTCGCCAGGAAAATAAGGCACACCGAAACCGCCGCCTATATTCAGTAGACGAACCGGGCCAGGTGCATGCCTGGCAAGGGCGATCCCCAGCTGCAAGGTCTTTTCGTGGGATTCCTGGATTGCCGCCACTTTCAGATTTTGCGAGCCACTGAAAATATGAAACCCTTCGAAATCGAGTTCAAGCTCAGCCATTCGAGCCAGCATCGCCGGGACGCGTTCTGCATCGACGCCAAACGGCTTTGCACCACCGCCCATTTTCATGCTGGAGGATTTGAGTTCAAAATCCGGGTTGACACGGACCGCCACTTTCGGACGGATACCAAAGTGATTGCCCAGATTGGCGATATGCTCCATTTCCTGCTCGGATTCCATGTTCACGATAATGCCTGCGGCGATCGCGCACGAAAGTTCCTGATCGGTCTTCCCTGGTCCGGCAAAACTGACCTGGCGCGGAGGCATGGACGTATCCAGAGCAATTTTCATTTCGCCTGCCGATGCTACGTCCAACCCATCCACCAGACCAGCCATATGCTGCACGACCGCAGGCATGGGATTAGCCTTCATAGCGTAGTGGAGGTGAACTTCGGCGGGAAGGTGCTGACGCAGAAGGGCAACCCTATCCGTAATGCGCTGCCGGTCGTAGGCATAGAACGGGGTTTTGCCTATGCGCTGTGCCAACCGTGTGACGGACATGCCTCCAATCTGGAGGCAGCCGTCGCGACTTGAAAATTGAACCATGGGCGCATGTTTTGGCCGGGTATTATTCATGCGCCGGTCTCCATGAAAGTATTGCGCAATTCCTGGGCGAGCAATTTTCGGTCAATTTTTCCGTTCGGGTTACGTGGCAAATTGCCTTCTTTGCATTCGATCGAACTCGGCAACATGAAAGCCGGAAGATGACGCTTGCACGCCGCCAGCAACGCGTCCTGGTCGATCTTCGATCCCACCCGCGGCGTAACGATCAAAATGATGGCCTGTCCCAATACGGGGTGAGGAGCGCCGATGGCAGCGGCTTCTCCCACAAGCTCCGTCCCATAGATCACCTCTTCAATCTCGGTGGGACTGATGCGATAACCGGATGTCTTGATCATCTCATCGCGGCGACCGATGAAATACAGAAAACCTGCTTCGTCCATGCGTACGGTATCACCCGACCACACCGCCAATTCCGGAATCGTCAACCCCGACTGGCGCGAGGGAAAGGGTCTGAAACGCTCCGCGGTTTTTTCCTGATCGTTCCAGTATCCCATGGAAACGAGTGCGCCACGATGTATCAACTCTCCCGGTTCCCCGGCCGCACAAAGCGATCCATCCTCACGTACCACCAGCACCTCTACATTCGGGATGGCTTTACCTATGGAATCAGGACGTACTGCTACTTCCTCGGGTGGAAGAAAGGTCGAACGGAACGCCTCGGTGAGGCCATACATGAGAAATACGTCGGTCTGAGGGAGAATGTTACGCAGCAAATCGAGTGTCGCCCGCGGCATCGCTCCCCCGGAATTGGTGACATAACGCAATGAATTATCCGCCGGCCAGTTCAGTTGAGCCAGTTGAATCCACAACGGAGGCACCGCTGCAAGACCGGTTATTTTTTCGTCCTCAACCGCGCGTATGATATCCCGCGGCAGCAAATAATTCATCAGGACAGCGGTAGCACCGACTTGAAATGCCGTGGTGAGCTGATTGAGACCGTAGTCGAAACTCAACGGCAACACCGACAGAATGCGGTCATCCGGCGTATTCTTCAAGTACTGAACTACGCTGGTTGCCCCCGCCACCAGGTTTCGGTGGGAAAGGACTACGCCTTTCGGCTTGCCGGTACTTCCGGAAGTGTAAAGAATCGCGGCCATATCGCTATCGATACTATGATGCGCCTTGGCATGGCCCCGCGTTTCCATCGCGTC
>CAJDTQ010000017.1_pt1 | contig 14385 bp, 10 predicted proteins | sample 7389881 | NCBI WGS metagenome assembly CAJDTQ01 (sample SAMEA7055658, study PRJEB34461) | soil metagenome | biome: terrestrial ecosystem; feature: Peninsula; material: soil | place: Antarctica | collected 2016
ATCCGCAAATCGTTGCGATGGCACGAGAACATTTTTTCGTACCGGCTGATGATGATCGCCTGCAAGTCGTGATTGCGGAAGGCGGGGAATTTGTTGCCACCCACCCTGATAGTGCCGACATAATAATGGTTGACGGTTTTGACGATGGCCGCCAGGTACCCTCGCTCTGCAGTCAGGATTTTTATGACCACGCACTCGAGGCATTGAAAAGTAACGGCGTGCTGGTGGTCAACTTGCTCAGCAGAGACAGGGCGGCCCATGATTACCTCCATCGTATCGAGGATAGTTTCGCGGGTCGAGTCGCTACACTGCTGGCTGAGCCATTCGGTAATCTCATCGTCTTCGCTTTCGAGCAAAGCCTCGGCAAAGCCGCGTGGGAAAGGGAAAATTTGCAGGAGCGTGCGAAGCAACTCGAGCAGGAGCTTGCCTTGCCTTTCACCAGATTCGTCAAGAAATTACAGCAGCGTAGCCCTTTCTAAGCCATGCGCATGCCGCTGGGGCTTGAAGGGTTGCGCTGGCTCCACCGAGATCTACTGCCAATGTAGGTCGGGCTCTGCCCGACATGGTTTTTGATCGTCGGGCAGAGCCCGACCTACATTGGTGTTGGCGCGGTGAAGATAATCCACTGTAATCCATCAAAGCACGACCGGATTGTGGATTACGCTGCGATACAGGGCGCAACGAGCGCGCTCAGCCGATGCGTACATCTTCCAGTTATGGTAAAGTTTCAGGTTGCCACGGAAGAGTGGAGAGAGGAGAAACCAGACCATGATACTGTACGAATCCGACCATACCAAATTCATGCGCGAGCTGTTAGAAAAAAATCCGAAAATGGCAGAGGATCAGAAAGAGGCGCGCGCCATCTGGTGGGATAAAAAGCTGGACCTGGAAGAGCGCAAGCGCTTCAAGGAATCAAGCGTACCGCAGAAGGCCTACGTCTATTTCGGGAAATAGAGCGGGTAATCGGGTCGGTCTGCAAGTTTGCCGTGCCACATGCTCAACAGGATAACAACGCGGTTGATCTCCGGATTCTCACGAAAACTTGTTTGCCGGTTCCCGTCATAGCGCTTCAAACACGCCCGCGGCGCCCATGCCTGTTCCCACGCACATGGTTACCATGCCGTATTTCCGGTGATGCCGGCGCAGGCCGTGCAGCAGCGTGGCGACACGGATGGCGCCAGTCGCGCCCAACGGATGACCTAGCGCGATCGCGCCGCCCAGCGGGTTGACTTTGGCGCGATCCAGACCCAGGTCCTGGATGACCGCAAGACTCTGGGCTGCAAAAGCTTCGTTCAATTCAATCCAGTCGAGATCATTCAGTTGCAACCCCACCTGCTTCAGCACTTTCGGTATCGCCTTGATTGGGCCTATCCCCATGATTTCCGGCGGAACCCCCGCAACAGCATAGCCGAGGAAGCGGCCAATAGGGGTAAGATTGAAGCGTTTCAACGCGGCTTCGCTTGCCACGATCACGGCGCCCGCACCATCGGACATTTGCGAACTGTTGCCTGCCGTTACGGAGCCGTTTGCCGCGAATACCGGTTTTAATGTGGCAAGCGTCGCCGCGTTGGTGCCGGGTCGAGGGCCTTCATCGGTATCTCTTGTGCTGGAAAGGTCCAGGATCTCATGCGAGACGAGATCGGGCCGTTTTTCGACCACCGTATAAGGCGCGATTTCCTGTTCGAATTCCCCCTTCTCGATGGCCTTGAGTGCCCTTGCGTGGCTTGTTACCGCAAATTCATCCTGGGCCTCACGGCTGACTTGCCATCGCTGCGCCACTTTTTCTCCCGTCATGCCCATGCCGTAAGCGATCGCCACGTTCTCGTCGCTCTGGAATATGGCCGGGGCAAGCGACATCTTGTTGCCCGTCATCGGGACCATGCTCATGCTCTCCGTGCCGGCCGCGATGATTACGTCGGCATTGCCCAGGCGGATGTGGTCGGCAGCGAGGGCTACCGATTGCAATCCGGAGGCGCAAAAACGATTGACCGTCATTCCCGGAACGCTATCAGGCAATCCGGCCAGCAGGAGCGCAATGCGTGCGACATTCATTCCCTGCTCCGCCTCAGGCATGGCGCAACCCGCGATGACGTCATCGATGGCTGCATGATCCAGGCCCTCGCATTGCGCCAGGGCAGCTTTCAACACGTGAGCCAGCATGTCATCAGGACGAACGGTTTTGAACATTCCGCGTGGTGCCTTGCCAACGGGCGTACGGACGGCAGCTACGATATAAGCGTCTTGTATCTGTTTGGTCATGACAAGTTCTCCTTCGCTTAATTCCTGAGAGGCTTCCCGGTCTTCAGCGTATGCTCCACGCGTGCCTGTGTCTTTTCGGTTGCCAGCAGCTCTATGAATGCGGCACGCTCCAGCTCCAGGAACCAGTCCTCATCGACCACGCTGCCGGGAGTCAGTTCGCCTCCACACATGACGTGGGCGATCTTGCTGCCGATCAGGTAATCGTGCTCCGAGATGAAATTGCCTTCGCGCATGTTTACGAGCATGCCTTTGATATTGGCAATACCGGTAGAACCGGCCACCGAAATACTACGGGCTTTCAGCGGCGGACGATACCCCGCTTCAGCCAGGGCGACCGCTTGCGCCTTGGCAACGTGAAGTAATTCATACCGGTTCATCACGACCGGGTCGGCGGCGCGCAGATAACCCAGTTCTTTTGCCTGCTCGGCACTTTTTGATAGTTGCGCGGTTGCGACGCTCTGAAAATAATTTTTCAGGAAAGGGAAAGGATCGCCGCCTTTCGCATCTTGCGATGCCCTCAATGCAAGCTCCTTGCAGCCGCCACCCGCGGGCAATAATCCCACGCCGGCCTCTACCAGGCCAATGTAACTTTCCATTGTCGCTACCGCACGGTCGCAATGCATCGCAAATTCGCAGCCCCCGCCCAGCGCGAGCCCATCCACGGCCGCGACGGTGGGAATCATCGCGTATCTGAGGTCCTGGGAAGTCTGCTGGAACTGTGCAACCATTGCTTCGATTTCGGCTAATTTTCCCGCCATCAGCGCGTCGGCGAGATTGAGGCCGCGCGCAGCCTTGAGCACCGCAGACTGCGCCGTTTTCCTGAGCTTTTTCGCGAGGACGCTGAAGGCGGAAGGAGGCTCGTCACTTTTCAGGCGTGCCGTGGCTTTCTGAAGATTGGCGCCGGCTGAAAATGGTGGTTCGGTCTGCCAGATCACCAGGGCGCGCCAGTTCCGTTCGGCTTCGTCGATGGCCTGTTGCACTCCATCCAGCACGTCGCTACCGATGGTGTGCATTTTGCTCCTGAAGCTGAGAATGGCTATGTGATCATCAACCGACCCATTGCCGCCGGGCTCCCCCGTATGCCACATTCGTACCGCATCGGTCTCGAATATCGTTGTGCCATATTGCGCACGCTCACTCAGCAGCCTATCCGGAAACAACTGCCGCCGGTACACAGGCAACACTGAACGTGGCCGGAAGATATTGATGGACGGTGCATAGGATCCCTGTGTTCTATGCACGCCCTGTACCTCGACGTTGACGGCTTGACTGGCGCTTTGCCCCAGTTCCTGCACCCACTCCGGCAGCGATACCGCGCTCATGCTCTTGCCAGCCGCGATATCCTCTTTTATCCACCCGGCAATTTCGCTCCATCCCGCCGCCTGCCAAATTTCGAACGGTCCCTGATTCCAGCCGAAACCCCAGCGCATCGACAAATCAACGTCGCGTGCATTGTCGGCGATTGCGCCGAGATGGACAGCGGAATAATGAAACAGATCGCGGAACAGGGACCACAGGAACTGTGCTTGCGGATGCGGATTAGCGCGTAACGCGCCAAGCTGGCCCGCAACAATTTTGCGTTTGAGCAGATCCTTTATGTCGTCTTCGGCTGTAGCTGCCGAGAGAGTGTACTCGCCCGTCGCAAGGTCCAGGACATGAATTTCCTTGCCCCTCTTCTGGTATATGCCGCGCCTGGTTTTCTGCCCGAGCGCACCTTTATCTATCAGGGTTTGCAACCAGTCGGGCGCGGCATAATAGCGGTGCCATGGATCTTCCGGCAGCGTGTCGCGCATGGTGGCGATCACGTGTGCAAGGACATCGAGCCCCACCACATCCGCGGTGCGGAAAGTCGCGCTCTTGGGACGACCAATGAGCGTGCCGGTCAAAGCATCCACAACATCGAACGTGAGGCCGAATTCTTTTGCATGGTGCATGGTGGCGAGTATCGAAAACACGCCTACCCGGTTGGCAATAAAATTCGGTGTGTCCTTTGCACGAATAACGCCTTTACCCAGGCAAGTGACCAGGAACGTTTCCAGATCATCGAGCATCGCGGCGTCGCTCTCATTGCAGGCGATCAGCTCAGCGAGGTGCATGTAGCGGGGAGGGTTGAAAAAATGGATGCCGCAGAACCGGTGGCGCAAATTCTCTGGAAACGACTTTGCCAGCTCATTGATGGAGAGCCCCGATGTGTTGCTGGCAAAAATGGTGTGATCGCCCAGATGTGGCCCGATCTTTTTATACAACTCGGCTTTCCAGTCCATGCGCTCGGCAATGGCTTCGATCACGATATCGCAATCCCTGAGCAACTCAAGGTTCTGGTCGTAGTTGGCCGGTTGAATGAAGGCGGCCTTGGTCGCAACAGCCAGTGGGGCGGGTTCCTGTTTTTTTAAATTCTCCACCGCTTTGATCACGTTGGCATTGGGGCCTCCCTGCTCGGCGGGCAGTTCAAATAGTAGCGTTTCGATGTTGGCATTGACCAGATGCGCTGCGATCTGCGCTCCCATTACGCCGGCGCCAAGGACAGCGGCTTTGCGCACCATGAATTTACGAGTATTCAATGTCGCCTCCAGTTCGATCCGTTTTGTTCATCAGCAAAAAGCCCGCTTCGTGAGCGTGCGGCATTCTTGTCCGCTAACCCTTTATCACTACGTTAAAGTATCGTATTTTCAGTCGGGCGAGAACATTTTCTTGAATATCATGAGCCTGTTTTCCAGAAATCCAGGTCGGCAAACAGGCTCCGGGAATCCCGGGTTCTTGAACGCGCGTTATTCCTGCGGAACGACGCGCGGTCTGCGATTCTCGTCCACCGCGACATAAGTCAGAACGGCATCAGTCACCCTGCAGCATATTTCATCAATTCCGTACCGCAGTCCCCGCTGTGCATAGACGGCAACATCGACTGTTATGGAAGTTCGGCCTACCTTGACGATCTCGGCATAAAAACTCACGATATCTCCGACAAATACCGGCTGTTTGAAGACGAAGGAATTCACTGCTACCGTAGCCACTCGCCCGCGAGCCCGGCGAATCGCCGGCAGGCTCCCCGCAATGTCCACCTGCGCCATGATCCAGCCGCCAAATACATCCCCGGCATAGTTAGTGTCCGTTGGCATCGGCACCAGTCGCAATATCGGATCGACTCCCACGGGCAGCGATGTATGAGTTTCCGCGCTTGTATTCATTTTTCATCCCTGGGTTAAACCATCGGCTTTGGCCGGTCAGTGAAGCGGAGCAGGATTATTTGCCCGGCATCATTTTCAATTTACTCTGCCGGGTGGTCGCACCCCAGGCGACTTGCGGACATGCTGTCTATCGATCCCTAATGTCCGGCGTATAACCTGCTCACGTCGGCCTGGTGACGATTCAACACCTGCGGACGACGCAGCTTCAAAGTGGGCGTCAGCATACCATTCTCGACAGTCCATGGCTCCTGCGCCAGCGCCACGCGATATATTTTGGCATAACCCGGAAACTCTTTGATTTGACGGGTGATTCGTTCCACGAGGATTGCCTCGAGTTTCTGGTCTTGCCACAACCGGCGCAAATCGCTACCAAGATTATACTGCGCTGAAATGCTTTCCCAGTTGCGAGCGTTCAGAACCACCAGCGCGCTTAAATACGGACGCCCTTCTCCAATAAGCATTACCTGCTCGAACAACGAGTCATGCAGAATCGCCGTTTCCATGGGCGCCGGCGGAATTTTCTGGCCGGTGGACATTACGATGATTTCTTTCAGGCGACCGGTAATAGTCACCCAGCCTTGATCACCAATGCGTGCGATATCGCCCGAATTAAGCCACCCATCAGGCGACATTATCGCCTCGGTGGCCGCCGGATTGTTCCAGTAACCCAGCATGACGTTGGGGCCGCGAATCAGCAAAGCATCGTCCGCACCGAGTTTGACCTCTACGCCGGGGATGGGACGTCCTACGCTCGACGGAAGGTTGTTATCAATGGTGTTGCAGCATACGACCGGACTGGTCTCCGTCAAGCCGTAGCCCTGGAGGATGGGCAGGCCCAACCCGATAAATACCCTTGAAACTTCTGTCGGCAACGCGGCGCCGCCGCTCATCGCCTCGCGTAGACGTCCGCCCAGCTTGCTCATTACCTTCTTCGCCACCAGGACTTCCAGCAGTGGCCACAAGATGTGAGAAAAAAGCCGGGGACCCCGTCGCTGCTGATACTCAAAGCGGCTGTAACCAACCTCAACCGCCAGATTGAACAGTTTTCTGCTCAAAGCCGAACCTTCCGCCAGCTTGGCTTGAATGCCGGCATAGACCCGCTCATAAATTCTCGGGACGGAAACAAGAATAGTGGGCCGAATGATCAGGAGATCCTCTGGCAACTGGTGAACCGAGCGGGCATATGCCACCGTTGCCCCGCGCATCATCGGCGCGTAATAGCCAACAGTACGCTCAAATGTATGCGACAGCGGCAGGAATGAAAGTAACAGATCATCCTGCATGATGGGCACCACTTGCAGGCAGCTATGGGCATTCGTAAGTATATTGTAATGGCTCAGCATCACCCCCTTGGACCGGCCGGATGTGCCGGAGGTGTAGATGATGGTGGCGAGTTGATGCTGATCGCGGCTTGCATTTTCCACTTCTTCGACTTTCCCCTGCCGCTCGTCCAACGGCCAGTCCGGCAACCAGTCATGCAGGGCAAGCACGAGGCTATCATCCTTTTCTCCAGGACTTCCCTGGACCGTAATGACGCGCAGCAGGTGAGGAATCTGAGCTTGTACTTCATGAAACGCTTCCCATTGCGCCCGTTCTTCGAGCAATAGTATTTTCACGCCCGCATCGCGCAAGATGTAGGCAGCATTCTCGGGACGGTCGGCTGTATAAAGTGGTACGACGACGAGCCCCAGTCTTAATGCGGCTTGTTCGAATATCACCCATTCCGGACAGTTCCGCAACATCAAGGCGACGCGGTCGCCGGGCAAGAGTTTTTCTCGTGTGAGCGCAGATTGCCAGTGTGTAATGCGCTCATCCATCTGTTTCCAGGTGAGGTCGCGCCACTTACCGCTGGAGCGGTCGTAATCCCGGTAGGCCACCGCCTCGGGCGACCGATGCGCCCGCTCGCGGAACAACCCGTCGAGCGTTCGGGCGGCTTCCACCGCGATAACGTCCGTAAGATTACGCTGCCTGGTTTGCATCATTGGCTTCCACCGATGTATTTTCGTTGGGCCTCATAGGGTTAACGGGTTATTACCGCATCATGCACCGGTTGGACCGGCACAGTTTCCGATGTTCCGCCTGATGCACTACCAAAATCCGCAGGGAAATCATCCACCATGATCACGCGGCGGCGCATTGCTTTCATTTTTCCCATCAGCTCCAGTTCGGCCGTCGTGATAACCCTTTGCTTGAGCGCTTCCGCGATTTTTTCATCGCCCTTGGGCGGGATCCGGCCTGCCTTGACGGCGGCGCGTAATTTTGTTTCCACCGCCTCACATACGACCGCGCACTGAAGCGTGTGTTCCAGCATGCCGAGCGGCTCATCGGCGGAGGTAGGCAAATATATACCTGCGGTCAGGCGGTCTCTCGCTTCTCCTGGTGACAGCATCAGCGTGGCGATTTGATGCCCTAGCTCATCCGACGGCGGCGAGAATGGCTTGCCCAGCGGAAACACCACAAAACGCAGGAGGTGCGCCGTGAGCATGCGGCCGGGAAAATTATCCAGCACGCCGTCGAATGCTTCCTGCATGCGATAAAGCGCATCCTGAACAGACCAGTGTACCAGCGGCAAATCAGCCGCAGGCCTGCCATCATCCTTGAAGCGTTTGAGTACCGTCGAGCATAGATAAAGCATGCTGAGAATATCGCCAAGCCGCGCAGAGATTCTTTCCTTGCGCTTCAGCGCTCCACCCAGAACCAGAAGGGAGATATCGGCGAGAAAAGCGAAAGCGGCGGAGAAGCGCGTCAGTTGACTGTAATAACGCTGCATTTCGGTGCCTACGCTACCCGGGGCACTGGCGAGAGATGCACCGGTGAGTCCATGCAGCAAGGAACGCAAACCGTTCCCGACTGTAAAGACAATGTGTCCCCACAATGCCTTGTCGAATTGCACGGAAGAACGCACCGTATCGCCATCACTGGCTGCGCGAATTTCGTCCAGCAGGTAGGGGTGGCAGCGTATCGCACCCTGACCGAAAATGATCATGCTACGGGTAAGGATATTGGCTCCCTCTACCGTAATGCTGACGGGGATATGCTGATAGTTGCGTCCCAGATAATTGCTGGGTCCCAGGCATATGCCTTTGCCGCCATGCACATCCATCGCGTCGTTAATCGCCTGGCGCCCGCGTTCGGTGAGATGATATTTGACAATCGCCGAGATGACCGAGGGCTTTTCGCCCAAATCGACTGCCCCCGCCGTCATCACCCGGGCCGCATCCATCATGTATGTATTGCCGCCGATGCGGGCCAGTGCTTCCTCAACACCTTCAAAGCGTCCGATCGGCGTCTTGAATTGCACCCGCACCCTGCCGTAAGCTCCGCTGGTGCGCGTGGCCAGTTTGGCCGCGCCGGTGCTGGTCGCGGGCAGGGAGATCGAACGCCCCACCGCAAGGCAGTTCATCAGCATGCGCCAACCGCTACCCACTCCTTCGCGTCCGCCGATTACCCATTCCATCGGGATGAAGACGTCTTTTCCCGAATTGGGGCCGTTCTGAAAAGCCGCATCCAGCGGAAAATGGCGCCGGCCGATGTTGACCCCCGGCGTATTGGTGGGGATCAGTGCCAGCGTAATCCCGAGGTCTTTCTGGTCGCCTAATAACCCGTCCGGGTCCTGCAGTTTGAATGCAAGCCCGAGGAGCGTCGCAACCGGACCCAGCGTGATGTAGCGCTTTTCCCAAGTGATCCTCATGCCGAGCACGCTTTCGTCGCCGTTGAATTCGCCATGGCAGACAATGCCTAAATCCGGGATCGCACCTGCATCCGACCCGGCATCAGGCCCGGTGAGCGCAAAGCATGGCACTTCCAGCCCTTTTGCCAGGCGCGGCAGATAATGGTTCCTTTGCGCGTCCGTGCCATACTGCAGCAGAAGCTCGGATGGCCCCAGCGAATTAGGCACCATTACCGAAACCGCTGCTGTGCCGCTCCGCGAGCTGATCTTCATGACCACTTCAGAGTGCGCCAGCGCGGAAAAACCAAGGCCACCATATTCCTTTGGAATAATCATGCCGAAAAAGCGGTTGTCCTTGATAAATTGCCAGACGTGTGGTGGCAGATCATACAGCTCGTGCGTAATATGCCATTCGTCCAGCATGGCGCACAACTGCTCGACCGGACCGGCAAGAAAGGCTTTTTCCTCTGCGCTGAGCTTCGGCTTGGGATAAGCCAGCAATTTGTTCCAGTTTGGCTTGCCGCTGAACAGCTCGCCATCCCACCACACGGTGCCGGCATCCAGCGCTTCCTGTTCGGTTTGGGAGACCTTCGGCAGGATTTTTCGAAAAACCTTAAGCAGCCGATTCGAAATAAGAGCGCGGCGAACGCGTGGGACGAAAAAAATAACGCCAATAAGCAGAACCAGCGTCGTAAGCAGGGCAGCGCTCAAGATAATTTTCCTGCGTAGGTCTGCACTAGCTGTACCAGAGTGTTTTTATGGGTGCCGGATGTGAGATCAATCGGCTGCAACCGCAGCCTCGCTTCCACCGCTTCGCAAGCTCATCTTATTATCCACCTTCTTGATGCCGTCCACCATCCAGGTGAGCATATTGACACGATCCATCTGCGTCTGGTTATCCGCGATACCGCTCAGCATGACCTCGCCATTATGTGCCTCTACCCTGACATCCAGATGCCTGATATCGGGGTCGGCCAATAGCGCCGCCTTTATTGTGCTGTTGAGAGTGCTGTCGTCCACCGTTTCCGCGGTTGGAGGCGCCACCCAGGACTCATGCACCCTTTCCTCCGATTTTCCGCATCCCGCGGTGGACAAGGCGCCGATGAGGATCAATGCCCAGATAACCAGTGTATGTCTATCGTTCATTTTGTTTTCCTTATCAGAATGCATCCAAAAAAATTAATAAGAGAGGTTACGAACCCCATAATTATGAAACCACTGCAACTTTTAAGCCAGTATCCGCGAGGTAACCACGCACCTGTTCCGGCAAATTTTCCGCCAGGCAATCGAATTCCCGCATCCCTTTCATGGAACGCAACCAGGTAAGCTGCCGTTTTGCCAATTGTCGCGTAGCGGCCAGCGCCATCTCGCGCATCGTCGCCGCATCAATTTCCTTTTCCAGATACATCCATGCTTGCCGATAGCCAACGCAGCGCATCGAAGGGCTTGCATCGTTCAGACAGAATTTATCACGAATTGCTTGAACTTCATCGATTAATCCCAGCTTGAGCATCGCTTCGAAACGTTGCGCAATGCGCTGATGCAACACTCCCCGGTCGCCGGGAATCAGGGCAATCTTGATCGCGCGATAGGGAAGGCAGGCTTTTCTGGGCTGCTTCAGAATTTCCGACATGGGTTTGCCGGCCAAATAGCACACTTCCAGCGCGCGCTGTATACGCTGGCTGTCTGTAGGTTTGATCCGCGCCGCACTGGCCGGGTCAAGCTGTAACAGTTCATTGTGCATTTCGTGCCAACCGTTCCGTTCCGCCCTGGCTTCGATCCGAAGGCGCAGGCTGCGATTAGCGGAAGGGAGCGCGGAAAGACCTTCCAGCAGCATTCTGAAATAAAGCATCGTGCCGCCCGCCAGCAATGGAATATTGCCTCGTTCGGTAATTTCGCGCATTGCGGCAAGCGCGTCATTGACAAATTGAGCGACGGAATAACACTCATCCGGCTCGATCAGGTCGATGAGGTGGTGTGGCATGGCTGCCATGGATTTGGCGTCGGGTTTAGCGGTGCCGATATTCATGTGCCGGAAGACCTGGGCCGAGTCCACGCTGACGATCTCCACCGGGAAGTGCCGTGCGATTTCCAGCGAAATACCGCTTTTGCCGCTTGCGGTTGGCCCCATCAGAAAAATCACGGGGGGAAAGGTGGCGACTTCAGACCTTTCAAGTTTTATGCTTTGTTCAGTCACGTTCTGTCACGGGTAAACGAGGCGAGAATCGCTCATATTCTTGATCGCGCCGCGACCACAGGCCACTTTGTGCCTTTTTTGTAAATTTCCGGATTCAAGGAGAGGTGGGTGATGCACTAAAAACAATTAAACGCCATATTCGATTGAATGGCAAGGGTGCATTTTTTCGGTTAGAATTCCATTTTTTCCACACGCCACGCCTTTCGCGCGACCTCTTTTTCGCGCCCGCCGGTTTGTCGACACCTGATACTATTCCATGATTCTTGTCCTGAGCCCGAATACCCGGCCTGATACGCCCGAATTCAAACAGTTGCTGGGGCATCTTGCCAATCTGCCCGGCATTTCCACGCGTGTGCACACTGAAGTGGGGATCGAGCAGGCGCTTACCGAAGTTTATCTGATCGGAAACACCAAGGCCCTGCTGATCGAGGACATGCAGAATCTGCCTTGTGTCGAGCAGGTCGTCCGGATTTCGGAGGAGTATCGCGTTCTCGGCCGGCACAAGGATGACCACAGGTCTACCCATTTCGACTATAACGGCGTGCGCTTCGGGCAGGATACGCTGAACGTTTTCGCGGGACTATGCGCCGTGGATTCGCTGGAGCATGTCGAGCTGATGATGCGGGCGTTACGGGATAATGGCCAGGTATGCACGCGTATGGGCGCTTATAAGCCGCGCACCAGCCCCTATTCGTTCCAGGGCCATGGCAAGGCGTGTTTGCCTTATGTCTTCGAACTGGCGGGGAAATATGGCATCAAAGTGATCGCCATGGAGATTACTCATGAATCTCACGTAGAAGAGATTTGCGAGGCCCTTTACCGGACGGGCAACTCAACCGGCGTCATGTTGCAGATAGGGACGCGCAACACCCAGAATTTCGAATTGCTGAAAATCGTCGGACGCCAGCAGGAATTTCCGGTATTGCTCAAACGCGGCTTTGGCATTACGCTGGATGAATCATTGAATGCTGCGGAATATCTGGCTTCCGAGGGTAATCGCAAAGTCGTCTTTGGCTTGCGGGGCATGAAAACCAACATGGCGGATCCGCATCGTAACTTTGTGGATTTTGCGCATGTACCGGTAGTCAAACGCCTCACGCGTATGCCGGTCTGCATCGACCCCTCGCATTCCGTCGGACTGCGCGCGTCTTCGCCCGATGGCATACTTGATATTATGCACGTGACAGCACAGGGAGTGATCGCAGGTGCCAATATGGTGTTGGTAGATTTTCATCCCGTACCGGGGAAAGCACTGGTGGATGGGCCGCAGGCAATGTTGATCAGGGAGTTGCCCTTTTTTCTGGAAGATGTACAGATAGCGCGTGAAGCGTACGAACAACGCGTGGCCCTGGCTGGACGTTATCAGGAGGGCGAATAGCCTCCCCTCGTCTTCTTTTCAGGGAATTGTTTAAAAATCCCGGGTGGTGAGCACTTGTTTCGGAAGCTGCTCGCTTTTACTTCTCCATGTCCCCTAAACCCCGTAAACAAATACGGCACCGCGTTTTAATACTGCTGCTTGTGTTTCCGGGGTGGATGCAGGCTTCCATTGGTATCGCCGACGTTGTACAGACTGCGGAGAAAACCTCGTCTTTTTCTGCGTCCCCCGTTTTTCCCATCAGTATGGTCGACGATCGGGGACACGATATCCGTCTGGTTCACTTTGCCAACCATATCGTCTCACTTTCGCCGAATATCACTGAACTGGTGTTCTCGGCCGGGGCCGGCGACAAACTCGTGGGTGTGAGTCGATACAGCGATTTTCCCGATGCAGCCAGGTCTGTTCCTGACGTGGGCGATTCTTCCAGTCTTGATCTGGAGAGAATCATTGCACTCAAGCCAGATCTCGTGATCGCATGGCGTAGCGGTAATCGGCGATCGGATATCGAGAAGCTGGAGAAATTAGGCCTGACCATTTTCGCCGTTGAGGCAACCCGACTGGAGGACATTCCACGGTTGTTGCGGACGATCGGCAAGCTGGCGGGAACGGCAGCGCAGGCGGGACCCGCGGCAAGCGCTTATGAAGAGGAATTGCAGCAAATAAAGTGTAATTATGGCAAGCGGCGTAAAATTACCGTATTTCCGTTAATCTGGCATCAACCGCTGATCACGGTGAGTGGTAAACATGTCATCAGCGATATCATCAGCGTTTGCGGCGGCATCAATATTTTCGAGTCCGCGTCTTCTATAACGCCTGTGATATCTGCGGAAAATCTGCTGGAAGCCGACCCCCATGTCATCATCAGCAGTGTATCGCTGGGGCCGGCTGAAACGGGGGTGGAGACGCTGTTTCGTCGATTCCCGCATATCCGGGCTGTCCGGGACAATCATTTGTTTTTCGTGCACCCGGACCTCTTGCATCGTCAGACGACCCGTATATTGCAGGCTGCGAGAACCGTGTGTGCCCAGTTGGAGAGTGTCCGGTCAAGCCAGGAAAAAGACGCTGCGGCGAAATAATGACCGGTCAATGATGAGCGCAGGTTTTCAAACGCTTAATACGAAAACGGAACCGGATTTTATTGGCAGAAAGTTATCTTGAGGAATTATATGAATGCTCTAGAATAACGATCCGGCTTTTTGCATTGGGTTACCGATTTTCCTACCTGCGCATGCGTCCGCGTATGCGCCATGAATGAATGCTGTACAACAAACGATACCGCCGACAGCAACGGGTTGATGGAGTCGTTTTTATGGAGAATGAACAATGATCAAGGTATTACTTGCTAACCCCCGCGGCTTCTGCGCTGGCGTCGATCGCGCGATCGAAATCGTCGAACGTGCAGAACCTGGAAAAAAAAGGCGCTGTATTTGTCGAGAATCTCGATGAAGTACCCATTGGCAGTATTCTGATTTTCAGTGCGCACGGAGTCTCCCATGAGGTGCGGCGAGAAGCCGAGGCGCAACAGTTCAAAGTGTTCGACGCCACTTGCCCGCTGGTGACCAAAGTTCATATTGAAGTGGCAAAGATGCGGGAGCAAGGGAGAGAAATTATCATGATCGGCCATGCGGGTCATCCGGAGGTTGAGGGCACGATGGGTCAGGCCGAAGGAGACGGTCCCTGCATGTACCTGGTGGAG
>CAJDTQ010000022.1_pt1 | contig 14366 bp, 8 predicted proteins | sample 7389881 | NCBI WGS metagenome assembly CAJDTQ01 (sample SAMEA7055658, study PRJEB34461) | soil metagenome | biome: terrestrial ecosystem; feature: Peninsula; material: soil | place: Antarctica | collected 2016
GGCATAATTTTCCGAGGCGATCAGCTCGATATATTCTTCCTGGCGTTGTTCTTCACTTTTTATTGCCTGCCAGAGATCGGGGTCGACCTGTTGCAGGGTGAGATTTGGGGACAGCATGACGGTTCAGTCCTTTGATATTTTAGAAAAATGAAAGGGGCAGTTTACCACCGGCCCTGCTGGAGAAATCCCGTTAGTCTTCTTAATTTTAAGATGGCTTCGGTAATTCTTATGTCCACGGTTCCGAAAAAAGCTGAGGTGTGGAAATGCAATCGTAATACACGATAAGTTTGCGAGAATTTATTTTCGGCGGCGCCTATTGAAAGCTATTCTTTTTGATCTTCTTGCTGATCTATCAGATACCAACGTACACAACGCTCAAATCGCCAGTCATCTAGCGGACCATTGGAAAACATTGAATAGAAAAACCAGCCGAGCGCAAGTAACAACAGTACAACGATAAAAACCTCCCCGAGAATAACGTTCATCTCTTCGAAATTCTTGGCATGCTGCATCGACTCGGCAATCTGCAAATGAAAGGCGTAAAAGAATAGACCAATAGTCAGAACTACTAGCGGATGGCGAAAAAAGCTCGTCCATGACGGGGGTTTATCCTTACGATTGCTTTCAATAAAAGCTAAACAACGCTCTATTTCTTTACGGGAGGGATTGATTTTCTGTCGGACGTCATCGGCAAACCAGAGGTAATGCAACACGGTCCGCCTCAGCCACCAGCGCTGCTGGGTTGCCTCACCCTTAATCCCGCTACGCGCAAACTCGCTGGATAAACTCTGACTAATAGAATACTCAGCGAGCGGATAGTAAACACACGGCATCAGCACGTAAACCATGACTGGAACCCAGTGCGCCACCCACGTAACGGGGCATAACGGGCTGAACGCCATTCCTAAAAGCGCGCCAGTGAGTACCCACAATGCCCATGTGTGCAAGCCCCAACGATCCGGCCAATACCCTGCCTTCAACAGCTTCCATCCCGTCGCATGACAATAAGCGTATAACAACAAGCCATGCAGTTGAATCGTACTTTCTTGGGCTCCATTCACTTGGGTAGCGCCCATTTTCGTCATAGTTTTTTCTGGGTCCATTCACCAGTTTACGTGATGAGTATTAAGTATTTCCGAAGCCGTCGCTTTGTTTTTTTCTCCCCATGCTGCTCATTTCTGTGTCTAGCTCGTCTCGCAGCCAAAACTGTTGTTTACATCTTCAAAGGCATTTCTTCAGGCCCACGAGGTTTTATCCTTTTGAGTGGGAAAGCACATCCACTAAACATCGAGATTTCTTACTCCCAATGCATTGTTTTCGATGAATGCACGTCGCGGCTCGACCACGTCACCCATCAGCGTGGTGAAAATTTCGTCGGCAGCGATGCTATCCTCGATCTGGGCACGCAGGAGTCGACGACTTGCGGGATCCATTGTGGTTTCCCACAACTGTGTCGGATTCATTTCACCCAAGCCCTTGCCCAAGCCCTTGTAACGCTGTGTCCCGATACCTTTTTTTATCTCCTGCAGCAGCCAGTCAAGCGCTTGTTTGAAATTGCTGACCGCCCGCTTTTGATCACCGCGTTTGACGTAGGCTGTGGGTCCCATCAATCCATCGAGCACTTCAGCAGTTTGTTTGATTTGGGCATAGTCACCGCTCTGCAAAAATTCCTGATCAAGGTAGGAGACGCGCACATTACCGTGATGCATGCGGGACACTTTCAACCGAAACTCTTCGGTAGCCACATCGTATTCAGGCGCAATTTTTACGCTGGAAACGTGCGCCGCGAGCCTGGCTGCACTTTCAGCGGCAAGGCGCTCGCTGCTTAAATCAATCTCGGGATACTGGAGCAATGTATGCATTACTTCGCTGTCGATAAGGCGACTCATGCGCTCGATCACGGCTTCGGCCAGCAGGTATTCATTGGCGATCTTTTCCAGGGTCTCGCCGACAAGAGGCGGCTCATCTTCCTGGTTATGCAATTCGGCGCCGTCCAGTGCCAGACCCAACAGGTATTGCTTGAGTTCATGGTCGTCCTTGACGTAGCGTTCCTGCTTGCCGTGCTTAATCTTGTACAGCGGTGGCTGGGCAATGAATATATGGCCACGCTCGATCAATTCCGGCATTTGCCGATAGAAAAAAGTAAGCAGTAAAGTACGTATGTGCGACCCGTCCACGTCTGCGTCCGTCATGATGATGATACGGTGGTAACGCAATTTGTCGGGATTGTATTCGTCCTTGCCGATTCCGGTGCCGAGCGCAGTGATGAGCGATGTGAGTTCCTGCGACGAAATCAACTTGTCAAAACGGGCTCTTTCGACATTCAGTATTTTCCCTTTCAACGGCAGGATCGCCTGAAATTTTCGGTCGCGCCCCTGCTTCGCCGACCCGCCTGCGGAATCCCCTTCGACCAGATACAACTCGGAGAGCGCGGGGTTTTTTTCCTGGCAATCGGCGAGCTTTCCAGGCAAGCCCATGCCGTCCAGCACGCCTTTACGCCGTGTCAATTCACGCGCCTTTCTCGCTGCTTCGCGTGCTCGCGCCGCATCGATTATTTTTCCGCATATCGTCTTGGCATCCAGCGGATGCTCCAACAGAAATTCCGTCAATTTTTGCGATACGATTTCCTCCACCGCGGGACGCACTTCCGAGGAGACGAGTTTTTCCTTGGTTTGAGAGGAAAATTTGGGCTCGAATAACTTCACGGATAAAACACAGGATAATCCTTCACGCATATCATCGCCGGAAGTTTCAATTTTGGCTTTTTTTGCCACCTCGTTTTTTTCGATATAGCTGTTGAGCGTACGCGTCATGGCAGCGCGTAAGCCGGTGAGGTGGGAGCCTCCATCCTTTTGGGGAATGTTATTGGTAAAGCACAATACCTGTTCGGAATAGCTGTCGTTCCACTGCATCGAGACTTCAACTGTGATGTTGTCTCTTTCGCCGGAAGCATAGAAAATATTCGGGTGAAGAACCGACTTGGCGCGGTTGACATACTCGACGAAGCTTCGTACTCCCCCAACGAAAGCGAAAATTTCTTCCTTGGCGTTGCGCTGATCAACCAGATGAATTTTAACACCGTTGTTGAGGAAGGAAAGTTCGCGCAGGCGCTTTGCAAATATATCATAGTGATATTCAATATCGCCGAAGATATCCTTGCTTGCCAGGAAGTGTACTTCCGTACCGCGGCGCTCGGTCTTGCCGGTGACAGCCAGCGGTCCTACGGGAACGCCCATGCGGAACTCGATGTGATGAACCTGCCCGTTTCGGCGGATAGTCAGGCGCAACCATTCCGACAGGGCATTGACCACGGAAACGCCAACCCCGTGCAGCCCCCCTGATACCTTGTACGAATTGTCGTCAAACTTGCCACCGGCATGCAGTTCGGTCATGACGATTTCAGCAGCCGAGCGTTTCAGTTCGTCATCGTGCTTGATACCGGTAGGGATACCCCGGCCATTGTCCTGTACGGTTAGCGAATTGTCGGGATGAATGATCACCGAGATTTCATCACAATGACCCGCCAGGGCTTCGTCGATGGCGTTATCCAGCACCTCGAATACCATATGATGCAAGCCGGTGCCGTCACTCGTATCGCCTATGTACATGCCCGGCCGCTTGCGCACGGCATCAAGTCCTTTCAGGATTTTGATACTGTCCGAACCATAAGCGGTCGAACTTTCATTTTTTTGCTGTCGAGTACGGTTTTTGTCGTTCATTATGCTGTTTCTCCGGTTGTCTTCAGTTTCACGTGAAACGTTGACCGTGTTCCATTCCACCTATCCGGCAGGAATAGCTACGCAAAACTGGTTTTAATAGCGGGTCGGCGCTATTGACGGGCTGCTCTTGTTGTTCATATTCTCATCGGCATCACGACATACTTGAAATCATTGTTGCCGGGGATGGAAATAAGTGCACTACTGTTGGCGTCGCCAAACGCGCATCGTACCGTTTCGCAACTCAGATGGTTCAGCACATCCAGAAGGTAGGTGATATTGAAGCCGATATCCAGTGCTTCGCCTTCATACTCGATCTCCAACTCTTCCTGCGCTTCTTCCTGCTCGCTGTTATTACATACGATACGAAGATTCCCTGAAGTCAATATCAGTCGGACGCCACGGAATTTCTCGTTGGATAAAATCGATGCGCGCTGCAGGGTCTGCAAAAACAACATCCGATTCAAATCAAACTGTTTCTGGTAGCCCTCAGGGATGACACGGTTGTAGTCGGGAAATTTACCATCCACAACTTTCGATACCAATATCACATTTGAAAAGGTGAAGCGGACCTGATTCTGCAGGAGCTCCACTGTGACAGGCTCATCAGTTTCATTCAGCAACCTGGTCAGTTCCAGTACTACCTTGCGCGGCAGAATGACTTCTTTTTTTTCCTGAGGCGCTGGCAATAACATCAAGGCAAATGCCAGGCGGTGACCATCGGTAGCGACAACCTTCAGTTGATTATCCTCCATCAGTAAAAGAAGGCCGTTCAGATAGTAACGGATATCCTGTTGAGCCATCGCATATTGGACCATGGACAGGATATGTTTCAGCTCTTTCTGCTGTACGGTTAGTTGTGCCTGAGGTTCTGTGCTTCCGGGAAATTTAGGGAAATCTTCGACCGGCAGGGTTTGTAAATTAAAACGGCTTTTCCCCGCTTTGGCATGAAGCCTGTTATCACCGGTTTCCAGAGTTACCTGAACCTTGTCAGGAAGAGCACGCAATATGTCCTGAAGTTTTTTTGCCGGTACCGTAACCGAGCTTTCTTCATTTACCGTATTAGCGTCCTCTATGGACGTGGTTATCTGAATTTCCAGATCAGTTGCGATAAACGAAATTTTCTCCTGCTTTCGCTCTATCAACACGTTGGAAAGTATCGGTAGCGTATGGCGACGCTCGACAATACCGGTAACCGTTTGCAATGGTTTAAGTAAAGTATCCCGATCTGTTTCTATTAGTTTCATTATATTAAAAACCTAAATAATAGTTAATAAAAGCGGGCCAAGTTCGGTATTAATAAAATAAAATTAGTTACATCAGCGAGTTACCCTTTATTTTCTTTCGGTATCAAGCCGGTATGGCCTGTGGGTAGTTTGTGGATGGAATTACCACTTCGAAAAAAAAGCGGGTTATCCCCAAATTATCCTTTGGCTATCCACACGGTTATCAACCGCGCAGAATATGCAGCAACGCATTAAAGTCTCGATTGATCGCCGGGTCCGATGCGCGTAATTCGGCAATTTTCCGATATCCGTGCAATACGGTGGTGTGATCCCTGCCACCAAAGGCTTCACCTATATCAGGCAGGCTCAGCGGCGTCAGTTCCTTGGATATGGCCATGGCCATTTGGCGCGGTCTCGCAACAATGCGTGAACGTTTTTTTGAATACATTTCAGCCACTTTGATTTTATAGTAGTCCGCAACCGTCTTCTGTATATTTTCAATGGAAATCTGACGATTCTGTACCGCCAGCAGGTCTTTCAATGCTTCTCTCGCCAAATCCAGCGACAATGAATGACCGGTAAAACGCGAGTAGGCCAGGACTCGTTTCAGTGCGCCTTCAAGTTCACGCACATTGGAACGGATATGCTTGGCTATGAAAAAAGCGACGTTTTCTTCCAGAACAATATTTTCCATCAATGCTTTTTTCAGCAGAATGGCAACGCGCATTTCCAGTTCCGGCGGTTCGACCGCCACTGTCAAACCCCATCCAAACCGGGAAATCAACCGTTCTTCCATCCCTGAAATTTCTTTTGGGTAGGAGTCGCAGGTGATGATTACCTGTCTATGTGCTTCGATCAGCGCGTTGAACGCATAGAAAAATTCTTCTTGTGTCCGGTTCTTGCCGCCGAAAAACTGGATATCGTCTATCAGCAGTACGTCAAGTGAATGGTAGTATCGTTTGAAATCATCAAAGGCTTTATGTTGGTAAGCCCTTACTACGTCGGAAACATACTGTTCTGAATGAATGTATCTGACCTTGGCCGTATTGTTGTGTTCCAGTACAAAGTTACCGATAGCCTGAATCAGGTGAGTTTTTCCCAACCCGACGCCACCGTAGATAAAAAAGGGGTTGTAAGCAGTGCCTGGACGTTCTGCAACCTGAATGGCGCCCGCGCGTGCCAGTTGATTCGCTTTTCCGGTGACGAAATTATTGAAAGTGAAAGATGGATTCAGACGGCTCGGATTTTTTTCACGTTTTTCTCTCGCATCCATGGCAAATTTCTGCGTTGACACCACGGGTAAGCCAAACGCGGCAGAATTTGATAATGGGGTTGCAGACGCGAGTGCCGCATCCATATTTTCAGTGACCCGAACGGTCGTTTTTACCGAAATCGGGTCAGCGAGCTTCAATTTAAAATGAATAGCTTGGGGAAAATGCAGTCGAGCCATTTTTTCGATGCGGGACAGGAAATTGTCCTTGACCCATTGCATGACGAAGCGGTTGGGCGCGATGACGACGGCGGTTGACTCGTGAGCGTTGTGCGTTACCTCCAGGCGTAATGGTTTGATCCAGGTATTGAATTGCTGGGCACTCAGCTCTTTCTCAAAATGTTCAAGACAGGAAAGCCAAAAGGTATCCATTGCAGGCATGTTTGTCATTGCTGGTTGGGGAAGAAACGGAAATCGGAAGCCTAAAGCGAAAGCGCAGGTGAGGAGTGCATTTTAGACCGTTCCGTCCGACTTATCCACAGGGTGAGAAAAAAATATTGGTTGACACCAACGTCCGTAAAGAGTTGTAATGCCGAGTTTTATTGATTATCAGGCTCAGGGGACATAATGAAACGCACTTATCAACCATCCGTGACGCGGAGGAAACGAACTCATGGTTTTCGAGTTCGCATGAAAACCACGGGGGGCGCCGCTGTTATCAGAGCTCGCCGCGCCAAGGGACGAGCCCGCCTGGCAGTATAGCTTCTGACGCCAGATTGAAATTGAGGGATGGTATTATTCGCTTTCAAAAAAATAAGCGGTTGCATAAAGCCGAAGAATTTTCCTCAGTTATCCGGTGCAAGTGTTATGCACACAGTGAATTTCTTCAAGTTTTCGCTAAGCCCAATGGCTTGTTGCATCCAAGACTGGGGTTGATCATCGCGGGTAAAGTCGAGCGGTTGGCCGTGAATAGAAACAGGGTTAAACGCGTGTTGCGCGAGGCATTTCGAGCGCGGCAACAAGATCTGGCCGGGCTTGATCTCGTGGTGCGTTTACGACGCAGAGTCAGCCATGACAATTCTTCACGAATGGCGAGGGAAGCAGAGAAGCTCATGATTCAACTGCAGCGATGTCGCGGATAATCATCGGTTTTATCAAGCTCTACCAATATTGCCTGAGCCCTTTTTTTGGACCCTCGTGCCGGTTCAGTCCATCCTGCTCAAACTATGCATGCGAGGCACTTACCAAGCACGGGGTGTTTCGGGGAATATATCTGAGCGTCTGGCGAATAATGCGCTGCAATCCCTGGGCTCGTGGTGGGCATGACCCCGTCCCGTAGGACTTATCACATAGGGCTTGTCGGGTTTTGAATAATTCATGCCTCGATTATCCATATCGTAAAATATAAAAGCGCGAAGCAAGATGGATACACAAAAACTAGTACTTTTCCTGATTTTCTCCACGTCGATGTTGTTTCTATGGGAGGCGTGGCAGAAGGAACAACTTCCGCCCTCCACGACCGCATCTTCCGCTGCAACTCAAGGTGGACCGGATCAAACTGCAAAAAATGGGCAGAACGAGACTCCCATACCCGGGGATAAGCTTGTTTCGGCTCAACCGGGCCAGGATGGAGTCGCCGGTGAAAACGCTGTTCCGGTCAAGGTCACGGGCAAACTGGGAACGGGCGAAAAAATTTTCGTCAAGACCGATATGGTCGTTGCGGAAATCGATACTGCGGGAGGCGATTTACGACGTCTCGAGTTACTCCAATACCCTGATACCGAAGACAAGCACAAGCCTTTCGCCCTGTTGCAAAGTCACGACGAGCACGTTTATGTGGCCCAGTCGGGGCTGATAGGGGAAGGCCTACCCAGCCACAAGACAAATTATACGGCGGACCAGAGCACTTATGAGCTGGCAGCTGGAGCGGATAAAATCGAGATACGGCTTCACGCGCCCGAGGAAGACGGCGTGCGCGTAGTCAAGATATATACGTTTCATCGCGGAACCTACCTCATCGATGTCAGTTTCGAGGTTACCAACCAGGGAACCGCTGCGATCCAGCCCTTTTCCTATTTCCAGATGTTGCGGGATAGCCAGCCTCCCGCGGGTACGGTATTCATGATACCCACTTATACTGGCGCCGCGCTTTACACGGATGAGGGCAAGTTCAAGAAAATCGAGTTTTCGGCTTTGGATAAAGGCAAGGCAACCTTTCCTAAAACGGCTGACGATGGCTGGATTGCCATGCTGCAACATTATTTTCTCACTGCCTGGCTACCGAAGGACAAAACCCCCCGCGAATATTACGCGAAGCCACTGGGCGACAATGAATATACGGCCGGTGTCATTGTGCCGGTGGGCATAATCGAGCCCGGCGCTACGGCTGCCGTTACGGTGCCGCTTTACGCGGGTCCCCAGGAACAAAGCAAGCTTGCGGCGGTAGCTCCCGGGCTTGACCTGACGGTGGACTATGGCTGGCTGACAGTGATTGGAGCACCACTGTTCTGGTTGTTGTCGTTCTATCATTCATGGACGGGAAACTGGGGGGTAGCCATTATCCTTCTGACCATGTCGGTCAAGCTCGCTTTTTTCCCTTTATCCGCAGCGGGTTATCGGTCCATGGCGAAGATGCGGCTGGTTACGCCCAAGCTGCAGCGTTTGCGTGAGCAGCACGGCAACGACCGGCAGCGCATGCATCAGGCAATGATGGATTTCTACAAGGCTGAAAAAATTAACCCCATGGGAGGCTGTTTTCCGATTCTGGTTCAGATACCGGTGTTTATCTCGTTGTACTGGGTATTGCTCGCGAGCGTGGAGTTGCGTTACGCGCCCTTTGCTTTATGGATAGAAGATCTTTCTTCACCCGACCCTTTTTACGTGCTGCCTGTACTCATGGGTGTTTCCATGTTCATCCAGTCAAAGCTGAGCCCGCCTTCTGCGGATCCGATCCAGGCGAGAGTGATGCAGATCATGCCTTTCGCTTTCAGCATCTTCTTCTTCTTCTTTCCCGCCGGGTTGGTGCTATATTCATTGGTCAATAACGTGCTTTCCATCCTCCAGCAATGGCAAATCACGCGCATGATCGAGCGTACCGCCGCCGCTACTGCCCTGGTAAAACAGAAAAAGCAGAACGACTGATATCTCGACGCGCTTTCCATGTGAAATAACGGGCACTTCTGGATATAGCCGGGTTAGGTGAGGAACCGCCGGTTGGCTGACTCACTTCGACCCATTGTCTGATGGAAAATGCTGACACTATTGCCGCGGTTGCTACGCCGCCCGGACGAGGCGGCATTGGTGTGGTGCGTGTTTCCGGCAAAGATTTAAAATCCTTGACGCTGAGTATCATCGGTTATATTCCTGAACCGCGTTACGCCAGCCTGAGCAGGTTTTTCGATGGAGATGGACAAGTCATCGATCAAGGTATTGTTCTTTTTTTCCCCGCCCCTCATTCCTATACTGGCGAAGACGTTCTGGAACTGCAGGGCCATGGCGGCCCGGCGGTAATGAATCTGTTGTTATCCAGTTGTCTCTCCGCGGGCGCCAGAATGGCGCAGCCTGGAGAATTCACCCTTCGCGCCTATCTTAACAACAAGCTGGACCTTGCTCAGGCTGAAAGCGTAGCGGACGTCATAGATGCCAGTACGAGCGAAGCCGCTCGGTGTGCCATGCGCTCTCTGCAGGGCGAGTTCTCCAGCGCGATACATGTCCTTGTGCAAGCGCTTACTGATCTCCGCATATCGGTTGAAGCATCGCTGGATTTTTCCGAGGAAGAAATAGATCACGCCCATCATGCCGATGTTAGCCGCATGCTGAGGGGCGTCCAGGCGCATCTGGAACACGTGCTGGCATCCGCCCGGCAGGGCAGCATACTACGGGAAGGGGTTTGGGCCGTTCTGATTGGACAGCCCAACGTCGGAAAATCAAGCCTGCTGAACCTGCTGACCGGGGAAGAAGCGTCCATTGTCACAGAAATCCCGGGTACGACGCGTGACACGATTCGCCGAACCATCGAAATTGAAGGTATTCCGCTCCATTTGCTGGATACCGCCGGGCTGCGGGAAACGGACGACACAGTCGAAAAGATGGGTATTGCCCGCACGCGCTCCACGCTGGAAAAAGCGAATTTCGCGCTGCTTGTGATGGATAGCCGGTGGGGCGTTACGCCGGAAGATCAGGCGATACTCGACAGCCTTCCTGCGGGATTGCCCGTAATATACGTGTATAACAAGATTGATCTGCTGGACGAGCGGCTGGTTGCGGACGCGAAAAAAAGTGGCTCGGGGATTTATGTTTCCGCGATAACGGGCGCGGGGATTGAAACGCTACGCCAGAGGCTGCTGGAAATGGCTGGCTGGCAGCCACGCTCGATGGGTGAGGGTGTATTCATGGCGCGTCAGCGCCATTTGCGCGCGCTGACGATTGCGCGCGAATGCCTGGGCAACGCAGCCGAACTGGATGGGGGAGCGTTTCAATTCGAACTGCTCGCCGAAGAGTTAAGGCTTGCTCAGCAAGCGCTGTCGTCGATCACCGGCGAGTTTGTGGCCGACGATTTGCTGGGGGAGATATTTTCGCGGTTCTGTATTGGCAAATAGGCGTCTTCCGCCAATTCGACCCCAGGCTTTTTTTCGGCTTGCGCGAATTTCAGCAAGAATGTTTCACGTGAAACATAACCCGAGAATTACCGCGGTTTGCTGCTCAGAAGGACCCCGCCTTACATAGCCTCACGTTTTACCGTAGAATGCCACCTCTTTAGTGAATACGACGGTAGCGTAGTGAACTGCTCTCAAAATTTCGATGTAATAGTCATTGGTGGTGGACATGCCGGTACCGAGGCAGCCCTCGTGGCGGCCCGGATGGGCAAAAAAACACTCCTTTTGTCGCACAATATCGAAACGCTGGGGCAAATGTCCTGCAACCCCTCCATTGGAGGCATTGGCAAGGGGCACCTGGTAAAAGAGGTTGATGCGCTTGGCGGGGCAATGGCTGCCGCCGCCGATGAAGCCGGTATCCAGTTTCGCATTCTCAATTCGAGCAAGGGACCGGCGGTACGGGCAACGCGTGTCCAGGCTGACAGGATGCTCTATCGCCAGGCAATTCGGCGTCGTCTCGAGAATCAACCCAATCTCTGGCTGTTCCAGCAGGGGGTGGACGATCTTACGCTCGAGGGGAAGCGTGTCACGGGTGTCGTAACCCAATTGGGAATCAGGTTTACTGCTCGGGCGGTGATCCTGACGGCAGGAACGTTTCTTGGCGGGCTTGCACATGTCGGCTCGGCTAATTTCCAGGCCGGCCGGGCAGGCGATCCACCCTCCATCAGCCTGGCGGCGCGCCTGCGGGAGATGAAGCTGCCAGTCGGTCGGTTAAAAACCGGTACCCCGCCGCGCATAGACGGCCGTAGCATCGATTACTCGGCGGTTACCGAGCAACCGGGCGATGATCCTGTGCCGGTCTTCTCCTTTATGGGTGACGCTGCCCGGCACCCACGGCAGTTGTCCTGCTGGATGACGCATACCAATAGCCGTACTCACGACATCATCCGTGGCGGCCTGGATCGGTCTCCTTTATTTACTGGCGTAATCGAGGGAACAGGGCCGCGTTATTGTCCCTCGATCGAGGACAAGGTCGTGCGATTTCCGGCGAAAGAATCGCACCAGATCTTTCTGGAACCGGAAGGTCTCGACACGCATGAGGTATACCCCAACGGAATCTCCACCAGCCTGCCATTTGACATGCAGGTCAAGCTGGTGCAGTCGATCAAGGGTCTTGAAAATGCACATATTACGCGTCCCGGCTACGCTATCGAATACGACTTTTTCGACCCACGGGCATTAAAAAGCTCGCTTGAAACAAAAACGATCGAAGGTCTCTTTTTTGCCGGACAGATCAACGGGACAACGGGTTATGAAGAGGCAGCAGCCCAGGGATTGCTGGCGGGGATTAACGCAGCACGCAAAACGCAGGACCGGGAAGCATGGTGTCCGCGTCGCGATGAAGCTTATCTCGGCGTTCTGGTGGATGACCTCGTCACCCGAGGCGTTACCGAGCCCTACCGCATGTTTACCAGCCGTGCCGAATATCGTCTGCAACTTCGGGAAGACAACGCCGATTTGCGTCTGACCGGGGTGGGAAGGGAGCTCGGGGTGGTCGACGACGTACGCTGGGCTTCATTCGAAGCCAAGCGCGAAGCGATTGTTCGGGAGCAAGACAGGTTAAAAGCGACGTGGCTCAGGCCAAATGCCGGTTTGAATGCGCTGCCGGAAGCAGACGTATTGCGCGTGCTGGGCAAGGCTATCGGACATGATTACTCGCTATACGACTTGTTGCGCCGTCCGGACGTGTCCTATGCCGCACTGATGACGCTGCCCGGTGCAGGGGAGTGTGTTGTCGCCCCCGAGGTTGCGGAACAAGTTGAAATTCAAGCGAAATATCACGGCTATATTGAACGTCAGAAGGATGAAGTGGCGCGTAATGCGGGTTATGGGGATATTTGCCTGCCGCTCGATCTCGATTACGCCACCGTGCGCGGCCTCTCCACCGAGGCACAGCAAAAACTGAATCAAATCAAGCCGGAAACAGCGGGACAGGCTGCCAGGATTTCCGGCATGACGCCCGCAGCTATTTCATTATTGCTGGTACACGTGAAACGCGGGTTTTCCGGCCAGAAAAAAAAGAAAAGCGCATGAGTCTCACGGCGCAACTGGCTGACGGAATCGAAGCCCTGGGATTGACGCTCTCGCGCGAAACCCAAACGCACTTGCTGCAATACCTCGCGCTGATCCGGAAGTGGAACCAGGTCCACAACCTGACCGCGGTGCGAGAACCGGAGGCGATGCTGGTTCGTCATTTGCTCGATAGCCTCGCGATTTTACCGCACGTTACCGGGCCGCGTATTGCCGACATCGGCAGCGGCGCTGGCTTGCCGGGGATTCCCCTTGCTTTGGCGCGGCCCGAGTGGCATGTGACCCTGGTCGAAATCAATCACAAAAAAGCTGCATTTCTGCAACAGGCGCGAATCGAGCTGAATTTAAAAAATGTCGAGGTGATGACTGAGCGAGTCGAAAATTTTCAGCCGACGGATGGGTTTGATATGGTCATTTCTCGCGCTTTTTCCGACCTGACTGATTTTGCCAGTCTGGCGGGGCACCTGTGTGTGTCGGGAAACGGCGGCGGCAGGCTTATGGCGATGAAAGGCGTGTATCCTCATGAAGAACTGGCACAATTGCCGGAGCAGTTCATGGTCGAAAAAATATTACCGGTTACTGTTCCCGGCCTCGAGGCAGAGCGACACCTTGTTTTGATCAGGCTGGCATAGCGGGTGACGTGTGGCAGCGGGGGTTTTAACGGATGGCCCGCGATTTGACGGCCGGGGTAGCCGGAGATACCCGGTTCAGAGGGGACAAGATGGCGAAAATTCTGGCAATAACCAATCAAAAGGGTGGGGTAGGAAAAACCACTACGAGTGTTAATCTGGCGGCGAGTCTCGAAGCCGCCGAGCGTCGTGTCTTATTGATCGATCTCGATCCTCAGGGTAATGCCACGATGGGAAGTGGCGTGGATAAACGTGTTCTGCAACATACGGTATATCAGGTATTGCTGGGTAGCCGAAGTATTGCGGATGTACGTGTCACCTCTCCCAGCGGCAAGTATGATCTGGTTCCCGCCAACCGAGACCTTGCGGGTGCCGAAATAGAAATGGTGGACCTGCCCCAGCGGGAAACACGGCTGAAGGCGGCGTTGCAAGAGGTGGAAAAAGATTATGATTTTATTCTCATCGATTGCCCGCCCGCACTTAATCTGCTGACACTCAACGGCCTCTGCGCCGCGCATGCGGTAATGATTCCGATGCAGTGCGAGTATTACGCCCTGGAGGGGTTGAGCGATCTCGTCAATACCGTAAAAAAGGTACGGGAAAATCTCAACCCGGTGCTCGAGATTGAAGGATTGCTGCGCACCATGTTCGACCCTCGCAATATACTGGCGCAACAGGTATCTGACCAATTACAACAGCACTTCGGGGACAAGGTTTACCGCACCGTGATCCCGCGTAACGTGCGGCTGGCCGAAGCGCCGAGCTTCGGTATACCCGTGTTGTATCATGATAAATTATCGAAAGGCACGCAGGCCTATCTGGCGTTGGCGGGGGAAATGCTGAACAGATACCCATCCGGCGTCGCGCCGGTCCAACAGGATCAAGAACAGAAACTTGAA
>CAJDTQ010000043.1_pt1 | contig 14366 bp, 13 predicted proteins | sample 7389881 | NCBI WGS metagenome assembly CAJDTQ01 (sample SAMEA7055658, study PRJEB34461) | soil metagenome | biome: terrestrial ecosystem; feature: Peninsula; material: soil | place: Antarctica | collected 2016
AGCGCCCCGTTCCACTACTTTAGCACGGGCGTGACCGGGCAAAACATACCATTAAAGAAGATACTGGCCTATTTGTTATCGGTTACCGATTGATTGTTGCTGTATTTGGCAGATGGACTGGAGTGTTTGAATGGTCCAGTCTGGATCGATGGCGGTGCGTCGTGCCCGGAATTAGCAAGAAAATTGCTTTGACGTGGTGGTATGCCCGTCTGGTATAATAATTAATTCGTGCGCGGAAAATACAGCTATGTGTACGGCCAATTTTCCGCAAAAAAGCGAAAAAAATTAGCGTCAGCGCCCGTAGCTCAGTTGGATAGAGTACTTGGCTACGAACCAAGGGGTCGTGGGTTCGAATCCTGCCGGGCGCGCCAGTTTTAAGAAGAAAAAGCCGCTTATATGCTTACGCACCAGGCGGCTTTTTCTTTTTTGTCTTATGATTTTAACCTGGGCAGGAAAACGCCTGACGAGGCTTGTGCCGTGATACTGCCAACGGTTGAACTGGGAGCGTGAGAATCAGCAGGGGATTTCACTTAAGGTACTCAGGTTGGTAAAGCGTCTGGCCGATTCGTATTTCGCTTTTTTTGATCAATAGCATAACTATTGCCCTTAAAAATCTGCAATCTACGGTTGCTACCGGCTTTTTGTTGAAATTCCAACACCAGTTCAACGGAAAACTGATAAACCAGAAGAGGTGTTTCATGGCCTCTGCGAAGCGCGCAACCGGTGTTAATATTTAAGACGCCGGTCAAGCCGCTAACTCCATTGCTTCGTATTCTTCCGCAATCGCAGTTTAGCCACTGCAGATGTCTTTCAAAATTTCCGGCATACCGTTTTTGTTGTGCTAGTCTCCGCAATAAAATAATTATATATCAATAACTTAAAAATTATGATCCAAAAATCCATAGTAGACTTGCTATTATATAAGTTATTGATATATAATATCATTATATAAAAGATGGGCTGGGTTCGAACCAGGGCATTCCTGGGTTTGAAACTCAGGAACCATAACAAGGGGTTAGGCAATTCGCCTAATCCCTGATTTTTTTGAGCTAGCGGCGGGTCAGCCTCGGCGCGACACTTCCAATAAACTTCATATTTAATCATGTCTACATCCATTTATTGCTACCACTGTCACATTCCCCATGACCGCAGCGAAATGCGGCTGGTCGTTACGAAGACGGGCAAGCGATGGCGCTGCGAGCGCAGCATCAAGAGCGCCCAAGCCGACAGAAAAACCCGTGATGCGTTCGGACGGCAGATTTCGGCCCTTAACAAGGCGGACGCGCAGGCGAGAATCAGGATGACGTTGAAAGAATGAGCCGCTAAAATTGCGGTGAGGCTCGGCAGTCTATTCTGTTCCAAAGTTTCCGATGCAGTCGGGTCAAAGTGAGCCGTGGCAGGATAATTTCTGGGCCGCAGTTCTGAAGCTTCGCCATTGTGCTTTTTCCTGGAATCCGATAACGAGATGGTCAGGGTGGTCGTTTTAATCAATAGGGATAGTCGGGAAGCGGGATAAACCTTGTCCACCCACTTATAGGCCTAGGAATCGTGGATTCGAATCTGTCGGGGCGTCATATCGAAAGGGTCAGGCTAAAAGCCTGACCCTTTTTTTAAGCGCATGAATTAACCCGGATGAGTTATTCGTTAATAGTCGTGCCACTCATTCCGACTCTTCCTTGACCAAAGTAAGGTTGGTATCTGCCATCAGGTTTCCAAGAAAGCACTGGAAATTCATATCTTCTTTCAGCACGGCACGGACATCGATTATGAGGCGTAATCGTCCACTATCCAGTCTCAGAAGCTTCAGATAACTGGGGAAAACGTGATGTGCCGGTACAGCAATGCCGTTGCCCGCGCTATCTGCCGGATAACTTACCCATTCGGGCACCAGGCCGGACTGGCGGATGGTGGCTTCGGACTCTTCATATATGTAGGCCATGATGCCGATGGCGGCACTCGTCCAGTAACTGATCGGTATAAGCGGTTGCGCTGCCTGAATGGATTTCGCAGCTTGCAGCGACTCACGCTTGGGTTTGGCTTTCATAAGACTCCTCTGTCAGCAAGGTTGGAACTGCTCTCTCGCCGCAGATCGGGCGGAATGACTGAGTTCCGGTCCTGGTTCCTGGTATATATAAGGGCAAGGGGGAACTGTGCAAATATCGCGCAAGTGAAGTTGTCCGGGAGGGATAAGCGTATTTTACGGGTTTTCAGGTGTGCTGCCCATTGGACCAAAGTACACCTCACGTTGTCGCCTATCGCAAATTCAACGCAGATTATTCAGGTTTTCGATGAGCGTGCCCCGATCGCTGGGCTGACCATATCGCCTGAAGTCTCCCTCGCACGTTTTGCGCCCGGAGCAAGCGCATTAACCACTGCCAATGGCAGGGGTAGCAACTGTTCACATGATACCGACGCGATCAATTCGCCGGAAAGTCCCGCGCTTATCAAGCCGCGAGTCCCATGGCCCAGGCTGGTATATAGTCCGGGCAATAATTTTCCAACCAGCGGCATTGCGCCGGGGAGAGAAGCTCTTACCGATGCACGGCCGTCAAGTTGCCTCATATCCAACGAATCCGTATTCATTGATCGGGCTAATACCGGCGATATTTCCGTCACTCTGGATAAATTTTTGGCGTGGTCGGCTATGCGCAAATCAACTGCTTCATCATTGAAGCTGTGTGTCGCACCCATCATGTGCAAGCCTGCGATCGAGGGGAGCAGGTAGCCGCTGGTACAAACGATGGTTCGCAGGTTACGGCTATGCGATGTCGCGGGCAATGCAGTAATTTGCCCCCGTACCGGCGTCAGCGGCAGGCTTGCCAGGGGTGCGAACGATTTCACCTCATATCCAGTGCAAACGACCAATAGCTGAGCCTCGTAGGACCAGGCCTGTTCACTCAGGTTTTTCCCCTCCACACGCCAGCCGGCATCCACGGCTGCCAATGACTCGACACGATGCCCGGTGAAGTGAGCGATGGCTGGGTTCGACGCCAATTCCGCGCACATCCGCGGCGGAACCACCCAGCCTCCGGCCGGAAACCACAGCCCCCCATATGCCAGCTCGATACCCGCCAGCAGCGATGCTTCAGCCGCATCTACGCGCCGCAATACATGTGGCGGCCAATCGAGGGCTGCCAGTTTGTCGATTCGTTTCGCTTCTTCCGCTGAAAATGCCAGCTGCAGCTCTCCGCATTCGGCCCGAACGATGCCATCTACGGGCAGTTTTTCATCGAGCAGGGCAAGAGCGTGCCCATAGGATGCCAGAACGAAGCGTTGCAACGAGTTCATGCCGGCGGCCAGACGAGTGTGCAGTATGCCGCTGGGGTTGCCCGATGCCCCTGCGGCCAGCACAGGCGATCGTTCGATCAGCTTGACAGAGACGCCGCGCATCGCCAGCGCTGAAGCAGCGGCACAACCGGCGACACCCCCGCCGATGACGATGGCTGTTGCCGGAATGGATCGAGCAGGGTGCGACCCAGGAAGGCGGCCCTGCAGCATTTCACGCTTCAGGCCGAAACCGGGCGATTTGTTTACCTGGAACCCGGCTTGCTCCAAGCCGCGCCGTACGTGGCCGGCACAGGTATAAGTGGCAAACGTGGCGCCCGGCCGGGAGGCCTGCGCGATGCCCGCAAACACTTGCTGAGTCCACATTTCAGGATTACGGGCGGGTGAAAAGCCATCCAGAAACCATGCGTCGATACCGCCGCTGATTTCAGGCAGCGACCTGGCGACATCGTCTACTACCAGCGTGAGGCGTACCCGGGCCAACGCTTGATGAGCTCGGCGGCATAGTCTTGCAGCGCCGGCCATTGTGCCAGCGCGATGCTCAACTCCTGCTCTGTAAGCGGATATTTTTCGACGCTGAAAAAATCCAGGCTGCATCTGGAAGAGGATGGGATAACTTCATCGAATAGTTGCCACGTACATAAAAAACTCAATCCCGTGCCGAAACCCGTCTCGCCGATGGCAAGTCCATCCCCGCTTGGCAATGATGCAAGACGCTCGGCCAGATGGTTGCCTTCCAGGAAAACATGGCGTTTTTCCGCCATACCGGAATCTCTTGAAAAATAGACATCGCCGAAGCGGGAAGAAAACGGTTGGCCGTTCTGCCAATCAAGCATCACCGGTAGGGGTTTAATATGCAGTCAAGCCGGGAGCTTGAATGGATTGCGCTGGCGGCAATAATTAGCCGGATTACACATAATTCGGACCAGGTCGGTTATTACATCAAAACGAAAACACAGCAAACGTAAGGATCAGACGATACGTGGGTACTTACATATCAGCCTGGGCAATCACTCGATATTATTTATCTGCCTGTGCAATTTGACCGTCTCGGCATTTTTTTTACGCATTCGAAGATTGAGAAACTCCACACCGACCGAAAATGCCATCGCAAAATAAATATAGCCTTTCGGGATATGGACATCGAAACCTTCGACGATGAGCGTCATCCCTACCAGTATCAGGAAAGAAAGAGCAAGAATCTTGATGGTTGGGTGACCCTCCACAAAATCACCGATGGACTTTGCTGCCATCAACATTACCAGCACTGCCAGAATAATGGCAATGGCCATCAACGTGACATGTTCCACCAGTCCGATAGCGGTAATGACCGAGTCCAGCGAAAAAACAATGTCCAGGATGGCAATCTGTATCAACACCATGCCCATGCTGGTAACGACGATGTTTTTGCCGTTATCGCCCACACCCTCGAGACTGTTATGAATTTCATGGGTCGCTTTGAACAGCAGGAACATCCCGCCCCCGATCAGCACAATGTCCCGGCCGGAAACCGAATTACCAAACACGGTAAACCACGGTTCGGTCAAACCCATTACCCATGTTATCGAGAAAAGTAAACCAAGGCGGGTCAGCATGGCCAGGCCGAGCCCCAATCTCCTTGCGAAATCACGCTGAGCCTCAGGAAGACGGCCGACAAGAATCGAAATGAAAATAATGTTGTCTATGCCTAAAACGATTTCCAGGGTAGTTAAAGTCAACAGCGCTACCCAAGATTCGGGACTCGTCACCCACTCAAACATCAATTTCCCTTATGGTCACGGTTAACGCCGACCTCGATCGGGTGCATCATTTCGCTGCCCAACTTTTACTGGATGTCATCATGAATTTCATCGGTGGTTTATTGCGCGGATTTTGCTGGTCGCCATGCGGAGCTACTACAGTGCCAGGGGGAAACAGCCAGAAAAAGCTTCTTATATTATAACGCCCAGGCTCATCGCGAACCAGCAATGGGGGTCCGTCCAGGTATGTTCCACCTCGAAGCCGCCGCGCTGGAGCAGGTCTTTCAGGCGCTCGACCGTATACTTGTAGCTGTTTTCCGTGTGGATGCGCTCACCTTGGTAGAACTGCAATGTGGTATCCAGCGCGTCGACTCTGACTGATTGGGGGCGCATGCTTTCCAGATGCAATTCGATACGGGATGCCTTATGGTTCCAAAAAGACACATGGCTGAAAGAATCCGGTTCAAATTGGCCGCCAAGTTCGCGGTTGATTCTCACGAGAAGATTCTTGTTGAACGACGCGGTTATTCCAGCGCTGTCGTTATACGCCGCGTGCATGACATTTGCGTCCTTGACGAGATCTACCCCAAGCAGTAGCTGATCTCCTCTCGATAGGTGCCGTGCTACATTTCGGAGTAGCGCGATGGCTTCGCCATGCTCAAGATTGCCGATGCTGGAGCCGATATACAGGACCAGACGTGGCGAGGGCTGTAGTTTCAAAAACCCAAGGTCTTCAAAATCTCCAATTTGGGGATGCACATTTACGCCGCCCAGTTCCCTTTCGACTTCATCTTTAGCCAACTGGAGAGCCGCGCCGGATACATCAAGCGGAAAATAATTCACGTTGCATTGCTGTCGCAACAGTGAACGCAACAAAATACGTGTCTTGGTAGCCGTTCCTGCGCCGAGTTCGCTTATGGAGACGTCCTGGCCGAGCCGGCCACATATTTCATCGGCATAGGTCATCAGTATGGCAGCTTCGGTTCGTGTAGGGTAATACTCGGGCAAACAGGTAATTTTTTCGAACAACGCTGAGCCCTGGGCATCATATAGCAGCTTGGGCGGGAGGCTCTTGGGCATGCGTGTAAGACCCAGAAGCACGTCCTCTGCTATTACCGCCGACGGACCCGCTATGGGGGTGCGGGCCGAGCTTCGATTTAAACGCTCAGGTGTGATCATGTGCCCCCCTCAACATCGGTAAACCGGATGCACGGAGAAGTGCCTGGGCATCTGGAAGAGTGCAAGCTAAACGCATGGATGCCAGTAAAATAAATGCTTGAAAGTCAGGCAGGGACTGGATCAATTTGTCATTTATGGTAAGCAGTTGGCAAGCCTCAGGTCTGTCTACGCACCTCGTCATACCGCCTGCGCCGCTTGAGCGAAGACCGGACGTATCTTGTGTTCTTGCGTATTGGCTGAAAGTTCTCGACATAGGCTATTTCATCTTTTTGAAGTTGTTTCGGCATGATTTCAAAACTGCTGTAACGAGAAAACCGATGCGTTATTCCCTTCATTTATTTATGCAAGATAACGTTCGCGAACCTATTCATAAAAATGTGCTGCTCATACAAAATCTTATCGGTTCTCGTTAACTCTGCTGTGCATTTTCTATAAAGACCCGCATTCATTCTGTGCGCTGCCAGACATAGGGGCGCGATCGCTGACGAAGCAGTTAGTGATTGCCGTTGATGAATTTTTACGGGTGTGTGGGAAAAATTGTCTTTGTACGTTACCGTACTGACCCATTTTAGGAGTTAAAGCATTCTGCATTCCTCCGACTCGCTTTGGAAGCTAACCGAAGCGGCCAGGGATGAAATCAGGGAAATCCTCAGTTAGAGGCAAAACCCAACTGAAGCTTGGAATTAAATCACTTCTACAGGAGATAACCATGAGTTATGAAGATCGCGATACTTACGGCATGTACAAAAATTATGGCAAAAACGAGGGTCCCGGACCCCGGCTGATGGGTGCAGATACGCTCATTGGGGAAGATGTCTACAATCAGAAAGACGAGGATCTTGGCGACATCAAGGAAATCATGCTGGATATGAACAATGGCAAAATTGCTTACGCGGTATTGTCTTTTGGCGGGTTCATGGGTATGGGAGACAAGCTTTTTGCTGTGCCCTGGAGTGCACTGAAGCTGGATACGGAGAACAAGCGCTTCATACTCAATGTGGATAAGAAACGCCTCGACTCCGCTCCCGGATTCGATAAAGACCACTGGCCCGACATGGCGGACCCGAGTTGGCAGAATACCATTAACGCGTATTACGGAACAAAATCATACACTGACACAAGCTACGCGGACACAAAATCCACCAAGGACTACACGACCCGCCCATAAAATGACGAAAGGATAATACCTGCGGCGCCGGTCAGCATTGATCATGCCAAAATGAGACCAATGTTGACTATAAGCATAAATAACAGGCAAAGCTGTACGCGCCGAATCAGCGGAACGGCGTGATTTTTCAAGATGAAGTCAAAGAGGCAAGTTTATCTTGCCTCTTTTTTTTAAATAGCTCGACTTTCCGCCAATCCGGTAATAGACGAATAACATCCCGCCGTGTCGACCTGTCGTCAATAAGGTAAATGGGGACTTGATACAGGTAAGTGCGCATCACTCGTCCTGCAACTTGCACCACTTTCTGTAGACTTGGGAAGAGACAAGTTTGATCATGGCGGGCGCCCCAGACTGCGTTCTGCGTTGCTCTATCTGCTCATTGCCAGAATTGACCTTTGGTAAGCCCAGCGTAGCGATAAAGATGCTGTCAGGCGTTTACTAGAAAGATCAATGCCTTCGACATAAGTCCCGCCCAATGCTGCAAATCCTATGCCTATCAGATAAACATCGGCTCAAATGTTTTATCGTCAGCTCTTCAGTTCCATCGTAAATTGGAGTATTCCTTTACGTATGGGGGAAAATTCCGTAGCTGCCAAGCTGTCAGGTCCTGGCGTTCTGCATGTTGCTTGTCATAGGCTGTTAAACTCTGCTGAATGCAATCGATCCCTTACTGGCGCCTTTCCGGTTTTTATTTCTTCCATTTCGCTTTTATCGGTGCTTTTGCTCCTTACTGGAGCCTCTACTTAAAGTCCCTTTCGTTCGAGGCGTTTCAGATCGGCGTGCTCATGTCCCTGTTGCATGTGACGCGTATTTTTGCTCCGGCTGCATGGGGCTGGCTTGCCGACCACACCGGCAAGCGGTTGCTGATCGTGCGATCGGCCGCCATTACAGGATTAATAAGTTATTGCGCGGTTTTTTTCGGCGAGTCGTTTACATGGCTATTCGTAACCATGGCGCTGCTAAGTTTTTTCTGGAGCGCTTCTTTGCCCTTGATCGAAGCAACTACGCTTTCCTACCTTGGCGAGAGCACCGCAAAGTATGGGCGTATTCGAGTCTGGGGTTCGGTAGGATTTATTTTCGCGGTGATAAGCGTCGGTTATCTGCTTGATTCAACGAATATTGCCGCACTATTGTGGGCGGTGCTCGGATTCAAGCTGGGTATTGTCATTTTTTCGCGCCAGATCCCGGAGGGTGAGATAGTGGTCCATGCTGCCGCTAGCCACTCCATTCGGCAAATATTCAGGCGTCCGGAAGTGATGGCCTTTTTTGCTGCCTGTTTGTTGATGGCGCTTGCTCATGGCCCCTATTACACTTTCTATTCTATTTATCTGGTAGAAAACGGTTATAGCAAGAGCATGGTTGGTTGGCTATGGGCTATCGGCGTAATTTGCGAAATAGGCATTTTTTTCCTGATGCCACAGTTGATGCATCGTTTCCGCCTCAAGCAGATCATGGTTTTCAGCCTGGCCTGCGCGATAGTGCGCTTCTTGATGATCGGTTGGGGAGTGGAGTGGCCTGTCATCATATTATTGGCGCAGATACTTCACGCTGCGACCTACGGTGCTCATCATGCTACGGCCATGATGTTCGTGCATCAATTCTTTCGAGGGCGCCATCAAGGCACGGGACAAGCTCTCTACACCAGCCTTACATTCGGTATTGGCGGCACGATTGGCGGGATATTCAGCGGCTATGCCTGGGAATCGCTCGGGCCGGGCCTTACTTTTACTGTGAGCGCGGCCGCTGTTCTGCTTGGGTTGACATTGGTGGTGTGGAAGATGAACATCGAGCGGTAATGTAAAACAGGGCGCAACGCTTATGTCACTGTCTCTTACTGTCTCGTTATGGGATAATTTCAAATTCCATTGGAATCGAGGTTCGATTAGATTCGAATTCTGAGAAATGCAAACGCTATACGATAAACTCTGGCGAAGCCATGTGGTACATGAGGAATCCGATAAGCCGGATGGCATGACCCTGCTCTATATCGACCGCCACCTCGTACATGAAGTTACCAGCCCGCAGGCATTCGAAGGATTGAAACTGGCTGGACGCAAGCCGTGGCGGCTCGATTCGATCCTGGCTGTGGCCGACCACAACGTGCCCACTACCCGGCGTGCCCATGGCATCAGCGACCCGATATCGCGTCTCCAGGTAGAGACCCTTGAGCAGAATTGCGAGGAACTGGGCATCACCGAATTCAGGATGAACGACCTGCGCCAGGGTATTGTTCACGTAATAGGCCCGGAGCAGGGCGCCACGTTGCCCGGCATGACAGTGGTATGCGGTGATTCGCATACCAGTACGCATGGTGCATTTGGCTGTCTTGCTTTTGGTATTGGCACATCGGAGGTGGAGCATGTGCTCGCGACACAATGTCTGCTTTTGAAGAAAGCAAAAACGATGCGGGTAGCAATCGAGGGCGACCTCGGTCATGGCATCACCGCCAAGGATATCGCACTCGCGATTATTGGCGAGATTGGTACGGCGGGCGGCACCGGCCATGCCATTGAATTCACCGGCAGTGCCATACGCGAGCTTTCCATGGAGGCAAGGATGACGCTTTGCAACATGGCGATCGAGGCCGGGGCGCGGGCAGGCTTGGTAGGGGTGGACGATACCACTGTCGACTATCTCAGAGGACGCCCTTTTGCGCCAAAAGGTGATCTGTGGGATAAAGCTGTGGTTCACTGGCGCACGCTGAAAAGCGACGAGGGCGCAAGCTTCGACAAGACGATATCGCTGGATGCGGCACAAATCAAGCCGCAGATAACCTGGGGAACGTCCCCGGAAATGGTGGCCGCAATCGACGGAAAGGTGCCTGATCCGTCGCGAATTACCGATATCGTGAAACGCCAGGACATGGAGCATGCGCTGAAATATATGGGACTTGCCCCTAATACACCGATCAGCGAAATTCGTCCGGATAAGATATTCATCGGGTCGTGCACAAATGCGCGCATTGAAGACCTGCGCGCTGCGGCGAATGTGGTGAAAGGAAAGCATATTGCCGCGAGCGTCAAGCTCGCGATGGTGGTACCGGGTTCGGGCCTGGTAAAGCAGCAGGCGGAACAGGAGGGGCTAGACCGGATATTTCTTGATGCCGGCTTTGAATGGCGGGAACCGGGTTGCTCGATGTGCCTCGCGATGAACGATGACCGGCTTGAATCCGGCGAGCGTTGTGCTTCTACTTCCAATCGCAATTTCGAGGGCAGGCAAGGGTTCGGGGGACGTACTCATCTGGTGAGCCCGGCCATGGCGGCAGCGGCAGCGGTAGCGGGACATTTTGTGGATGTACGGGAAATATATTAAAATTCGGTGGCAATAAAACGGGTTCTTTTTTTTACTAAAAAATGGGAGTTGCAATGAGAGCGTTTTCAATTATGGTTGCTTTGGTCGCTGTTTTCGGTCTGTCCGCATGTCATACCGTGCAAGGTGTGGGTAAGGATCTCCAGAGTGGTGGTGAGGCGATACAAAAACAGGCAGAATAGTTAAAAGTATCGGTTCGTGAAAAAGTTTCTTTTCTGCGAAGGATTGGTGGCGCCGCTCGATCGTGCTAATGTCGATACCGACGCCATCATTCCCAAGCAATTTCTGAAATCCATCAAGCGGTCTGGTTTCGGGCAGAACCTGTTTGACGGGTGGCGTTTTCTGGATCACGGCGAGCCGGGCATGGATACCGCTCGGCGTAAGCCGAATCCGGACTTCATACTCAACCTGGCGCGATACAAGGGTGCGCAAATACTGCTTGCACGCTCAAATTTCGGCTGCGGTTCGAGCCGCGAACACGCGCCGTGGGCACTTCAGGATTATGGTTTTGAGGTGATCATCGCGCCCAGTTTCGCTGATATTTTCTTCAACAACTGTTTCAAGATCGGCCTGCTTCCCATTGTGCTGGATACGGCTGATGTGGATCAATTGTTCACGGAAGTGGAGACCACAACTGGCTATCGGTTGCTGGTCGACTTGCAGGATCAATCGGTAACGATGCCCGGCGGCAAGTCTTTCTATTTTGATATCGATCCTTTCCGTAAACATACTTTATTGAATGGCCTGGACGAAATTGGCCTGACTCTGCAACACACGGATAAGATCAAGGCTTTTGAAGAGAAGCACCGTGCTGCGCAGCCATGGTTGTTTACATGATTTTTCTACCGGTTCAAAACCAGGGATTTTATGAAAATTGCAATCCTGGCGGGTGACGGTATCGGCCCGGAAATTGTTGCCCAAGCTGAGCGAGTTCTGGAAGCGTTAAGAAGCGACGGGTTAAAGTTTGAGCTGGAACCGGGCTTATTGGGTGGTTGTGCCGTAGAAGCGGCTGGGGAGCCATTTCCGGAAGCGACGCGTAATCTCGTGACCGGTGCGGATGCCGTTATCCTGGGTGCCGTTGGAGGCCCCCAATTTGATACGCTGCCGCGTCACTTGCGGCCGGAACAGGGTTTACTCGGTATTCGAAAGGCGCTGAATCTGTTTGCCAACTTGCGTCCGGCGGTACTTTATCCAGAGCTCGCCAATGCTTCGACGCTAAAATCCGAAGTGGTGACGGGTCTGGATATTCTTATCGTGCGCGAATTGACGGGAGACATCTATTTTGGCGAGCCCAGAGGTATCGAATGTCGCGACGGCCAGCGTGTTGGTTACAATACCATGATCTACAGCGAAACCGAGATTCGCAGAATTGCGCGGGTGGCTTTTCAGGCCGCGCGTAGACGCGATCGCAGGCTTTGCTCGGTGGACAAGATGAATGTACTCGAATGCACCCAACTGTGGCGCGATGTGGTGTCCGAGACAGCGAAGGATTATCCGGACGTGGAACTCTCGCACATGCTGGTGGATAATGCCGCCATGCAGTTGGTGCGCAATCCTCGGCAGTTCGATGTGATGGTGACGGGCAACATGTTTGGCGATATCCTGTCGGATGAAGCCTCCATGCTGACCGGTTCGATCGGCATGTTGCCATCGGCCTCGCTGGATGACCGAAACAAGGGTCTCTATGAGCCGATACATGGGTCCGCTCCCGACATTGCCGGCAAAGACGTAGCCAATCCCCTGGCAACGATATTGTCAGCGGCGATGATGTTGCGCTATACGTTCGACCAGGAAGCAGCAGCCTTTCGCATCGAGAATGCGGTTAAGAAAGTCCTGGCTCAGGGGTATCGTACTGCAGACATCTACGAGACGGGAATGAAGAAGGTCGGCACAGTGGCAATGGGCGATGCTGTCCTGGCAAACATATAGGTAATGAAAGGGACCAGGTTCAGTTTCCTGGAGGGAGGCGATCGATGAAAAGAGTTGGGTTTATTGGGTGGCGGGGCATGGTAGGGTCGGTGCTCGTGCAACGGATGCGGGAAGAGAATGATTTTGCATTGGTGGAGCCGACTTTCTTTTCCACTTCCCAGAAAGGCGGCAAGGGTCCGGATATCGGCCAGGAAACGCCGTTGCTCGGAGATGCGCATGATATAGGCCAGCTTAAGTCAATGGACATCCTTGTTTCCTGCCAGGGCGGAGATTACACCAGCGCGATCTTCCCCAAACTGCGCGAAGCAGGCTGGCAGGGTTACTGGATCGATGCGGCCTCCACATTGCGTATGGCAGATAATGCAATCATCATACTTGACCCCGTCAATCTGCCGGTTATCGAGCAGGCGTTGCATGACGATGTCAAAAATTTCATTGGTGGCAATTGCACCGTCAGCTTGATGCTGATGGCTGTGGGCGCATTGTTCGAAGAAGATCTGGTGGAATGGATGAGCGCGATGACTTATCAGGCTGCGTCCGGCGCGGGCGCCCAGAACATGCGGGAATTATTGCTGCAGATGGGTGAAGCGCATCGTGGGGCAAAAAATTTGCTCGACGACCCGGCGGCGGGCATACTTGATATTGACCGGGAGGTTGCGGGAACGTTGCGTAATGAAAATTTTCCAACCGCGAATTTCGGTGTGCCGCTGGCAGGCAGTCTTATTCCCTGGATAGACAAGGATCTGGGCAACGGACAGACCAGAGAAGAATGGAAAGGCCAGTCCGAGACGAACAAGATCCTGGGACGCACTGATCAGGTGATACCGGTCGATGGTATCTGTGTTCGTGTCGGCGCAATGAGATGCCATAGTCAGGCGCTGACCATCAAACTCAAGAAGGACGTTCCGCTGGACGAAATAGAGGATATTCTTGCTGCATCCAACAGTTGGGTACGGGTTATCCCGAACGAGCGCGAGAGCACGTTGCAAGAACTGACTCCGACTGCGGTTACTGGAAGGCTCACAATTCCAGTGGGAAGACTGCGCAAGCTTGCCATGGGAGGAGAATATCTTTCAGCGTTTACAGTGGGAGATCAGTTATTGTGGGGCGCGGCGGAACCTTTGCGCAGGATGCTGAGAATTCTGGTTCAGGCCTGAGAGTGGGTAGAACCGTACTTTGACTCATTCGGAAAGAAACTTGATTTATGTGAGTCGTGCAAAATAGGAGTTATATTAATTCCGTGTTTAAGCGATTTTCCTGTTTTTCCGGTAGCACGTCATTTTATTAATACTGCTCACGGCATTCGCTTGGCGAACTGATGCTTATAACGTTTCGCGGCAATATTTATTTTCTTCCCTGTAAACGAGGTTCCGGTATAACTTGGCGGGAGGGTTAGTAATAGACTAACGATAGACAAGCTTCAGTCAAATGTTGATGCCAGCGCCGTGATATTAATCCATATATCCTCCTGGAGAGTGTAGGGCTGTGCGGAAGTTTACTTCTAAAGCATGTTTGTTTTTATTTGCAATTATGTTGCCGGTGGCGGGATATGCGGTGAGCTTGGGCAAGCTGACCGTCAATTCCGCCCAAGGGCATCCTTTTGCGGCAGAAATCGAGCTGGTTGCAGTAAAAAAAGAAGAGAAATCCTCTCTAATAGTACGCCTCGCCTCACAAGAAACATTCCGCCAGGTCAACATCGATTATTCATCCGTTCTCTCGACATTTAAAACGAGCATTGAAACCCATTCCGACGGGCA
>CAJDTQ010000019.1_pt1 | contig 14120 bp, 11 predicted proteins | sample 7389881 | NCBI WGS metagenome assembly CAJDTQ01 (sample SAMEA7055658, study PRJEB34461) | soil metagenome | biome: terrestrial ecosystem; feature: Peninsula; material: soil | place: Antarctica | collected 2016
GCCCCGGAATCTGGCGCTGCCCGCGATTCAGCCAGTTCCTCGGGAAACAGTCACTCGCCACCTTGCACTTTTGGAGCATACGTCGATCACCTTCCACGATAAGCCGACCGAAACCATGCTCGGCACAGTCAATGGTAACCCCAACACGGGACCGGCAGCTTTGACAAGTCAGATGTGGAACGCTTCCATTGAACAAAACCCGGTTGTGGATGCTACTGAGGTTTGGGAAATATATAACGCCGGAGGATGCACATCCGATACATATTCATGCTGTATCGTTCGAGGTTGTAAACAGGCAACCCATACTCATTGATTCGGAAAAAGGCACTGTCCAGGTTGACTCCACCTCCAAACCCGTGTCGCCCGAGCTTTGGGAGTTGGGCCGCAAGGACACTGTTATTGCTTATCCTGGCCAAGTGACGCGCGTAAAGATGAAATTCACCAAGCCTGGCCAATACGTTTGGCACTGTCATATCCTCGAGCATGAGGATAATGAAATGATGCTTCCATATCGTATCGGGCCTACCCAACCGGGACAGGCACTGTCATATCCTCGAGCATGAGGATAATGAAATGATGCTTCCATATCGTATCGGGCCTACCCAACCGGGACAGCCTACGTAATGCGTCGGTACGAAGTGGTTCTTGCTCTGTTTCGCACCTGGGTAATCGCCGCGGCAATCACGAATAAATGGCGCCGGACGGTTCGAAATGATCTTGTGCTGACGGATACGTGCCGCGATGAGATCCAGTTTGACCAGATACCTCTGCTCTGATTTGCGAGCGTCTGCCTTGCGACGCCAAATAAGCTTGTAAGGTTTTGCAATGCTGCTTTGCTACTTGGGGTTCCCCGGCAGGTGTTGCAGGAAAACGAGCAACCACAACCGGCGCTATTCCGGTTTGTTGCGGGGCAACTCTCACTTGCCCGGCGACCTTTGGCGGCTACGCACAGCGAGACCCATCATCGGCATGGATATTCCAGCCGCGCCAGAACCCCTGTCGCCGGCACCGCAGTTGCGTTGGTCACCACATGCCCCTATCCATGACCGTCTGTTTGGTAGAAATCGGCTCGGGTTTTCGTTGCTCCCTGTTCGACATAACACCTGTCACGCCGTCTATCGGGCAGTATAGCCGCCATCTATAACCAACTCGGTGCCGGTCACGAATTTAGACTCGTCCGATGCCAGGTACAACACGCCATATGCAATATCGTCGGGTTCTCCGGTATGGCCAATGGGGTGAAGACTATCAAGCTGGCTCATGAATGCCGCAGCCCCTCGAGGTGATTCTTCCGCAAGCGCCTCGACGAGCGGCGTCCTGATGAAACCCGGGTGCAGGGAATTGACCCGGATATTGTCCTTTGCATAGATTAATGCATCATTCTTGCTCATCAATCGAACAGCGCCCTTGGAGGCGTGATAGGGAGGCAGATCCGCGGCACCTACAAGGCCATAGATGGACGACATATTGATAATGCTTCCTGCCGAAGCCTTTTGCATATAAGGGATGACGTGTTTGGTACAAAGAAACACGCCGGTGACGTTGATGCTCATGACTGTCTCCCACTCTTTCCTGGATATCTCATGAGTAGGTTTATCCACGCCGGCGATGCCTGCATTGTTAATCAGGATATCGATCGATCCAAACTCATGGGCAACCTCCGCAAAGACCTTCTGCACGTTGTCTTCATCCGAGGTATCGAGATGCCAATACCTCGCCAAGCCACTCGCTGCGTTGATCTCGTCCGCCAGACTGTTACCCGCTTTATCGTTAATGTCCGTGATAGCCACTCGGGCCCCTTCCCGGCCCAACAAGAGGGCGGTCGCTCTACCGATGCCGCATGCAGCACCCGTTATCACGGCGACTTTTTGATCCACTCTTTTCATGATGATCTCCTTGACATATTGAATCCTGAATATCAACTCGTAAGTGCAACGCTACAAAAGCGGTAAGATAGCAAACCGGGGTCTCATGAGCCAGGATCGAAACTTGTGTATGACGAGGGTTGAGAGGGTGGCGTATTCTTGATGGTCGACCAAGGTCATCAAGAATACGCCATGAGCAAAGATAACGTTTTAGCACTAAGAAATCCAGGAATTGCTAGCGAAGTGTCGGATATATTGACAGCAGGTGCTGCACGATGGAGCGCAGCAGATGCTGGCGAGAGCGATCGAACCAGAGGTTGCAGAATTTCTCGAATGCTATCGTTTTGACAGGAATTAAGCGGGGCGGACACGCGGGAGAACGCACGCCTCCACAGCGGGAGTAACCAGGAGATATCCATGTCCGAAAGCAGCAAGCAAGGTTTGTCCACACGCACCATTCATGGCCACAGTTTCAAGGATGCCCACGGCAGTCCGCACGTTCCGGTGTACGACACCACCACCTTTGCGTTCAAATCGACCGCTGACTTGCTCGATGTCGTTGACGGTCGCAAGCCAGGAAGCCTCTATACACGTTACGGCCTGAACCCAACAATCTTTGCGATTGAAGAAACTCTCGCCAGCCTCGAAGGCGCGGAGATGGCCTGGTCCTTTTGTTCCGGGATGGCCGCTGAGACGGCCTTGTTTCTGACGCATGGACGCGAGGGCATCATTTGCATTGGTGATGCTTACGGCGGAACGCTGGAGTTGCTGGCAAGCCAGTTGCCCCTGTTGGGGATCAAGACCTATTTTATCCTGGGCAATGAACTCGACAAGCTCGATGCCTTGTTGGCTGGTGGTGGAAAGCTGGTGTTTTTCGAGACACCCACCAATCCGACCCTCGAATTGCTCGGCATTCACGTTATTGCGGCAAAGGCACACGCCAGCGGCGCCCTTGTCGCAATCGACAACACGTTCGCTTCGCCGGTCAACCAGCGCCCGCTGGAACTCGGTGCTGATTTCGTTATACACAGTGCCACCAAGTATCTCGGTGGGCACAGCGACCTTACCGCAGGGGCGCTGATGGGGTCGAAGGAATTGCTGATGCCGGTATGGAACTGGCGCAAGAATCTCGGCTCGATGATCGCGCCAACCACGGCGTCACTGCTTGCTCGCAGCTTGCGTACCCTGGTGGTACGCGTGCGCCAGCAGAACGAGTCGGCACAGCGCGTTGCTGAAGCTATGGAACGTCACCCCAAGGTTAGCCGCGTCTATTATCCCGGTCTGGTCAATTTTTCAGGATACGCACTAGCCAAAGACCAGATGTACGGCTTCGGAGGCATGCTGACCATCGAAGTCGCTGGCAACGGAGAAGACGCCACGCGGGTAGCTGACCGACTGAAGTTGTTCGCCCTGGCGCCCAGCCTGGGGGGCGCGGAAAGCCTGGTAACACAGCCTTGCACCACCACTCACCATGGATTGACGGCAGAAGAGCGCGCCCGTCGCGGCATTTCCGATGCCATGTTGCGTTTATCGGTCGGCCTGGAAGATGCCGACGATCTGATCGCTGACCTGGAGCAGGCTCTGGGTTAAGCGATTCGATCTATACCGACAGCGGGTTCTGCGTTGAGTCGAGCTGATTACGATACCTGGTATGACAGCCCCCGTAAGCGCTGGATCGACCATACCGGGTATCGCCTGATGAGTTTTGTGGAGCCTCAAAGGACTACCTGTTTCAAGTCTCCGGAAACATGCCAAGCAGCAGCTTACCCGGAAATTTGCCGGGACGCAGCCGTTGGCGAGGTTGCTGACATACAACCGCAATGGGGCGTCGTAGTGTGATCATCAGTGTCATTGCAGACGTCCTCGGACGAATACGGTCGCCATCGTGAGCGTCGCCAGAGCAATGACCGCCAGTGGCCAGAGGCTGGCAAGGGTGTCGCTGAGCGGCAATGCCTTAAGGAAGCTGCCCTGCACGATGATCAGGAAATGGGTAAGTGGAATCGCCTGCGCCAGCCATTGCAGCAGCACCGGCATGTTTTCCACCGGCGTGGCAAAACCCGACATCAGCACCGCTGGTACGCCGACGGCGAAGGCGCCGAGAATGGCTTGCTGCTGGGTAGCGCTGACCGCAGAAATCATCAGGCCGATGCCGACCACGGAAAGAATGAACAGCACCAGGCTGATCAGGAGCAGCCAGAAAGAACCGCTGAACGGGATCTGGAACAGCGCGATCGCGGCGGCGATCATCAGCAAGCCAAGTATCGTGCCGATGGCCAATGCCGGCAGTGATTTGGAAATGATGATTTCCGGCGTCGTGGTGGGTGAGACCAATAACTGATCGAAGGTGCCCAACTCGCGCTCGCGGGCAATCGAGAGCGAGGTAATGAGCAATGCACTGAAAAACGCCAGAATACCACTCAGACCGGGCACGATAAACCAGCGGTAAATCAAGTTGGGATTAAACCAGTTGCGTACCACCACCGGAACCGCAGGCGCAGCCTCTCGGTTGGCCTCGGCGCCGACCTCGGCGGCGGTGGCGGACAGATAACCGACCGTGATCTGGCCTGAATTGCTGCGCCTGCCGTCGACCACCACCTGCACCTGGCCGCTGTCGCCGGCAGCGATAGCCCGGGAGAAATCCACAGGAATATCGAGCGCGGCAATCACCTTGCCCTGATCAATCAAGCCTCGCAGTTCCTGATTGTTGGCGACGTGATGGATCTGGTTGATGAACTCGGCGCTGTCCAGGCGTTGAATCAACTCGTGCGACCACCGGCCCGCATCCTGGTTGTGCACGGCAATATCGACATTGCGCACTTCCAGTGTAGCGGCGAAGGCGAACACCAGCAGCTGCAGCAGCGGCGGTACGAACACCACCATCCGGCTGCGTGGATCGCGCAGGATGCTGAGCACTTCCTTGATGAACTGGGCGCGCAACCGGGTGAAGGCGAAGGTACTGGATGCGCGTGACATGGTGCTTACTCCAGGTTTTTGCGCGTGGCGCGCTTGGCCAACAGGAAAAAGAACACGCCAATTGCCGCCATCGCTAATAGATCCGGCACGAAAACCGCCCAGACATCGCCTGCCAGAAACACGGTCTTCAGGGATGAGACGAAATATCGTGCTGGAACAAGCCATGTGATAACCTGGATCGGCATCGGCATGGCGTCAATCTCGTACAGGAAGCCCGACAGCATGAACGCCGGCAAAAAACCGGAGAACAGGGCAATCTGCGCTGCCAGAAACTGGTTGCGCGTAACCGAGGAGATCAGCAAACCCTGGCCCAGCGCGGGCGCCATAAATACGGCCGAGAGCAGCAGTAGCGTGGCCAGCGACCCACGCAGCGGTACGTCGAACGTAAACACCGCCAGCGCCGCAGCGCCCAGAGTGGACAGCATGCCGAGCACGAAGTAAGGCAGCAGCTTGCCGACCAGGATTTCCACCACTGAAGCCGGCGTGGACAACACCGCCTCCATGGTGCCCCGTTCCCATTCGCGCGCCACCACCAGAGCGGTAAGCATGGTGCCGATGATGGTCATGATGATAGCGATGGCGCCGGGCACGAGCGAGCGGCGGCTTTCCAGCTCAGCGTTAAACCAGTAGCGCGGCCGCAGTACGACGGCTGCGGAAGGTGCTTCGGTACCGAGTCCGGCGCGCCAAGTCTGCACTACGCCTTGTGTATAGTTGGCAACGTAGTTGGCGGTGTTGGGCTGCGAGCCATCGGCGATGACCTGTATCAGCGGCGGACCATCGCGCTCGGCCAGGCGGCACTCGAAGTCCTGCGGAATCACCACGAAGCCACGCAGCTTGCCCGATACCACCTGCCCGGCCACCTCGCGACGATCGTGGACAAGGGTCACATCCAAATAACGTGTACCGGCAAAAGCCGCGGCGAGTTCCTGGGCAGAGGCGGATGGAGACTCCAGCACCACGCCGATGCGCACGTCGCGCACATCTAGCGACACCGCGTAGGCAAACAAAAATAGCAGCACTACCGGCAACACGAAGGCAATCAGCAGTGTGGACGGATCACGTATCGCCTGCAGGCTTTCCTTGCGCACCAGCGCCATGAGGCGCCGCGGATCAAAGCGCCGCATGGCGCTGGTCGACACTCGGTCGGCACGGCGCGGACTGTTCGCGCCGCTCATGCCGCCGCCTCGCTTCGGGCTTCGTCGGCCAGGTCGGCGGACTCGACCAGGTGGATGAATGCGTCTTCCATGGTCGGATCGGACCGAGCCTCGCTGGCCGCATCACGCTTGAGCGCATCGGGTGTGTCCAGGGCAATCAGCCGGGCCCGGTACAGCATCGCCACCCGGTCGCAATACTCGGCTTCGTCCATGAAGTGGGTGGTGACCATCACCGTCACGCCCTTGCGTGCGAGGCCATTGATGTGGGTCCAGAATTCGCGCCGCGTGATCGGATCAACCCCCGAGGTCGGCTCGTCCAGGAACAGCACGGGGGGGCGATGCATCACCGCACAGGCCAGCGCCAGGCGCTGCTTGAAACCCAGCGGCAGCGAGTCCGGCGCCGCTGACAGCCAGGGCTCCAGGCCGAAGGTGTCGATCATCTCCTCAATACGCGCGCGCCGCGTTGCGCCTTCCAGTCCGTAGACACCCGCAGAGAACTCCAGGTTCTGCCGCACTGAAAGCAAACTGTAGAGGGAGAACTTCTGCGCCATGTAGCCGAGCTGTGCCTTGGCCGCACCGGTGGCCCGACGCAGGTCCAAGCCAACCACGTGCGCCTCGCCGCAGGTGGGCTTGAGCAGGCCACACAGCATCTTGAAGGTGGTTGATTTACCTGCCCCGTTGGGGCCGAGCAGACCGAAGATCTCGCCTTTTCGCACATCGAAGCTGACATTGTCGGTGGCGGTGAAATCACCGAAGCGTTTGGTTATGTTGCGGCAGGAAACGGCAATGTTCGAATCGAGTTCAACGGGGGGCAGGTGCGCGGCCAGTGCTGAAGTGCCGCCGGGGCCACCACCCAGAAGATCGATGAAGGCATCCTCGAACCGGGGCGGTACCGTCTCAAGACGTGCATCGACACGATCGGCCAGCGCCTGGATCTGCTCGGTGCTGGAACCGTGGCGTAACACCACGCGCACGCCGGCGCCCTGGATCACGCCATCGCCGATGCTGTCCAGGTCCAATGCCTCGGCCAGTACGGCACGGCGCTGCTCGCCGACTCCGTCCAGACGAAAGCTGCGTCCCTCCAGGCGCACCGTCAGCTCATCGGGCGGGCCGTCGAAGACGAGCTGACCATCAGTGAGCAACAGCACGCTATCACAGCGCTCGGCCTCGTCGAGGTAGGCGGTGGACCAGACCACGGCCATGCCCTCGTCAGTCAGTGCCTGTACCATGCGCCACAGATCTTGGCGGCTGACCGGATCGACACCGACACTGGGCTCGTCCAGCAACAGCACGGCGGGTCGTGCCATCAGGGCGCAGGCCAGCCCCAGTTTCTGCTTCATGCCGCCGGACAGCTTTCCGGCCAGGCGCTTGGTGAAGGGGCCAAGACGGGTGAACTCGAGCAACTCGGCGAACAGGTCGACGTGCCGGTCGGCGTCCATGCCACGCAACTGCGCATACAGACGCATATTTTCCATCACCGACAAGTCTTCGTACAGACCAAACCGCTGCGGCATATAGCCACTTACGACGTGGATAGCGTCATTGTCGTCCACCACGTCGAAACCGGCCAGGGTGACGCGACCGGCATTGGGTTCGAGTAGGCCGGTAAGGATGCGCATCAAGGTCGTCTTGCCAGCCCCGTCTGGGCCGACCAGACCGGTCAGGCGCCCATAATGGATGCGCGCGCTGAGGCCACGCAAGGCGTGTACGTTGCCAAAGCGCTTTTCCACGCCGTCGATGACGACGGCAGCGTCGCTGTTTTCAATATGTGGCACAGCTGCCGTGGCGGTACTGGCGAGCATGTCAGGGACCCTTTGCGCGTGCGCCGGCGACAGGGAGGGTATCGACCTCAATCGTCACCGGCATACCCTGGCGCAATGCAGCATCGGCGTCGACGTCGTCAATCACGATCCGCAGGCGATAGACCAAGTCGGTGCGAAGATCGGTGGTTTCCACCGTCTTGGGCGTGAACTCGGCACGCGGTGAGATGAAACCGATTTGGCCTTGATAGACCTTCACGGAAGAATCGCTGCGCACGCGCACCTGTACCCCGGGTGCGATGCGACCCAGATCCGGCTCGCCGACGTAAGCACGTACATACACTGGTGCGTCAAGGCTCAGGCTGTAGACCGCGCTTTGGCTGGCAACCATGCTGCCCGGCTCGCGCACCCGTGCGATCACGGTGCCACTGCTCGGCGCGAGCAACTCGGTATCGGCCAGCGCGGTAGCGGCCTGTGTGCGCGCCGCCTTGGCAGCGGCCAGGCGCGCTTCGCCCGCAGCGATATCCTCCTGGCGATAGCCTTCCGTGGCCTGCGAAAGTGCGGCCTTGGCGGCCTTGACACCAGCCGCAGCCTGGTCCCGGGCGGCACGGGCGGCATCGACTATCTGCTGACTGCTGGCGCCCGATGGCAGCAACTCGTTATGACGAGCATAGTTGCGTGCGGCATCCGTGTTGATGGCCGTTGCCTGGTTGAGTGCCTCTTGCGCCTGGATGATCTCCTGCGGACGCAGGCCGTGGCGAAGTTTGCTCAGTTCTGCTTGCGCCACCTGCACAGACGCTTCTGCCGCCGCAAGTGCTTCCTGATACGGCTGGGCATCGAGCGCAGCCATGCGAGTACCGGAGGTGACTGCGTCGCCCTCATCGAACGCCATCTGTGCCACCCTTCCTGGTTGCCGGAAGGCCAATTGCACCTCCCGGATATCGACGTTGCCGTACAGGCGCAACAGGCTGTCATCATGTACGGTGCGTTGCATCCACAGGAAACCGATACCACCTGCAACGATGACAATGACCGCAATGATGATAGCGCGCTTGACCACGCTGGAAAGTCCACTGATTTTCATTGGACGGCCTCCGTGTGACTTGCCGATGTACTGACTTCGCCAACCAGACTGATGACGGCAATGGTGGGACAACGTGCATAGCAACAGACATTCATGGCGTCGCTCCGATGCCGGGACGGTAGATGGCAAACACCCCCGGTGCGTTGCGTTGGATGCCTGCCCCGTCGCCCACCAACAAGGACTGCATCACCCAAGCCGTGAATGGTGCCAATGAACAGGACGACGGCGACATCCTTATCCAGCGGCGCATCCAGCTTGCCTTGCGCTTTTCCGGATTCGAGCAGGCGGCACAGCCGCTCCCCATACTGATGGATCAAGGTCTGTACCATCCGTTTTGGTAAGGTTTCTCCCGACCGCTGCAATTCGCCGAAGCGCATCCTCGGAACGCCTCGGTGATCGGACACGAAGTCGATGTGCGTCCTGAAGACCGACTCAAGGGCTGCGACCGGCGATACAGCGCCTTCTGCGACCTTGTCCACCCGGGCAAGCAGGCGCTCTGTGACCCCGGATGTCACCGCTTGCAGGATGGTTTCCCTGCTCGGGAAGTGACGAAAGAGTGTGCCCTGAGTCAACCCCATGCGCTTTGCGATGGCGGTAGTGGTAAAGTCGCCCGGGTTCTGCTCGGCCGTCAGGTCGACCGCCGCCTTTACAGTACTCATCCGCCGCTCGTCACCAAGGAGGCGCTTGGGATGTTCACACATTGCTTGGTTTTCAAAAAAGTAAGTAATCGATTACAATCTTATCACCAAATGGACGGCGCGCAGGAGGAGTTGTGTTGACGCCGATTTAAAACTGACGAGATAAACTTGTTTGTGCCAGTTGAATTTTGACCAGGTAATCCAGGTATCCTGCTTAATATTTAAGCAGGAGTAAACAAGGGGTGTTTACCATGGATCGGCTTGTACATAACGCACATAAACTGGATCTGTCTGGTGAGTCGATCAGAAAGAGCAAAAGAGGTTTGACTAAACCCGCAATTCAGGAGTAAAAAACCACTTCTGCGTCGTTATACTCCGACTGTCCACCTTGCCGTGGACTGAGTGTCCAGTTTCAGTGGAATACGCATCGTTGATCTCGCGGCGCAGAGATCGTCGTGCAAGAAGCGGTACAGGAAGAGGGTCGTGATCTCTTTCCCCGGCTCGGCGCTTGCCCTGTAAGTCGGGTGTTGCACATTCTTTCTGGTGAAGTACCGCAGGATAGCTTCTATCTCGGCCGTGCCCAGGCGAGTGCCGCGGCGTACTTGGCCATCTGGTCATATTGCTGTCGCATTGATCCCCAATCGATGGGCTTGGTCGGAATCTGTTACACGTTCGCTTAGGCATCGGCCTTGCCAGTCGCTGGCTGATACCGTTTCGGTTTTACGTTCCATTACGTCCTAAACCCAGATTACCAACCGGGCTTCCTAATAACCCTGCAACAGCATCTAGCAACGCTTGAAAATCAACAGGTTTTGTCAGATGCTTCTGAAACCCGGCTTCAAGGCTTTTTATTCGATCCTCGGGCTGGGTAAATGCACTGAGCGCAATTGCAGGGGTAGCTCCCAGAGGCGCCGGCATCGATCGAACTTCGCGCATGAACTGATGGCCATCCATCTGCGGCATGCTGATATCGCTGACGATAAGATGGGGCCTATGCACCCGAATCTTTTCAAGCCCTTCCCACGCTGTGGCAGCGGTAAATACGCTGGCATAATAATAACTGAGCAGCTGCTGGGTAATTTCCCGCGCATCCGGCTCGTCATCAACGACAAGAATTTTCTTGAGTGAAAGGGCTGAATTCATGGGCACCATGACCAATCGGCAATGGTTTGATTTCTTTTCGTGGGCAAGCATAGAAATAGATTTAGATAGGCATCCCCCACAATACGCGGGCACTTCCTTAGATTCTGTTCGCTATCGCACTAACGTTGCCAACTGTCCCGTAATATAGGGATATGACGTTGCATCCAGGTCGGAATGATTGATGAAGGCGCGCAAACTGACAATTCGTTCACCCATGGCTCTTTTGAGACGCCCGCTCAAGAGGCACAGAATGCAGCAAGTCAAAAAATATCAGTAGCAGTTTATGGCCTTTGGTAATATAGCCTCATCTATTGGTTGTCTCCGGAGGCCTATCATATTAATGGATGAAACCGAGCGTCTGAACGCGGTAAGGCGTTACGACATACTCGATACCCCGCCTGACGGCGCTTACGACCACATCACTGCGCTGGCCGCCCGACTTTTCCGGGTCCCGATTGCAATAGTAAGCATTGTCGACTCGGATCGAATCTGGTTTAAATCCCATCATGGCATTGAAACAAGCGAAGTGGATCGCGAACTGGGCTTGTGCGCGTCCGCTATTTTGCAAAATGGTCCTTATGTTATTGAGGATGCACAACTCGACGCGCGCTCCCTGGCAAATCCTCTGGTTGCCGGCACCCTGGGGCTACGTTTTTATGCGGCGGTACCGTTGACCACCAAGGATGGTTTTAACCTGGGCACACTATGTGTGATCGATCAAAAACCCCGAATTCTAGAGGAGGGAGAGATCAAAAATCTGGAAGACCTGGCCGCACTGGTCATGGATCAGCTGGAGCTACGCCTGGCAGCAATCAACTCCGCAGCAGAATCACTCAAAACAAAAGTGGCAGCCGAAAAAGCCAATCTTGCAAAGATTGAATTTCTCTCTGCGCTGACCCATGAATTGCGCACGCCACTTAATTCCATTCTTGGTTTTGCCCAACTGTTGAATATGAGCATGCCGCCTCTAACGCCGATCCAACTGAAAAACGTCAAGCATATTATGCAGGCAGGTTGGCATTTATCCAGTCTGATTAGCGATACGCACGATCTGGCACTCCTCGAATCAGGTCATCTATCCATCTCTCTGGAATCGATTGCGGTTTTTGATGTGCTGCGTGAATGCGAAGCAATGATGAGGCCGCAAGCGCAAATGGCGGGCATTCATTTAAGTGTTTCGCGAGTGGACACGCAGTGGTTTGTCCGGGCTGACGCAACCAGGTTAAAGCAGGCACTCATCAATCTTCTCTCCAACGCCATCAAATACAATCGACCTGATGGAAAGGTCAGGGTTGATTGCGAAAGAAGCAATCCCTCGCTTATTCGCATAAGTATCAAGGATACCGGCATTGGATTACCTGAAGCACAGAAGGATCAACTGTTCGAAGCGTTCAATCGGCTTGGTCAGGAAACGGGAAGCAGAGAAGGAACCGGTATAGGCTTGGCGGTAACCAGGGAACTTGTCGAAATGATGGGTGGTTCGATCGGCGTTGAGAGCATTGAGGGTGAAGGAAGCGAATTCTGGGTTGATCTTGAGGAGGTTGAAGCGCACCAACTTTAATGGAGGAGATTTTTTCCACTTCTGAAGCACGGAGGAGGAGGCATCTTTCACCAGGTTATTGTTGGCGTGCAAGGGGTCAATGGAGGCAGAAATTTCCGACAGTGGTGGCGATGTGGCAATGGGAACAGGTAATCCCGTTCTTTGCGTATCGGCTGGGGGTGCGCAAAATTGTTTAAACCACCAAAGCCATCGAAAGCCTGCACATCCAGTTACGCAAAATCGTCAAGAATCATGGCCGTTTCCCCAGTGACAGCGCGGTATGCCAAACTCTTGTCCCTGGTCTCGCGCAATATCGAGAAAAAATGGAAGATGCCGCCTGTGACCTGGAAACAGGCCGCCAATCCGTTCGCCATCCTGTTCGGCGGGCGTTTCATTAATGTATTAAATTGATTTATTGATTCTTAGCCAGGTCTTTACACGCAAAATTCCTGGCACTACCGGTATGAGGGACAGTTGCTTTTCTCAATCGGGCTTTGAAATCGCCTTGAAATTATCCGGCAACCAGCGTAAACCCGACAACTTCGCATTCGCCGCTTCGACCAGTTCAGCCCTGTTCATTTTCGTTAGCGTCTGCGCCACTTGAGGGGAAGCCGCATCCCCCACCACTTTAAGCAACCGGTCTTTCGATACGTGCGAAAGATAATTCTCCGGCGTCGGTTCCCACCAATCGGCCATGTCGATATCCAGGGCATTCATGAGTGCTTCCACGTCATTCGACGGCGCGTTTTCACGGCTGGCAACGGTATTGACTGAAACTGCCGTACAGAATGCCAGTAAATCCAGAAGGTCTTGCTGCGGCTGCCCCAATAGCCACTGAAACAGGTCCTTGCTGCCCTGTCCTGCCGCTTCGATGCGCGCCTGCCATACCCGGTGCTTGTCCTCAATCGCAATAGCTGCGCGGCTCTGCTCGATGTTCTCCGCGTCCGGCTTGAGATAGGCGCGCTCGATGTTGACCTGCACCAACCGGTTCGACACATACCCTTTAGAAAATACCGATAGTGTCATGCGGTGCACGAGTGCTACCAGCGCCACGCCCGGCCGGTTTGCCAGTTCTGCCTGAATTGCTGCGGTGCGGTGTGCTGTCAACATGCGCGTGAGTTTTTCCGAGTGCTCAGGCGTCGGCGCCTCGCCTTGACCGCTTGCTGCCGCCCCTGTTTCCGTACCCCGCTCTTTCGGCCGCTTCTTCACATCCTCCTTGCGAACAAGGCCCCGCTCAATGCGCAGCTCCCCGGCAGGGTCAACGGTAACGATGACACCGGCAATAGCAGCATCGTCGGCGTCCAGCTCTTCCAGTGATGCGCTCAACGCCGCTATCTTTCCCTTCACGTCGTCATGCCGCTTTTTAATCGCCGCATGGATTTCGCCGGACTCGTCCTCGTCATAGCCCCCAAATTCAGCTTCGATGGCGCCAATTTCAGATTCAAGCGCATTCATTGCGGCCTGTTCCTCGGCGGTTGGCTGGCGGCTGATGGTTCGCGCCTTAGCGAATTCTGCCCTGTCCGAATGGTCGAACGTGGTATGGCATTGCGCCCATGCGTGACCTTCGCCCTTGATCGCTTCAACCGTCTGATTGAGTTTTTCCAGCGCAAGTGATTCCAGCAGTTCGGCATCCTGTATATAACCTTCATCCTCTTTCCCAAACAGGTCGCGCCGTATCAATCCACCCGCCGCTTCGTATTCCTCGACGCCCACAAACCTGGCAAGCGGGTTATTCCGGATGTCTATTTCGCTTCCGGTAATCAATCGCCGGAAGGTTGAGCCGTTGCGCTGCCATTCCGGAGTACTGTTCCAGATGCGCTCCTGCAGTTCGTGATCTTCGGTCAGCGCCAGTGCGGATATTTGCTCGAAGTTCATTTCGTCCTCGGCATACAACTGGAAGATGATGGGGGAAACATTGGTCAGCTTCAGGTAACGCTTGACGGTCAGGGGCGAGACACCAAAA
>CAJDTQ010000112.1_pt1 | contig 14102 bp, 10 predicted proteins | sample 7389881 | NCBI WGS metagenome assembly CAJDTQ01 (sample SAMEA7055658, study PRJEB34461) | soil metagenome | biome: terrestrial ecosystem; feature: Peninsula; material: soil | place: Antarctica | collected 2016
CTGCAAATACACGGCTTCGCAAGCCAGAGCTGGCTGAGGAGCTCGGGCAACAACAACGTTTTCGGGAAAAGCGCTTCCGATGATGGTAGCTTCGACTTCAGGGAGTTGGGACTGAATGCCTCGATGAGGCCGTTACCGAAGCTGCAGTTTTCGGCACAGATGCTGTCGCGCTGGGCGGGCAAAGGCAGCCCCGGCAATATCCGGCTGGATTACGGCTTTCTTGATTACACGATGTTCTCCGGCGAGAGCAATCAACTGGGAATACGGCTGGGCAGAATGAAAAATCCGCTTGGCTTCTACAATGATACTCGCGATGTCCCTTTCACACGGCCAAGCATACTGCTGCCACAATCCATTTATTTCGATCGCACGCGCAAGCTGGCAATCGCTGCCGATGGCGCACACTTATACGGAGAGCATCGCTCCGATATGGGGGATATTTCCTTTCAGGTTGGGATAGTACGCCCATTGGTTCGAGGCAATGAAGCCGAAGCGGCCGTATTACAGCGGCAGTTTCCCGGGCATTTGGCGCCAGAAATATCGTATGTCGGGCGAGTGAATTATGAACTCGATGGCGGACGGGTTCGTCTTGCCATCAGTGCCACTCAGCTGAATATCGGCTATGCTCCAGGGTATGGTGATCCTCTCAACTCGGGCACGATTCAATTCACTCCTTTAGTCCTTTCCGCCCAATATAACGCCGAGAGCTGGAGCCTCACTACCGAATATGCCCGGCGTCACCTTGAATACAAAAACTTCGGCGCGATTCCTCACCTGGATTTCACCGGTGAAAGCTATTACTTCCAGGGTGCCTATCGATTTACACCCGAGTGGGAAGCTATCGTCCGCTACGATGCCCTGTTCACAGATAGCGATGACCGTAATGGAAAAAAATGGGCGGCATCTCCTATCGGAAAAGGGCGTCCCGCATATAGTCGCTTTGCCAAGGATATAACGGTTGGCCTGCGCTGGAACGTCACGCCTGAGTTCATGCTGCGCGCCGAATATCACCGGGTCAACGGTACGGGCTGGCTCTCCACCCTTGACAATCCTGTGCCTGGCGACATGTCCCAGAACTGGAATCTTTTCTCAATCCTCGGCTCCTACAGGTTCTAACGATAGTTTGATGGAACATGATTTCCATATAAGCAAGGCTCAACTCGACGGTACAGCACGCTCTGCGCCGTCCGGATTCCTGAGCCTGAAATGGAAAGTCCTGCTGCTGAGCAGTTTGATATTGATCTCCATCGTAGTTTCATTCACGGGAATAACTTATCTGAGTTTAATGGATGATTTTGAGGCACAGAGAAGCGCGCAGCACAAGCGTTACGCCAGTGAAGTTGAAGGTCTGATAGATCAGATATCAACAGATCTGCATCAGCTTGCTGAGTTGCTTCCTTTGCTGGAGGGAATGAGACCCGACCTGCTGGCAGCCAATGGAAAAAATATCGCCGAGACATTCGACCCCTATTGGGCATCATTACAGCTTAACAAAGGTATCGAACTGATACGTTTTTATGACAACTCCGATGAGCTATTGGCAAGCTGGGGTACGCCGGAATCTGACACTCATGAAGCCGTAATGCTGAATTGGGTTCGGGGAGTGAATGTACGAGAACAGCCTACCAGTTCTTTGAACTGCCAGGAAGAATGCACCCAGTTCGTGGTGGTACCTCTGCTGGTAGAAGGCAAGAGTGCGGGTGTTGTCGTCATTGGTGCGCCCCTGATCGATGCCGTCCTGGGATTCAAGGATATTTCCGGCGCCGATATCGGCTTGCTTATCAGAGTGAGCGACAGCGACAGGAAGAGCGCCGAGATGATAATTCCCGACTGGAATGTTCGGCTTGCCGCACATAGCAAAGAAATGAATACCGCAGTTCTCACTAAAATCGCAGAGCAGTATCCCGACTTTAGCCACCTGGAATCCGGTGTTCAGATATCGTTGGGTAACCAATATCTGCATGTCAAATCACTCTCAGTGAACAAAATAGATGAGTTCAATAAGGCACAGTTTATAGTTGTCACCGATATCACCTCCACCATGCACACCATCCACAGTTCGACACAGCAGAACATCATCATCGGGGTGGTGGGGCTCATGCTTTCCGAGCTGTTATTATTTTTTATTCTCAGCAGGCCATTGTCGCGGCTCAAGCACATCGCCTTCACATTGCCGCTTCTGGCCCGGAGCAGCTTCAAGAGTTTCCGGTCGGAGCTTCATACCGATGGCCAAAAACCATGGCTGAAAGACGAAATCGGCATGCTTGACGAGACGGCCGTGGCCCTATCCTATCAACTGGAAAGACTTGAAGACCAGGTCGCCGATCGGACCCAGATACTGGCACGGAAAATGAATGAGCTAAGCAAGGAACGGGATTTCATCACAAATCTGCTCGATATCGCGCAAGTCATTGTAATGACGCAAAACGCGAGCGGTGAAATTCTCACATTGAATGCGCATGGTGAGACACTTATCCAATATACGGAAAAGGAGTTGCAGGGAGTACCGTTCATCAATCTTCTCACGCTTGATGGAGATATGCGCGATCTTCCCGCGTACCTTGAGGAGTTACGCTCTGAGCAAAGGGACCAATTACGTCATGAAACCGACATCCTGTGCAGGGATAAATCGACAAGGCATATTCTCTGGTTGCATTCCCGCCTGACGCGACATACGGAGTATGACCCGGCAATGCTCTCGGTAGGGCTCGATATGACCGAGCATAAACGCACGGAAAGCCGATTAGCATGGCTGGCCGACCATGATCCCCTCACCAACCTGTATAACCGGCGGCGTTTTCAGGAAGAACTGGAGCAAATGTTGAATCTGGCAGCCCGCTATAAACATTCAGGCGCGCTGCTATTTTTTGACCTGGATCAGTTCAAATATATAAACGATACAAGCGGACACCAGGCAGGCGATGCTTTGCTGAAAATGATCGCGCACATGTTGCATGGCAGCGTACGCAGCGTAGACATACTTGGTCGACTAGGCGGCGATGAATTTGCAGTGATACTGCCTCAAACCACTGCGGAAGGGGCGATAGAAGTCGCAAAAAATGCTCTCGCTTGCCTGAACCAGGGAAAAATTACCATAAATGGCCGAAACCATAAGGCGTCGGCCAGTGTGGGTATCGCAATTTTTCCCGAGCATGGGAATAACGTGCACGACCTGTTAGCGGCGGCAGATCTCGCCATGTATCAGGCCAAAGAAGCGGGACGAGGAGGTTGGCATCTGTTTTCACACGAGGAAAAGACCCGGGAGCGCATGCATACCCTCGTATACTGGAAAGAAAAGATTGAGCATGCGCTTTTGAATGAAAGATTCTTGTTCTATTTCCAGCCCATCATGCATATCGCCAACAAAACCATTGACCATTACGAGGTGCTGCTACGCATGCTCGACGATGATGGAACCGTGCTTGCTCCTCAATATTTCATACCGGCAGCAGAGCAAACCGGTTATCCATGCTATCGATCATATGGTTTTACGCAAATCCATTGCTCAAGCGGCGAAAATTCAACACAACGGGTTGCGTGTCCGTTTTTCGATAAACCTTTCAGCCCATGCATTTCATGATCCCGAATTGCTATCGATCCTGGAGGAGGCTTTCGCTCAATATGACGCGGATCCTTCAAACTTCATGTTTGAGATAACCGAGACGGCTGCGTTAGAAGACTTGTCCGCGGCACGAGAGCTCATGGAAATGATTAAAAAACTCGGCTGCGGCTTTACGCTGGATGATTTCGGCGTCGGCTTCTCTTCGTTCTATTACATCCGGCAGCTTCCTATCGATATAGTTAAAATCGATGGTTCGTTTATACGCAATCTGGCGGATAGCCCCGATGACCAGATACTGGTAAAAGCGCTATGCGATGTAGCGCGGGGATTTGGGAAGAAAACAACGGCCGAGTTCGTAGAGAATGCAGCGACTTTAACCCTTCTGGAGAAAATGCATATAGATTACGCGCAAGGCTTTTTTATAGGAGTACCTATCCCGGCGCATGACTCTCCGTTCAAGGATTTTTTATAGATGTAGCCTGCACTGATCCTGTTTGGTTCACTTTGAAAAACACAACGCTGGAGCAACGTCAAAAGATCAAGCAGGGTAATTCAGGACACATGCAGAACATTGCGAGCGCCGGATCCGATAGACAGGATTATTGCTGGATCATGGGGCGATGAAGAAAAGCGGCTGAACCCGCAAATACCACTCAGCCCATCTCAGGCTTCTTCGGGGTCGGGGTTTTCCGTCAATTTCGGTTTTAGCTCGGCGTTGGTTGAACTGGCTACGTCCGGGCCGATTTGACCGGGGATTTTTGGTGTTTCGCACGTTACATCCGCATTTTGCGCACGATGGCGCAAGGCGTGATCCATCAGTACCAGGGCCAGCATTGCCTCCGCGATGGGTGTGGCACGAATACCTACACAGGGGTCGTGCCTGCCGTGAGTTTCCACCAGGGCCGGATTTCCAGCCTTGTCCATGGACCGTCGTCCCAGACGGATGCTGGAGGTCGGCTTGACGGCAATATTCACAACGATTTCCTGGCCAGTGGAAATCCCGCCCACTATACCGCCAGAATTGTTACTCAAAAATCCGTGGGGAGTGATCTCGTCGGAGTGTTCGGTTCCCCTCTGGCCCACAGCGGCAAAGCCGGCGCCGATTTCGACACCTTTTACTGCATTGATGCTCATCATGGCGTAAGCGATTTCCGCATCCAGGCGATCATATACCGGCTCTCCCCAGCCTACCGGCACGCCTTCCGCCACCACACGGATTTTTGCACCGACAGAGTCGCCAGATTTACGCAGCTTATCCATGAATTCTTCGAGGCTGGGCACCAGATCGGGATCAGCGGCAAAAAATGGATTTTGCCCAACGGCATCCCATCGTTTGAACGGAATCTCCAGGGGTCCCAACTGCGCCATGAATCCGCGTATTACTGTGCCATATTTCGTATACAGCCATTTCCTTGCAATAGCCCCGGCCGCCACCCTTACCGCTGTCTCACGAGCCGAGGCGCGTCCACCGCCGCGATAATCGCGTATTCCGTATTTTTGCCAATAAACATAGTCCGCATGCCCGGGCCGGAAGGTATCCATGATTTTGCTGTAGTCCTTGCTACGCTGATCCTCGTTCCGGATCAGCAGCGCAATCGGGGTACCCGTGGTCTTGCCCTCGAACACCCCGGAGAGAATTTCCACTGTGTCTGATTCCCGCCGCTGCGTCACGTGGCGTGAGGTACCGGGTTTGCGCCGATCCAGATCCTCCTGAATATACTCGGCGGATAACTCCATCCCTGGTGGGCAGCCATCGACAACGCAACCTATCGCAGGACCATGCGATTCGCCAAAAGAAGTAACGCAAAAAAGCTTGCCGAGGGTATTGCCGGACATTTCGTTTTCTCGTCAGATAGATGCGTCGAGTTTAACATATCCACCGTGCATCGAAAATTGCACCAGCAGACATAAACCCGATAGTGCCGGGATGCGCAAGCACAATATTTATTAGCTGGATGAACTGCCCAGGATTCGGAACTGGGCGCAGAGACGATGGTAGCAATGGGTAACTGGGTCAACCGCGTGCGTCTGTGGGAGAAAGTTCATTTTCTTCAGACGGCCTGACGGCCCACCAGGAGTCTTTGCCGAATACAAGATAGTACAGGAAGCCTATCTCGTATTTCGGCTTGCACGCTGCGAGTGCCCTTTACCTCGCAGCATGCTGTTCGGTTTAATACCGGTAAATCGCTGCGAGTCCCGTCTTTGTCGGCATCCGTTCGGCAGGAACAACCACGACCTGGCCACCATTTCTCAGGACGATTTCCGCTATATCATCGAGTAAATCGTCTACACGAGGTTTCGCCAAGTCATCCAATTGGATTTCGCCGGTCAGCTCGTCAATCACGCCTGGAATTTGGCGATCGGCATCGATGAGCAGGGTCGCAACCCGCCCCGCCATGGCATTCGTGGCAGCCTGTATCAGATCATCTGTGCCAAGTTCTCGGGATCTTGCCACCTCGAACATTTCGATCAACCCGGCCAACCGCGCATGATAATGGGGCTCAATAGACGACCATGCGCGAACGCGAAGTTCCTCGATCGACAGGGCATCAGGAGAGGTATCGATGCTCTCGTCCATTAAAAACGGATTGTGACTGACGCGGTGGAAGACAGCGCGATGTTCCGGCAACGCCACTAATAATAAAGGTAGCCCCGACGGCCGCGAGTAATTCTCCAGGAGGGCGAGATCAACGGCACGAAAAAACTTTTCCGTATTTTTTTCGATCATCTCCGATTTTACGTCCGAGCCCGATGTCACTCCCCCTCCGGGATATCTCAGGTCCGAACCCGATGTCCCTCCCGCTCCGGGATATCCTGAGCCATAGGACCTCACCTCCCAATGAGCTTCCTTCAAATCCTCTCCCACTACTTCGGTCATCGTTCGAGGAACGGCAGAAGATAACTTGACCTCATCCAGCACATCACGGTTGCCTTCAAAGAGCCTGATTTTCTGACGGTCCAGGCCCAGGATCTGGTAGCGACCCGCTGACTGAAGAATGCGCAGCAGGGGCTTGATATGAAAACTGTCGGCCACGACTGCCAACTCAGCGACTGGTCGCTGGAGCCTGTATACCCGGAATATGCCGGGTGCAGCAAGTGCAACTAATCCATCAAGGGTATGAGCCCAAAAATCCTGATCGACGGCCAACGCTCGGAACGGTTCCAGCAGGGGCTGTATGTCACGTGTCGAATATTTCTGCCGCAACGACTCTTCCATGCTTTTTACGAGATTCCCGAACCGAATCGGATCCTGCTCATTATCTGGATGAGACCGATGGGTTGGCTGGTAGAGCGAGAGGCACGGCGCCTCAGGAGTATTAAAAATACCAGCAGCGTAATCATTAGCAAGTGAGTCCATCGTTCAGTTCTCCTGTAAATAGTTGTTATCGTATTGGCAGCTTAGCGGCATCCGGCAGGCTTATCAGAATCGAGCAACAATATTGCTCTTGATAAGCACCTGCTCCACGCCTAAAAAAAGAATACACGGACTTCGACGGTCCCGTCTGACCGTATTCTACCCAAATCGCGCAGGCAATATCCCGAGCATCTCGACCCCCCAGGCCACCCCAAAGCCGGTAACATCACTTCCCACGATACCCAATCCACCTTTGTTATTGCTGGCGGACAGATCCATGTGGATCCAAGGTATGTCGTTCACGAACCGGTTGAGGAAGCGTGCAGCGAGAATATGATCGGCCTCGCCCTCCAGGGAGCACTGCTTGGTGTCGGCAATTTTGCTTTCGAGGTCCGTATCATAATCGGTATCCATCGGAAATGCCCAGATTCTCTCGCCGGCCGCTTTTCCGGCAGTTAATGCTTTCTGTATCAGGTCTTCCCGATTACCGAAAACGCCGCTATAGCGCGATCCGAGTGCGACGTGCATGCTCCCGGTCAGCGTCGCAAAATCGATCATCACATCAGGCTTCTGTCTTGCCGCCAGGGTCAGTGTGTCGGCCAGCACCAACCGTCCTTCTGCGTCGGTATGGATAATCTCGACAGTGGTGCCATTCAGCGTCGTTATCACGTCGTTCTGCTTGTAGGCATGCGGACTGATGTGATTTTGAGCGATGGCGAGCCAGCAATCGATATTTATCGGTAGATTGGCACGAGTTGCCGCCAATAAAATGCCCAAAGCAACTGCCGAACCGTTCATATCTTCATGCATGCCGTGCATGTGGCGGGCCGGCTTCAAGTTATGGCCGCCGGTATCAAAACAGATACCTTTTCCCACCAGCGCCACCGTCTTGCTCGCCTCCTTCACGCGTCGTTGCAAATGCACGATGGCGGCATCTTCAGGATCGCTACCCTGTGCGACGGCAACAAATGCCCCGGCACCCATTTTACGCAACGCCTTGACATCGAACTCGTGATACTTCCAGTCTTCGGTGCCGGCCAGCTTCTTGACATGCCTGCGATAAAATTCCGGTGTTAATTCGTTGGGCGGCAGCATCGTCAGTTCACGCGTCAACAGATTACCTTCTGCTTTTGCGGCTAACAGCGAAAAATTGTCGGCTTGCTTATATCCGTGCACGACAATTCTGGCGAGGGGCCGCCTCCGGGTGTTTTTTTTGTCCGTTTTCCGGGAAGGCAGCACCAGGCCGTTAATCCAGGCCGCATATATTGCCAACTGCGCGAAAGCACGCCTTTGGCCATCATCGCCATATAACGCGAGATTTATGTCAGCAGGGGTTTCTTCCAGCAACAATTGCACGGCTTTGCGGATGGATGTTTGCTGCTCGAATACAGGCTTGCTCGAATCCACCGTCACCCAAACGCATAAAGAACCGCTCTCGATATTGGCCGCCACCGGATTATTCGCGATTTCTCCTAACTGCATTTTACGACGTGATAATAAGGATTTCAGTACGTTTCTACCCAAAAAATCAGGCATATTTTGAAGTTTATCCGATGGAGCGGATTGTGGTAGCACGACCAGGATATGCGTCGCCCTGGTAGTCAGGCTTATGGTTGAAGCATTTTGTGTCAGTGATGCAAGCATTGGCCGCCTCAGGATAAGTTGTAATCGATACGAGTATGAATGCTATTATAATACAGTGGATACTCCTGAATTCTCTATGCAGCCCTCGTTGATCCTGACTTTTCCCCATCATCCCGGTTGTTCCATCGCTCTCCCGTAATGCGCCAATATCTTGAACTCATGCAGCACGTACTCGAACACGGGCATAAGAAATCGGACCGCACCGGCACGGGCACCCTTTCCGTATTTGGTCACCAGATGCGCTTTCCCTTATCAGAAGGCTTTCCGCTGGTGACGACCAAGAAATGTCATTTGAAGTCCATCATTTATGAACTGTTATGGTTTTTACGTGGCGATACGAACATCAGGTATCTCAACGACAATGGCGTTTCCATCTGGAATGAGTGGGCTGACGAAAATGGAGACCTGGGCCCGGTATACGGTCGACAGTGGCGATCCTGGCCGGTCGTGGGTGGAGACCATATTGATCAGTTAACGCAGGTAATAGAACAGATCAAGAGCACCCCCGATTCGCGGCGCATGATCGTTTCTTCCTGGAACGTGGGTGAACTGGGTGAGATGAGATTGGCGCCGTGCCATGCCTTGTTTCAGTTCTACGTGGCTGACGGCACGCTCTCCTGCCAACTCTATCAGCGCAGCGCGGATATCTTTTTGGGCGTGCCATTCAATATTGCGTCCTACGCTTTGCTGACCTTGATGGTAGCGCAAGTCTGCAATCTGAAACCCGGAGATTTCGTGCATACCTTGGGTGATGCGCATCTTTACCTCAACCATTTGACGCAGGCCCGGGAACAACTCAACCGGGAGCCGAGGCTTCTGCCCGTGATGAAATTGAATTCGGTGGTCAACAGCATTTTTGATTTCAGGCATGACGATTTTACGCTGGAAGGCTATGACCCTCATCCGGCCATCAAGGCACCGGTCGCGGTATGACGCCGCGGCTCTCTGCTTTGGTGGCGGTGGCACAGAATCGAGTCATCGGCAAGGATAACGCCATGCCGTGGCGACTGCCGCCCGATCTGAAGCGCTTCAAGATGCTTACCATGGGACATCCCATTATCATGGGGCGCTGTATCATTATTACAAGCCAGACTGGATACGAAGCTCAGGACACTATCGTCGTGCATACAATCGCTGAAGCGTTGAGAGCCTGCCACGATGACAAAGGAAACGAAGACAAGCCTGTAACCACGAGTGACGCGGAAAGCTTTGTTATCGGCGGCGCCGAAATATTCCAGCAAATGTTACCGTTGTGCGACCGATTGTACATTACAGAAATTCAGCGAGATTACGATGGCGACGTGCTATTTCCTGAATTCAATCACGAGGAATGGAAGGAAACGTCTCGGGAAAAGCACCATTGGGGTGACAGCGGCCTGGAATATCATTTTGTGGTCTTTGACCGACAAAAAGGCAAAGGAGCTTATCCCGGCGGTTATACTGGATGATGCGGAAAAAAAATGGCGGAACCCTCTCGTTGGGTCCCGCCATTGTTTACCCTATCAGCAGCAACTAGAGAACAACCACATCCGGTAGCGGAAAACCGTTGAAATTGCTGGCGTAGGCAGTAGTGTAAGCACCCGCATTGGGAATATAGATGAAATCTCCTTCCTGGATATCTTCCGGCAGCATTTCATCGCGCATCAGGATATCCACCGAATCGCAGGTCGGCCCGGCAACGCACCATGGAATGTCGCGTCCGGTGCGATCAGAAAGAATTTCATAGCGTAGACCCTCGGTGACTTCGATCACGCCGCCAAACATACCCGCGTCCCAATACATCCAGCGCTTACCATTGCGGGTGGCTGTGCCTACCACGCGGCAAACAAAATAAGCTGCGTCGGATACCAGATAACGCCCCGGTTCGGCCATGATACGAATTTCCTTCGGTAGATCCGCAATGGCCGCATTCACCACATCACCTATTACCTCTATTGACGGGATGGGCTTGATATGACGAACGGGATAGCCGCCGCCGATATTGAGCAGACGGGGGGATAAGCCAACCCGGCGCATGTCCGCAAAAACTTTTTTGGCCCGCTCGATGCCCACTCGCCAATTCTGTGGATTGCGGCATTGTGAACCCACATGGAAAGTCACGCCCGCAAGGTCGGCCTTGAGTTTTACCGCTTCATTGATGATGCCCTTGATTTCGCCGACATGCGTACCAAATTTACCGGCCAGTGGCCAATCGCTACCGATGTTCGGCGTGTCTATGCGCAGATACATCTTGGCGTCAGGCTTGACGCTCACAATTTTGCGTAGTTCCTCGACACTATCCAGCACATACCATTCCACGCCTTTTGACGCCGCGTATTCCAGATAAGCGCGTGACTTCATCGGATTACTGTAATAAATTTCTGCAGCGGGCACGCCCAGGCTGAGCAGAAGATCCAGTTCTGATATGGAGGCGATTTCAAATCCGACGCCTTCCTCGATCAGAGCGCGGAGTACGCGCGGATCCGGATTCGCCTTTACCGCATAGTGCGGCTGCACCTGTGGCATGGCAGTTTTGAATCGGCGGGCTTTAGTGCGGACGATATGACTGTCAACCAGCAGAAACGGCTTGCTGTAGCCTTTTTTCAAGGCTGACTGGACATGTTCGAAATCCAGGCTGACTTCGGGATGGGTGTCAAATATTTCTTCGACGTCTACTTTACGCCGTAGGGCCGTGGTACGCATTTGCATGATAGTCATCCTTCTTTAAAACGCTACGTGACGGGAATATGAATATTTACCAGATCAGCCGGTACGAAGTAGTTTGCTTTGCTTTTCATGATGACCTCCTGTTCCTAATAACTACATATTTAGAAAAAAGCGGATTATAAACTTCATTCCCGAGGAATCAAGCGTTTTTTTCGACTTGAAAGAAAATCGTATACCCACCTGGAATGCTCTCGAAAAAACTCCTTTGGCAAATCGTGGCAATTGCCGTTCACAGGAGAAAATTCACGAGTTGCGTCAGACTTGAATATACTTTAATAACAAAAAGTTGCTATTTTTATAGCCCATATCGGACACAACGCGGACTGATCAGGCCTTGCTGCATTTATTGCAAATACCGGACAGTTGAGCGAGGGTTGTCGTTGCTGAAAAAAATCAGATTTTCGGTAGTGTCACGCCGTGCTGCCCCTGATATTTCCCCCCTCGATCTTTATAGGAAACCTCGCATACTTCGTCGGACTCGAAGAAAATCACCTGCGCCACCCCTTCATTCGCATAAATCTTCGCGGGAAGCGGTGTCGTGTTGGAAAACTCCAGCGTGACGTATCCTTCCCACTCCGGCTCGAATGGGGTGACGTTGACAATAATGCCGCAGCGGGCATAAGTGGATTTGCCGAGGCAGATGGTAAGCACATTGCGCGGAATGCGGAAATACTCAACGGTGCGCGCGAGTGCAAAGGAATTGGGCGGGATAAGGCACACGTCGCCCTTCACGTCGACAAAAGAATTCGAATCAAAATTCTTGGGGTCGACGATAACGGAGTTTATATTGGTAAACAGCTTGAATTCATCCGAGCAGCGAATATCATAGCCATAACTCGATGTCCCGTATGAAACGATTCGGTGGCCGTTGGCGTGCTTCACCTGATTGGGCTCGAAGGGCTCGATCATGCGGTGTTCCGCCGCCATGCGGCGAATCCACTTATCCGACTTTATGGTCATTTTTTGAAAAAAAGAAGAGAATGGCGGGGGAATACCAGCCGTGAATGGGAGGAGCGCACGTTGATACACGCGCCCACATCCATTTCGTTTGTTTTCCTGAGGATATCAAGTATCCTCGATTACGATCTTCGCAAACAGCGCTGAATGATCCAACGATAATTCATCAACCTTGACCGCAATGCGGCGTGCAATACTGCGATAAGTCTCCGCTATTTTCCCGCCGGGCTCTGTAACAACGGTCGGTATACCGGAATCGGTATGTTCGCGAATTTTTATGTCGAGCGGCAAGGATCCAAGCAATTCGACATCATAATCCTTGCACATTTTCTCCCCACCGCCAGCACCGAAAATATGCTCCTCGTGACCGCACTGGGAGCAAATGTGAGTGCTCATATTCTCGACAATACCGATAATGGGAATACCCACTTTCTGAAACATCTTCAACCCTTTGCGGGCATCGAGCAGCGCAATGTCCTGAGGGGTGGTAACGATGACTGCGCCGGTAACCGGCACTTTTTGCGCAAGCGTCAACTGGATGTCACCGGTTCCTGGCGGCATATCCACTATAAGATAGTCGACATCTTTCCACCGGGTGTCGTTCAGCAACTGCTGCAACGCCTGTGTAACCATCGGCCCGCGCCACACCATGGGCGTTTCCACGTCTATCAAGAAGCCGATGGATATGGTCTGTATGCCATGTGCCATCATCGGTTCCATGGTCTTGCCGTCGAGGGATTCGGGACGACCGGCAATACCCAGCATCTGGGGCTGCGAAGGGCCGTAAATATCGGCATCGAGAATGCCTACCGACGCGCCCTCCGCGGCAAGGGCCAGTGCCAGATTTACTGCCGTGGCGGACTTGCCCACGCCGCCCTTTCCAGACGCTACCGCGATGATATTCTTGACCCCCGGAATGAGCTTTACGCCACGCTGCACGCTATGAGAAACGATCTTGCTGGTGACAGTGACATCCACGTTACCCATACCGGGAATATTTTTGAGCTTGTCAGCCACCTGCTTGCGAATACTTTCCAGCACGCTTCTTGCCGGGTAACCCAGCACGATATCAAGCGAGACGTTATCGTCATCTATTTTTATGTTACGCGCTTCATTGCTGGTTACGTAATCCTTACCCGTGCTGAGGTCGATAATTTCCCTGAGGACAGATTGTATTTGCTCTTCCGTGATAGTCACGTCTGCATACTCCTTTATCTGCGGCACAAATGATGACTTCGAATATTAACAAATATCAGGGTCGAGAGCCTGCCGAGATGAATATAAAGCGTCCACCCGTCATGCAAAACCCGGCCGGTACCAATTCTTGTGGTTTAAGGAAAACCGGGCTCACTCCACCTTGGTCAATAAACAACTGTTTCCGTGAGTTCAACAGGTTGCCGGGCTTACAGTTTGTTACAATCGTGTTTGGCGTAATCTTTATAGGCAATTGATGAGCAAGCGAAAAATTCTGGTTACTTCAGCGCTGCCCTATGCAAACGGCAGCATCCATCTCGGTCATCTGGTGGAATACATCCAGACCGACATCTGGGTCCGTTTTCAGAAAATGCAAGGCCATGAAATACATTACGTGTGTGCTGACGACGCTCACGGCACGCCGATCATGCTGCGCGCCGAGCAGGAAGGCATTACGCCCAAGCAGTTGATAGACCGGGTATGGAAAGAGCATAAGGCCGATTTCGATGGCTTCCATATCGGCTTTGACAATTATTACACCACGGACTCGCCCGAAAACCAGGCATTTTGCGAGGACATCTATCGTCAACTCGAAGCAAAGGATTTAATCGTCAAGCGCTCCGTCGAGCAGTTTTATGATCCGGTGAAGCGGATGTTTTTACCGGACCGTTACATCAAGGGAGA
>CAJDTQ010000020.1_pt1 | contig 13827 bp, 13 predicted proteins | sample 7389881 | NCBI WGS metagenome assembly CAJDTQ01 (sample SAMEA7055658, study PRJEB34461) | soil metagenome | biome: terrestrial ecosystem; feature: Peninsula; material: soil | place: Antarctica | collected 2016
TTCGCGGATCACGGCGTCAGCATGAGCCGCCTGGAGTCGCGGCCTTCCCGCGCGGGTTTATGGGAGTATGTGTTTTTTGTGGATATCGAAGGTCATCAGCAAGATGCCAGGGTTGCGAAAGCGCTACAGGAATTGCAAGAGAAGGCAGCTTTTCTGAAAGTACTCGGTTCTTATCCCACACTGTAACTGTATCCCTGAATGATCAATCTCGGGAATGGAAGCCCATACGGCTAATCCACCCGTTTTCAATTTTTACCGGTTTTTTGCTGTATTTCGACAATTTATGGATTTGAACTCATGAATGTTTGTGATCTGGCTCCTGAATATATTCGCGCCATCAGTCCCTATCAGCCCGGCAAACCCATCTCTGAACTGGCGCGGGAGATGGGAATGGATGAGCGTGCGATCATCAAGCTGGCATCCAATGAAAATCCGTTGGGAACAAGTCCGCTGGCTCGCGAGGCGATGCGCAATGCGCTGGATGAAGTGTCACTTTATCCGGATGGAAGCGGTTTCGAATTAAAAGCAGCGTTATCCCAGCGTTATGGCATAACCAGCGATCAGATTGTGCTAGGCAACGGTTCCAATGACGTTCTGGAGCTGGCGGCGCGTGTATTCCTGAAGCCGGGCGCTTCAGCGGTATATTCGCAACATGCCTTCGCGGTCTATCCGCTGGTGACGCAGGCGGCAGGCGCAAGCGGAATATCGATCCGCGCCCGAAATTACGGCCATGATCTCGATGCCATGCTGGATGCGGTCGAACCTGAAACCCGTATGGTGTTTATTGCCAATCCCAATAATCCCACCGGCACGCTGCTGGCTGCAGCGGATGTCTTACGTTTCCTGGAACGGGTATCGCCAGATGTACTGGTCGTACTGGACGAAGCTTATAACGAATACTTGCCGAATCCCCTCAAGGCTGACAGCATCGCCTGGCTGAAGCGTTTCCCCAATCTGCTGGTCACCCGTACGTTTTCCAAGGCTTATGGCATGGCGGGTGCACGCGTGGGCTTCGGTCTTGCGCACCCTGACGTCAGCGGCTTGATGAATCGGGTACGTCAACCGTTCAACGTGAATAGCATTGGCCTTGCTGGCGCAGTAGCCGCGCTGGAAGATGTGGAATTCGTGAAACGCTCCTACGCGCTCAATCAGGCAGGAATGCTCCAGATTACCACCGGGCTGCGGCAACTTGGCATCGAATACATTCCGTCCTACGGCAATTTTTTGAGCTTCCGGGTGCAGGGAAATATCAAAGCGGTAAATGAGAACCTTCTTAAGCAGGGCGTCATCGTGCGCCCCATCGGTCTTTATGAAATGCCAGAGTATCTTCGTGTCACCGTTGGGCTCGAATCGGAAAACCAGAGATTTCTGAAGTCGCTCGAGTTGGCGCTTGACGCTGCCCAAGGCACAATTTCCGAAACCACACCTTCATCGCACCCGGAAACGACCCGCGACGCAACCCCTGTAACAGAAACCGGAGAATCCGCTTGATCATCGTTATGAATAGTGGCGCCAGCGGCGAACAGATTGACGCAGTGGTAACCAAGATACAAAGCTTCGGTCTTGACGCGAATGTTTCCCGCGGTACCGAACGCACGGTTATCGGCGCTATCGGCGACGAGCGCAAACTCAACCCGGAAATGTTCGATTCCTTGGGCGGCGTCGAATTTTCAATGCACATCGTCAAGCAGTACAAGATCGTTTCGCGTGAATCGCACAAGCACGACTCGATAATAAACGTGGGTGGCGTACCGATTGGCGGCAACCAGGTGCAGGTGATTGGAGGCCCGTGCTCGGTGGAAACGCAGGAACAAATGGATCTGGCCGCACAACAGGTTTCCGCGGCGGGTTGCAAACTGATGCGGGGCGGCGCATTCAAGCCGCGCACCAGTCCGTATACGTTTCAGGGAAATGGTGAAGAAGGTCTGAAAATGTTCCGCAAGGCTGCGGACAAGCACGACCTGCGCATCGTTACCGAACTGATGGATGCACGCATGCTCGACACCTTTCTCAGGTATGACGTGGACGTGATCCAGATCGGTACCCGCAGTATGCAGAATTTCGAGCTTCTGAAAGAAGTGGGACGCACCAACAAACCGGTGATACTCAAGCGCGGAATGTCCGCGACGATCTCCGAGTGGCTGATGGCTGCTGAATACATTGCCGCCGGCGGCAACCACAACATTATTTTTTGCGAGCGCGGCATACGCACCTTTGAAACAGCCTATCGCAATGTATTGGATGTAACCTGCATCCCGGTACTGAAAAAAGAAACCCATTTGCCCGTGATCGTCGATCCTTCTCATGCCGGAGGCAAGACCTGGATGGTACCTGCGCTCGCACGTGCGGCCATCGCTGCGGGTGCGGACGGCTTATTGGTGGAGATGCACCCCAACCCAAGCGAAGCCTGGTGTGATGCGGATCAGGCGTTGAATCCGCAGGAATTCCATGCCCTCATGGGCTCACTTAAAGGAATAGCGGAAGTAATCGGTCGAAGTTTGTAACTCAAGTTCGTTTCGATAACAGTCGCCCCTTATTATGACAAACGTCGTGATCAACAAGCTGGTGATTATCGGCGTCGGCCTGATCGGTGGTTCTTTCGCGCTGGCGTTACGCAAGGCAGAGCTGGCCAGGCATATCACAGGTGTAGGTCGCAGCCGGGAAAACATGACGCGTGCCCTGAAGCGGGGGTTGATAGACGAGATTGCCGGTGACCTTCCATCGGCGTTGAAACGTGCGGATATCGTATTTCTTGCCGTACCCGTCGGTCAGACCGGCGAAATCATGGCGAAGATTTCCCCATACCTTGAACCTGACTCGATAGTGACCGATGCCGGCAGCACCAAACAGGATGTCATCGCGGTGGCGCATTCTCATCTGGCTGGAAGGTTGCACAATTTCGTTCCGGGCCATCCCATTGCGGGAGCGGAACAAAGTGGTGCGGGCGCGGCTCGCCCCGACCTGTTCCGTGACAAAAACGTAGTATTGACGCCGCTGGAAGAAACCAGCGGCAACGCGGTAGATCGCGTAAAAGAATTATGGGAGGCGTGTGGTGCACAAGTCTCTCTGATGAGCGCCCGTCAGCACGACAAGATCCTTGCCACGATAAGCCACCTTCCCCATATGCTGGCATTCGCGCTGATGAACCATGTCTACCACACTGGTCATGGACCGGAGGGTACGCCTTGCCCGAATGATCCGCTACACTTTGCCGGTACCGGCTTTCGCGATTTCACCCGCATTGCCGCGAGTTCCCCCGAAATGTGGCGGGATATATGCCTTGGCAATCGCGAAGCCCTGGCTGATCAAATCGATGATTATCAGCGCGAACTGACCGCCTTACGCGAAATGCTCGCACGCGGCGATGGTGACGCGCTGGAAAAGGCTTTCGCCAGTGCACGTGAAGCGCGGCAACAATGGCTGAAAAAAACGTCCTGAATCTGGTATATCATACTAGCCCGGATGCTTCATAAATTCGCGTGATGACTGCGCAGGATTTTATTTTGTAGGGAGATTTTGTGAAAGAGTGGCGTAGTAATTCATACGCCCGACCGAACGAAATTTTCATACGAAATAAAAGACCCGCAAGGGCGCGCGTCAATTTATGAAACATTCCGGCTAAGTGGGCGGGTTTATACCGTGTGAAATAACCGGAGAGGATAAATGATGACCTTGAAAGAAAAGCTGGACGACTTGAACAACATGATTCTGAAGGGTCAAATCCTGGAATCCATGGACAAGTATTACCACCCGGATTGCGTCGTCGTGGAAAAGAACGACGTCGTGGCAACAGGGCTACAAGAAGCCAAAAATCGGGAAACGGAAATTTTCAAGGGCGTCGAAGCGTGGCTCAAATCAGAGATCATATCTACTGCGGTGGGTGAAAACGTCACGATGACCGAATGGCACTATGAATACAAGCATCAGGATTTCGGACATAAAAAATTCGACCAGGTAGCTGTTCAGCACTGGAAAGATGAAAAGATCATTCGCGACCGGTTCTACGCCCTTTATTGAGAGATGACTCTGCAGCCCAGGTCGCCTGCCCTTTCGTAATTAATGAACAGGTTATGCCTGCCTTGCGGCCTGAGCTCTCACACTTATTTCTTCCGTGCCATTTCTAAAGCGCTCTGGTGTCTAATAGACCGCCGGGTTTGAAGGAAGTCGGCTGCAAAATTGTCAGGCCGGTTCCTGTTTCGCCATTTTTCAGCCAATAGAATAACTATTGGCTTTCAAGATCCTCAAAATATGTCCTCATCCGGTCAGTTTTTGCTGCGATTCTTCGACTCCGACAGGCTGCTAGCGAATAATGCCGCGACCACGAACGGAAAGAAAATCAAGAAAATTCCCGACTTCCGGCGCCACGAGGGTTAAAGGCCTGATCAACGCTTCCGCTTCTCGCAAAGGAAGGCCGGATCGATAAACCAGCTTGTACGCATGCTTTAGTGCATGGATGGTGTCCGCCGAAAAACCCCTGCGCTTGAGTTCTTTCACGTTGAGACCATAGGGTCTAGCCGTATTGCCCGCTGCTAATACATAAGGAGGCAGGTCTTGAGTAAGTATGGTGCCCAGGGCGGTAAAGCTATAGGCGCCGATACGAACAAACTGGTGGACGGCGGTGAATCCACCCAGGCCGGCGTAATCCCCCACCTGTACATGCCCTGCCAATGAGGCGTTGTTAACGAATGTAGTAAAATTGCCCACCTGACAATCATGCGCCAGATGAACATAGGCCATCATGAAATTATCATTCCCCAGGCAGGTTATGCCTGCGCCATGACGGGTGCCAAGGTTAAACGTGCAGAATTCACGGATCGTATTGCGATCGCCTATTTCCAGCCTGGTCGGTTCACCGGCGTATTTCTTGTCCTGTGGTTCATCACCCAGCGAACAAAACTGGAAAACGCGATTGTCGCAACCGATGCGTGTATGACCTTTGATAACAACGTGTGGCCCAATCCGGGTATTGTCGCCAATATCCACGTGTTGGCCGATAATTGAATAGGCTCCGACGGCGACGCCCGCACCGAGATGGGCGCCTGGATGAATAATCGCGGTCGGGTGAATCAAGTTTTCCTTCATTTGTTCGGAAATGGAAACGGATGGAAACCGCACAATCTAAGCCTGTATAGCTGACTGGTCGTTTGCTTCAGCCAGACAGTAGCTAGCACTCTAATTCTGCGCTAAGATAAATTTCGACAAGTTTGACGATGAACTGCGGTTACCCATTCTTCGTGTCGCAATCCATAGGTATCCTGCAACGCGTTTGCAACAACTTGAGCAGTCCAGCGGTTTAACAACATTGAGCCATACTATGCCATCCTTGCCTCAACCCGCGCCAGATGATGCAGTTGATAGCGTAGATATTGCACTTCGTGTGTCTAACCTGTCAAAAACATACCGTATTTATGATCGCTCACAAGACCGGTTGCTGCAGAGTTTATGGGGCAACCGTAAGCAACTTTACCGCGAATTCATGGCGCTGGACAGTATCTCGTTTGATGTCCATCGCGGTGAAACCTTTGGTGTCATCGGCCTCAACGGTTCAGGCAAGAGCACATTGCTGCAACTGATCGCCGGAACATTGACGCCCACCAAGGGTGAAATATTCACCAACGGCAAAGTGTCGGCATTGCTCGAGTTGGGAGCCGGTTTCAATACCGAATTTACCGGACGCGAAAACATCTTTCTGGGGGCATCGATTGCGGGACTTACCAGTCTCGAGGTCGAACACCGTTACGATCGGATTGCGGCATACGCCGACATTGGCGGCTTTATCGACCAACCCGTGAAAACGTATTCCAGTGGCATGTACGTGCGTCTTGCATTCGCGGTAGCGATATCGATCGAACCGGATGTCCTGATTATAGACGAAGCGCTTGCGGTAGGAGATATGGAGTTTCAGACGAAGTGCATGGTGACGTTGAAACAGATGCAGGAGCGGGGCACCACCATCCTGTTCGTCAGTCATGATATTGGTGCCGTCAGCGCTTTATGCCGGCGCACTCTTTACCTGAAGCGGGGACAGGCGCGCGAATTGGGGCCAACCGCGGAGGTGGTTGCACGCTATATTCGTGAAGTGCAGGAAGCAAACAACCAGACAATCACCGGAGCGATCGCTGATACTGCAACGCAAACTACGGAAAGCGCGGAACTCGCTGAAGCCGCTGGACTCCCTGACGCTATCGGGCGTGCTGGAATTGCTCGAGCAGCTATAACGATGAGCAGTCTTTCGCTTGCGCGGAACGAGCAATTCACGCGCTTTGCCGAAAAGGCAAACCATTGCCGTTCAGGTACTGGCGATATAAGAATCATGTACGCGGAAATGGTGGACGACAAGGGACTGCCGGTTCGCTCAGCGGAGTTTGGGCAGGAGGTGTCCATACGGATTATCGTGGAAGCCGTCCGCACCTGTACCTTTTCGGTAAATTACAAGATTTGCGACAAGAATCGTACGCCGATCATCGGAGCGGATTTTTTGATGCAGGGCCAGGCGTTGTTGACGTTGACGCCAGCGCAGCAGGCGGAAGTCGTTTACCGCACATCGCTTCCCCTGACTGATGGCAGTTACAGTCTGAGAATCTCATTGACACATCCTATCGAGGCACATCAGCAGGCATTGTTTTTCGACATTGTGGAGATTGGGCATGTGTTCGAAGTGCTGCCAAACCCGACAGCCAAGTTCTGGACGCAGGTTTACCTTCCGAACGCGCTGGATGTGAAAGTTTTATGATGAGTATCATGCGATCTGTGCCGGAACGGCGGAGTTTGCTGGTAATCGGTCACCCTGGGCATGAATTGCGCGTTTACGGCTGGATTAGCCAGGTACGGCCCATCGTCTGCATTCTTACCGATGGTTCCGGCAGCGATGGCACGCCCAGGCTGGATAAAACACTGGAAATCCTGCACGAATCAGGCGCGGAGATCGGGCCGCTGTGCGGCGAACTCAGCGACCGGCGAATTTATGAGAAAATCCTGCGTCATGAATATGATCTCTTCGATGTCCTGTGCGAGCGGCTGGTCAGGCTCATCGTTACGCAAAATATCGATCTGGTCGTCAGCGACGCTATAGAAGGCTACAATCCGGTCCATGATTTGTGTGAAGCATTGGTCCGCACAGCGGTCCGTATCGCCAGGAATGTCAATGATGCCGGCAACAACGTAAACGCCGATCAGACACGCGATGGAAAACCTTATGCGATCCGGCACTACACCATTCCTCTGATGAATGATCCCCGTCCAGCTACGGGCAGCATGGAAGCAGCGCACCACACAATTGAATTGACACCGCTGCGGTTCAAGCGGAAGCTGGAGGCGATGCAAAGCTATGCCGCCAACGCGGGCGGAATCCTGCAGGAGGAAGTGGGAGATGCATTTCACAACTTTGGTGAGCAGGCTTTCGCTCGTGAGTATCTGTTTGCCGCTGCCGCGCCAGGACAAGAACCGGAACGCCGTTTCTCGCGACAAAAACCTTTTTATGAAACCTACGGAGAACAAAAAGTTGCAGCCACCCGTTATCAATCTGTCATTCGTTTCCACGAACATGTTCTGCCAATTATGAATCACCTCAGCAAGAAGGTATGGGACACGCGGGCGGAGGAGCAGGGATGAAGCCGCGATGAGAGTATTGATAACCAATAACACGCTGGATAACCGCGCGGGATCCGAGCTCTATGTGCGTGATCTCGCACTAGCGCTGTTGCGGCGCGGCCATAATCCGGTGGCCTATAGCACCCGGCTCGGGATGGTCGCCAATGAGTTGCGCGAGGCGACCATTCCGGTAATCGACGACCTCAGGCTGCTGACTGCGGTACCGGACATCATCCATGGACAGCATCACCTGGATGCAATGACCGCCATGTTGCATTTCCCTGATACGCCGTCCGTCTATTTCTGTCATGGTTGGCTGCCGTGGGAGGAGATGGCGCCGCACTTCCCCACTATCCAGCGCTATGTCGCAGTCGACGATCTCTGCCGGGAACGCTTGCAGTGCATACACGGAATCCCCGGCGAGCGCATCCGGATGATCCGCAATTTTGTCGACCTGCGGCGTTTTGCGTTGCGCGGCGAGCTGCCCGCGACCCCTCGCCGCGCGCTGGTCTTCAGCAATTACATAAACGAGGATGGCTGCCTGGGCATTTTGCGTCAGGCTTGTGGCGCCCGCGGAATCGAACTGGACGCTATCGGTCTTTCCGTTGGGCATAGTGAAACCCGGCCCGAGCAGATCCTCGGCCAATACGATATAGTATTCGCGAAAGGACGGAGTGCGCTTGAGGCGCTCGCCTGCGGGACGGCCCTGATTGCTTGCGACGCCGCCGGGCTGGGCGGCATGGTCACGCCGGACAATTATGAAAGATTTCGCGCGCTGAACTTCGGTATTCGCAGCTTGCGTGATCCCATTACTGTCGAAGCCATTATCAAGGAAATCGATCTGTACGATGCAATCGGCACCCGCAGAGTCACGCAACGCGTGCGATCGGAAGCGGCCATGGAGCCGGCAATCGATCAGATCATCGATGTGTACGAAGAAGCAGTAGATGCGCATCTTGCTACTCAGGCTACGAAATATTTGGAAAAAGAACATGATTACCGTCCCCACTTCCTCACTGCCAGCGATTATCTTCGCGGGGTGGCAGATTTCACCAAGGGCCGCTATCGTGCCGAGCAAGAGCGGGATCAGGCCCGGGTTGAAGCGACGGCACAGCGTTTGCGTACGGAACAAGCCGAGTCTGAGCTGGCGAGAATTCGTAACTCGCGTCTCTGGCCTGTCGTGACCTCACTCTACCGCTTGAGGAACGCCGTATGGAATCGCCCTGTGGCGATGCTGAAAATACGTCGGGATAGTCGCCGCGATGAAGATAACCAGGGCATTCAGGGTAGCCGTGCTTTAAATGACCACCCCCGTATATTCGAACGAATCCACCCGCATGATTCATGGCAAAGTGCTGAATCCCGGTCCAGGTCCGGGTCTGGCGCGACCCTGGAGCGAACCGAGGTGTTGCGACACGAATTACCCGCCGTGCTAAGCAGGCTGGGCGTTCGAACGCTGGTGGATGCACCATGCGGCGATTGCAATTGGCGCCAGCACATCGAAATCAACCTGGATGCCTACATTGGCGTTGATACCGTTCCTTCATTGATCGAGGACAATCGCCTGCGCTACCGGGATTCCAACTGGAAATTCGAAGTAGCGGATCTGATCAAAGATCCGCTGCCCACTGGCGATGCCGTACTCTGCCGCGATGCCCTGATGCATCTGTCACTGGCAGATATCGGCCGGGCTCTTTCCAACATTCGCCGTTCAGGGGCGAAATATCTGCTGGCAACCAGCCATGAAGCGATTAGCGTGAATACCGACATCCCTACCGGCGGATGGCGTTCAGTGAACCTTATGCTGGCACCCTTTAATCTTTCGGCTCCGCTGGAACGCATTGTAGAAAACACGCAGACCGGCAAGATATTGGGCATATGGGCGCTGGGCAAACCATGACTCGGCCCGATCGCGATCTCGAATTGCAAGGCGGCGTCCGGGACTCGTCACCGCCCATCGATACCGCCGTTGTGGGAGTGGGCTATTTCGGCAGCCTGCATGCGCTATGTTACTCGAGGTTGCCGGGCAGCCGGTTGCGGGCGTTGGTCGATCCTGATCCAACGACGAAATCCTTTGCCGATTACCTTGGCGTAAGCTGGTTCGGTCATCTTGCCGATCTTCCATCCACGGTGCGTGCGGTATCCGTAGCGACGCCGGTCGCTACCCACTATACACTGACAAAAGCCCTGCTTCAGCGTGGGTTTGACGTGCTGCTGGAAAAGCCGATTGCAGAAACCGCAGCACAGGCAGCGAAACTGCAGATCATGGCGGACACAAAGAGTTGTGTTCTGCAGATCGGCCACATCGAGCGCTTCAATCCCGCGTTTGCCACCGCCCCGGCCTTGCTGTGCCGGGCTCACACCATCCGGACGGTACGCACTACGCATCGCAAACCACGGGCGGGTGCTCTGGATGTGGTGATCGACTTGATGATTCATGATCTCGACCTGGTTCTGCACGGGGTAGCCTCCCCGGTGGTTGAATTTCATGCCTCCGGCAGCAGTCATCATTTGACACCTATCGATGAAGCACAGGTTGAGCTAACCTTCGCGAACGGTTGCCACGCATCCCTGCGCGCACATTGGGGCTCAGCCGCAAGAAAAGAAGACCGGTGCATGACTGCGGAACTGCACGACAACGAAACCTGGACCATTGATTTTCGGCGCCGGATCACCTACCGTAATTTCCCCACGGGCCTCTCGCGTCCCCACAATACCCACAACCCTTCCCTCTCCGATTCTGCGCCAAGCAAGCAACAGGACGCGCTGAGCCTGCAACTGACCTCTTTCCTGGACGCTTCGCGCACCCGCGCAATACCGCAAGTCACTTCGGTGCAAGGCCATGCAGCCCTGGACCTGGCGCAACAGATCCGGCAACGGATACTCGACGAGGCCTGATGATCGTACCGCAACTGGATCTGGGTTCAGAGTATCAGCAATTACGCGCCAAGATCGATGTTGCCGTGCAACGGGTACTCACAAGCGGCAACTTCATCGACGGCGCGGAAAACGATGCATTGGAACGCGAACTGGCCGACTACATCGGTGTTGCTGAAGTGGTATGCGTCAACTCTGGTACGGATGCGCTGCTGCTCTCCCTGAAGGCGTTGGGAATAGGCGCAGGCGATGAGGTCATCGTGCCGGGTTTCACTTTTTTCGCAACAGCAGAGGCAGTTTGTCTGGCAGGCGCCCAACCGCGTTTCGCCGACTGTTCAACCCGACATTATAATGTCGACGTGGATAGCGTACGGCAGGCGTTGACGACTCGGACGAAAGCGATTATTGCCGTCCATCTTTTTGGGGAACCTGTTGACCTCGCGCCCCTGCAGCAACTCTGCGGAAACCACGGCCTGTCGCTGATCGAAGACGCGGCGCAAGCAATCGGCGCGCAGTATCGCGGTCACAGCGTCGGATCATTCGGCGTCACCGGTGCCTTCAGCTTTTATCCCACGAAAAATCTTGGCGCATACGGAGACGGTGGCGCAATTAGCTGCAGTGATTCGGCCCTGGCCACGCGACTGCGCAGCCTCAGGAATCATGGTCGCCAGAACCGCTATCAACATGCTGAAATTGGTTACAACAGTCGTCTGGACGAAATCCAGGCAGCTATTCTACGGGTCAAGCTTCCTTATCTGGATGAGTGGAACGCACGACGCCGGCAACTTGCCACTCTTTACCAGGAAGCCTTGCGCGGTACCGCCTGTGGTTGGCCGATGGCGATAAAAGATGTTATTTCTGTTCATCACCAATTTGTCGTTACCCATCCCCGGCGCAACGCCCTGCAAATATTTCTGGCTGAGCGCGATATCGCTACTGCCGTGTTTTATCCCATCCCTTGCCATCTCCAACCGGCTTTCTCCGTTTCGCATGCCGGGGTATCACTGCCGCTGGCCGAGCGCCTCGCTGATCAGGTGCTCGCCCTGCCCATCTTCCCGGCATTGCCTGTAGAAAAAGTGGCGCATATTGCGAAAATGATACGGGTATTCGAGCAGCAATTCCCAAGCGACGAGGAATATTATCCTGCCCGAAAAGCAGCGCCGGCAATTAGCGATCAATAGAATGTTGTGCCGCCCTAAAAAGCCTCGGCGCGAGCCGTGAATGATATGTAGCTGCCTGAGTATCAGGCAGCTCATCATGAGCGAATCTGCCGGGCTATCCTGAAGAATTCACGAATAAATCCTCAGGAAGCGCCTGCCTGCTCTAGTCGTGCGTAAGCGGCTTCTCAGTGAAAAGATACTCTTTCAGTTCAGAGGAAAATTTCGCATCCCGACGCCGAATCCATTCCAGCACCATCGACGCATGCTCCTTCTCTTCATCACGATTATGCGCGAGAATGGCTTTGAGCTCCTCGTCCTTGCACGCGTTTACACGCTGATTGTACCAATCGACAGCCTCCAGCTCTTCCATCAACGACACGATTGCCCGGTGCATATCCCTCGTTTCATCGGACAACTCTTCAATAGGCTCATGGTAACCAACACTTGACATGGCGTGCTCCCTTTGTGTGGACAATAGATTTCAACATTGGATGCCTTCATTGATTCAGGTGAAATTTCCGCAGGCACACTATGTTAGCAGATGATGTCGTGGCCGGAACCCTACAGATCAACGTTGTGTAATCATATAAGCCGTACCGACTCCGCGTAGGGCGTCAACGTGGAATCGATACTCAATAACTGCGCAGTCGGATGCATCCGAGCAATCAATTGGGTAAGGCGCGAATCCCAATATTTCGTGCCGCTCAATGTCCGCGTTCCTTTCGTCGCGGCAATGTACAAGAATTGGTCCCAAAGCAGGTCGGGCTACTACTGATCGATCCATCGGTTTCCGGGCTTTGGCTATAATTTTTCCTTAAGGGGCACCCACTTACGCTGCCGACCAAGCCGTATCAGGCTTGGCAGAGCGGACGCGCATGCTAATACCAATAAACCGTAACACGTGCTGATGCATGCTTCACCATCCGTTAATACCCATTGGGTTTCTCTGTCATCCATCAGGATATCCGGCCCAATGTGATATACCGCACAGTATGAGCCCAATTCATGGTGCTAATGTGCCAGCTCTTGCCGCTTCGTATCCGTAGCCGCTGATAACCCTGATATCGCGAATATCAATTTCAGCCTACTTCGCGAGCAAGCACTATTGAAATTTTATGACAGGAGATTCATTCATGAATAAAGATCAAGTCAAGGGTACTGCTAAAGACATCGCTGGAAAAGTCCAAAAAGAGGCTGGAGAGTTAACCGGAAGCAAAGAACAGCAAGCCAAAGGGCTGGCAAAACAAGTAGAAGGAAAAACGCAGAAGAAAGTGGGAGACGCCAAGGAAGTTGTCAAAGATTCAATCGACAAGCTTTAACGGCTGCGTACCAGGTTGGGGGAAACGCGACAACAAAGAAGCGTCCCGACCACGTATCAGTATCTTGAATGTCTCGGCCCCGGGTTAAAAACCGGGGTTTTTTTTGGCTACTCGGGAGATTCCATATCCGGCGGCAAACATGATCCGGGCCATTTTTGATATCCGGACGTAGCAGACCCCAAAGGGACTCCGCAAGATGTTAACAGGCGGGACTATCAAATCAGATTCAAGGGTATTTTCAGGTAGGCCGTGCCATTATCTTCCGGTTGAGGAAACCGTCCTGCACATATATTTACCTGCACCGACGGGAGCAGGAGCGTCGGCATGTCCAGCGTCCTGTCCCGGGCGATTCTCATGGATACAAACTCCTCTTCGGAAATTCCATCTGACACATGAACAAACGTGTTGCCGGCGGAAATTCAAGCAACTTCCGGATCGAACCAAATAACCGACGCGCATCTCCTCCGGGAAAGTCTGCACGCGCCGTCCCCAGATCCGGCATAAAGAGTGTGTCGCCCACAAAGATGACGTCCTCACATTGATAAGACAGGTCGGCTGGCGTATGTCCAGAAGTACAAATCGCATTTACGCTCAGTTTTCCCACGTTGAACAACTCGCCATCAGCGAATAAATAGTCGAAGTGCCTGCCGTCCGGTATGAACTCGGGTCCCAGGTTGAATATTTTCTTGAAGGTTTCCTGCACCGTTGGAATTTTTCCGCCGATAGCGGTTTTACCACTCAACTTTCTCTTGAGATAGTCCGCCGCGCTGAGGTGATCAGCATGCGCATGCGTCTCCAGAATCCATTCCGTTGTCAGCCGCTTGTCCATGATAAACGCGACAAGTTTATCCGCGCCCGCTGTACTGGTTCTGCTCGCCTTG